>Ga0182012_10001052_pt1 | contig 30583 bp, 32 predicted proteins | sample 612S2SmetaG_FD_120486 | JGI IMG/M metagenome (GOLD analysis project Ga0182012, IMG submission 120486) | Permafrost microbial communities from Stordalen Mire, Sweden - 612S2S metaG | ecosystem: Environmental > Terrestrial > Soil > Wetlands > Permafrost | place: Sweden: Stordalen | collected...
AGCCAGAACCAGCACACGAATCACGCCGCGCTCGCCTGCTTTGCCAAACTCAGTTCTACCGTCACTCGCCGAACTCGTGCGTCGCCCGCGCGATGAAAGCCAAACTGTACAGTGTCCTCACCCGACAGCGCGTCCGCTAAGTCACCCGCCGATTCCAATGGTTTGCCACCTGCTTCAATCAGAATGTCGCCAGGTAGCAAAGAGGCGCGCTCAGCGGCCCCGGCAGCACTCAGTTCGAGGATGAGCAGGGCTGGCCGCGGCACGTGCCTTGGCGACCGCAAGATTACTGGCCGCACGGTAACGCCCAGCATTCTTTGTTGCTTGGCCGATAGAAAGCGCTGCACATTCGCCGCCGGAATCGCCAGCGCCATGCCGCCCGCAATCATGGTGTTCACGCCCACAATTTGGCCACGCACGTCAGCCAGTGGCCCGCCCGAATTTCCCGGCGCCAAGCGTACGTCTGCTTGCACCCAGCGCCTTCCACCCAACCCATGCAAACTCCCCACCGCGTGCACAAAGCCCGTCGAGACCGCGCCCACGAACCCCATCGGATTCCCCACCGCAATTACCGCCGCTCCCGCCTTCGGTTCATCATTGGCTAGCGCTGCCGCTGGCGCGTCGAGTCCCTCGGCTGCCAACAGCGCCAAATCACGGTGCGGATCCTTTCGCAAAACTCGCGCCTTACGCGCCGTGCCATCCCAAGCCTCAACCGTTACTTCTCCGCCCATCGCCACGTGCGCATTGGTGACGATTTGGCCGGCGCTGAGTACAATGCCCGAACCTGAGCCTTGCAGATCACCGCCAGCCGCGCGGATCTGCACAGTGGCTCGCCGCAAAAATTCCGCGATGCGTCCCGGTACAGGAAACGGCATGTTAGGTCCTCCGTCCCTGACGAGCCGTAATCTCAATTTCCAGCGATGTGATTTCGCCTGCTCGCAGAATCGTAAACGCCACCGTCTTGCCAACCACTGCGCCTCGCAACGCGCCCATCAAAGATTCAACCTGAGTCAAACCTTTGTCACCCGCCGCAACCAAAATATCGCCCAGTTGCAAACCCGCCTTTTCCGCGCTTGTGCCCGGCTCAATGCTGACAATCATCAACCCAGATTCGCCCGCTAATGGCGATTTACTTCGAAGATGCTCCGGAATACTCACAGGCTGCAAGCCGACTCCCAAGTATCCTTGCCGAACGCCCCCCTCGCTAAGCAATTCGTGCGCGATACTTTGCAAAGTCCCCATCGGCACGGCCAAAGCGGAATGACGCAAAATGGCCGGTGTCGCCATGCCTACGAAGCGCCCGGTGGCCGAAACGACCGCCGCGCCCGCTTGCGATGGATATAGATTCACATCCAGCCGCAGGAAGCGTTCAAGTTCGCCGCCACGCCAACTGCGTCTTGGTCCGCCTACCGCGCCTAGAATGCCTACGCTCGCTGATAAGCCCGCATCGAGCGTCCGTCCCACAACAACAGCCAAAGCGCCGGCGCGTAGCGCTTGGTCTTCTTCTACTTGTGGAACTGGCCACTTGGCGCCAGGCACCTGCAGAACCGCTAAATCAAGCGCTGGATCTCGGCCTAATATTTGCGCCTCCACCGCTTCACCCTCCTGCGTATGCACTGGAATCTTACCTTCACGCTTCAGCAAATGATTGTTCACTGCAATCAGATTTTCGCCAAAGATCACGCCGCTAGTAACGCGGTAGGGCGCAGACTTAATGGCGGTCACGTGCGCGCCCGCCTTCTCTACTAAGCCGCTAATAGCAGCCGAATAACTTTCTAAATCGAACTCACTCATGCCCCTAGTTTGCGCGTGATTGCGTGCTGCCACATCAGCCAAACGGTTAGGTGCTGAATTTATTTGTCGAGCTTATTGTGCCGCTGTACTAGCAGCCGCGCTTGTGCGCGCTTCCGAGATAGACTGCTGCCGCTCGTCGAACCGTCCGAAAATCATTTTCCCGGCGGTGGTTTGCAAAACACTGGTCACAATGATGTCTACCGTTTTCGAAATCATCCGCCGCGCGTTATCCACAACCACCATCGTGCCGTCGTCTAAATACGCCACGCCTTGATTGTGTTCTTTGCCTTCCTTCAGAATGAACACCCGCATCACTTCGCCGGGCAACACAACAGGCTTCAAAGAATTGGCAAGCTCGTTGATATTCATCACCGTCAAGCCTTGTACCTGCGCCAGCTTGTTCAGATTGAAGTCGTTGGTCACGATTTTGGCGTGCAGCAGCTTGGCCAGCTCAATCAACTTCAAATCCACTTCGCGAGTTTCCGGAAAATCTTCCGCCGTTACTTCCACCCGGATGCGTGGCTGCTTTTGTAGCAGTTGCACCACGTCAAGGCCGCGCCGGCCGCGGTTTCTCTTGGCGGAATCGCTCGAATCGGCCACCAATTGCAATTCGTGCAGCACAAATCGCGGCACAATTAAGCGGCCTTCCATGAAACCTGATTCGGCAATATCCACAATTCGCCCGTCAATTAACACGCTAGTGTCCAGGATTTTTAGGGTGGAACTGGATTCGTTGGCCTTATTCGCACCAAGTAATCCTAACGGCATGGCTTCAGCATGGGCAATCGCCACCATCAGCCCCACATAGCCCGTCAGCAGGGGCAGCGCTAACCGCGCAAACTGTCCAGCCGAACCTTGGGCCAATCCCGCTTGCACGCAAACATAAACCAGTAACAAGCCCAGACAAAGGCCAGCTACCGACCCTATAAAGCCGGTTATCAGCGCTTGCGGAGCGCTTTTCCTTAAATACGCGGCTAAAAATGCAGCCACGACTGCTACGGCCCCTCCAAGCAAGGCAGACATCGCCACAGGCAGCGCAAACGGCTGCATGATCGCCCCAATGAATCCTAGCAGTGAGACGAACGCCATACGAAGAGCCAAAACTTCGAAATTAAAGCGATTCACAAGGTATTTCCCTGAAAATCATGACGGCAATAGTTTTGGCAGAACATTCGTTTTGCATAAATACTTTGCTACACGATAATTCGGAGAATTATAACACTGTCCAGGTAATGGGATATAGCTCAAGCAGAGGAGGTGTGAAATTTGGCGAGATAGAATCTCAACACTACCGGTTGAGAATTGAAGCAACTCAAAGTGCGCCCTGCTGAGGGACACGCAAAAGACCTAAAGAGCCTTTGCGAGTTCCTCGGCGAATGCGCTCTGACGTGCAGGTGAATGGTTAGTGCGGCGGGGATTTGCACTCTTTCGTGCGGCCTGATTTGCCACGGGTGCGCCTGTCGCTGCAGTTCCGGTTTGCGTTGCGGCTGGGGGAGTGATGCTTGCCGCACGCTTCGGTCGATCCGGCCGATCCGTTGGGGTTGCGCTCTTGACCGGCGTCTTGCCGCCAGCCTTAGGCGGCTGAGCTGGATTGGCACGAAGAAGACGATCCTCAAGCGGCGCACGATCAAATCGCCGGATTATGGAATTCATCTCCTCCTGATTTGGAGATTCGATAAAGGCGAAGCCCTTCGACTCTTGGGTCTCTGGGTTGCGAATAACCTTGACCGCGTCAGCGACCAAGTTTTCGGACGCCAGCCACGACTTGATATCGTCGGCTGTCACCCAAACAGGGAGATTTCCGAGAAAAACGGTAAAGCTCATGAAGTAGTTGTTTTATGCTCCGTGAAGGGAAGTACGAGGTGCACCTCGCAAACGTCAGCCTGCGGAGGCTATTAGAATACTAGCACAGGCCTAGGCTTCTAGCAAACACTAAAATTGTCCTGCATCCGCTGGTTTTGAAAGGACTAGCAACTTTCCTAAAAGTGCCCAAGCAAAAGTTCTCACCCTCACCAATCTCGCCCGCCCGTTTAGTTGCGTTCGACGTTCTACTCGCTGTCGAAGGAGGCTCTTATGCTTCTGACGATCTGCGTCTGCGCTCGGTTACCCTATCTGCCCGTGATGCTGGTCTCGCGTCGCAAATTGTTTTTGGCTGCTTACGTTTTCAAAATCAATTAGACTTTCTGCTCGCCCTCTATTCTGGCCGTAAAGCAGAAGATCTTCATCCCGAGGTTCGCATCGCACTTCGTGGCGCTCTTTTCCAAATGCGTTATCTCGAACGCGTGCCGCCACACGCGGTTGTTCACAACTCCGTTGAATTCGTCAAGCAGCGCCACCGCGCGGCAACTGGTTTGGTCAATGCTGTGCTACGAAAAGTGAATCGCATTTCGGTGGATTGGCCCGACCGTGCAACGAGCCTCTCTTGTCCCGAGTGGCTGCTGCGCCGCTGGCAGTATTCCTTTGGCGAAGAGACGGCGATTTGCATCGCTCAAGCCGCACTTTCAGAGCCTAGCCATTATGTTAGAGTTCCCGCTGGCGCCGCCTCGCCCGCTAGTCTGGTTGTAGAAGCCACCGCTGTTGCTGGTTGCTATCGTGTGATCTCTGGTGCGCCCGTTTCTTTGCGCTTTCACGATATTGGCTCTCAGTCGATTGTGCCGCTTCTCGATCTGGAACTGGGTCAAACCTACCTCGATGTTTGCGCGGCTCCTGGCAACAAAACCAGCCAGGCACTCGAGTGTAATCCGCGCCTCGCAATCCTCTGCGACGTCAGCATCGACCGGATCGCCCAACTCGCGGTACCGGGTCAGCGCGTTGTGCTCGATGCCACTGAGCCACTGCCGTTCTCTACGAAGTTCGACCGGATTCTGGTGGACGCCCCTTGCACCGGTACCGGCACTCTTGCCGGCAATCCTGAAATTAAGTGGCGTCTCAAGCCGGGAGATTTTTCGCGTTTTCATGCAAAGCAAGTTGCCATTCTCACCAATTCGCTCCGCCTCCTTGCCCCAAATGGAAAACTGGTTTACGCGACTTGTTCTCTAGACCATGAAGAGAATCAAGATGTGGTGAAAGCGGTCTTGGCCGAATTTCCGGCGATGCGCCGCGAGCGCGAAATCTACCGTATCCCCGGCCGCGACGAAGGCGACGGTTTCTATGCCGCCGTGATCACAGGCGCTTAACACATCAAGCCACAGAAATTGAAATTGCGCCGGCTACAAATTGCGTAGATTCTTTCGCCTCCTGCAGCCGGGAAGGCTTAGTTCCCCCGCGCAATTTCGCGCTTTAACTTCTCTAAATTTTGCGCCAAATCCCCAGGCGTATGGATGCGAAAAACCTTCCCTTTGAGTGCCGCCGTCAATCGCTGAACGCTGTCTGGAAAGTCTGCCCCGACTCGCGAATAGTAACTCACGCAAAACAGTGGTGGCGTTTGCGATCCATACGAACTCAACAAATCCACCGGCGCCTTCTGCTGTAGCCGCAAAACTGGTCCCAGAAAGACCACCGCTCCCGCTGGCTCCTTGGCCTGCGATTCTTTCTTCAGCAGTGCCAACAATAATTCAGCCCATCCCTGTTGGCGCTCCAGCGTTTGATAGGAAACTTTCCCCATTTCAAAACTTCGCAAACTTCGCGCCAGACCCCGCATGTTGCCTTCGCCAAAATCGTCTTGCCGGTAAATCTCATGCTGCTGTTCAAGATTGAAAGCCACCACTCGCACCAAAGAATAAGGCAACTCACGCAACAGCGAAGCCAGCGAGTCAAGCAGAAATGCTCTATCCCAGGCCCGCAAATTCGTCGATCGCTGATCGATAGGCGCGGCGTTCATTAGCACCGTCAGCCGAGGCCCATTCGCTGTCTTAGGTTTGAAAGCAACAGAAGTTGCCCTTAGCGGGGCAAGCGCGGATGGCTCCATGGAAAAATTTAACTTGCCTTCGTTGCCGCGCGGAATTGCTTTCACCTTCCATCTGCGCCGATACAGACGATTTCGATTGTCCAGCACCAGTAGGTTCATCGTGTAAACGCCAGCGCCCGCAGCCAATGCTTCGCTAAACTCCAGATCGCCCTGCCTCTTGCCAACGCTAATCTTTCTTGCGTCTTGGGGCAATCCGTCGACTCCATACCTGTCGCCTAGCGTTACCTCCGCTCCATTTTCCGGCTTCACGCGGAGAAAGGTGCTCAACACCGCGCCCGATTCTCCGAACTGCCCCAGTTCGCAAGTCACGATGTAGCGCAACTCGAAACGAAACGCGAAATCTACGCGCGGTTCCAACATTTTCACGTTGCAACTCAGCGGCTCACCCTTAAGCGTGTCGAATAAACTGTTGAACTTAGCGCGATCAGTCGGATTGACCAACCATTGCGCACTTCCTAGGCGTACCGTCACCAGAGCCGCTGCTAAATCTAACCGCATCGCCATGTGCCGGCCTTCAGATTCGTAGAAAAATCTTTCGGCGGAACATCCAAAACAGCATCAGCCAATAAACAAATAGCACCGTTGCGCCCAATAGTAGCGGTTGCAATTCGGCCCCCAGAATCTGAAACGGCCTCGCAGTCAGGTTAATCACTAGGTTGCTAACGACAAACTCTTCGCACAAATGAGCAATCAGATACGCGGCAATTGAGTTCATGCCAATCACCACCAGTGGAAACGCCCAGCGCTTCTGGCCCCTCACTTCCATGACCCAGCAGAACGCACTCAAGAAGAGAAAACACACACCGCCGCTGAAAAGTGTCCAAGCGGGAGTCCAAATACGCTTCACGATCGGGCAAACGCCGGTGAAGTGCAAAAGCAAGCCCGCGGCAAATAAAATCACTCCGCAAGTAATGAATCGCCTCACTGGAATCGCTGGCGCCGATTCGCGCATCCACCGTCCCGCAATCAACCCGAGTATCATCGTGCCCAGCGTCGGTATGAAACTCAGTGTCAAATAGCCGCCGTCATTCGCCACAAAGGGCTTCTCGCGCGGAAACAAATTCAGAAACCATTGGTCGAACGCATTCCCCAGATTGCTGTTCTTATTCCAGTGCGCCGCAAAGCCCGTGAAATTGTAGCTCCAATGCGCGGGTACGCCCACAGCTGCCCAATCGAAGTTCGGCCCCGGCAACGGATACAGAGCCCACGCCAACCAATATCCAAAAAGCAGTGCCCCTAATGCGCCCCATTGCCATTTCGCAGAACGAAATCCCAGCAGGAACAAAATGGGGTAACCCAAACCAATCTGGCTTAACGTGTCTTCAAACGTGAAGTAGGTCTGCGTATGGTGCATCGATCGCAGGAAAACGCCAAGCGCTACCAGCAATAGAGACCGCCACAGCGCGTGTCCAAAAAGCTTATCGAACGTGGTGCCTTTCGCTAAACGGCTTGCGATTGAGTACGGCAGCGCCACTCCAACCAGGAATGAGAACGACGGTTGAATCATGTCGTGCAGCGAACATCCCGCCCATTCAACGTGACTCTGGTTATAGCCGAGAAAAGCCCAGAAGGCATTTCCGGGAAAAGCGCGAGCCACCTTAGATAGTTGCAGCACTTCGCCCATCATCAACAACATCACGAAGCCGCGATACGCATCCACCGCCGTGTTGCGTGCCACCGCCACCTTCGGCAGGCCCGAACTGGCAACTGCTTGCTCGATTACCGCACTCGTCATTGTGTCCGACATTGCCGTCCTCTCAGATTAGTCTAAACAAAACGGGGACACTCCGGGAGCCGTCGAAGCTGCCGCTTTGCCTGATCTCCTCAGGCGTGTCGCCGTTCTTCCTACCGTTCTGGTGAAGACTTAAACAATCCGAACATATTGCGGAACGGCTTGGTCATCTGCCACGAACGCGAATTTTCCATCACCGCGCGGGCTAATCGTTCCTGATCCAGCGCGGCCGCCAATCGCGAATTGACTTTTCTAGCGTCAATCAGTTCGCCCTGCGTCTGCGCTTGGATCGTCGTCAAACGTTCAATCTCAGCCTTGAGCTCATCCACGTTGCCGCGCGCAATCGAAACTTCCTGAGTCAGCAAACTGTGCGTCGCCTGCATCCGCTCTTTTTCGGCCGCTACCGCAAGTTGTGCCTTACGTTGTTGCTCTAGCTGATCTTCCGCTTGCGCCAACCGTTTTTCCAAATCCTGGCGTGTTTGCTCAACCTGCTGCAACAACACTTGCTTGGCATCTTCGTGCTGTTTGATTAGCAACTGCTTGGCATCTTCGTGTTGCTTCACCAAGGTTTGTTTCGTTTGCTCAAGCTGCTTGACGAGATTCTGCTTTGCCTGTTCGTTCTGCTGCCCCAGAAGCCGGACTTTCTCCTCATTCTGTTGCACCAGCGCGCGTACTTTCTCTTCATGCGCCTGCATCAACGTAAGCTTGGCCGCCTCATGTTTGCGCAGCAATTCTTGTTCGCGATCAGCGAATTGCGCCGCTTGTTTGGCCCTGTCTTTATCGGAAAACTTCGAACTATCTTGCTTCGCAGCCTCAAACTTGGCTTGGTCCTGCCGACGTGCGAGTTCCCATTCGGCCCGCTCGCGCTCAAGGTCCGCCGCCTTTTGCGCCACGTCCTGCACCGCGCTCAACTCAATATCGATGCGCAGCCGGATCTCCAACTCCAGCGGTTCATTTGGTTGCACATTGGCCAACTCCGGCAAAAAAATCTGCGGGGAATTTCCAAAGCTTAGTATGCGGAGTGAATCGGTTGAAGGCATACGGTATGCTGTTCCCTCAACCCGGAATCCCTCGCTACTCTCTTCCGCATTCCAACTCCAAACCGTGCGTCCGCCCACCTTACGCAATTGAATACTATTGATATCGATAATACCGGTGCGGCTCGCCGGGTCGATTCGTAGTGCGCGGTCGCCCGGCCCATCTGGCAGCCTTATAAATACGTTGGTCCATTTGCCCGGTTCAATAATCTGCGAAACGCGCTCTTCAGGCTTGTATCGCCCACCGCGCGAGCTGACCACTTGAATCAGCGAATGCCCGGCGTCCGACGCCCGCGACAAACCAAGCGTATGTTCCATCTCCAGCCGCTCGGCACACAAGCAGTAGTAACGCCGAATCCGCTCTTTGTTCTCTTTCGAACTGTGGAATAGCTCCTGCAAATACGGGTTCTTCTCGTCAGTACCTCCTGGCTTCCACAAAACGCCAAGACCATCGTTGTTGCGAAACTCAAACGTCGGGAACTTCTTCTGTAACTCTTCCCATAAACGCCACACACCGTACTCGCCCGATCGCACAGCAATGTCATGCAACAGCACCACACCGCCCGGCTTCACTTTAGGCAGCCAGTTTGAGAAATCGTGCTCCACCGTTTCGAACGAATGCGATCCGTCCATGTGCAACAGCCCAATGCTCTGATCGGAAAATTGCTTGATCGCCTCGTCAAACGAAGTCCGCATTAAATACGAGAAAGCCCGGTAATAACGGTCGTTGTGCCTGCTGACCGCGTCAAACACCGAACTCTCGTAAAAACTAGCTGGTGTATCGCCACGCCATGTGTCGACGCCATAGCAAGTGCAAGGCAAATTGGTTTCGGCAACCGTTTGGCAAAAACCAAAATACGAATCGCCGTAAAATACCCCGAGCTCAACAATGACCTCAGGTCGCAGTGCCGCAATTAAATCGCACGCAAACGGCAAATGGCCGGCCCAAGGACCCGGCGCTCCGGAAAGGAAAGTCGCTGGACGGAACGTCACAGACGGCTGATCTAAGGTGTTCATAAGCAGTCGGCATTGAGGCCAGTAGATCGGCCCGGCGGTAGCAGCAACGAAGAAACCACCTTACACGCACGCTTTCCGCCAACTACGAAGCTAACACGAAAATGGCGTCGGATTCGCTTTTCTAGCGCTCTGCCTACTGCATTTCCGCAGCTAATAGAGTACCGCGTATAACCGTTCGGCATGAAACCTTAGTACTAACCCCACCAGCAAATTAAATGCGGGGATACCATCCGTCCATATCCCCGTCCTTCTGAAGGTCACTCAACTATCGGTACCAACGGTCATGGTGCGCACGATAATCCTCCATGCGCCGCCTATCGTCGTTCAAAATGTCGCGCTCCCGCGGACCCATCCGGTTCTCAGTCACTACCCGGCCCAAATCGCGAATGACTTCATTCAATTCATGCTCGTCATACACGCGATTATGTAGCTTATATTGCAGATCGTCTAGCTGGTGACGCGTTCTGTCCAAGCGTTGCCGGTCCCGCCAACCCCCGGTCACACTCTCCACGTGATCCAAATCCATCCGCACATGCTCAAATAGGTGGGCTCGCCATTCTTCGCCTCGAAAACGAAGATCACGGTCGTGATACCAGTCTTGCGCTGCGGCATTTAATCCGAAAAACGCCAACATCATTAAGCTTGCTTTAAGAAACTGTTTCATGGTGTAAATCCCCTTTCGCCATACCATGACGTAAGCCGCCGCTTTTCGGAACGTGCGCACAGCATTATTTGTTTTTAACCAGATTGCGCGCAGGCGTCTAGCGACGTCGCCCAAAGCCGCGCCCACTGGGCCGAAGACCGCTAGGCCGTCCGAACCGCTGTCCCGCAGGTGGCGATCCCGACTGTCTTCCAAACCTCATTCCGCTACTGCTGTTATTCGCACTGGGCGCTCGTTGCGGCTCCGCGTGTGCGCCGCCAAAACCTGCCGCGCCACTGTTTCGCGATGCATAAGCCGAGCCCTTGAATCCGCCCGATTGCACATACCGGCTATCCGCGTAGTGCGTCTGGGTAAACGTTCCATGGCTTCCATATTTCGGCGGCGCATTTGGCGTCGCGGCGCCGTAATAGCTGGTACCGCGCTGTTGCGCCATCCGGTAAGCGCCATAATCGCTAATCGCCACTGGCCGGTAATCGTGGTTCCACAACAATTCGCGTAACAACAAATACTGCGGCAGAAAAGTCCAAAAGCTTCCGCCTTCGTTGTGCGTCCAATAGCCGTATTGGTTTGATCCCTGTTCCGGCGGCGCAATGTACGAATAACCCGGCGGTTGTGGCGTCGTTTGCGCTTCAGAATCGTAATGGCCCGCGTCTTTGTGCGCAATCGCCATGCCCAAGTCGTTTTCCACCGCACGGTACTGGTCTTCCGAAACGTTGGTCCAATGCTCATCGCTGTGCGTTTCGGTCTTCTTTGCCGCCACATCGACAAAATGGGTTCGAACCGTTTTAAGTCGCTCCCGGTAGAACTCGTCTTCGCCCTCATGCGACCTGTCCAGATCCGTCAATACCTTGTCCCACGAATCGTACAACTGATCGCACAGCCCACCCAACTCAGCGGGTGCGGCCGTCATTGTCTTGGCTTGTTTAGCTAGAAGGTTGTCAGTCTCAATAAGCGTCGCAACTTGTTTGCCGCTCGCCTTACCAGCGCTCGCTGCTTTGCGCGCTTCTTCCGTCGCGCTCCACTCACCGTCGGCCTTCTTCGGAATTTCGCGCAGCGCGGCCAGCCTGCCATCCAAGTCGGCTGTCTTCACGGGCCAATCCTTTTCGGCTCGCGACACATTGTTCGCCAATAAAGTCAGATCGGCCGTATGAATCGTTTGATACTCGTGATTCATGTTGTCCAGCGACGTTGTCAAATCGCGCCGGAACGTCAGCCACCTGCTCGCCGCAGCCTCTGTGGTTTTCGCTGTAGCCAGTGCAGCTAGGCGCAAGCCGCGTTCTTCTGACAACAAGCGGCGCGCCCGCTCTTCTAGGTTCTTGCCGCCGGAGCTAGTTAATCCCGCCAGCTCTTTTGCATCTCGTTGCGCCGACGCCAGCTTGTCTCGCGCAGTGCGAAAGCTGTCAGTCCACTCGGCAGTCTCAGCTACACCGTCAAAGAGATCGGGCGCCTGCGCCACATCTTGTCGCACCTGCTCTTGCGTGCGCTGTACTTCTTGCTCGGCGCTTTGCAGTTTTTCGCTTTCATTCCTGATTTCTCTTTCTAACGAAGGTGGCAAGCCGCCCACGCACGAAACCAGCATCACAGCGCCGCATACTGCTAATCCCAAACCAAACAGCTTGCCCTTAGGGCGTATCATTTACTTGCTCCGATAAACCGTTACATCCGTCGGTTCAATCTTTGTCCATATCGCCGCGGCAAACGGTTCGCCTTCATACTTCCTGACGTTTAAAAAACGCTTGCCGCCTTGCTCTTGAAATTGCCAGGCATAAAACCCTCGTCCAATTTCATTGTTTTGGCTGAACACACCCATTTCGCGGCTAAACCGGTACATCCAAAATTTCCCTTCGTAATCCAGAAAATCCGCCGGATTCTGCCGCGAATCGAGTTGCCCTAAATCGTCCTCGCTTAAGCCCAGTTCATCCAGCGTGATCTTTTGCCCGTCGAAGTTACCAAACACTTCTATCGAGTCTTCGTTATGCACTTCTAGGTACACGCGCTTGTCTCGCCAACTGCCGCTCAACTCCACCCAACGGCGGCTGCCCGCTTCTACCTGATCGTTGCGGTCCACCGTGAAATCAATGTCGCCGAAGTCAGGCCCCACTCCTGCCACTGAAAGCACATCGCCCAGCCGGGCATCCGTTACTTTCAAGTTCGCCAAGTCTTGCTGTGGCGCCGCAGGCTTCTTATGGTCGAAAAACATAACTCCTAACGTCCGCTCGCCGGCGGCAACTCTTTCGGCAACTCTACCCTCTGCAAGCGTTCGCGCTTCAACGCTTCCAGATCCGCATCCACTGTGTGCCCTTGCAATTTGGCGAACTCTGCTTCCAAACCCGAATCGGTACCCGCGCTCGCCAATTGATCGAACGCCTTCGCCGTCGCTTCTTCCTTCGTTACCGATTGCTCAAAGCTCGAAAGCTGCGCAAACGCATTGTCAGCTTTGCCCACGCCAGCCAAAGCTTCCGAAACTTTGCGCTGTGCCATGGCGGCGTTCTTGCGCGCTACCAACGTAGTTGCCGTACGTTCCCCTTCTTCAATCTTGTGCTTCAACTCGGTCACTTGTGTCTTCAGCGATTCACTCGCCTTACGCGCCGAATCCACCGCGGTCTGCAACGACGCCACCTGCCGGTCCGACTCCGCTTTCTTTGCCAGCGCCTTCTTTGCTAACTCTTCATTACCCGCATCTAGCGCCTGGCCCGCGCGGTCTTTCCAATCTTGCGATTGCTTTACATACTTCTGATATTCGGCGTCAAGTTGGTTGTAGTTGCTCATCGCCATTGCCGATGACTGCACTACTTTGTTCAACTCCGCCTTCATGTCCAACACCGTCTGCCGGACCGTAGCTTCAAATGTCGCGTCCTCAATGGCGCCCATCCCTTGATTCGCTTGCCCGCGGGCTACCCGTCCCGCCCGGTTGAAAATTTCTGAAAAAAATGCCATGTTTGATTTGCCTTCCTCGCGGCTTATTGCAGATCTCCGCCAAGCAATTCCTTGGCATGCACCACATCCGCCAGCAGAAAACTCACACACGAGAGAATATCGTCCTCGTCTTCTGGGCCCATATCCTGCAGTTTGCAGAAGTTATTCAGCATCACGGTCACATTGCCATCCCCCGTGTCATAGAGCTGGAAATGCGATGTTGAAATTCCGTTGTTCGCCGCTATCATCTTTTGCATGACTGCGGCCGTAATCTTCGCTGCCGGCACTGTCATGCACGCCAACGAGAAAAACAGAATGTCTCCCTCCAATACCGCGCGCAACGAAATACCGCTTTCCGTCTCTTGGATTCTTAGTACACTATCGTCTAAATCCGTAACAGAGTATCTTTTATTTGCTAACAGGGCATGTATCTGCCCTAAATGCGAACTCGCCGTTTGCGTCATTGCATACCTTCCTTCGTGAACTACGTAACCCCGTACCATTATGTTCCCTGAACCGGAACGAATCGCCTTGCCAAGGCTATTGGGGCGGACATTCATGCCTGCACGCGACTTTTAGGTCGCGCTCTGTAAGCGTATCGGTTTCCTGCGAAAGTTTGGCAAAGAATCGTTTTCGGTCTGTCTGGATTACGTTGGCAGTACAAGAGTAAATAGCAACCCCTATGGCGATCTCCACTCCATCTCAACCACGCACCCGGCGTTTTCAGCTCCGCACTACCGCCTCCGAAGAGCAACTCATCAAAGTCGCCGCCGTTCGTCAAGGCTTAAATGTTACCGACTTCATCTTGCGCAGCGCCCGCGAAAAAGCGGAACAAGCCCTGGCCGACGAAACGCGTTTCGTCCTCGACGACAAACAATGGAAGGCTTTCATGGCCGCTCTGGACCGCCCTGCAAAAGATAAACCACGCCTCCGCCAACTCTTCAAAGAGCCGCATGTCGCCAAACGCCGATCCTAGCCAAGCCGTTCACCACGAGTTTGCCATCGACAAACTTCGTAACAACCACGATCTTCGCTCCTTCGATTGTGGGAACTCGACCCTTAACAATTGGCTTCAAAAGTTCGCTCGGACGAATCAGCAGGCCGACTCTGTCGAGTCTTTCGTAGCACTTCTGGGCAGTCGCGTTCTCGGCTACTGTGCCCTTGCTGCTGGCTCAGTTCACGAGCATGAGAGCCCGCAACGGATTGCCCAGGGTTTGGCCAATCATCCTATTGGAGTCGTCCTACTTGCCCGCTTGGCTGTCGATCTTTCGCAGCAGGGAAAGGGCCTAGGTAAGGCCCTGCTTTTCGACGTGTTGTCCCGCGTTGAAGAAGCGGCGGATATCGTCGGTGTTCACGCGGTCCTGGTGCACGCCATCGACGAACCCGCGCGCCGCTTCTATCTTCACTTCGGTTTCGAGGAGTCGCCCGTTGATCCCTACCAACTGCTACTGTTGCTCAAAGACCTTCGCAAGGCCATCAAAGGCTCACAACTTACTGCGGACTAGGCGTATGGAACCGGCCAAACCAAGCCGCCTTGCCAACAACATGCCCATCCATCGCCTTCAGCATGTCTTCGCGCGTTGTGGTGGCAGGTAGATCCAACTTCGTATCGAGAGCATAGAATTCAAATACGTAATGATGGATTGGCCCCGGCCCCGCGCCTGGCCCAAAGTAAGCCCCCGGCTTGCCACCGCGTGATGCAATGCCAGGCCCGTTACGTGTACCGTCTGGCAGGTCGCCCGATCCGAGCCCCTCAGGCAAGCCTTTCGCCGTTCCCGGAATATTGAACGCACTCCAGTGCAGTGTGTCATTCGTGGTCTTGTTCGATGAGTTCTCGACGTCGTGAAAAATCACCGCGTAGCTCTGCAAACTGTCTGGCGCTGTCGCAGGGTTTGTCCCAAGGTTCCAGTGAAATTCAAAGGCTGGCGACTTGTTCTCGCCGCGCGCCGCATTCGTCATTGGAATCTCGCCACCATCAGGCCAAGCGTTCGTCGTCACCCACAGAACTAACCTTGGTGCTGCCTTTGGAGCAGGCGCAGGCGTTTGCGCGAATGCCCCTACAGAAACTAAGATGGCGGCAGTCGCCTTCAGAATACTTCGTTTTACTTGCATTTCGATTTCCTCCCAGACTGGCTCGACGTCCCAAGAAAAATGGGGAACACTGACGGACTGCAGCCCCATTTTTAGCTCCGCTACGCTAGAGTCTCTTATATTAACCCGTAATCGAGTCGTACAACTCCAACGTTTCGTCAATGCCATCACGCTCCGGCTCACCTATTGGTCCCACCCGCTGCGCTCGTGGCGTTGCTAGAATCTTTAAAACCTGACTCGCCACTGCATCCGCATCCCCAATCGGCGCAAGATGCACATTCGCCGGCCTCATGCCGTTATCCGTTGCCACCACCGGCGTCCCTAATTGCAAAGCCTCGCGCACCGAAATCGCATCCCCGTCGTACAAAGTCGTTCGCAACAAAACATCCGCTCGACGGATTACTTCAATCGTACTCGCGTGCGGCACATCGCCCGCTAGCAGTATCCGCTCGTTACTCGGCTCAAGTGCGATTAGCCGTATTAACTCGTCTTTCAAGCTGCCGCTGCCAATCATTAGCAATCCGGCTTCGGGGAAAGTCTCCCTCACTTGCCGCAGCACTTTGAATTGCAGTGGCAAATCATATTCTGGTTCCAGCAACCCTACACTCACTAACAACGGTTTTTTGTTACTGCAAAAACTTTCCAGCCGTGGATCGGAAGCGCCGCCCGCTTTTAACCTTGACAAATGCGGAAACGGTTCAATCTTATGCACCCGTTCCGCCGCAATCCCGGAATTCGCCAGAAAAGTCTTCAACTCCGGATTCACTCCCACCAATGCGTTAAAGTGTCTCAGCACCGCGTAAATCATCTTCACTCGCCGCGTCTCCCGCGCTTGCGGCGACGTTGGATATCCGCCCGAATGCAACGTCAAAACAGTTCTCTTTCCAGGTAATGCATTCACATACGCCGCCAGCGCCACCAGCCTGTTCGAAATGTCACCACCCAAATGCATGTGTATGACATTCGCTGGCAGCTTAAGTAGCAAACTACATACCTCAACGGCGCTATACGGAAAGTAGACGTTCTTGATCCCGCTCTGTTTGTGCCTCGACAAGCTTATAACGAAACTGTCGCAACCGCGCTCTTGCAAGCGCTCGTGAATGGCCACCACATTGGTTTGTACGCCCCCGTGCGGCGGCGGATAAACGCCGAGTTGAACTACCCCGCGCAGCAATCTAACCAGCCTCTACACTTGAATATCGTCAACTCGCCTCGCGTTTCGCTTCATTATGCCAAAGGCTTAGACTGACCCAAGGCAGCCAGCGACCGGGCGAATTCAGAGACCGGTGACCCCATGTAGACAATTCCATCTAGCAGTTCGGCACGCTTGAGATTTGGTAGAAGCTCCCAACGGCGCAGGAACTCGTCGCGGCTCGCCCTCCTCGCTCTGACCCTTAGAAAAAGGGGGAAACTCCGGGCTCTCCACATATGTCCTACCTTAACCGACAGTACAGGCGTGTCCCCTCTTTTTCTCTCTCCCCAGTGCGATCTTTATCAGTCACACGACTTTGGAGGAATTTCTTACTTGTAACCTGCTGGCCCACTATCACTTAGCAGCCTGTTAGACTCTTGCGCGGTTCGTTACCACCCGCCGATTTGCTACGGTTGGGTCAGGCCCGGCAGGCTGCTGCTCGATTGGATTCGTCAACAGCACGCAATGTTGTTTCGAAAAATGCGCTGTTTCTTCGCCTGGCTTGGGTTCGTTGCGCAAAAATGGCCCAGCAGACTGCTGCTAGAGGCCATTCTGCCGATTCTTCTTCGCCGCGAGGTGTTCGAAGCGTCCGCTAGCAGTTCTTTGAAAGCTTTGTTATCCAACCTCGATCAGGCAACGGGCATGTAGGTCCATTTCGCAAAATGCGCCGTTTCTTCGCCTGAAGCTTGGGTTCGTTTCGCAAAATGGCCAAAAGTACCAACTTGGCCCCCTAACTCTCCCATCCTTTGATCACCGCTGGCATAACTCTTTGGAACGCCTCTGCGTACTGAATCGCCGCGTTCCCGCAAATCCGTCGCGCATGGTTTGCCCGTTGCGCCGCCCGTTGCCCGTAGTACTCGCGCAAGTAACCTTGTGCGCCCATTTCCGCCATTGCTGCTTTCTTCTTCTCAAACACTGCCGTAATATCGAGAAACGTGTTCGGTATAAATCCGCACAACTCCGGCTGATGCGGCTCAAACAATAAAAACTCGGGAGGCTTGATCGTCTTGAACGCGCTCGCCACGCCTGCGCCCGACGCCAACTGCCGAGCCTTCTCCGTCACCTGATACGCCACGCTATGGTCTGGATTAAATGGGTCTTCTTTCGCATGAGTCAGCAAAACCGTCGGCTCAAAATCTCGCAAGTGCTGAGTCAGTCGCTCCTGCGCGGCCTTATCTAGCTCAAGTGGATAGTCGCCCAAATCCATCGGCTCGAATGAAGCACCCAAGATCTGCGCCGCCTTCTCGGCCTCGCCCCGCCGGATCTGCTTTACGCGCTCTTCCGTCTGCCCCGGCTCTTTCCATAACTCGCCCGATTCCCCCCGCTCTCCATACGAAAGCGCCACCACCTTTGCCACGCCCCCGCTCGCAGCCACCGTGGCAATAGCCCCACCCGCTCGCCAGACAAAGTCCGCTGCGTGCGCGCTGATCACGAGCAATCTCGTCTTACTCATACTTCAATCCCATCTGCTCCAACTTCCCTCGCATCCCGTTGATGTCCAGGCCCAACTCACCCGCCGCCAGCCGCACTCTTACCTTTGCCTCCCGCTCTTCTCTCTCAGCCGAGGCCGCAATCACTTTCTCGATCTCCGCCCGAGGCACTACCACCACACCATCGTCATCTCCCACAATGGCGTCGCCTGGATTCACTACCTGGCCCGCGCAGACCACTGGCACATTCACCGATCCGAGCGTTGCCTTCACTGCGCCCTTCGCTGAAATAGCCTTTGCCCAAACCGGGAACTTCATCGCCGTCAGCTCACTCACGTCGCGGCAACCGGCGTCGATCACCACTCCCACGCCTCCGTGGGCTCGAAACGACGTCGCCAGCAAATCGCCCAGCATCGCGTCAGTATTCTCAGAACTGAGCGCCACCACAATCACGTCGCCCTCCCGGCACAATTCGCAAGCCACATGCATCATCATGTTGTCTCCAGGATGCGCCAACACTGTAAGCGCGCTGCCTACTGCTTTCGCGCCCGCATAGATAGGTCTCATGTAGGGAGCCAAGTAGCCCGTCCGCCCCTGTGCCTCGTGAATCGTCGCCACTCCAAATCGGCCCAGCCGCTTCAACTGGTCCGCTGTGGGCCGCTCAACACTCCTAACCGCTCTGCTCACGCTTCCTCCCTTGCAAACACCTGTCCGTCAAACAGCTTCCTAGCTGTCCGAACCAAGCCGGCCCGCTTCACTTCTCCTCGCTCCATTTCCAGGTGCACAGTAAACTCGCCAGTCGGATGCTCAATCGAGAGCAGGATGTCGTTCCCCTCGGGAACCTTTGCAATCCCCTCTGCTACCGATCCCGGCAACACGCAGGCCGTCGCCACTGAGACCGCTCCGAACACTCCGATCGATGTGTGGCAGTCATGCGGGATGAACGTCCGAGTTGCCACGGCTCCTCCGTCTCTACCTGCCGCGATCAAACTTATTTTGGGAACAACCTTCTTTGTCACATCTCCCAATCCCATCAGCGTGCCCGCTCCTAGTCTCACTGCTTCTATCCCCGCCTTCAACTCGCTATCCTTGTTGAGGGCGTCCACACTCTCATAACCGGTTCGCCCCAACGCTGCGGCCGCAATCACCACCACCGGCATCCCGTTGTCAATGCAAGTGACGGGCACACCTTCAACCAAATCCTTGGCCTTGCCCGTCGGTAACAGCGATCCGCATACCGAACCTGCCACGTCCAAAAAGTCGATCTTAATCGGTGCACTCGTACCTGGCACCCCATCAATCTTGGCCTCACCTGCGTACTGAACCACACCTCCCGGAGTCCTCACCACCAAGTCGGCAATCGTTCCGGTATTGATGGTCCTAACCCTGACAGTTGTTTCGCCAGCCTTAGCTGGCACTAGCCCACGTTCGATCGCAAACGGTGCAACCCCGGCCAGAATGTTTCCGCAGTTGGGCGTTGTATCCACCAGCGGTTCAGTCACCGCCACCTGCGCGAACAAGAAGTCGATGTCGATGCCAGGCTCTTTCGAATGCTTTATTACCGCTACCTTGCTTCGCAGCGGATGCGCCCCGCCGATCCCATCAATCTGGTTCACATCCGGCGACCCCATCACGCTTAACAGAAAGGCGTCCCTTTCGGCTACTTCACCCGGCAAATCTTCGGCCAGAAAGTATGCGCCCTTGGATGTGCCGCCGCGCATCCACATGCACCGCACACCGCTTCTATTCAACTTCTGGTGTCCCATAGGTATGAAACGATTCGACTGTCTTCAGTCCCCAAGCCTGTCCTCGCGCCCTGTCCGCTTGCGTCCAAACAATCGGCTTCCAGTCGGGAGCCAGAATCGAGTAGCCTCCTGACGCCAGTTCGAACCGGTTACCTCCAGGCTCAAAAACATACAGGAAGAACGTCTGCCCAATCGCGTGCTTATGAGGCCCTGTCTCTATCCGAACGCCGCTCTCTACAAACAGATCCGCGGCGCGCAGCACTTCTTCTCTGGTATCCGTGAAGTAGGTCAGATGATGCAACCTCCCATGGCCGCCCGCATTGTCTCGGGTAATCGCCAAGTCGTATGACTTGTTGGTCGCTGTCAGCCAGCCGCCCATCTCCGTCCCATCGTCGAAGATGATCTGCTCGGTGACCTTCATCCCTAACAGCTTGTGATAGAACTCCCGATTGGCCTTCACATCGGCTGCCAACAGGTTGATGTGATCCAGCCTCCTGGGAGCGGCCCCGTGTCGTCCGCGCCTTTGTGGATTGTTCTTCAGGTGTGTCGCCAACTCGGGCGGAGCTTCAAACAGGTTGGTCTCGTAGTAGATCTCAACTGGATGACCGTCCGGAGAAGGGAAGCGATAAGCGCGCCCGTGCCCCAAATCCGATTCGATCCATTTGCCATTGACGCCACTCTCTTCAAGGTTTGCGACCAAGTCAGCTAGCGTCTGGCTGTCCGCCGTTCGAAATGCGAAATGTCCCACACCAGGGGCCTTCGCTGCAGTTAGCTTGAGCGTGCAGAATTCATAGTCGCCCCAAGCTCGCAAATAGACTGAGTTGCCTTGCCGCCCGCTCTCATACAAGCCAACCAGGTCCTTAAAGAACGCCAAACTTTCTTCGGGCTTTGGAGTCAAAAGCTCAACGTGCCCTAAATGTGCGAGGTCACGGAACCTAGGTTGAAAGCTCATCGTGTGCTCCTCGCTCCTCGCAGTCCTCCAGATGTCAACGCAATCTGCAACGCGTTCCTGACATACCGCTCATCCGTCAACGCGGTAGTGATCTCATCTGGGAATTTAACCAAAGCTCGGAACCGGTCCGCTAACAGCCGGAACACTTCCAGCTTCACCTCGGGTGTCAACTCGTCTCTCCGCAATAGCGCTTGATAGGCCACTTCAACCAACTCCGAGTTGATCTGTTGGCGGAGTCGAGCCGCCAGATGTGGCACGGCGGCGAGCGAATTGAACTTCTCATCCAGGTTCAATCGCAACAGATCAGGCAAGACCAGCTTCTGCTGCTGCACCACAATCGTATTGGCCACCATATCGCCTAGTCTCTGATGCCGCTTGCTAAAAAGCGCCGCCAATCCACCTATCAAATATAGCCCTGGTAGAGAGTCGAGCGATCTCATCAAGTTCCGAACAGCGATCTGCGAAGCTTGCAGCTTCAATCCATTGGCGTCTAGAACCTTGAGCGACAAGGCCCGCTTCCCCGGCGTCTGCCCATGCCAGTACCACTCGAATCCGATGCCGTAGCCGATCGTCACCACGAAGTAACTCAGCAGAGTCAAACCAGTAACTCCGTCAGCACTGAGCCATCCGAATAGGCCTAGAAGTTTGCCTATAACCCCGCAGATTGTGCTGATCGCCAGTACATCGATGACCCAAGCTAGAAACCTGGCCACGACTCCGGCAAGCGGCAGAGAAAAGCGCACGCCCTCCGGCGTCTCAATCACCACCGCATTCAAGGTCGATGTCACGTTCTCCCCGCCCGCGTGAGAAAGAGAATGAGCCCGGCAAGTTCGATCACCCCAAGCGAGATTTTCCAACCGTACGGCAGGACTGGGTAGTGATACTGAGAGATAAAGGCCTCGACAATCCCCGCCCAAACTAGCATCACAGCAAACCCTCCGGCGAGAGTCAATACATCCGGCAAGATGCTTCGCAATCGTGCGCGCCGTGTCGATGACTCACCCCAACCAATCAAGGCTGAAGCCAGCACGAACCCCGCTTGACCAGCCACCAAGATGGCGGGGATCTCAATCACTCCATGCGGCAACAGCCAACCGAGCAGAAAGAGAGTCTGGCCTCCGTAAACATAATCGACTGCCACCGCGCCTAAGATGACGCCGTTGTAAAAGAGCAGCAGTGTTGTCCCGACGCCCCATGTCGCACCCGCCGCAAACGTTAGCAGTGACACCCTGATGTTGTTGGTCATCAACTGTGCGGAAAAGGCACCTTTCACTCCTTTGAGCCGGTCGCCCTTGGCTGTCTCCTCCTGCTTCACCCTTTCGGCTGGCGTTTGCATTAGTCCGGAAAAAGGCATGATCACGCTCTTCGCGTCTTTATCCAACGCAATCACTCCCCAACCAAATGCAGCCCCGACGAACGTCAGTGCTCCAGCCAGCGCAAACGCCCTCACATGCTTGCGGAAAGTTTGAGGGAAGGTTCGTACAAGCCACTGCCAGGGGCGGAAGCGTTGGGCCGCCGCCCGGTTCGGATGACATTCGGCATACGCCCGCGCTACCAGCGATTGCAAAAACTCAGTAGTCCTCGGCTCGGCCGAAAACGTCGACAAACGTGCCAAGCCGGAGGCGGCACGTTGATAGAGGTATTCCAACCGAGTCACCTGTTGAAGATTGAGTTGCACAAACCTATCGCTGTCTATCTCATCCAGAAGCTTGTTTAGCTCATCCCAATAGGGCCGCTCCGACTTGAGGAAGCGCGAGAGGTCGAGTATCACAGCGCCTGCCTCCGCTTTACGTCGTTGTATTGCCGGACCAAGTCCAAACCGGCTGAACCTGGCGTCAGAAGTGACATGCTTACGCCCAGTCTGCCAAGATTGCGTTCAAGATCCTTTAACGTGGCCCATTGCAAATGACCAGCCAGCCGCGCGCTGATCTCGTCTTGGCTCTCGGGCAGTTTGCCAGTAAACAATGGCCGCGTATCTTCGTCGCTCAAGCGATTGACCAAAACTACATGTTTCCGCGATAACAAGTGAACGTCGCGCAGAAAGGTCTCAGCCAATAAGGGGTCCGCCAGATCTGTCAAAAAAAGCAAGAGCGATCGTCGTCTGATCCGTAGCTGCAAAAACGAGAATAGCTCCGCGAAGTCTGGCGACACAGAACTTGGCTTTAGGTCGAATATCGCCTCGCGGCAGCGCGCGAAGTGCGGTTTGCCATGGGCGGGGGCCACGAAGTGGTTTACCCGATCGCTGAAGGTGACCAAGCCGAAGTTGTCGCCTTTGTTCTCCGCTGCCAGAGCCAGCATTAAGGCAGCGCTGACGAACTGTTCCACCGCTCCACGTCTCGCTCCGAGCCGCGAGGAATCGATCACCGCGTAAACATCTTGAGTGCGCTCAACCTGGAATACTCGGACTATCGGCCGTCCCCGCCGCGCGCTTGCTTTCCAGGCAATCTCGTCGTAACTGTCACCGGGAGCATATTCGCGCAGACGTTCAAACTCCCGGCCACGCCCGATCGTGCGTTGCGGCCGTAATCCTCCGAGTTTCTTCAGCATCAGCAGCCTTGCGCCGGGCTCACGCTCCAGGTCGGGAAACACTCGGATCTCAGTTTTGATCTCCTTTGCCACTCTGACATGCCAAAGCTTCAGTGGCGAACCTGCTCGCACATAGCAAAGATTGACCTCATAACGACCGCGCTCGATGGGAAGGCAGGCGAAGCCTGCCGTCCCTTGTCCGAAGCCAACCGTCACGATCGGACTCGACGTCTCTAATCCTTCCGGCAGATCCAAACTCACTTGTAAAGGCCCGTCAACATCTAAAACGAATTGCGCTGGGCGCATTTTGAACCACTTCAAGAAGACCGGCGCCGTAACTTTCACTCGATTCAATCGCCGCCGTCCTAGAATTGCGTCGATTGCAGAAATCAGGGCTATGGCAAATAACGCCACCAAACAGACGCCCGTCCATTGCGGCACCAGTGAAGCCGCCGCGCAAATAGGCAGAGCGAGCAGAGCCGAGAAAGTAATGAGCGGAGCGCTGGGAGAGATCATCGCGGCACGGGCACTTCGTTGAAAATCTGTTCAATCACTTCTGAAGGTGAAACTCCTTCCACCTCCGATTCAGGCCGCAGAATCAGCCGATGCTCCAAGACTGGCCACGCCATTGTGCGCACGTCGTCAGGCGTTACAAAGTCGCGGCCGTCCATCGCTGCTTTCGCTCGGCTCGCCAATAATAATCCTTGGGTGGCGCGCGGACCTGCGCCTAACAAAACTCCCTCGTGTGTTCGAGTCGCTCTGACGACGTCGACGATGTACTGAGTCATCTCACTTCGGGCGGCAACTGACGCTAAAGCGCTACGCAAAGTATCGATCTGACCGTCTAGCACTGGCTGCACCGCGCCATGCTCGAGACTCGATTCTGGCGCGTTAGCCCCCAACGTTCGCTCGGCCAAAGTGAATTCTTCTTCGCGCGATGGCCAACTCATCGAGATCTTCATCATGAAGCGGTCTTTCTGCGCTTCCGGCAGTGGATAAGTTCCTTCGAACTCCACCGGGTTCTGAGTGGCAAATACCGCAAAGTCGGGCGACAAGGCGATTGTTTCGCGATCAATGCTAACGGTTCGTTCTTGCATTGCCTGCAACAAGGCCGATTGGGTTTTCGCGGGCGCGCGGTTGATTTCGTCCGCCAATAGAAACGTGGTGAAAACCGGCCCCCTCACCAGCGTGAATTCGTTCCGCTGGAGGTTGAAGACGTTAGTTCCAGTTATGTCTGCTGGCATCAGATCGGGCGTGAATTGGATTCTGCCGAATGGGCAGCCGAGAACATGCGCAATGGTCCGAGTTAGCAAGGTTTTGGCAATGCCGGGTACACCTTCAATCAGGGCGTGTTGCCGCGCTAAGATCACGATCAGAGCTTGGTCAATCGCGGCATGTTGTCCAATAATGACTTTCCCAACCTCCGCCCTAACTTTCTCCATTAAATTCTGGAACTGCTCTAGCGATGTGTTCATATCCGGCTATGCTTACTCTGCAAGTTCTCCTGTAGTTGACGGTAGGCTGCCACGGCATCAAGCTTGGCCGGCGTTTCAGTGGTAATTCTTTGTTGCGGTTTAACGCGATTCCATTCAGCGATGCAGGATTCAATCAGCGCTCGGGGTGTGAGATGGCGAGCAATCAAGCCCGCGAACATGCCGCGCGAGTCCGCCCCTACAACCTGTTTGTCGCGAGTTCGCTCGAAGCGAGGCGGCGGTGGGAAACTCACCGACCGGTTCCAAATGAATAGGATGACTAAAAGCAGCAATCCACCAATCAGCCCTTGCAAACTGTAGCGGCGCGCCAAACCTGCAATACTTCCAGACTCTTCAATACCCAAGTGAGTTTCTTCAAATGCGACGGTGTTGTTCTGCCCGATGAGCGGCGGAATTAAGTCAGCAACACCCGATAAGCTCTCATTCGAAAATGCTTCGCTGCCCAGAGCAACAACCACGGTGCCACCCTGCGCGAAGTGTTTCTCCCAAGCATCCTGCTTCCGGCTCACTTGCTGCCAAGTAGAATCGTGCTGCAGGGCAGTACCGTATTTGTCATTCACGACCGTAATGCCCCAGCGATCTTTCGCCGTTAAATTGGCTTTCGACTCCACGTGACTATCTGCCAAGAAGAGCACGATTCTGTTATCCGGTTGACTGAGCTTTTCCAGTTCACGGAGATAACCGTCAAAGGTGTTTAGAGTTGTCGGGTAGACCGCGAAGAATAAAATCGTGGTCGATGAAGGGCGCCACTGGCTCAAGGGCAAATAGTTGCGGGTTACTTTAACGGTATGGATTTTGCCTAAGGCATCGAATAGTAATTTTGTGCCACGCGGTCCGCTGTTAAGCGATGACATTTCGGGGTAAAGGTGAGTTGAATTGAACCCTGCAAAATAAAGCAAGCCCGCGAATAAAATCGCAAACAGCAAACAGACAGCCACTACCGCAGGCCAGTTACGCTTTGGCATAACGCCGGATGGCCTCCACATCTTGTTGGAACAGCTCCACGAATTCGGGCGTTACCTCATGGAAGCCATACCAGGCCCGCTCAAAGTTGCGATTTGACTGTGCGAACGGTAGCGCGGCCTCGCCGCTATGGGGCCGCAGCCGCAATTCCCGTTCATAAATCGCGTTTGATTTCGCGCGGGCAACTTGAATAAACCGTTGTGCTCCAAGGTACGAAAGATTGGACAGATACATGGCCCGGACTGCTAATCTTGGTTCGCCTTGCGCGAGCAATTTACGAGCCATGCGAAGCCATTCTTCTTCGGGGAGGTCGGAGGCCAGCACGTTTTCTTTGTTGAGATCATGAGTGCGCGCTTCACCGGTCGATGCCACGCTAATCTCCGCTGGCCTATTCATGTTTCGCAGCAAGACGTAAACAACGGCAACAAGCACTAGGGCACCGATTGCGTAAAGTAGCCAATGAACGTCGCGAACCGACGGAGGCGGTCCTTCGGGTTGGGGCTTAATGTTGGTCTTTTGCAAGAGGTCCCGCAGCCATTTGCCAAAACCGTCGAACCAGCCCTTTATGGCGTTAGCGATATTGTCCAGATCGGCGCCTAACCTCTTAAAAAAGCTATCTCCCAAACCGTCGCTCGCTTTATTGCGGGCGCGCAACCAACCATATTCGTCACTCTTGGAAGCCTGCCTCAAAGCACTAGAAAGCTGTTCGGGCGAAACGGTTTCGGCATGGAGACACAGAGGAGTGAAAAACAGGAGTAGAAGCGCCGAGGCAACTGCGGGTCGCAGCTTTGCCAGGAGATCTCTGCCGTCGGTCAGCGCTTCGCTGTAGAAGCAGCGGATCACGCAGTAAGACAGCACTAACGGATCAAAAACGAACCAAGTCAATACCAACACAATGCAGAAAATATCAAAGCTGAAAATGCCTCCAATGCCACGCGTGAACAGGCTTTCGAAGCCAGTGAATGTTCGCACTAGATAGGGCAACATGCCGACCGAAATGTAAATATTGACGAATGTCAGCAGACAAAGTACGGTCAAGATGGATACTCCAACCCAATTGCTGCGGGCATCGACTCCTGAGCGCCGGGCGGACCTAAGGATGACGCTGCGCAACGTGGAGTCAGGCATGCTGGCCTCAATCGCGGCATTGCGGAAGAAACCCGATGTCCACGCGATGGGCAAGATCGAAATAATAGCGAATGGAAATGCGATGAGCTTAATGGTCTGCAAAATGATTTGCAAATGCAGAGCGTGCCACAAGCTTGCCTGGGGAGACGGCAAGCCTTGCCCGTTCATGGTGGCCAGGAGGCTTCCACCAAACTTCGCCTTCCACGCCGACGCCCAGAGATACGCTAATGTGACCCCGAGCGACTCAATGGCGCAGCGGCTTGCCAGGTAGCCGGCGGACATGTCGTGTACGAAAGCTAAGAGCGCCAGATAGAACGGAACAGCACCTAGAAGGTATTGGAGCCACGAGCGCATGTCTTGGCGGCGGAGGAGAAAGATGGCCTCTTCGATTTGTCCTATTGGAGTTGCGTCCATGTTCAGTGACCCGTAGGTGGCGTGAAAGAAGTGAGCAGCAACTGCCCAAAGCTGTAGAAGAAAGTCCATGCGACGACAAACGCCAAGGCTACGAACATGGGTGAGAAAAGCCATTTAGCGACTTTCCAGCGTGTCTTTGCGGCTTGCTTTGGGAGGGCAATTGAGCGCATGCACGCCGAACAAACAAACTGGCCTTCATGTTCCGTTACACATTCACGGCAGTAAAAATGCTGGCAGCGCGGACAACGGCACACAGCCTCCCGCTGAGCGTGCAGGAAACAGCGGAGTTGGCTTATTTGCTCGATGACTCACCTCGGCGGTACGACTCCCATTTTGCAAATATCAGAATCAGCCCTGCCGCCGCAAACGCGAATTGTAGAATGCCGCTCACGTTCCCGTAATAGCGCATGAAGACGATATAGTTCAACGGGCGCCTAGAAACTCCCCCACCCGTCAAACCAATGGCAAGGCCGAGGGATGCAAGAATTCGCAAGCCTGTAAACGCTAATGCGCCAACCATAAAGTTGCGGAGTGAGTTCATGACTTTTATCCATGCGATTTCGCGGAGCGCCAGCAGGAGTAACGTCGTTTCTGCGAGCACGAACCCGTAACCGATCCAAGTCATGGTGGCCTGTGTAAAACCTCGTGTTGGCGAGGCGAACCACAAGATGAAAACGCTATTGATCATGAGGACAAGGAATCCAGTGGTTGCGAGGTTGACACCTCGTCTACTGCGCGCTCGCCTGTCGCGCCGGTCAGCTTCATCCAGGGCCATGGAGCCGGGAGGAGCGGCGGCATCGGCAGCGCGAACCGCTGCGATGGCATCTTCTTCTAGAGCCGGAATTTGGTCCGGTAATTCTCCCTGTTCAGCAGCAATGCGCTCGCGCAATCTTGCAATAACGGCTTCCGCTGCTGCTTGCCGAATGAGGCCCGGCAGCACTTCGCGGCTGACGGCGGTTTGAATGGAGCAGCGGCAACTTCTACGGAGGCTCAGCTCCAATCGAACCAGTATTGATCCGAGCATGACAATTAAAGCAGCCCAGGCAACTGGCGAATCTGTTCGGGCAGCGACGCCGAGGGCGATTGACAAGAGGGAGAACAGAACAATCCACCAACCCAGGCTGCCACCGCGCGCCCTTTTCTCAACGATGAAGGCCTGGATATCTTGGTAATAGAAGCGGCGGTACTCTTCGCTAAAGCGAGTTCCCTTGACCGACAGAATATGATCGACACCTTCCCACAAGCTGGCCTTTCGGAGGAAGCCGCGGTAGGCGCCTGGCAACTGAACATACGGAAATTCAGGCGTCATTTGGGAACGCTCGCCATGCGCTGCGAGAAGATGATGGCAAACACCGCCAACACAACCAATCCGACCTCCGCGAGTACGATCAACAGCGCTAGCACGAAGCGCCATTTGCCGCGCGGGATTATGCTGGACGGCTTTTTCCAATATCTAATAGAAAGGAAAATAACCACCGGCGCGGTAAGAATGCTGGGGTAAAAGAACAGTAGCGCAGGGAAAAATGCCAGGGCCAGAGCGATGGAGTCATAGAGGGTGCGCTGTCTTTCGATTGCTTGGATCGGGCCGCCCGATTGACCTGAGTTCAGGCAATTGGGGCACCAGACTTTGGCATCGACAGCCACCTCGCAAAGCGCGCAAAGGAAGCGGCCGCACCTGTTGCACACAGCAACAGCGCGCTTGTTTGCATGCTCGTAACAGGACGCTTCGCCTTCAGCGGTTTGAAGGTTTTGCGCGTCAATCTTGGTCCGTGGGCGGAATAAGGCCGGGAACAGCGTAACGCCCAAAACCGTGGCGCAAGTGGGGCATGAACCTTCTACGCTAGCTCGTTCAAGAAAACGCGCCGATAGCGATCCATTGCAGTTAGGGCAAAAGATCAACACGCGCTTAGGTGCGAATCACGCGAGTGCTGCAAATGTGGTCGTGCAGGGCACGCTTCTGATCGTCGAAAGCCGCCATGATGTAGCCGATGTAGAGGATAAGACCGCTGAGCGAATGGGCGAAATAACGGCCAATGGTGCGCGCGACGCTCATTCTCTCGCCAGAGACGGTAACAATCTTCAACCCCAGCGCCATTTTGCCTGGAGTGGCGCCTTTTTGGCTGTTGAAGTAAACGAAGTAGGTAAAGGAAATCACGAAAATTGCCGCTTCCCAGAGTAAAACGAGGCCGACATTGGGGGGCTCTGGCGAGCTGCTGCTCATGCGCGAAAAGGACGGGAAAAGAAAAACCATTAAGAGCACGCTCATAGGCACGCCGATGATAAGGCCATCGAGTATGATGGCAACGAAGCGACGCCAAAAACCACCGTAAACAATGCCGCTCGCAGTAGTTGCGCCTTCGCGCATCCGTTGAACGTAATTTGGTTTACAGTCGGCACAGATGGCGACCACGCCGAAATGTGCTAAGTCTTGCGGTGCAAAAGAACGTCCACATTCCGAGCAGAATTGCCGTTGATCTAGCTGTGGCGCAGCGCTGGTTCCCATAAGGTGCTACCTCCAGTAATTTCGTTAGCGTATCACGAGATGGGCGAGAATGAAAGCAGATGCATCCTTACGAACAGGGAGGGCAAATCGCGCGATGAGCAATGGCGCGCAGACCGCTCAGCGAAAGCCGGTTGTCGAGGCGCCAGCTGAAAGCATAATCATTGAGCCCGGCTTCTTAGCCCGTAACTGGTGGCTCTTGCGGCGTGCTTTTGTAGCCGCTTACGAAGACAACTGTTTTGGCATCGCCAAGGGGGCTGCCTATTCGGGCCTGCTATCGCTTTTCCCTATTCTCACGGTTTTAACAGCCATTCTGATTCAAGCCAATGCGCAGTCAGTGGTGCATGTGATTGAGCGGTTTGTGCAGGATGTGTTGCCACCCACGACGGAAGAATTAGTTTTATCGCGGTTGAGGGAGCAATCAAGGCGAGGGATCTCCCTGCCATTGATTGCGGTGGTGGGCGCGATATGGGCCGGTTCAGGCGCTATGGCTAGTTTGATGGAGGGAATGCAAGCTGCTTACCGGCTGCCTTCTGGCCGGCCATTTTTGAAGCAACGAGCCATGGCGATCTTTCTATTGCTGGTGGGAGCTATTCCGGCGGTTGGGGCTTCTACGCTGATCATCTTTGGCAATAGGATTGAGGCTTTCATGGTGCACGGAGAGGGCATTTCCGATTTGAGCCTGCCACTGGAATTGGCTTGGAAGTTTGCGCGACTGGTGGTGGCATTTGCCGCGATCACTTTGGTGACTGGCTTGATTTATTACCTAGGGCCGAACCACCGGCCAGAGCCGCGCCAGACAGGGAGGAAGATAAAGTCGCGTTTTATGCGGGTTTGGCCAGGAGCGCTGGTGGCGACGGTGCTGTGGTTGGTGGCTACCGCGGGCTTCGCATGGTACGTAGGGCATCTGGCGAATTACAACCTGTTTTACGGCAGCGTAGGGGCCGTGATAGTGCTTTTGATCTGGCTCTATTTGATAGCGTGCATCCTGCTAATTGGCTGCGAGTTTAATGCGGAGCGTGAGCGCATTGACGAACTGGCCATTCCGGATTAATTGCTAGTGTAGTGCGTCTCTAGAGTGCTGTCTG
>Ga0182012_10001053_pt1 | contig 30578 bp, 24 predicted proteins | sample 612S2SmetaG_FD_120486 | JGI IMG/M metagenome (GOLD analysis project Ga0182012, IMG submission 120486) | Permafrost microbial communities from Stordalen Mire, Sweden - 612S2S metaG | ecosystem: Environmental > Terrestrial > Soil > Wetlands > Permafrost | place: Sweden: Stordalen | collected...
AAGCGCACGGGTTCACGACCAACGCCTATTTACAAAAGCTGGCGGAAGCCTTGCCAGGCTGAGAGGTTAATCATTCGCGGTTGCGTCCAGAGGCCCTGCGTCCCAGGGCTGGCTGGGAAGGCGCGGCCAGTAACGCCCGGGGCGGGAGTGGCCCCGAATTGACCGTAGAAGACGAGGTGACGAGGCTCTGAATAATCCGCCCCCCACCCCAAACCGCGCGCCCCAAGCGCCGAGTAGCGTTTTTGTTCTTGCTTTGCCCAAGTGAAAAACAGGGAAGCTTTGCCTCCGGGAACAGGAATAGGCCCGATGATCATGCCCGACCGGATGGGGTTAACTAATGCGGCGCTGCCGAGACGCCGCTACGATGCATTTCGATGCGCGGCGGCGGGGTCGGGTGTGTGAGTCTTTTGGGTGCCGGATTTGTATCCGTTTTAGTCAGAGCCCCGTCACCTCGGCTGCTACGAGGGCAGAGGGCATGGGGGTTGAGGGGTGAAGCGATGAAGCGTGGCGACGGCGGATTCCCGCTATTGCCAAGCCGAGGTTCGGCCCGCTTTGGCGTAAGGGATTGCCTCGACGGCGGAAAAGGGTTAAAGGTGGGGGGTGCTTTCATCTTTGGAAAATGACATTTTAACGGCGTTGGTGGCGCTGGAGCTGGCCGTCAAATCCATGGCGGCGGCGAATCCCAAACCGGATTTGCGGCCGCTGTTTTTGCAACTGGACCGGTTGACCGCCCAATTGCCGCCGCAAACCGACCCGCAGTTGCTGCATTATCTGCACAAGAAGAGCTACGAAAAAGCCCGGTTGTTTCTCCAGGGCCGGGATGCGGAGAATCAATTTGGCAACTGCCGCCATGTGGCGTGAGTCCGCGCGTTGTTTGCATGTTCGATGACACCATCGCCGCCATCGCCACGCCGCTCGGTCAGGGGGGGCTGGCCGTGGTGCGCGTTTCCGGTCCGCAGGCGCTGGTGATCGCCGACCGGAGTTTTGCGCCGACCGGGGCGAGTTCCCTCAAACCGTCGGCCGCCCCGACGCACACGATTCAGTATGGCCGCATCGTCCGGCGGGGGCAGACGGTGGATGAAGTGCTGGTGGCGGTGCTGCGCGCCCCGCGCACTTTCACCCGTGAGGACACGGTGGAGATTTCCTGTCACGGGGGGCTGTTGCCCGCCAAACTGGTGCTGGACACGCTGTTGGAAAACGGTGCGCGGCCGGCCGAGCCGGGCGAATTCACCCGGCGCGCCTTCCTGAACGGCCGGCTGGACCTGGCCCAGGCCGAAGCGGTCGTGGACTTGATTCATTCCCGCACGGAACTGGCCCTGGCCGCCGCCAATGAACAACTGGCCGGCAAATTGTCCCGGCGCATCAATGAGTTGCGCGACGAAATGATCCGCACCCTCGCGCATGTCGAGGCGCACATTGATTTCCCCGACGAGGATATTTCGCCGGACACCCGCGCCCAATTGATCCAGCGTTTGGAACGGGGCGGGGCGTTCATGGAGGAACTGCTGCGCACGGCCAATGAAGGCCGGATTCTCCGGCACGGCATCCGGGGGGCGATCATCGGCCGGCCCAACGCCGGTAAATCCAGCCTCCTCAATCAGTTGCTCGGTCATGACCGGGCGATAGTCTCGCCCATCGCCGGCACCACCCGCGACACCATTGAGGAAACCGCCAGCCTGCGCGGCCTGCCCGTGGTGTTCATTGACACCGCCGGCTTGCGCGAAGCGCGGGATGAAATCGAGGGCGAAGGCATCCGCCGCAGCCGGGAATCGCTCGCGCGCGCGGAATTCATCCTGCACGTCCTGGATGCCGGGGAACCGCTCACCCCCGCCGATGAAGCCCATTTCGCGGAGTTTGCGGATAAAAAGCGGATTCTGGTGCTCAACAAAATGGATTTGCCCCGCCGCCTGGAACTCCCCGACGGCGGACATGCCCACCTCCCGTCGAGTGTCCCCCGGGTGGAAATTTGCTGCGCCACGGGTCAGGGAATGGAAGCGCTCAAGGATGCCATACGGGCGCTGGTCTGGTCCGGCGGCATCCGGGCGGAAATGTTGGAGGTGATGATCAATTCCCGCCATCAGGAAGCCCTGGGCCGCGCGCGCATTGCCACGCAACGCACAGTGGAGGTGCTGCGGGCGGATGCGACCCTGGAACTGGCCGCCGCGGAACTGCGGATTGCCGTCAATGCGGTCGGCGAGATCGTCGGCAAAACCACCACGGAAGACCTGCTCGATTCCATCTTCAGCCAGTTTTGCCTGGGCAAGTAGTCACTCCTTCACCATGACGATGGCGTCGCGGTCGGGCGGCGTCAGATGTATGACCTCCCCGGCGGCCGCCGGACGGGAGTAAAGTTGCGCGGGCACCAGCATTAAATCATTGTCGCGCCAGACCAAATCCGGCGTCGCCACGGCTTGGAAGCCGGCGCTGGTCAAAAAGGCCGGGGCGTCCGCGCCCTGCGTGGCCATGACATAAACGGTGGCCGACCGCGCGACTTTGAAGGTCAAATCGGTTTCCTGGCCCGGCTTGGTCACCCGGCGCAGGGCGATCCATTTGGCCCCCTGCACCGCCGCGGGCAGCGTGTCAAAGGAATTGTCCGCCGTGGAATCGAGGTCATCATAGACGGGCCATTGCGCCTGCACCGGCAGGTCCATGAAGCAGGCGGGATTGTTGGGGTTGGAGGTTTTCAAATCCGTGACCAGCGGGTCCGGCACCGGCTGTTCCGGCAACCCGTTCGCGCCGTAAAAATAGATCACCGCCGCATCGCCATGGCCCGCGCCATCCGTCACCGCGACGGTGTTCTTGCCGGTGTGGAGCGGGGTTTTCCAGTAAAACACGTTGTCCACGCGATGCCCGTTGGCCTGGGTGTATTGGCCGTTGTCGAGGGTCGGGAGCGTTTCGCCGTTGATTGTCAGCGCCAGCTTCGCGGCGCTGCTGTAAGCTTTGATGCCATTGTCCGCCGCGCCGGTGCGGAGGAAATAGCGTTGCGAGGTCAAATGCACCGTCGGTTCCGCGGGTCGGAGAAAACAGCGGTAGAGGTAATAGATGTCCTTTTTGTCCCCGGCATAAGTGAGCAAGCCCTTGGTGTTCCAGCCAATCGGCGACTTGTATTTCACGTCCGTAAAATCCCGCATCGCCCACCAGGTGAACATACCGAGCGAGCCGTCGTTGTCACGGATGCACGCTTGGAAGCGCGCCTCGGCGATCAACTGCTGGTATTCTTCGGGCTCATAATGGTTGACCTTGACGGCCGCTGCGGAGTAGTCGCAGTGCGTCGTCGTCACGCCGCCCGCGCCGGCTTCGGTGACATATCCCTGGCGGGCAAAATTCCAGAAGTTTGTGTCCCGGCCATACCAGCCGGGATACGAATTGATGCCGTGAAAATCCGCGTTGGTGCATTTCATGTTGGCCACCACCACCGGGCGCGTGGGATCCAGCGCCTTGACCACCGGCACCTCGCGCTGCGCCACATCCGCCCCCGCCTCGTTGCCGACCGACCAGACGGCGATGGCCGGATGGTTGTAATTCTGTTTCACCAGTTCCGTGGTGATGCGGTCGGCCGTTGCGCCGGGCAAATCCTGTTTTTCGGCGTTGCTGTGGCCGTTTTCCGCCCAGCAGAGAATGCCCTGCTGATCGCACAAATCATATTCCAACTGCGCGTGCGGATAATGCGGCAGCCGCACCCAGTTGACGCCCAGGTCTTTCATGAGCGCGTAATTGGCGCGGAAATCGTCATCGGACATGGCGGCCGCCTTGGACTCGATTTCCTGATGCAGGTCGGCACCCGCCAGGATGATCGGTTGGCCGTTCAACGTCGCGCGGCCCGTGGCGACGTCGAAGACCAAATTGCGAAAGCCCGTGGGCTGGGTGACCTCATCCACCACCCGGCCGGCGCGCACAATCCCGACCCGCACATGATAGACATTCGGCGTGGCGGGCGACCACAACCGGGGTTGATCCAGGCTCCCGTTCAAATCCACCGCGGTCGTTTGATTGGCCGGCACGGCGGCCGTTTCCGTGAAGGTCTTCACCGGCGCGCCTTCGGGGTCCAGCAGCGTGGCGCGGACGTCCGCGTTTTGGGCCTCCGCCGAGGCGTTGCGCAGCAGCACTTGCACCGCCAGATCGGCCCGGTCGGCGGAAACATTTTTCGGCGTGATATACACCCCGGGCGAGGCGTAATCGGCGGGGTCGATGTGCAGCGGATCGGTGGCCACCAACCAGACTTTGCGGTAAAGGCCGCCCCAGACCGTATAGAGCCGGTCATGGCTGGGCAGACAATCCGCGTAATCCTTTGGATCATCATCCACCCGCACCGCCAGGGTGTTGGCACCGGGATGCAGGGCGGCCGTGGCGTCAAACACAAACCGCGTGTAAGCCCCGCGATGCTGCCCCAGATGCCGGCCGTTGACATACACATCGGCAATCGTCGCCGCCCCCTCAAACACCAGGTAGAGGCGCCGGCCGGAAAGCCCGGGGGCGACCGTCAAATCGCGGCGATACCAGCCCTGCAGAACATCCTTGAAATGCGCCCGGGTCCGAAACACATGCGGCACGGTCACCGACTCCCATGCCGCCGCGTCATAAGCCGCCGACCCAAGCTCGGGTAACGGGGCATTGGAAACCGCCCCGGCAAACTGCCAGGGGGCGTCGGACAAGAGTTGCTGCTGACGGACGGTTTCGGCACCGGTGACGGTGAGCGCCAGGCCGGCCAGGGCGAACCCCGCCAGCGCGATTGAACAGAGATCATTTTTCATGCTTGGAACCCAAATGTTGAATGCCGGGATTTTGTGGAATTATTTTGATTACGCCAGCTTTTTTGGTTCCGACACTTTTTGGGGCTTGCCTCCCGGGTGCTGCGCCCGCAAAATCACCCTCGTTCCACCCGCAGATTTACCATGAAATCAAAGACCTTATCCGCCTGTCTGCTGGCTTGTGCCCTCGGGATTCCCGCCGGTTTCGCCCGCGCAGAAGGAGCCATCCCGCATTTGGAAAAAAGGGATGGCATGACCAAACTCATTGTGGATGACCGGCCGTTCATCTGCGTGGCCGGCGAACTGGCCAACTCCAGCGCCTCGGATCGCGAGACCATGAAGGCGGCGTGGCCACGCCTGGCCGCCATGAACCTCAACACGATTCTCACCGTCGTCTCCTGGGATTTCATCGAGCCCGAGGAGGGCCGGTTTGATTACTCGATGATTGATTATCAAATCGAGGCCGCCCGCGCCAACCAACTGCGGTTGATCGTCCTCTGGATGGGGAGTTGGAAGAACGGGATGTCCACCTATCCCCCGCGCTGGGTGAAAGCGGATCAAGCGCGCTTCCCGCGCGCGGTCACGGCCGACGGCCATTCCGTGGAGGTGCTCTCGACGCTGGGCGCCGCCAGCCGCCAGGCCGACGCCAAAGCCTTTGCCGCGCTCATGCGGCATATCCGCCAGGTGGACGATCAAGCGCACACGGTGATTGCGGTGCAGGTGGAGAATGAAGTGGGCCTGATTGGCAGCACGCGCGACCACAGCCCCGCCGCCGAGGCCGCCTTTGCCGGCCCGGTGCCGCGGGCGTTGACCGATTATCTGAAGCGCCATCAGGACGACCTGCTCCCGGAATTGGAAAAAATCTGGCTGGCCGCCGGCGGCAAAACCAGCGGCACCTGGGAGGAAGTCTTCGGCAAAAACATCCCCTTCCCCTCCGGCCCCAAGTTCGATGGCGACCGACCCGCCCGGGGGCCCGGCGAGGAACTGTTCAGCCATACCGACGAGATTTTCATGGCGTGGAATTATGCGCATTACATCGGCTATGTGGCCGCGCAGGGGAAGAAGGAGTATCCGCTGCCCATGTATTGCAACGCGTGGCTGGTCAATCCCGGGGATCGCGGGCCGGGCGACTATCCCAGCGGCGGACCGGAACCGCTGGTGCATGATATTTGGCGCGCCGGCGCGCCGGCGGTTGACATCCTGGCCCCGGACATTTATCAGCCCGATTATGTCGGCATCCTGAAGACCTTCGCCCGCCACGGCAACCCGGCCTTCAATCCCGAGGCCCGGCAGTATGCCAACAATCTCTGGAACGCCTTCACCCAGGCCAACGCCCTCTGTTACTCGCACATGGGCATAGACAATTTCAACAATTGGTTCCCGGACCGGCCGTTCGCGCGCATGGTGAGTTTCACCGGCCAGCTCTCCGGTGCGCTGGCCGAGGCCCAGGGCCAGCCGGAGGCGATCCAGTTGATCACCCTCGCGCCGGGGGAGAATCCGGGCAAAGTGGCCATGGGCGGCTATACGTTTGATTTCACCGGCGCCCCCCGCAGCCGGGCCCGGGTGGCCGAGGAACCCGCCGACGGCACGGACACGAACGCCTTCCTGGACCGCCCCTATGTGCTGATTCTCCACACCGCGCCCGACGAATACTACTTTGCGACCGATGGCAATTTCCCCTTCCGGGTCTCCCCGAATCCGCCCGGCACCAACATCGCTTCGGCGGCGACGATTGATCGCGGCTATTTTAAAAACGGCCGGTGGGTGCCGGCGCACCGCCTCAGCGGCGATGATCTGTTGACCAGCGGCGATTTGTCCGGGGCCGCCGCCAACCACCAGTCCGGCAGCGTCATTCCGCTGGGTTCGCGCGGCCGCTGGAACATCCCCTGGGCGCCGGTCGGCGGCATTTCCACCACGCCGACGTTCTGGCGCGTGGTGTTCTATCAATATCACTGAGACCCGGAGGCCGGGGGGAACGGCGCTTCCATACACATTATGAAAAATGAACGGCGACGGGTGGGTAAAACGAGCGGTTTGCGCGCTTGCGCGCGCGGGCTCCTGATGCTGGCCGGCCTGCTGGCCGCCCTGGCGGAACCCGCCCGCGCGGGGATTTTCGGCGGGCCGGACCATCCGCTTCCCCAGTTGGTGAAGCAAGACGGTCGTTATGCGTTATTCGTGGAGGGAGCGCCCTTTCTGGTGCTCGGGGTGCAATGCCACAATTCGAGCGCGTGGCCGGCCATGCTGCCCAAGGTCTGGCCGGGCATTGAATATGTGCATGCCAACACGCTTGAAATCCCGGTTTACTGGGAGCAGTTCGAGCCGGCGCCGGGCCGGTTCGACTTTTCCAACGTGGACATCCTCCTCCAGCAGGCCCGGGCGCACCAAGTCCGGCTGGTGTTGCTGTGGTTCGCCACTTGGAAGAACGGCAGCGCGCATTATCTGCCGTTGTGGGCGAAAGATCAGCCGGATCAATTTCCCCGCATGATCGGCCGCAACGGTCGCCCCGTGGATTCGCCCTCACCCCACGCCCCGGCGGCGCTCGCGGCGGACGCCCACGCCTTTGCCGCGCTCATGCATCATCTCAAACAGGTGGATGGGCGGCGCACGGTCATCATGGTGCAGGTGGAGAATGAAGCCGGCACTTGGGGCGGGGTGCGTGATTTTTCGCCCGCCGCCGAAAAACTGTTCGCGCAACCCGTGCCGGCGGAACTGTTGACCGCGCTCGGTCGGACGGCGGCCGCCGGGGGGGATTGGCCGACGGTCTTCGGCACCAACGCCGACGAATATTTTCACGCCTGGTCGGTCGCCAGTTTCATCGGGCGGGTGGCCGCCGCCGGCAAAGCCGAGTATCCCCTGCCCATGTATGTTAATGCGGCCTTGCGTGATCCCCTGACTCCGGGCCCGGCCGGCACGTATGAAAGTGGCGGCCCGACGGACAACGTGCTGGAGATCTGGAAGGCCGCAGCGCCCGCCCTCGACATGCTGTGCCCCGACATTTACCAAAACGACAGCGCCCGTTACCGCCGGGCGCTGGAACTCTACGCGCGCCCGGATAACGCGCTGTTTGTGCCCGAGACCGGCGGCACCGGCCTCAACGCGCGCTACTGCTTCGCCGCGCTGGGACTGGGCGCCATCGGCTGGTGTCCCTTTGGCATTGATTACTCGAGCTATTCACCGGAACCCCAGGGCGCGCCCCGGATGACCGAGGCATCGCTGGCCCCGATTGCGCTCAGTTTCAAGTTGCTCGAACCCATGATGCGGGAAGCCGCCCGGCTGAATTTTGAGGGGAAGCTCCAGGCTCTGGCCGAGGAACCGGGGCATGCCCGGCAGACACTGGATTTTGGCCATTGGCTGGCCGTGGTGACGTTTGGGGCCGGCGGACGGAACAACAGCACCAACGGCAACGCCACGCCCGTCGGTCGCGTCCTGGTGGCGAAGCTGGGGGAGAATCAATTTCTGGTGACCGGCGATTGGTGCAAGGTGGAGTTCAAGCCGGTGGACGGCCGGAAACGCGATTTCAGGCGCGTCGAAGAGGGCGCTTATGGGGACGGCGTTTTTCACCCCATCCGCATCTGGAACGGCGACGAAACCGATTACGGCCTCAGTTTCTTTTCGGCCCCGCAACTGCTGCGCGTGGCGCTGGGGGAATATTGACCAAGTTCAACCCCGGCCGGCGCACTTCGGGGTGCGCCGGCCGGGATGACAATAAAGCTGATGTTGAAACCTGCGGGCGGCCGCAGGATTATTCAGCGGCCGCTTTTTTCTTCTTGCCCAAACCCAGTTTCAAGGAAGTGGCGGTGAGTTTGCCATCCGCCGTTTTTTTGTAGGCCCCGGTCACATTGTCACCGACCTTGAAATCCGCCAGGGTGGCGGGAACGGCATTGGTGGAAATTTTCGTGGTGGAGGTAATGCTCAGGTCGAGGGTGCCCACGGTGAAGGTGCCCGCCGCCGCATCCAGGGCCGACAATTTGCCATGGAAAGGCAGCGCGCCATTCTTTTTCTTTTGCACGGTCGGTGCGGCCGCAGCCGGGGCATTGGTGCTGGTGTCTTGCGCCCGGGACCACACGGGGGTGGCGATCAAAGCCGCCGCCAGCAGACTGAGCGTTGTGAATTTAATGAAGTGTTTCATGGGATTCATGTATTTTAAGGTGGATCAGATATTGCGTTGTCAGGGAAAAAGACGATGTAAATTCAAAATGGTTTCAATAAATCCGGGAATTGTGCGGCCTACCAAGCGCCTTCGGTCAAGTCCAGGGTGATATTCCGGGCCAGATCATCCGCCAACAGGGACAGGGCCTGGCGATCGGCGCTGCCCAGATCGGTGCCGACATTCAGGAGGGTGAAACCCGTGATGTCTTTCTCCAGCACCACCTTGCCGGATCCGCTTTCGCGGGCCACCACATGGGCCACCAACCCCACCCGGTAATTCACCGCCGTGGCGACATCCGTGTTCAAAAAGCTCAACCCCTCCCGGTAATAACGCTTAAGGGTGCCCGTCAGCACCACATCACTGCCCCCCCGGCTGACGAGGTGGAACGTCCCATCCGTTTGAATGCGCTCCCGCAACGCCTGCGTGACGGCATCCCCCAGCCGGGGCTGCAGGGTCTGGTTGTTGAAGGGGAAAATCTCGATGGATTTTTCCCCGGCCGTGGTGCCGTTGACCGGTCCCAGGTGGTAACCCGCGCAGCCGGATAACAGGAGCACCGCCAAACCAAGGGTTGAAACAATGGCGCAACGCATTTAATTGCCCATGGAATGCAGCCGCGGTTTGAGGATTTCAATGTGCTGCCGGGCCAGGGAGGCATAGGTTGAATTCGGATCCAGTTGCAATACTTCGTTGTAATAGACCACCGCGCCGGCCCAGCGTTTGGTTTTCTCGTAATATTGGGCGATCTTGTAATTCCCGCGCACCTGTTCGATCTTCATTTGAGCGATGGCCTGTTCCGCCTCCCCCACCCGTTTGTCGTCCGGATAAAAAGTCATGAAATCCGTGTAGGTGGCAATCGCCTTGCCGGCCGTGCTTTGATCGTATTCAGCGGTGACCGCCTGTTTCTGATACGCCCGCGCCTCGCGATAGAGGGCGTCGGCGGCGATCAGCGGCTGGTCGTGGTAACGGTCGGCGGCGGTTTCATAGGCCTTTTCCGCCGCATCATAGTCCTTCTGTTTTTCCCGGGCCGCGCCGATGTTCATTTGGGCGTGGGGCGCCACGTCGCTGTAAGGACCATTGTTGACGATGGTGTCGTAAAGCTTGGCGGTTTGATCCATGGAGGGATAAAGGGGGATCGTATTCCACAACCGGAACCATTCACCGCCGAGGAAGCGGTTGGCGATGCCAAACTGCCGCCAGAGAATGTCATTGAAACTTTCGCTGCGGGGATATTTTTTAATGATGTTCTGGTAGGCGTTAAAGGCGGCCTCATCGCGCCCGCTGGTCTCCAGGCAGCGGCCCACGAGATATTCCGCGCGCGGGGCGTAATCGGATAAGGGCCAGATGCGCAGCACGCGGTGGGCCGCCCGCAGGGCCGTGGCATAATCCTTGTTCTGGAAGGCCTGGTCGGCCACGTCCAACTGCTCCTTGGCCCGCGTGCGCTGCCATCTGGCCTGCTGCCCCGCGGTTTCATAATACCACCCCTCACCGGGGACATACGTCAACGGTGCCGGCGCCCGGAACGGCCACCCGGCCATGAGCGCAATCAACAGGATTATCCAGCCAAACCGGCGATTCATAAGAGGACGGTAACCAGCCAAAATCGGCAAGTCAAGACAGCCACGCCGATTTCACCCACGGTATACCACAATCACCCCGTAATCGGTGAGCGTTTTTTGCGAGGCCACGTCATAATAATTGTAGCCGACGGTGTGGATGGCCATCAGACTGGGCTCGCCGATCTCCTTCAAAAACTTGGACACCACTTCGTCAAAATGATCGTGCCCGGATTCAATGCAACTGGCCCGGCGGATGGTGCGGATGCGCACCTGCTTGTCCCCCACCACGCGCGCCCCCAGGGGTGGATTGGTCTTGGCAATGAGGGGTTCCGAGGGCGAGTTGTGGACCGGCACTTTCAAATGCTTCTCCACTTTGGCCGCCGCCGAGGCTGAAATCGGACTGGCGGTCAGATTGGGCACCGCCAGTTCCTTGGAATCCGGCGCTTTCGGGGGGGCGGCGGGAATGGTGATGGTGTCGCCGCACGAAGGACATTCAATCTCCGTGCCGGCGCCCGAGCTGTCCACCGCCAGTTCCTGGTTGCAATTGGGGCAATCGAAAATAATGTCCATAAAAACCGGGTTGATTCAATTCGCCCGCTAACAGTAACTCCGCCGCCCCGGGCAAAACCAGAAAAAAATATCGGAAATTCCCGGGCTCCGGCCCCGTTATTCCCACTCAATCGTCCCGGGCGGCTTGCTCGTGATGTCCAGCACGCAGCGGTTGACACCCTTGACCTCGTTGATGATGCGGCCCGCCAGTTTCTCCAGCAGATCGTAGGGCAATTTCACCCAGTCGGCCGTCATCCCGTCCTGCGATTCCACCGCCCGGATGGCGATGGTGTAATCATACGTCCGTTCATCACCCATCACCCCCACGCTGCGGATGGGCAGCAACACCGCGAAACTCTGCCAAATCTTGTAATACAGCCCGCTCAATTTCATCTCCTCCACCACAATCGCATCCGCCTTGCGCAGAATCTCGCAGCGCGCCGGGGTGACCTCGCCCAGAATCCGCACCGCCAGCCCGGGCCCCGGAAACGGCTGGCGCCAGACGATCTCCTTGGGCAATCCCAGTTCCAGCCCCAATTGCCGGACCTCGTCCTTGAACAGGCATTTCAACGGTTCCACCAGCGCGAACTTCAGCTTTTTGGGCAGCCCGCCCACATTATGATGACTCTTGATGAGCGCCGCCGGATTGCCCGCGATGGGGATGGATTCAATGACGTCCGGGTAGAGTGTGCCTTGGGCCAGAAACTTCGCCTTGCCCGCCCGCCGGGTCGCGCTTTGAAACACTTCGATGAAGGTGCGGCCGATGATTTTGCGTTTCCGCTCGGGATCCGTGACGCCCCGGAGTTTTTTCAGAAAGAGCGCCGAGGCGTTTTCGTATTGCAACTTCATCTTGAAATGGCGGCCGAACACCTCCCGCACCACGTCCGCCTCCCGCGCCCGCAGCAACCCGTTGTTGACGAAGATGCAGGTCAACTGATCCCCGATGGCCTTGTGCAGCAGCGCCGCCGCCACACTGGAATCCACCCCGCCGCTCAGCCCCAGGATCACCTCGGCCGAGCCCACCTGCGCGCGGATTTCCTCCACCGCCTGTTCCGCGTAATGCCGCATCGTCCAGCTTTGGCCGCAACCGCAAATCCCGTGGACAAAATTAGTGAGGATCTCCCGGCCGCGCGGCGTGTGCACCACTTCCGGATGGAATTGCAGGCCGAAAAATTTCTTCGCCCGGTTTTCAATCGCCGCATACTCGGAATTCTCCGTCACCGCGACGGATTTGAACCCGCGCGGCAGCCGGGTCAGTTTGTCCCCGTGGGAATTCCACACCTGCAACGACTCGGGCAGTTTCGCAAACAGGGCGCACGCGCCGTCCTTCACCGTGAGGGTGCCCTTGCCGTATTCCCGCTTGAGCCCCTTCTCCACGTTGCCCCCCAGGAACTTGGCCAGCAACTGCACCCCGTAACAAATGCCCAGCACCGGCAGCCCCAGTTCAAAAATCGCCGGGTCCGGCAGCGGCGCCCCCGGGGCATAAACGCTCGACGGACCGCCCGATAAGATGATGCCCCTCGGCTGGAGCCGCGCGATTTCCACCGCCGGCGTGTTATAATGCAGAATCGTGGAATAGACGCTGCACTCCCGGACCCGCCGGGCGATCACCTGCGTGTATTGCGACCCAAAATCCAAAATGACAATCTGTTCGTTCATGAATGCAAAAATAAACTCCCAATATTCCGGCCCATAAACGGATTTGCGAGCCAAAAATGCCAAAATGTCAGCCGCCACTCTGATCTTGCCAAAATCGCCGGACCGGATACGATGCACGACCATGGATTTGCAGGTATGAAATTTGGGACGCCAAAACGAGCGTTGTCGCCGCCACCCGAAATCGTGGGTAAACCCGAAACCCTCTCCGGACTGGTCCGGCTGGTTTCGCAGCAGAACGCCAATCTTGCGGAAATCGCCCGGGCGATCTACTCCATCCCGGCCCTCCACGCCGACCTGCTCCGCATCGCCCATGCCGAGAGCCTGGCCGAGGCCGAATTCGTCGTGGAAACCGTGGAGGACGCCCTGCTCCGCTATGGCCTCGGCTGCGTCGTCGTACTGGTCATGCGGACCCCCATCGCCGAGGCGCTCGTCAAAACCTTCCAGACCATGTTCTCGCTCCGCCTCGTCAGCATGGATCCCCAACTCGCCCTGCCCCTGAAAGGGGAACACCTGCTTTGCTCCATCAGCTTTACCGGCCGCACCTCGGGCTTCATTTTTCTGCGGCTGAGCTATGATTCCGGCCATGGCATCCTCGGGACGCCGGCCGGGGGACTCATGGACGCCACCCGCCAGATGTTGAATATCATGACCGGCAATTTCAAATCCAACCTCCGCGCCGCCGGGCTCGAATACAAATTGGGCGCGCCCAAAGTCCACAGCGTCAGCCATTTCTCCCTGCCCGTCAAACGTGATGGCACCACCAGCATCGAACACATGGCCTTTCGCGATGGCGACATCCAGCTCTTTCTGGATGTCACCGCCAATGCGTGGCATGAGGAATAGCGCGGGATTTCCCCCGCCGCCGGGAGCGGGGCCGGCCGGATGATGTCTTTTTGACAACCACCTCCCGATTGTATATAAAACCGCCATGGCCACGTTTAAACGGACTCCCAATCAAACCCTCGTCGCTTTCGCCTGTCACCGCGAACTCCTCCGCAGCCTGGATGCCGCCCGCGCCCAGACCGGACTGGACCGCAGCCATTTCATCCGCCAGGCCGTTTGCGCGGAACTCCAGCGGCAGGGAGTGCGGGTGCCGAACGATTGGGCGCTGGCACCCGATCGCGCCAAAAAGGTCCGGTATGAACCGGAACCGCCCCCCCGGGCGAAGACGGCCGCGCCAGCATCCCGCGCCCGCCGGCGTTGAGGAGTTTGCAACTCAATAAATCGGCCGCTGGCTCCGTGCGAACACCGTCGGTTGGGGCGTGGGCGCACCCACCCGGTTGATCAGCAGATTATCGAAATACGCCGGGTTGCGCGTCTTGGTGGTGCTGCCGGTCAACAGCCCGGCCATGCCCCGCCCATATAAACTGTTCGTCACCGACAAGACCGCCGCGCCGTCCACCAACCCCGTGAGGTGGTTCCCGTTCATTTGCAATTTCAAGTTGTGCCAGGAACCGGCGGCCGGGGGGGGCACCGTGCCGGCGGCGAGTTCCCGGCCATTGCCCGCGCCTTTTTCCTGCGTTGCGGCATACAGGGCGCATCCGCCGTCCGCCGCCAGCCGCAGATAATATCCCTTGGGCACGCAGCCGTAGCCGCTGCCCACGTCGTTCACCCGGCCCATCACCCCCGCCCAGCCCCCGTGGTCCAGGCAAATGTCCGCGCTGACTTCATAATCCGTCCAGTTTTGATCCCCCAGAATCGTGTAGGGCAGCCATTCCGGCGCCCAGCTTTGCGCCGGCCGATCCAGCACCTGGCGCAGACCCATCCCCGTTTTGTCCGGCCGGGCGGCGATTTCAAACACACTCGCAATGTCCGCCGTGTAATGCGGCAGCCAGCCCCAGCGCTGCGGCGATTTATACTCGTCAAACGTCTCGTAATACGGAAACGGAAAATCCTGCGCCGCCGGCACGTTGTCAAACGAACCCTTCTGCTGACCCGTGGTCGTGGAAATGGAATAAATCGCCTGCGGCTCCAGCGCCACCGTGAAGCGCCCCGCCACCGGCGTCACGTCCGCCTGCCGGACAAACTGCCCGTTGGCGTCGCTATACCAAACGCAGAGTTGGTGCCGCGCCAGGCCGCCGCCGATCTGGAAGGTCACCATCTGGACATTCGTCGCGTTCTTCGTCTCCGCGATCACACTGTAATCCCCGCCCGGGGATTTGAGTGTCACCAGCGTGCCGCCGCCCGTCAGGCGGCCGCATCCGCCGTTGAGATACTCCCAGCCGATTTGCGAGAACTGGCCGTAATGCGCGTAGCCCCACAGCACCTCCCGGGTGTGGTAACTCCCGCTCCACGGCGAATTCGCCATCATCACCGCCGGCGTTTCCGGGTAGGATTCCATCGGATACACCGACCCCACCAGATACCAGTTCACAATCTTGGTCACCCCGCTCTTGAGGAAATTCTCGTTGAACGCCTGCACCAGGCTGATTTCACAGTCGAAACCCTGCTTATACACATGCTCCTCCGAATTCCAGATCGGCTTGCCCAGCCGGTCGGCCAGTTCGCGCACCGCCGGCGGGGTGGGGCTGTCCCCCATCGTATGATTGCTCAGCACCGCCACCGCCCGGCGCAACTCCGGGTCCGTCTCCATGTCCTTCACCCAGTCGAATTTCTTTTTATCCCAGTTGTCGAAGCCGTGGATGCGCACGCCGGTCAGGCCGGCGGCGTCGAGCGAGGCGCGGAATTTCTTGGCGAAATCCTCGCTCACCCCCTTTTCATTGCGGCAGCCGATCGCGTCCAGTTGCAGGCCATACACCGACTTCAGCCCCTGGATCCACTTCACATAATAATCGCACATGTCCTGCGACCAGAATTCCCCGTTGCCCACCCAGGCCGGACAGCCCCACGCGCAGGCGTCCAGCGAGAGGCGCGGATTCCGCTTTTTGGCCTCGCTCATGAGCCACCATTCGTAGCCGCGATGGTAATTCAGGTCGTCCCGCGTGTGCATGTGGCTCGGCTCGGCCCCCTGCGTGGAATTGCCGTCGCCCGGCACCTCCACCAGCAGGGCGCTCAGCGACGCGCCGAACTTGGGCTTGAACAGCAAATCCAGCACCTGGTTGCGCTGGCGCTCGGGATAATCCTTCAGCAGCACCGAGGTCGCCCCGCCACCGCTGACCGCGCCAATGCCGTCGAAGCGCCGGCCCCCGGCATCGCCGTTCAATTCAAACGTTTGATCCGCCAACACCGGCAGGAGCAGGCCCGCAAACAGGCCAAAGGATAAAAGAGAGATGCGCATAAAATTGTGAACCCTCATACAACCATGCAACCAGGGGGATGTCAATCCGGGGTGCGGGACCGCGCTCCTACCGGTTTGCAATCGGGGCAGCAAGCTGCGCCCGCGGCCCCAGCGTGGTCCCACTAATGCATAGCGACGATTCATTGGGTGATTAAAGAAAGGTCCGGACGAGGGGGGATAAATTACAAAATTACGAAATCCAACCCGCAAACTCCCCGAACGCCGGCCGGTTGCAGGGAATAAAGGGGGGGGCTGCTTCTCGTCGTGACAGGCGGGGGGTGCCTTTACTATGCTCACGGAATGCAGCAAACGACGTTGACGCTTGGACATTCACCGGATCCGGATGACGCCTTCATGTTTTATGGTTTGGCGAAGGGGTTGGTGCCTTCGCCGGGATACCAGTTTGAGCACATCCTGCAGGACATTCAAACACTGAATGAACGGGCCACGCGCGGCGAACTGGATATTTCCGCCGTGAGCATTCACGCCTACGCCCATGTCAGTGACCAATACGCCCTCCTGCCCTCCGGCGCGAGCATGGGGGATGGTTATGGCCCGATGTTGGTGGCGCGGGAGCGGTTTTCCAAGGCCGAAGTGGCCCGCAAACGCATTGCGGTGCCGGGGACGATGACAAGCGCTTTTCTGGCACTGCAACTGTGGCTGGGCAAACGCGCCGGAGAGTTTGACTATGTGGTGGTGCCGTTCGATCAAATTTTTGCCGCGGTGAAGAATAACGTCGCCGAGGTGGGCCTGATCATTCATGAAGGCCAGTTGACGTATCAAAACGAGGGGTTGGTGGTGTGCGAAGATTTGGGCGTCTGGTGGGGGAGTCAAAACGAGGGGCTCCCGCTGCCCCTGGGCGGCAATGTGATTCACAAGCGGTTTGCTCCGGCCACGCGCCGGAGCATTTCGGATACGTTGACCGCGAGCATTCAATACAGCCTGGACCACCGGCCCGAGGCGGTGCAGCACGCGCTGCAATACGCCCGGGACATGGGCCGGGAGCTGGCGGACAAATTTGTGGGCATGTATGTGAACCACTGGACGCTGGATTACGGCGAACGGGGCCGGGAATCCATCCGCCGTTTTCTGGGGCAGGCGTTTGAGCGGGGCATCATCCCGCACCGGCAGGAGTTGGAGTTTGTGGTGTGAGCCCGATCAAACCCTCCGGGCTTTGCCAGGCCACGAGGTCAAAAACATCCCGCCGGGCGCAGAACGCGACGTCCGCGCTCAATTCAGGGATGGCCAGCAGGCGTCGCCCATTGTCGGTGCTCCGCATGACTTCCGCCAGTTCCGGCTCGGCTTGCCGGTAAGTCCGCCAGGCGATGGCGGCGGCGTCGGACAGGGTGAACCCCGCCGGATTGTCCGCCAACAGGGTCTGGCATAACGCACCCGCGCCCAAGACATCTTCCAAGGCGGCCCGGTGGCCGGTGCCGGCGCAGACCAGCAGGATTTTTTTGACCGGCGGCCGCTCAATGAAACGGGCGGTGGCGGAGAGGTTTAAAAACGAGCCGGCCAGAACCATCGGGGCCGTCCGGCAGGCGCGGAGGGCGCGGGTGCCGTTGGTGGTGGTGGAGATGATGGTCTTACCCCGCACGATTTCCGGGGCGAATTCCCGGGGCGAATTGCCGAGATCAAAATTCACCCCGCCGGTTTGGGCGGCACCAATCTTGACGCCGTCCCGCTCGCCGGCCAGCAGGGCGCCGGGGTGGGTTTGCCGCCCAGCGAGGGCTGCGGCGATTTCGCCGACGGGAATGACCCGGGCCGCGCCCTGGTGCAGGGCGGTGACAAAAGTGGAGGTGGCGCGGAGCACATCAAAGACCACACACAGGGTTTCGGCCAAATCGTCTGGTTGCAAGAGGGGCAGTTCCGCCGGGGTGAGCAGGGCATGGATGATATTCACTGCCGGGGAGGTTACCGGGCCTGCGTTAATTTGTAATGGCGAAAATACTGGTTTCGGTTATGGTCTGGGAGCGCAATAACCCCTCCGAAACGGGAGAATGCCTGAATTGTATCCTGAAATGATGATGTCAACCGACGCTTGCAACCTGTCTGTCATCCTGCCGTGTGCCAATGAGCGGGAGAACTTGGAACCGTTGATCTTGGAATTGGAATTGGCGCTGCAAGCCCTGGGCCGGCCGTTTGAGGTGATCTGCGTGGATGATGGCAGCACCGACGACGGGGTGGCCATCCTGCGGACTCTGCAAGCCACCCGCCCCTGGTTGCGGGTGTTGCGGCACCGGCGGAATTTCGGCCAGAGTGCCTGTTACTGCACGGGGTTCCAGGCGGCGCGCGGGGAACTGGTGCTGACCATGGATGCCGACCGGCAGCATGATCCGGCGGACATTCCGCGATTATTGGGCGAATTACGGGCGGACACCGCCGCGGTCTGCGGCGTGCGCAAAGCCCGGCAGGACAACTGGGTGCGCCGGCTGTCGTCCCGCATCGCCAACGGCTTTGCCGCGTGGGTGACCGGTGACCGGGTCGTGGACGCCGGCTGCACCTTCCGGCTGATTCGCAAGCCGGCGCTGGCCGAATTGCCGGGGTTCAACGGCTTGCACCGTTATGTCCCGACCCTGCTGCGCATCCGGGGCCAGCGGGTGGTTGAAATCGAGATCAACCACCGGAATCGGCCGGCGGGCAAAACCAAGTATGGCATCGGCAACCGGTTGTGGCGCGGGATCGTGGATTGCCTGGCCATCCGCTGGTTCCGCCGACGCTCCTTTCCGGCGGATCGTCTGGCCCCTGACGCTCAGGGATGAATGAGCGCGGTCAGTTCGGCCGGGGTGAATTTGACCCAGTTCATGCCCCGGGCTTGAACCACCATGAAATTGGTCCCCAACTCGCCCTGATGTTCCTCATACCAACGGGTGGGCATAATCAAAACCGAGGGGGTGGGCCGGCGCGTAAAATCAACCGCCTCGTTGGGGGGCAACTCCGCCATGTCGTTGGTGAGCACCAGTCGGAATTTCCACACCAAACTGGGCTCCGTATATTCAACAGCGGCGAATTTCATCCCCGGTTTCAATTGTGGCCGGGCCTTTTCAAAAAGGTTGCCGCCGACAAAGAGCGGCCCCAGAACCAGCCCGATGCTCAGGGCGAGGGCCAGGATTAGAATGGTCATGCCGGCGGCCATTCTTCCCGGCCGCCAGGGTTTCAGGAGCCCGTCTTCCCCGGCTTTCGCCAGCCAGAGGGCCAGACACGGAAAAGCAGGCAGAGTATAATGCGGCAGCTTGGTGCGCACGATGGAGAAAACCACGAAGACCAGGGCGGCCTGGGTCAAGAGATACCAGCCAAAAATGTCTGTGTGCCGCGTCGGCCACCAGTTCCGCAAGCCCGTGGGAACCCGGAAGGCCCAGGGGAAAAAACTGAAGAAAATGGTCAGCAGGTAAAAGGGCGTCAAGGTCAGCCAGCCGAGCCAGCCGGCGGCCCCGTGACCGTCCAATACCCCAAAAGAGCGTTGGATCACATGGTAGCCCAGCCCCACTTTGAGAAACTCACCGTGGGTTTGCTCCAGGGCGGGCACCCCCCACAAGGCCACGATTCCCAAAGTCAGGAGGAGCCCCAGGGCCATGCGTCCCGGGGGCAGCGTGAATTGTGCGGGCTGAAGCCAACGGCCCAGGATTAATCCGCCCAGCGGCAGCCAGGCCACCGGCCCCTTGGCCAGAAACCCCAGCGCCAGACTGACATAAAAGATCCACCACCAGCGCCAGCCGGCGGCCGCCTCGGGCCGGGTGGATTCCCAGCCGCTCCAGAGGGCGGCAGTAACAAAAAAGACCATGGGCATGTCCGCCACCGCCAGCCGGGCGTGAATCGCCATTTGCAAACAAGTGATGAAAATGACCGCCGCCACCAGGGCGGTGCGGGGTTGGGTGCGGCGCCGGGCCCAGAAAAAAATCAGCAGCGCCGTGCCCGTGGCGAACAGGGCGGAGGGCAGCCGGGCGGAGAACGGGGTTTCGCCCAGACACCGGTAGCAAACCATTTGGGCCCAATAAATCAGGGGCGGCTTGTCATAACGGGGTTCTCCGTTGAACCATGGCACCACCCAGTCATGTCGTTCGAGCATCTCCCGCGAAGCCTCCGCAAACCGCGGTTCATCCCGGTCAATCAAAGGCAGCCACCAAGTTCCGCCCAGATTCAAGCTCAATCCAAGCAGAACGATCAATAGCACGGGGCGGGAAGTGAGTTTCGCGTCCAAAAATCGCATCTTACCAATTAGCATTGCTGACTGGTGTGCGTCCAGAAAATTTCCGTCCGCCCCGCCTCCCCCGGTGCATCCCAAAGTTGTCGGCGGATTATTTGTACCGCAGACTTCCCAGGGTGCGGTCTCGCATCCCGCTCTGCGAGACAAACCTGCCGACCGTCCGCCAAGTGGGCGCGTCCGCCTGCCTTGCCGACAACCTCGGAATGCACGGCGTCTCCCGGGGGCGTGGCGGACCACCGCGATCCGGATGTTTATTCATTCCCCCAGCCAAACCGCCGGGTCAACGGCCAGAAGACAAAACAGCATTTGCCGACCACCGCGTCCGCCGCCACCGGCCCCCAATAGCGCGAATCCAGACTGTCCCGGGTGTTGTCGCCCATTACCAAATACCGGCGGGGACCGTTGGTATAAACGGTTTTTTGATCGGGAAACAACGGCGGATAGTCCGTGTTAAAACCGTATTGCCTCGCCACGGTGCCATTTAAATGCCCCCAATACGGCCCGTCGCCCGTCGGTTCGTCGTCAAAACCATAGACCCGCGCGAAGTGCGGCGTCCGCGCGTCCAACCGCACGCCATTAATGATCAAATGCCGGTCATCGCCGATTTGCACGCGTTCCCCCGGCAGGGCCACGAGTCGTTTGATGTAGAATTCCGCCTCGGGAATATTGTTGCGCTCGCGGGCGGCGACGGAAATCCCGTCCGTCTTGAACACGACGATTTCCCCCCGGGCCGGCCGGCGGAAATTATACGTCAACCGGTCGGCCAGCAAATAATCCCCGCTCCGCCGGCGCACGCTGATGACCTCATCGCCCCGGTGAAAGACATGGTCACGCCCCACGATCGGACTCACCAGCAACGGCGCGATCCCGCGCCGGCCGTCCCCCATGTCTGGCGGAAACCAAACCACATGTTCCACCCCGCCGATCCAGAAGGATTGTTTGAGGTTGATCGACAACAACCGCGCGACCGGCCCCACCCGTTGCACCACGCCATCCGCCCGGGCCAGCACCCGGACATAACTGAACCCCCCGAACCAATCCCGCACCCGCGCCAGTCCCGACGGCACCGTGAGATCCTTCCGCACCTTCAAATTATTGTTCATCACCCCCATCAGGGTCGGCTGCATCGAGCCGGTCGGAATTTTAAAGCATTGCAGAAAAAACGCGCCCGTGCCCAGCACCACCACCAACGCGACGAGCAACAGTTCCAAGGCCTCACGACAATCCGGGTGGGCATACGGCCGGAAGGCCGCCTTCGCCGCGCCCTCGAGTTCCTCCATTTTGATCCGAATCCGCCCCGCCTGACCCTCCGTCATCGCCCCGCTCAGCGCATCCAGCGCCGCCTGCACGGACGCCCGCCCCGCGGGCGAAAGCTCGTCGCGGCGCGCCGCCAGCCACTGACGATATTTTTTACGCTCGGCCACCGCCGCCCGCCAGGTGGGGGAGCTAAGCCAGTGAAGAATCAACATGTGCAATGAGTGCGGATGTTTGACCGGTTCACCGGTGAAGTCAAGAATCGCCTTGCCGCCGCCCCAACCGGGATTAAGCTTTTCAGCGTTTTGATAAGCACGAATAACATTTCCGCCCCGCCCGATTTGAATGACGCCGGCATCACGGTGATGGGCCGGTTGTTCCATCAACTCTCCGGCCACACTTCGTCCACCGGCCTGCGGCTCGTGCTCATCCTCCTCCTGGCCGTTCTGCTCCACCTGGTGGTCAAAGGCATCCGCGGCTTCAGCGAGTGGCTCATCCACAAAAGTCATTCTCGGGAAAATCCGCTGGGATTTGTCACCCAGCAGCCGAAATTCATCACCTTCATCCAGCTCATCGCCAGCGGGGTGACCTTCATCCTGTATTTCTTCGCCATGGGACTGGTGCTGGAGGAATTTGGCGTCAACCTCAAGGGCTATCTCGCCAGCGCCTCCATCCTCGCCCTGGCCATCAGCTTCGGTTCGCAGGGACTGGTGCAGGACGTCGTCATCAGCCTCACCCTGATTTTTTCGGACACCATGGATGTGGGCGACATGGTGGAAATCGCCGGCACCGTGGTGGTCATCGGCCGCGTGGAAGAGATCGGCCTGCGCTTCACCACCCTCCGCAATTTGTTCAATCAATCCGTGTTCATCCCCAACCGCACCATCGCCAACGTCAGCCGTTATCCCCAGGGCGGGATGCAGGCCTATGCGGACATCCAGATGCCGGCGGGTGCGGACCGGGAAAAGGTCGTCGCCACCCTCCGCCGCCTCGCCCAGGGCATCTGGTCCCAATTCGGCGCCATCATCCTGGCCGAGCCCGTGATCGGTCCGGTGGAAACCGTCACCGGCGGCGACTGGCAGTTCGTGCGCGTCCATTTCAAAATCTGGCCGGGCCAGGGCAATTTAATTGAAACCACGTTCCGCCAGCAAGTGGTCAACGGCCTGCGAAGCTTCAGCCCCAATTACGCCGACTGGCAGGTGCCCGTGACCTACCGCGCCATGCCGCCCGCCAAAAAAGAAGCGCCGCCGCCGGAACCGGCGCCACCGGCCGGTGGATTGACAAAAACGCTCGGCTCACCCAAATGAACCTCCTCCCCGCCGGTTACGCGGGTGAGGTCAGCGCCGCTTGAATCGTTTTCACCGGGAGGAATAATTTCAGTTCGTTGGACGGCAGGGGCGGGAAACCAAATTGCTCGTAATAGCGTTTGGCGGCCTGGTCTTTCGCATCGACAAACAACCCGATTCCGCCCGCCGCGCCGAAAATCTCGATGAACTTCCCCATGGCCGCCACCAGCAAAGTTTTCCCGAGGCCCCGCCGCTGATATGCCCTGGCCACCGCCAACCGGCCCAACCGGACGCCGGAGACATCGCGGGGCAGCTTTTTGGCTTCCGCCGCCGCCATGGATTCCGATTTTATCTGGCAGAGATTGAGCGAGAAAAAACCCACTATGGGCTTGGGCGGGGAGGCGTCCTCCGCCACCAAAACAAAAGTCCGCGAAATTCCCCGCTCGGCGTGTTGCCGGGCGGTTTGCTGGAGAAACAAATTCAAAGGTTCACTCCCGCAATCGAATCCCTCCCGGTCGTGCCATTTTGTCAGCAGTTCAATTTTATACACGCACCATGCCTTTGAATGCTTTGACCGCGTCCCTGAGCCGCGGGTTGGGTTTGGGCGGGTGGTCCAGCAACGCCAGCACCCGGCGGGCGTCTTTTTGCGAAAGGCGGATGACAGTTTCGCGTTCAATGACGCGCTGGGCTTCCTGATACGCCGTTTGCACGACGAATTGATTGACGGTCGAGCCCAAAAGCTCCGCCGCCTGTTCCAGGGTCGCGCGCACGCCGCCCGAGACACGGGCGGTGATTCTCCTGCGGGGGTCAACCACGTCATGTTCCATGACGTAACGGTGCCACTTTGGCACCGGATTGTCAATGCGGTTTCAGCACGGTTTCAGCACCGCACAGTCCCCGGACGGCCGGTCCCAAACCTCCGGGATTGCCCATTGCCGGGAATCGCATAGATTGGGGGCGTGAAATCCAAAGGCATTGTTTATCTGGTGGGGGCGGGTCCGGGCGACCCGGCCCTGTTGACCCTGCGCGGCGCGGAATTGCTCCGGGGCGCCGAAGTGGTGGTGTTTGATGTGCTCGTCAATCCGGCCCTGCTGCGGCTGGCCCCGCCCACGGCGGAATTAATTTCGCGCCACAATCACAAAAGCGCCGCCGCCCGGTCGCAGGCCGATTTGAATGAAGTCATGCTCGACCGGGCCCGGGCGGGCAAGTGCGTCGTGCGGCTGAAGGGGGGCGATCCCTATGTGTTCGGGCGCGGGGGCGAAGAGGCCGAAATGCTGGCCGCCGCCAAAATTCCCTTTGAAGTCGTGCCGGGGGTGTCTTCCATCACGGCCGTGCCCAACTATGCCGGCATTCCGCTGACGCATCGGGAGTATTGCTCGAGTTTCACCGTGTTCACCGGCCACGGCGATCCGTCGGCGACGGACACCCGGTTGCGCTATGATCAAATCGCCCGCATTCCGGGCACGAAGGTGGTGCTGATGGGCACCGAGCGGCTGGAAGATTGGACGCAATCGCTCATCGCCCACGGGATGGCCCCGGCCACGCCGGTGGCGATCATCCAGCACGGAACCACCGGGCGGCAAGTGACCGTCGCCGGCACCCTGGCCACCATCGCCCCGCTGGCCGCCGCCCAAAAAATCGCCCCGCCCGCGCTGACCATCGTCGGCGACGTGGTGAAGTTGCGCGGAAAATTGAACTGGTTTGAACACCTGCCGCTGTTCGGCCAGCGCATCGTGGTGACGCGCCGGCCCGAACAGGCCGGGTCATTCGCCCAGCGCCTGACGGAACTGGGGGCGGCCGTGATGGCGGTGCCCACGATTAAACTCGAGCCGACCACCCGGCGCGAGGAGTTGGTGGACATGCTGCTGGGCATCGGTTCCTACGACTGGCTGGTGTTCACCAGCGCCAACGGGGTCACCTCGTTTTTTGATTTGTTCTTCAAACGGTTCCACGACATGCGCGACATCGGCGGGGCCCGGATTGCGGCGGTGGGCCCGGCCACGGCGGCCCGGCTCAAGGAATTGCATTTGCAGGTGGATTTGCAACCCGAGGAATTCACCGGCCGCAAGGTGGCCGAGGCGTTTGCCAAATTTGAGAGCGTGGAGAACCTGAAAATGTGCCTGCTGCGGGCGGAGGCGGCCAACCCGGACCTGCCCCTCGGCCTCCAGGAAATGGGTGCCATTGTGGATGACATTGCGGTGTATAAGACCGTGCCGGAACTGGAGGACGCCACGGGCGTGACCGCCCAGTTGCTGGACTCCGGCGCGGATTGGGTGACGTTCACCAGCAGTTCCACCGTCGAGCATTTTCATGCGCGGTTCGATTTGCCGGCGCTATTGAAACGCTTCCCCCAATTAAAGACCGCCTCCATCGGCCCGGAAACCACCAAGGGGATGCAAAAGCTGGGTGTGCAACCGACGCTGGAAGCCAAGGCGCACACCACGGACGGATTGATCGCCGGACTGGTGAAGGCCGTGAGGCAATAAGATACAGGGGGGGGGGCGGCTCCCCCTTCCGGGGGATGGACACGCCGGCAGTGAATGTTTAATCTCCCGCCGACAAAGATAAATGTGCTTTGGTCATGTTTAAGATTATATTGCTTAAATTCATCATCGCCGCCGCTTCCGGCGTCATCATTCTTTACGCCCTTTGAGCCCGCGGCGCTTCCAGTATTACCGCGACCCGCTGTTTTTGCTGGGTTGTGCGGCGTATGCCATCAACCGCTGGCTGGTCAAACCCCGGGTACACACGGGTTTCCTGCATGATCATTTCAATGATTGCTGGTTGATTCCCTGTGCGCTGCCGCTCGTCCTCTGGTTGCACCGGCGGCTGGGATTGCGGGGGCATGACGAGCCGCCGGGCGGTTTTGAAATCGGGGCGCATCTGGTGTTCTGGTCCCTGTTGTTCAAGGGGGTCGGCCCCAAAATCTGGTCGCACGTCACACCGGATTGGTGGGATGTCCCGTGTTACTGGGGCGGGGGGGCGGCCGCCTGGCTCTGGTGGCATCGCCAATCCTTTTTCCGCCCTGCGGCCACCGATGAGCTTTGATGCGCTGGCCCCGTATTATCGGTGGATGGAAATGATGCTTGCGGGGGGGGCGTTGCATCGCTGTCGAACCGCATTTCTTGACGAGATTCCCCGGCCGGAAAGGATATTGTTACTGGGCGAGGGCCATGGTCGCAGTCTGGTGGAGTTTTGCCGGCGGTTTCCGGCGGCGCAGATCACCTGCGTGGATGCCAGTGAACCCATGCTCACGCAAGCCCGGCGGCATCTCGCGCGTCAACATTTGCCGGCCCACCAGGTGGAGTTCATCCGGGCGGATGTGTTGGACTGGACGCCTCCGCCCGGGGGGTATGATTTGGTGGCGACGCATTTTTTCCTTGATTGCTTCCGTCCGGGGCAATTGGAACGAATGACCCCGAAAATCGCCGCGAGCCTGCAACCCCGGGGGATTTGGTTGATCGCCGATTTTCAAGCGCCGACCGGAGGATGGCGGGGGCTGCGAAGCCGGTTGATTCTGGGACTGCTCTATGTTTTTTTCCGCCGGGTCACGCGGTTGCCCGCGCGAACACTGACCCCGCCGGATTCGTTGGTGGCGCAGACGGGGCTGGCGTTGCAGCGCCGGATTACGATTGAATGGGGATTGCTGCACAGTGACTGGTGGCAAAAGCCGGTCGCTTGAAGCGGGGAGCGGAGGGCTGTCGGTTGCGGTGAGATTCAGCGGTTTCAAGCCCGTCCGCACCCGAACGGATCGCTAATATAATCTCCGGCTTGTGGCGGCGTGGGCATTGTGTTATGCAGTGGCACAGAAGTGCCACCCTGGATTGTCATGCGATCGACTTTGTCGGTTGGCTGGAAGTTTGCGCGACGGATGAAGCGGCCGGCGATTTCATCTCTCCGCAGACTTGTGGCCGGTGTCTGCCTGCTGCTCCACCCGGGGGCCGCCCGGGCGGAAGATGAAGTGTCCGGCCAGCCGGATTATTCGCAACCCTGGCAGGTCACTTCCTATCTGACCGGGGCGGGGCTGGGGCAGCAACGCGTGTTTGACCTTGCGTTCACGCCGGACGGAACCGCGTGGCTGGCGGCGGATGACGGGTTGCACCGGTTTGACGGCTTCACCTGGAGTTTATTCGGCACCAACGACGGGCTGCCCAGTGCCTTCACCCGGGCGGTGTGCGCGGACCCGCAGGGCCGGCTGTGGGTGGGTTCGGATGCCGGGGTCGGCATCTGGGATGCCGGGCGGCGAAAGTATGATGCACAGGGTTCGGTGGCCGGCCTGCCCAACGCGAACGTGCGGGAAATTGATCCCGGTCCCGACGGCACTCTCTGGTTCGCCTGTGATCAATGGCCCGACCCCACGATCAGGCCGGGCGGTTTGAGTTGTTTCAACCCCCGGTCGGGCGCCTGGAAAACCTATCACCAGACCAACGGCCTGCCGATGGATTATATCCTCGGCTATTTCTGCGATTCGACCGGCCGGCAGTTTGCGCTGGCAAACCATGGCTGGGCTCAGGGACGGGACGGGCAATGGGGACCGCCGGTTAATCCCGGCGCGGAGGCGGAGGATTGCGTGTTGCAAATGGCGGAAGCGCGGGACGGCACCCTGTTTGCCCAGGGCGAACACACGCTGCTGACCCTGACCGGGGGGCGCTGGGAAAACCATCCCACGAGCCTGACCCGGCTGGTGGGTTCCACCCGCAGCGGGGAAGTGGTGGCGGTGGAATGCAATCCCGAGCGCGGCCTGCTTTGGTTCAGCCTCTGGGACGGCCACCAGTTTGTCCGGACCTCGGCCCGGGTCCCCTGCCCCGCGCGCGCACGGTTGTATCATTTGCGGGAAGCCCCGGACGGCTCCCTCTGGTGCGTGGGCGCGGGGACGGTGGTCCGCTGGGCTTATCACGCGGGGAAATGGACGTTTTATCCCCGCCTGCCGCCGCCGGCGGGGGTGGACGCGCAGGACCGGGTCTGGTTCGCGGATGATTCCAACATCGTGGTCCGGGCCGACGGCCATTTTCAAACGCTCGCCCCGGGCAAACTGCGGGCGCTTAACGAAGCCGGTCAGGCCCTGATTTGGGACCAAAGCCGGACCCAACTGACGGTCACCGCCCCGCCGGATCCGACCCGGCGGACGGTGCTGGAAACCGGGTGCGCCACCATCAACACCATCACCCAGGATGCCGGCGGTGGTTTCTGGATCGTGGGTCAGGGACCGGCGGGCGACGGGGTGGTGACGCATTATGCGGACGGGCGGACCCGCATCCTCAACGCGCCGGAATTCCGCGGACGGAACCTGATGGCGGCCACGCCGCTGCCGCCGGGGCGGTTGCTGGTGGTGGCCGGCCGGCGGGACAACAATCTTTATGATGTGGCGCGGGTGACGGAGGACCGGGTGGAATGGCTGCCGTTGGTGCCGGCGCCCCCGCCGCTGATGTATGCGAATCCAATCATCGCCGCCGGCCGGCATTGGCTCTACGGGTATTCCGGGTTATACGAACAGTCCGCCCCGCCGGCCGGGGACTGGCGGCCGGTCACCGCCTTTCCAGACAGCGGCTTTCTCTGGGCGCTCGCCAGTCCGGAGGAATTGTTTCTCACCTTCTCGGGTGGACGCAGCGGTCATGCCGGCTGTGCCTTGTTTTGTTCCAATCAATGGAGCCGGGTTTACGGTGAATTTGCGCCGCCGGGCTATGATCACGACCGCACCACCATTTACCTGCCCAGCCAGGGGGGGGTGTTCATCCGCCGCCAGCCGGGCACCCTGGATTTTGAGCGGCTCCAAATCCCGAACGACGGGTTTGTGACCGCCGCCGTGCCGGACCGGTCGGGCGCGCTCTGGCTGGGTTGTTCGGCCGGAACGCTGCGTTACCAGCCGGGCCGGGTTCCGCCCAAAACCTTCGCCGAGGTTCCGGCGGGCGGGGTGCCGCGCGGGGCGCCGCTGTCCGTCATGTTTCACAGCCAGGAACGCTTTGAATCCGCCCCCAACCCGGACGGTTTCCGTTATTCCTGGCAGCTTGACCACGCGGCTTGGTCGCCGTTTGAACCCTGGCAGGAGGATTATTTGCGGCTGCCGCAGCTCCGTTCGGGCCGCCATTTATTGTCCGTGCGGGCGCGGGATGTGGATGGCAATGTGGATCCCGCCCCGGCGACGGTGGCGTTCACCGTGTTGGCGGAGCCGTTGCAAAACCAGCCCTGGTTCCTGCCGCTGGCGGCGGGGATGGTCCTCCTCCTGGCCTGGTTGGCCGGCTGGCAAATCCGGGTGCGCATCGCGCACACCCGGCAGATTGCGGCCACCAATTCGGCGTTGCGCCAGGAAATCGCCATCCGCCGCCAGACCGAAGCGGAATTGGAACGGACGCGCGATGAATTGGAACAGCGGGTGACCGACCGCACGGATCAATTGACCCGCTCCAACCGGCAGCTCCGGCATGAAATCGCCGAGCGTCATCAGGCCGAGGAACACAAACGCCATCTGCTCGAACAATTGAGTCAGTCGCAAAAAATGGAGGCGCTCGGCACCATGGCCGGCGGCATTGCCCATGATTTCAACAACATTCTCGCCGTCATCATTCCCTATGGCCACATCCTGAGCGAGGAGCTGCCGGACCGGCCGGAGCTGCAGGAACACCTCCGGGAAATGCTCAAGGCCGCCAACCGCGCCAAAAACCTCGTCCAGCAAATCCTGACGTTCAGCCGCCGTCAGCCCCGGCTGGAACCGCAATCGTGCGAATTGTCCTCCATCGTCAAAGAGGCGATGATCCTGCTGCGCTTCGTGCTGCCCAGCACCATCCAAATGAACCAGGACATTCATCGCACCTCCCGGGTGCTGACCGATCCGACGCAAATTCACCAGGTGGTGATGAATCTGTGCATCAACGCCCAGCACGCCATGGAGGGCCGGCAGGGCTTGCTGGAAGTGGGGCTGAATGATCTGCTGGTGGATGCCGCCCTGTGCCTGCGCCACCCCGATTTAAAGCCGGGCCGGTATGTCCGGCTCTCGATCAAAGACAACGGCTGCGGCATCACGCCGGAAATCCTGCCGCGGATTTTTGACCCCTTCTTCACCACCAAGGAGGTGGGCAAGGGCACGGGCCTTGGGTTGGCGGTGGTGCATGGCATTGTGCAAAATCATGCGGGGGCCATCCTCGTGGACAGTGAACCCGGCCGGGGCACCGAGTTTCAGATCCTGTTCCCGGCGCAACCCGGAGCCGGGCCGGAGCGGAATCCCACCGCCCCCCCGCTGCAGCCCGCCAACGGCGAGCACATCCTGCTGGTGGATGACGAACCGGCCATCGTCCAGGGCATCAAACACCTGCTCGACCGGGCCGGCTACCGGGTGACCGCCCATGCCGATCCGCTGGCGGCGCTCAACGATTTCACCGCCCGCCCGGCGGACATCCAATTGATCCTGACCGACCTGACCATGCCCGGCATGAACGGTTTGGAACTCGCCGCCAGGGCCTATAAAATCCGGCCTGAGCTGCCCCTGATCATCGCCACCGGTTTTGCCGGCGACATTATCACCCCCAAACAACGGGCCGAACATCCCAACATCCGGCGGGTCGTGGAAAAGCCGTTGAACCCCGCGGAAATCACCCGGCTCGTCGCCGAAGTGCTCGGCAAACCGAAAAACTCCAAATAGCCGGCCGGTTTTGGCCGCATTGCCCATCACCCGGTTACGTTCCCGGCCTTTCCTCTCTGCGCTCTTTGCGTTCTTCCTGTCCGCCAGCTTGTCCGCCGTAGCTTTAACGAAGGAGGAAGCTTCAGCGGCGGCGGATGCGGTTAACTTTCCCCGCCTCGCGCCCCAAGCCCCGCGCCTCCGTCCATCTTGTATGTTGTTTTTTCTTCTTTGTTTGGCGCAAGCCAAACGGGAAGATGAGGCTGCGCTCCCCCCGGCCGGGGGGAGCGCAGCGGCGCGGATGTGATCGTTTCCATCTCGGACC
>Ga0182012_10001054_pt1 | contig 30569 bp, 29 predicted proteins | sample 612S2SmetaG_FD_120486 | JGI IMG/M metagenome (GOLD analysis project Ga0182012, IMG submission 120486) | Permafrost microbial communities from Stordalen Mire, Sweden - 612S2S metaG | ecosystem: Environmental > Terrestrial > Soil > Wetlands > Permafrost | place: Sweden: Stordalen | collected...
CAAGAGTTAGAATGTCCGCATGATCGTTTACTTTCTACGCCACGCCAATGCCGGACAGAGACGGCAGAGCCCCGTGCAGGACGAGCGCCGCCCGCTGGACAAAGAAGGCATTGAGCAATGCCGCTGGGTGGGAAGGCTGCTGAGTTCGCTGGACGTGCACGTGGACCTGATCTTTTCCAGTCCGCTGAAGCGCGCCACGCAGACTGCCAGCATGGTGGGCAATGAGATTGCCTACGAGCAGCGCATTGAACGCACGCCGGCCCTGGGTCCGGCGGCCAACTTCGAGAGCTTCCGCCTGCTGCTGAACCAGGTACGCGAGCTGGAAGCCGTGATGGTGGTGGGGCACAATCCGAACATGAGCCGCTTTTTGTCGCTGCTGGTCAGCGGCGGCATCAGCGAGCGCGCGGTGGAGATGAAGAAGGGTTCGGTGGCGCGCGTGGAACTGGGCCCGAAGCGCGCCGTGCTGCAATGGCTGGTATCGCCCAGGGTGCTGAAGACGGCTTACACCTCCACGACGGAGAGCGTGCGGCCGAAGACCTCAAAGAAGTAGTTCATCTCCTTTTCCAAAGCCCACAGTTCAAGCTCGGCGCCGTTGGGGCGCGTGACCAGGGTGAGCCGCACTTTGCGCGGCTCGGCCTTGACGCGCAGGTCGAGCACGGCGCCACGGCGACCCTGCTCCATGGCTCGGGCCAGGCGCAGAAGCACGACGGCGCGCGGCAATAACACGCGGTCCACCGGGGAGAGCAGGCGCAGGGCCGGGCTCTGCGGAGTGATGCGCGACTTGCCGAGATAGCGGGCGAGGGCGGCGATGAAGTGGCGCTCGGGAGTGGTGAAGCCCAGCAGCTCCGAATGGATGAGGATATAGAAGGCGTGGCGGCGGCGTCCGGCGCGGCTGATGAACGAGCCAACCTCGTGCAGGGTGGCGGCGGCGTGCAGAAGGCCGGAGTACTGCGGCGGCAGAAGGTGCACGGGCGCAAGCAGCTTGAAGAGCCGGGCGGCGTGATCGGCGACACGGTTGGCAAAGCGCAGATCCAACTGGTAGTGCGCGGCCATCTGCATGAGAGAGTTGTTGCGCTCGCTCTCCAGGCGGCGGCGCAGGCCGAGGCCGTCGAGCTCGGCGGCCATCTGCGCCAGCACTCCATCGCGCAATCCAAACGGAAGATAGCGGAAGCTGGTGAGCTCGAGTTCGCTGAAGAGCTCGGAGAAGACCTGCGAGCCGGCGATGATGATCTCCGCGCGGCGCGGGCCGATGCCGGTGAGAACGCGGCGGCGCGCCAGGTTGAGCGAGGCGAGACGGCTGGAAAGGCGCAGGACTCCGGCGCGGGGCACGGTGCTGGTTGTGCGGAGCGTGGCTTTGCCCGATGTGCTGCCGCCCGCGGCGTGAGCGGACGCGCGCTTGAGCGTGGCGGCCCAGAGCTCGCTGAGCGCGGCCGGCGTGCCGCTGGTGGCTACCGTGAGGTTGATCTTGTGCTCGGTGAGTTTGCGGCGCAGGCGTCCGACTTCCTCGCGGATGTAACTGCGCATCTGTTCGAGCTCGGTGGCGGTGGGCGGGTCGTGCTTGAGGAACTCGCGGGTCAGACGCACGGCGCCGAGCGGCAGAGAGTAGACGTGCTCAATTTGACCTTTGTAGGAGAGCGTCAGCTCGCAACTGCCGCCGCCGAGATCAATGAGCAGGACGCGGCCGGCGCTGATGCGGGTGTTGGCCATGACGCCGAGGTGGATGAGGCGGCCTTCTTCGACGCCGCTGATGACCTCAACCCGCCAGCCGACGGCGGCCTGCACCCACTGCAAAAACGCGGCGGAGTTGTTGGCATCACGCAGGGCGCTGGTGGCGACGACGCGGACGGAAGTTGCCTGGTGCGCCTGTGCCGCTTTTTGAAAACGGCGCAGCACGCGCACGGTGTGCTCCATGGCCGCGGGGTCAAGCGAGCCGGTGCGGAAGACTGCTTCGCCCAGGCGCACGACCTCGCGATCCTCATGCAGAAGCTGCAGGCGCTTGCGCACGACGCGAACGATCTTGAGCCGGACTGAGTTTGCTCCGATGTCTATGGCCGCGAGGACTGCCATTCTTTATCCTGCCTTGATTAGAGTCTGTTGGTGCGCCGGAGTGGCCGGCAAAGGAATATCTCCATCCAGGGCGATCATGCGCAGCCGCGCTCTGCGTACCGCCCGGCAGGAGCGAGTAAATTCACGCGCGGTGCGCTGCTCGAGGAGCGCCAGGAACTCCTCGGCGGCGGCTTCGGTGCGCGTAGCTTTGGTGAAGGTACTGAGGGCCAGCTCGTGGAGGGTCGCCCAGTCGTGCCACTCTCCGATGGCCTGCTGCACCTTGCGCAGCTGGGCCAACAGGCGTTCCGCCTCGACAAGCCCATCATAAGGCTCCAGGCCGTAGCGAAGGTGCTTGGCATCAATGCGCAGGCGATGCAGGCGCGCGGCATCTTCCGGGATGGGCTGGCTCAACTCCAGGAAGCGCCTTCGCACCTGGGCGGAAAGACGGATGGCAGCGGCGACGTCGGCAGAAACCTCAGCCGGTGTGACAAGCTCCGGCAGCTTTCGCTCCAGCCTCGGCTGCACCCGCCGCGCGCACTCCCGCAGAGCTTCCAGATGGGTGGCGCGCTCGGCACGCAGGCGGCGAGCGAGTGGCGCACGCAGCCGACGGACATGCCGGGAGCCAAAGAGCGGATCGGAGAGCAGCGCCAGGTGCACATCCACATCGCGGACGCCGCCGGCTTTTTTGCGCAGCGCGCGCAGGGCGCGTGCCACTTTGGGCGGGCAACGGAAAAGCCCGGCGTCGTCTCCGGCGCGCGGCATCTCCAATTGCGCCTCCAGCCGGCGCACGCTGGTGCGCAGGCGGTGAATCTCATCTACCCCCGCGCGGCGCGGCAGGTTGCGCAGCAGCCCCAGCAGCCGCCGGCACCACTCGGACGGATTCGAAGAGTCCACCCGGGGGGAGCCTGCGCGCGGAGTCGCCAAGGCATTTGCGGAAGATGAAAGTGGCGACCTCACGGCGCAACGATACGCCACCGCTGGCGCTATGGGCAACCGCACGGCAGGGCTAACGGGCGGGGGTCGCGCCGGACTTGTGGGCGGCGACATTGACACCGTGGCGGGCGAGGAAGTCGACCGAACCCTGCTTGCCCAGGTAACGGGCCAGCAGTTCGGGGCGAGCTTCGCGCAGATCCACCAGCAGGAGGCCATCGAGGACGTTGCTGAACTTCGAGTCCACGTTGAAACCGAGGAACTTGCCGCCGAGCTTCATGTAGTGGCGGACGAGGACGGGCACGCCCTTGCCATCGCTTTCAAACATGCTGACCCAGTCGCTGATGTCATCCACGCTGAAGACGCGGGCGAAGACTTCGGGCTCCTGCACGTTGTCGTGACCTTCGCGCGGAGGGTTCTTGGGACGCAGCAGGTCGAGCAACTCGGCGCTGACGGTGTGCGCGCTGAGAAAGCTCTTCATCACCTCGCGCGAGGCCATGGAGTAGTCGGCACTGATGCTGACGGCTCCGAAGAGAACCGGCATGTGCGGATGGCGCAGAAGGTAGCTGCCAATGCCCTTCCAGAGGACAAGCAGCGGCGCGTACTGGCGCTGGTAGTCGAGATGAATGAAGCTGCGGCCCAGTTCGAGCGCGGGGCCGACCTTGGCGAAAAACTTGGGCTGGAAGCGGAAGAGCGAGGCCGTGTAGAGTCCGCGCATGCCGTAGCGATGCAGAACGTGCTGCACGTCGCAGACGCGGTAAGCTCCGACAACCTCCTGGCGCTCGTCGTTCCAGAGAACGAGGTGGGTGTAGTAGGCGTCATAGCGATCGAGGTCGCGAGCCTTGCCCGTGCCTTCTCCACTGGCGCGGAAGGTCATCTCGCGGAGGCGGCCAATTTCACGCACGACGTGCGGCGCCTGGCGGGAGCTGAGAGCGTAGACGCGCATTTTACCGGCAGTTTCGAGCAATGCGTCTGCGGGCAGCGCTTGCAGCTCACGCAGAAGCTGGACGGGATCCTCCGCCGGCGCAACGGCGTGGCGAGGCTGCCAGCGCGGCGGAAACAGGCGCGCACGCGGCGAGCCCAGACGATCGCGAAGACTAAGCAGGGAGCTGTTCCAGCGCAGAAGATCAATGGCCTTGTCGTCATCCTCGATGGCCTTGAGGGTTTCGCCGAGGACGGGCGCGCCGAGGCGGACTTCCATGCTGCGTCCGCGCTTATTGAGCAGCTCGTGCGGCAGGAACAAAGTACGCAGCTTCGGATTGATCATGCCGGCCAGGTGGAAACCCACGCTGTTGCTGCCGCTGATGAAGGCCGGGATGCTGGTGGCCTGGGTCATGCGGGCGATGCGCGCCATGTTGCGGTTCCACTGCGGATCTGCGACGCGGAGGTGATGACGGCTCCAACTGGCGACCTCGCCGGCCGGAAAGACGATGAGCAGATGACCCTGGCGCACCCAGTCGAGAGCCTCGCGAATGCCCTTGCGGTTGGCCGCCTCGTGGCCTTCGCCCATCATGTTGTCCACCAGGATGCAGTGCTCGCTGATGGCTTCCATGCAGGCAAGCAACTGGTTGGCCAGCAGCTTGACGTCGGGGCGCACACGCATCAAAAGCGAGGCCATCAGGATGCCATCCAGCATGCCGAAGGGATGGTTGGCAAAGACGATCGTGGGGCCGGTGGTGGGCACGTGCGCAAGATCCGAGTCGGGCACGGTGTACTCGACCTCGAGCTGGCGCAGCACGGCGTCAAAGACGTTGCCGACAGGATCGTTCAGCACGTCCTCGTACATGCGGTCCAGGCGCTTGGCGGGAATGAAGGGCCGCGCCCAGGGAATCTGCTTGCCGAGTTTGGCGAACGGAAGTTCGGAGTCGTGCTTCATGGCCCTGCGAGCATTCATGGTTACATCCTGCCGACAAGCGCTTGCAGCAGGGTGAACCCACGGTAAAAGTTCGATGAATCGCCTGTCTGTGGGGCCGTCACAATTTCCGGCGCCGGCAAACTGGGCTCTGCGGATTACAAGGTAGCGTGGCGGGGTGTGGGAATGCAATGCGGGCTTGTTGCGGAGGCTTGTGAAATTCGGCGCCAAATTCGACTTCTTCGACCCAGAATGCCCGATGGGTTGACCAGCCTGACACGGGCCGGGATTTTCACCCAACATTCATCCGGACTTGACGGCCACGTAACCGCTTTCACCCATGATAGATACGTTATGGCAGAGCCAACGCTCGACACCCTGATCCTGAGCGATGTACACCTTGGCAGCGAGGTGAGCCGCGCACGCGAGGCCACCCAACTGTTGAGCAACGTCAACTTCCGGCGGCTGGTGCTGCTGGGCGATATCTTCAGCGATCTCAACTTCCGGAGGTTGACCAGCGAGCACTGGAAGTTCCTCTCACGCATCCGCAAGCTGAGCAATCCGAAGCGCAAGGTGGAAGTGGTGTGGGTGGAAGGCAACCACGACCAGGGACTGTCGCAGATGATGAGTCACCTGGTGGGCGTGCCGGTGTACCAGCGTTATGTGTGGGAGTACGAGGGCCGGCGCCATGTGGCCGTGCACGGACACCAGTTCGATCCCTTCTGCCTGAAAAACGAATCGCTGAGCCGCTTTGGCGAGCGGCTGTTCTACCAACTGCAAAAGATGGAAGGCGGCAGCAAGACGGTCTCGCGCTGGGTTGACAGGTTGAACACACGCTGGCTGCGCATGGAGAGCCGGGTGGCCGAAGGCGCTCTGCTGTGGGCACGGGCGGCGCGGGTGGAACGCATCTTCTGCGGACATACCCACGTGGCCGGACACATCCACCGGCACGGCGTGGACTATTACAACAGCGGAAGCTGGATTGACGCGAACCCCACCTACATCACCGTGGGCGAAGAAGGCGTGGAGATCCGCAAGTACGATGGGCCAAGGTACGTTCCCGAGACGTTGGCGGAAGTTGAGCCCACGCCGGAACAACTCCCGCTGGGCGAACTGCTGGACCCGATGACCACCTTCGCGGAGCTGGAGAGCTTGCGCTGCTAGGCGCGGGCTGAAATTTACGTTTGAATTGCCGGAGACTCCGGCTCCTTCTCATACTTCTCTACGGTTTCGCGGCGGATACCTTTGTCGGCGATGATTTGCCTGTACAGTTCGGCGCTGGGGCGCGCGGTGCGCTGCTGCGTCTGCTCATCCAGCGCGTAGAGGCCGAAGCGCAGGCGCCAGCCTTCCGTCCACTCGTAGTTATCCACCAGGCTCCAATGGAAGTATCCGCGGACGTCGTAGCCCTGTTGCCACATGCGGCGCAGCTCGATGAGCGATTGCACCATGAGCCATGGACGCAGGCGGTCGTCGCGGTCCGGCACGCCGTTTTCCGTGACGTAGAGGGGAACACCGAGCGGCGCCCAGGCTTTGATGGCCTGGCTTACGACCTTGGGGTAGGCCTCGCCATAGGGAGAGATGTGTCCGTGGTCGCCCTGCGGGACGTGCGGCGGAACGTGCAGGCCGCCGGGACCGGTCTTTCCTCCGAAGAATGCGTCACCGAGCGGGGCGCGGACGTGCAGGCGGTTGTAGAGGTTGAGGCCGATGAAGTCGGCCTTTCCCGCCGCCTCCGGAACCGAGGTAGCCATCATGGCAAAGGGTAGCGGAAGCGGCTCGCCCATGAGGTAGCTAAGGGCTCCGCGATTGAAGAGGCCGTCGTAGACCTCGGCGAGCTGGCGGTCGAGAGGATTGTCGCGCGCGGGCTCGAAGGCGGTGTAGTGCAGAGCCATGCCGACGTTGGCCTCGGGCTGCTCGCGGTGAAGAACGTCGTAGGCGGCGGCGTGCGAGCGCATGATTCCGCCGAAAGCGGTGAGCGCGGCGTTGAGCTCATTCACGCGGCCGGGAGGAAATTCCGCGAAGACGTAGCCGAAGGCGACGTAGACGTTGGGCTCGTTGAAGGTGACCCAGTCGGTGACGAGATCTCCGAGCGAGCGCACGGCGCGCTTGGCGTAGTGGCGAAAGAGCTCCGGGGCCTGCGCGTCGAGGAAACCGCCACGAGCCTCAAACCAGCGCGGGTGAGTGAAGTGATGGAGCGTGACGAAGACGCGCATGCCGCGGCTGCGGGCGGCGCGCAAAAGCTCGCGATAACGCACGACGGCCCCGTCGCTCCAGTGGGCGAAGGCGGGCTCCATGCGGCTCCATTCAATCGAGATGCGCAGGGCGTTGAGGCCCAGCGAGGCGCAGAGGTCGAGATCGCGCTCGGCGTTGGTCCACCAGTCGCAGGCCGCACCGCTCAGGCCTCCGCGGACGTGGGCACTGCGCTCCCAGTCATGCCACTGGTTGAGCGTGTTGCCACCCTCGAACTGGTGCGAACTGGTGGAGACGCCCCAGAGAAAATCCTTGGGGAACGATACGGGGATGACCTGCATGGCTGCTCACTCGGCGGAAAAGCCCAGACTAGCACGCGGAGTGCGGCTTACGGATGGGCAGGGCGAGCAATTCATCCGGCTGTAACAAAAATGGCATAGGCCAAGCAAAAGGCCCCCGCCTGAACGCGCTCGGCGGAGCGCAGGACGGGGGCCCGGAAAAACCGGTGGGCGCTTTAGTAGCGCGCCACGATGAGGTTGTTGTCCACGGCGAAGGTGCCCGGAACGCCATTGGCACGTATGAAGGCCAACTGCTTGTCCTCCTTGGTATCCACCATGCCTTCCAGGCGCACGTGGCCCATGTTCACGATGATGTGGATGCGCGTATCCGTGGGCCAGGAGTAGCGGCCGAGGTTACTGAAGCTGAAGACAGCCTGCGCCACTTCGCGGCGGATGCGCTCGTCGCTGGGCGAGGGCGGCAGCTCCTCGATGTGATTGACCACCTTACCGACACCCTTGATGTGCTTGACCGTGCGCTCGGCGTCTCGGCTGAGGCCGAGGCTGTGGGTGTAACCCTTCAACTCGACCTTGTCACCATCCACGCGGAAGGTGAGCCAGTCGAAGACGTTGTAATACGGCAGCATCAGCAGCTCATGCAGCACGGCGCGCGCCAACCGCTCCTGCTCGTTGGCGGGCGGCATATTGTCCTTGGCTACGTGCAGCCCGGGGATAAAGGGCGTGGGGGCAATGGCCGCAGCGGGCGGAAGAGGCTGAGGTGCCGCCTGCGCGGCAGACTGGGTTGAAAGTGGCGCGGCATCCACGGGCGGCTGTTGGGCGGCCACGAAGACCGGCAGCTCCAACAAGGCGGCAACGACGCTCAAGCATAGAATTTTCGTCTTCATAATCCGACTCCTGCCCTAAGTTAAACCCTAATCCGGGGGTACGGGATATATTCCATCATGCCAAAGTGGGCGCCATGCCGCATTGGCGGAGGAAGTTGGCGAGAATCCTCATGCCACCCGAGGTCAGCACCGACTCCGGATGAAATTGTACCCCCTCGACGGGCAGGGTGCGGTGGCGCACACCCATGATGATGCCATCGCTGGTGCGGGCGGTGATTTCCAGCTCCGCGGGGCAGGTGGCGGGATCAATGACCAGCGAGTGGTAGCGCGCCACGTCGAGCTCGGCGGGGACGCCCACGAAGAGGCCGCGGCCATCGTGATGCACGCGGCTGGCCTTGCCGTGGATGGGACGCGGAGCGCGGACGATGTGGCCTCCATAGGCTTCTCCGATGGCCTGGTGACCGAGGCAGACGCCGAGGATGGGAAGGTGGCCACCGAGTTTGCGGATGGCATCGAGGGTGATGCCCGCGCCCTTGGGCTCGCCGGGACCGGGCGAGATGACCAGCCCGGCGTAACCAGCGGCGGCAATCTCCTCCACCGTGATCTGGTCGTTGCGGCGGACGACGGGCTCGGCGCCGAGCTCGCCAAGATACTGGACGAGGTTGTAGGTGAAGGAATCGTAGTTATCAATGACGAGCAGCATGATTACTCCTCCGCCGGATGTGCGATGGATGCGGAAGCCTCGGCCAGGGCGACGGCGCGACGCAGAGCTCGGGACTTGTTGACCGTCTCCTCCCACTCGGTGGCCGGAACGGAGTCGGCGACGATTCCGGCACCGGCCTGCACGGCCAACTGGTGGCCATCGAGTTCCATGGTGCGGATGGTGATGCAGGAGTCGAGGTTGCCGGCGTAGTCGGCGTAGAGAACGCAGCCGCTGTAGGCAAGGCGCGCGCCGCGTTCGAGCTCGGCGATGGCCTGCATGGCGCGAATCTTGGGCGCACCGCTGACGGTTCCGGCCGGAAAGCAGGCGCCGAGGGCGTCAAAGCGATCGAGCTCGGCGCGGAGTTCGGCGGAGAGCTCGGTGACCAGGTGCTGCACGTGCGAGTACTTCTCCACGATCATCAACTTCTGCACCTTGACCGTGCCGTAGCGGGCGACGCGGCCAAGATCGTTGCGGCCAAGATCCACGAGCATCATGTGCTCGGCGCGCTCCTTCTCATCGGCGAGGAGCTCGGTGGCCAGGGCGGCATCTTCGGCCGAGTTGCTGCCGCGCGGGCGGGTTCCGGCGATGGGGCGATAGGTGAGCTCGCGCTGACGGCAGCGGACCAGCATCTCCGGCGAAGCGCCGATGAGCGCGCGGCGGCCACCACCTGCGGCGGCACCGAAATCGAGCAGGAACATGTAGGGCGAAGGATTGGTGGCGCGCAGGGCGCGATAGAGAGCGACGGCATCGGCCGTGGTGCGGCGGCGGAAGCGCTGCGAGAGGACGATCTGGAAGCATTCGCCTGCGAAGATGAGTTCTTTTCCTTCGGCGACGGCGCGTTCGAACTCCGCGCGCTCAAAGTTCGACTCGAATTCGACCTCGCCGGCATCAGGGGCAACGCCCTGGCGCAAAGGCAGGTCCATGGCCACGCTGAGCTTGTTCACAATCTCCTGATTGCGGGCGGCGGCTGCGTCGTAGGCCTGGCGCAGAGCGGAGTCCGCGGCGTTGGCTTCAACCTCGGCGAGAGTACGAATCTGAATCTGCTGGCGGGCGTGATCGAAGGCCAGCACGGTGCGGAAGATGAGGAAGCAGGCATCGTCGCCCTCGCCCTCGACGGCCTGCATGGCTGGATCGAACCAGCGAGCCGCCGCGTAACCAAGGTAGCCGACACAGCCTCCGGCCATGGGCGCCGTGCCCTCGGCGGCCGAGAGCGTGCCGCGCGCGAATTCCTGGCGAAGAACGTCCACGGTTGTGCCGGGCACCTGGCGTATGCCGGTGGAATCCTCGATGGTCGTCACGCCGTGACGGCTGCGCACGACCATCTCCGGCGCGGCGCCGAGAAAGCTGTAACGCGCAAGCTGCTCACCGCCTTCGACCGACTCCAGCAGAAAGCTGCGCTCCTCGCCCTGCGCGATGCGCAAGTAGGCGGAGAGCGGCGTCAGCAGATCGGCGGCAACGGTCTCCGTCACCGCAACCAACCCACCACGTGCGGCGAGGCGGCAGAATTCAGCAAAGGGCGAGCGAAGGGTCATCGTGCGGCCTCCGCCGCTTGCGGCTGGTACATGGTGCGGCCGACGAGTGAGGCGATTCCGCGCAGGTTCGCCGCCATCTGGTCGAATTGCGGGGGCGTCAGCGACTGTGCGCCATCGCTGAGCGCGCGATCGGGATCGCAATGCACCTCGACGATGAGGCCATCGGCTCCGGCGGCGACCGCCGCGCGGGCCAGCGGCGCAACGTTATCACGGCGTCCGGCGGCGTGCGAGGGGTCGGCGATGATGGGCAGATGCGTGAGGCGCTTGGCCGACGGAATGAGGCTGACGTCGAGCGTGTTGCGAGAATGATCGGCAAAGGTACGGATGCCGCGCTCGCAGAGAATGACGCTGTAGTTGCCCTCGCTCATGATGTATTCGGCGGCCATGAGCAGCTCGTCGAGGGTGGCGGCCATGCCGCGCTTGAGCACCACGGGCAGACGCGAGCGGCCGGCGAGCTTGAGCAGCGCGAAGTTCTGCATGTTGCGTGCGCCAATCTGAATGAGGTCGGCGTACTGCTCGATGAGGGCGAGCGAGATGTGGTCAATGGCCTCGGTGACGACCAGCAGGCCGAAGGCCTCGCGGGCCTCGGCCAAAAGCCGCAGGCCTTCTTCGCCAAGACCCTGGAAGGCGTAGGGCGAGGTGCGCGGCTTGAAAGCTCCGCCACGGAGGAAGCGCGCGCCGCTCTTGGCCACGGCTTCGGCCGAGCGCATGAGCTGGTCGCGGCTTTCGACGCCGCAGGGACCGGCCATCAACGCCAGCTCCGGGCCGCCGATGGTGGCCGCGCTGTTCGCAAAGCGCACGACGGTGTCTTCGGCCTTCATGTCCCGGCTGACCAGCTTGTAGGGCTTGCTGACGGCGATGACTTCGGCGACGCCGGGAAGCTGGCTGAGTGAATCGGCCTCCACCGCTCCCTTGTTGCCGGTGATGCCGATGGCGCAGCGCGTGGCTCCGGGCAGGGGGTGGGGACGGAAGCCAAGCTCCTCCACGCGATGACAGGCGCCCTGGATCTCTTCTTCCGTTGCATTCACTTTCATCAATATAAGCATGGATTATTCCCTTCCACTTTGCGCCGAGACCAGCTCGCGCACGAATTTCTCGATTAATGCGGGGCTCTTACTGCCCGCTTCTTCAATGATGCGAACGATGGCCGAACCAACGATGACGGCGTCCGCGCCCTGCGCCCAGGCCTCGCGCGCCTGCTGCGGCGTGCTGATGCCGAAGCCGACGGCCACGGGAAGATTCGTGACCTGGCGGATGCGGGCGAGCAGCGATGTGGCATCGTTGCTGAGCTGCTGGCGCGCGCCGGTGACTCCGGTGACGCTGATGGCGTAGAGGAATCCCGTGGCGTGCGCGGCAATCTGCGCGATGCGCTCGGCCGAAGATGTGGGCGCGACCAGCGAGACGAGGTCGAGTCCGCGATGTTGCAGGGCCTGCGAGAAGCCGCTGGCGGATTCTGCGGGAAGATCGGTGACCAGGACTCCGCTGAGACCGGCCGTGGCAGCATCGTCGGTTAACTTCTGCAGGCCACGGCGCAGCAGCGGATTGAGGTAGCTGAAGAGCACGATTGGGACATCAGTCTGCTTGCTGGCGCGGGCGGCAACCTGCACAACGTCTTCGAGTTTTACTCCACGCGCGAGCGCCCGCTCGCAGGCGCGCTGGATAACCGGACCGTCGGCCGCAGGGTCGCTGAAGGGAACGCCGAGTTCGATGGCCGTGGCACCGCCGCGCGCCATGGCCAGCAGGAGTTCATAGGTCGTGTCGAGATCGGGATCGCCGGCGGTGAGGTAAGGCACCACTCCTTTGCGCCCTTCGGCGCGGAGGCGGGCAAAGGCCTGCTGCAAACGAGTGCTCATTGCACACCGCCTTCGGCCTTGAGCCGCGCCACGGTTTCCACGTCCTTGTCGCCGCGTCCGCTTAGATTGACGATGATCAATCCATCGCGGCCAAGTTCGCGGGCGAGCTTAACGGCGTGGGCGATGGCGTGCGCGCTTTCCAATGCGGGCAGAATCCCTTCGCGCTGCGAGAGCAGATCGAAGGCATCGAGGGCTTCGCGATCATCGGCGCTGACATATTCAGCGCGACCAAGCTCGCGCAGGTGGGCGTGCTCAGGGCCGACGCTGGCGTAATCCAATCCGGCGCTGACGGAATGCGTGGGAGCAATCTGGCCGTCGTCATCCTGCAGAACGTAGCTGTAAGTTCCCTGCAACACGCCTGGCAGCCCGCCGCGGAAGCGCGCCGCATGCTCACCGAGAGTTTCTCCACGGCCACCAGCTTCGACGCCGATGAGGCGAACTTTTTCGTCGCCGAGGAAGGCCGTGAAGGCTCCGATGGCGTTCGATCCGCCGCCAACGCAGGCGACGATCGCATCCGGCAGACGATGCTCGCTGGCCAGCACCTGGGCGCGCGCCTCGTCGCCAATAACGCGCTGAAACTCACGCACCATGGTGGGATACGGATGCGGACCGAGGGCGGAGCCGAGCAGGTAGTAGGTATCGCGCACATTGGTGACCCAGTCGCGCAGAGCCTCGTTGATGGCGTCCTTGAGGGTCTTGGAGCCGGCCTCCACGCCGCGCACCTCGGCACCCATGAGGCGCATGCGGAAGACGTTGAGCGCCTGGCGCTGCATGTCCTCGGCGCCCATGTAGACGATGCACTCCAGTCCGAAGCGCGCGCAGACCGTGGCCGTGGCGACGCCATGCTGGCCCGCGCCGGTTTCTGCGATGATGCGGCGCTTGCCCATGCGGCGCGCGAGCAGAACCTGCCCGAGCGCGTTGTTGATTTTGTGCGAGCCGGTGTGGCCGAGGTCTTCGCGCTTGAGCAGAATCTTCGCGCCGCCGGCGTACTCGGTGAGGCGCTCGGCAAAATAGAGCGGCGTGGGGCGGCCACTGAAGTCGGCGAGGAGGCCGCTGAGTTCGCGTTGAAAGCTCGGATCGCGGCGCGCGGCGTCAAAGGCCGCGGCCAACTCGTCAAGCGGAGCGATGAGCGTTTCGGCCACGAATCGTCCACCGTAGTTGCCAAAGTATCCATCGCCGGAGGCTTGCAAAAGGCTCTCCAACAAAGCTTCATCCTTCATCGCACTTCCCTCCCGGCGGCCAGGACGGCCTCGGCAAATGCGCGCATCTTCTCCGCGCTCTTGATTCCCTTGGATTCCTCGATGCCGCTGGCCACGTCCACCACGTCGGGGCGGGCGATGCGAATGGCCTCGGCGATGTTTTCCGCCGTGAGACCTCCGGCAAGAAACAGTGTGGCCCACGGGGCAGCCTCGCGTACGGCCGACCAGTCCACGCTGCGCCAATCGAAGTTGTGTCCGCTGCCGCCATGCTGCGGGCTGGGTGCGTCGAGCAGAAGGCCGCGGCAGCAGGAGTAGGCAGCGAGGCCTTCCGGGCGAAACTGCGGCGTGACTTTGATGGCGCGAATGACCTCAAAGTCGCCGGCCAGCTCGGTGCACTCCTCGCGCAACTCATCACCGTGTAACTGGATGCAATCGAGCGGCACGGCGCGGGCGATCTGACGCACTGCTGCAAGATTCATATTTACGAATACACCAACCAGCCGGGCGCGACCGGCAACGACGTCGGCAATCTGCTGCGCACGCTCAAGCGTGATATGGCGCGGACTGCCCGGATAGAAGTTAAGACCCAGCAGCGCAGCCCCGCTGGCGATCGCGGCCTCGGCGTCTTCCGCGCGTGTGATGCCGCAGAACTTCATCTGCACGGCTTTGATCTGCGCGACGGTCATTGCGCGGCCTCCAAGCCTTGCAACTCACGCAAGGCTGCCACGGGCGAGCCCGCGCGCATCAGGGTCTCTCCAATGAGGAATGCCGCATATCCTGCCGATTGCAGGCGCGTGATGTCCTGACGGGTGCGCAGGCCGCTCTCACTGACCAGGGTGGCCGTGGCGGGCGCGAGCGGAGCGAGGTGGAGCGAGGTCTGGATATCGGTGGTGAGCGTCTTCAGGTTGCGGTTGTTGACGCCGATGAAGGTGGCACCAATGTTGGCGGCGCGACGCATCTCCTCGGCGGTGTGCACCTCAACCAGCGCGTCGAGCTTGGCGACGTGCGCGGCGTCCATCAGCTTGAGGGCTTCGGCGTCGCTGAGTCCGGCGACGATGATGAGGATGGCCTCGGCTCCGTGGGCCGCGGCCTCAAAGACCTGGTGACGGTCCACCATGAAGTCTTTGCGCAGCAGCGGCAGGCTGACAGCCGCGGAGACGGCGCTGAGATCGGCAAGCGAGCCGTGGAAGTGCTCGGGCTCGGTGAGGACGCTCATGGCTGCGGCGCCGCCTTCCTGGTAAAGCCGCGCCACGGCAACGGGATCGGCTGCGCCCTGAATGATTCCCGCCGAGGGCGAACGGCGCTTGAACTCCGCGATGATGGCCGCGGGCCGGGCGGCGAGCGCTTGCGCGAAACGCGGCTGGCAATTGCGGCGCGCGACCAATGCCAGCTCACGCACACGCTCGCGCTCACCCTCGCCGACCTCAGAGAGTCTGTGGCGCTGGGCGTTCATCACCTGCTCAAGGAACTGGGCGCTCATTGGGCGGCTCCAAGATTGGTCAGGCGAACCAGCTCGTGCAACTTGCCGAGCGCGGCACCATCGTCAATCGAACGCGCGGCGCGGGCGGCACATTCGCGCAAACCTTCTCCGGTGCGCACGTGCAGGGCGGCGGCGGCGTTGAGCACCACCAGGTCGCGGGCGACGTCGCGGCGCTGGCCACTCAACACCTCTCGCACGGTGGCGGCGTTCTCGTCCACGCTTCCGGCGCGGGCGGCGGCGGTGGGCTGCGAGTGCAAACCGAAGTCCGCGGGCGAGACATGCAGCTCACGCACTGTGCCGTTATCGCTGACCTCCAAGACGCGCGAGGCGCCGGAGCTGGTGATCTCGTCGAGGCCATCGCCACCGCGCAACACCCAGGCGCGGCGCACGCCGAGAAGCGCAAGGGCTCCGGCAACGGTCTCCATGCGGGCGGCGTCGGAGACGCCAAGCAGGCGGAACTCGGCGCGGCATGGATTCACCAGGGGGCCAACGAGGTTGAAGCTGGTACGCATGCCGAGGGCTCGGCGGATAGGCGCCACGCGAGCGAGCGCCGGATGATAACGCGGCGCGAAGAGGAAGCAGAGACCGATCCCGGTGAGACAGCGCTCGGCAATCGCCTGCTCGCAATCAATGTTGACGCCGAGCGAGGTGAGCACGTCGGCGCTGCCGCTGCGGCTGGTGGCGGCCCGCGCGCCGTGCTTGGCAATCTGGCAGCCGGCGCCGGCGATAACGAAGGCCGCGGCGGTGCTGACGTTGAAGGTCTTGGCTACGCTGGCGCCGGTTCCGGCCGTATCCAGCACGTTGCTGGGCAGAGCGATGGGCAGCACGCGGCGGTAGAGAGCGTCGGCAAAGCCGGCCAGTTCGTTGGAGGTTTCACCGCGCGCGGCCAAAAGCGCAAGGGCGGCGGCAATCTGCGCGTCAGCGGAATCCGGCGCCAGCATGGCCTCCACCAGTTGGGCGGCCTCCGCGCGAGTCAGCTCACGCATGGCCACCAGCGTTCGCAGCAGTTCCCCCAACGTGGCATCTAACGCGGCGCTGCTGGAAGGTTGTTCGTTGCCTGCACTCATGCAATTCATCCTGATGGGCGCAATACGCAATGCGCCGGGGAAAGCATCAAAAAATCAGAGAGGACGTACGGAGATCGTGCCCGGACTAGAGGCACACGACGGTGTAGGACCACCATCGACGGGAGGAGCAGGCAACCGGTGTTGTGCTGGCGTAGCTCACAGTAAAAAGATTACGCCCGCGGGGCGCGGCCGGTCAAATCAAAACGCAGGCGGGCGCGGCACGCAAGCAGACACCGCAGGGCAGCAGAACGGTCAGCGCAGCGACCACAGGTAGGCGGCAATGTCCCGCGCATCCTGCTCGCTGAGGCCGAGCTCCGGCATTTTGGTGCGCGGCAGAATGGAGTGCGGCGCGCGGATCCAGCTGAGGACGTTTTCCGGAGTGTTGGGCAGGTTGCCGCTGATGTATGGCTCGCGGGCAATATGCTCGAGCGACGGTCCGCTTTTGCCAGCCGCGCCAACGACGCCGGGAATACGATGGCATCCGCCGCAGCCGTAACGCTGGATGAGCTGCGGGGCACGCGCTGGGTCTCCGCCAAGGCGCGCGACGGCCTGCAGCTGCGGATCATTGCCATGGCAGCCGCAGGCGCAGAGCAGGGCAAGCAGGATTCCGGCAATTGCGGCGTGGCGCATGGTTCGTCTTTCTTCAGTCGAGATGACGAAGGGGGGGAAAGTTGGAGGCGCGGGGCGGAATCGAACCGCCGAATAAAGGCTTTGCAGGCCTCTGCCTTACCACTTGGCTACCGCGCCCCGAGTTACAGAACATAGACGTCGCCGAACACCACGCGAGCAGTCAAAGCTGCGCGCAACCACCCGAAGGAGGATGCTATCCCGGAGCGCAAGGCGCACGCAACCCTGGCATCGGCCAGCAGGAGCCTCGGCCAGAAGACGCACAGATCAGCAGACGCAGGAACTTTCTGCGGGGAGCTCAGATGCCGGCGCCGAAGTCGGCGAAGTTGCTCTTGTCGAACTCGCTGCGGTAGTCCTTGCGGAGCTGCTCCTCGCCCTCGAGTCCGGCCACGACCGCATCTTTGGGAGCGGAGGCCTCCAGATGCGAGAGCCGGTCGAGGCGGCCGCGCAAGTCGTTCACGTCCTTGCTGAGTGCAATCAGCGCGTCGCTCAAAGGATCCTTGATGTCTCGCGGGTCGGTGATGAGGACGCGTTCACCGTCGCGATAGACGATGTGCGCCGGTACTCCGACGACGGTGGAGTTGGGAGGCACGTCGCGCAGCACGACCGAGCCGGCACCGACGCGCGAGTTGTCTCCCACGACGATGTCGCCCAGGATGCTGGAGGTGTTGCCCACGACGACGCCGTTGCCCAGGGTGGGATGGCGCTTCTTCCGCTCCAGGCTGGTGCCGCCCAGGGTGACGCCGTGGTAGAGCGTGACGTCGTCGCCGACGATGGACGTCTCTCCGATGACCACGCCCATGCCGTGGTCAATAAAAAGCCTGCGGCCGATGGTGGCGCCGGGATGAATCTCAATGCCGGTCCAGAAGCGCGCGAGTTGCGAGAGATAACGCGCCGTCAGCTTCATCCCCTTGCGCCAGAGCCAGTGGTTGAGGTGATGCACCCACACGGCGTGCAGTCCGGGATACAACAGCACGACCAGACGGCTGGAGGCAGCCGGATCGCGGTCGAGCACGGATTGAATGTCTTCGCGGATGGTACGAAACATGGTCTTCGATACACCCCGGGCGCGTCTGTGAGTTTATGTTATCAAACTACCGATGAAGAAGCCTGGCACGAGGGCGCGGCCTGCGATAATAGAAAGCGTATGAAGCTGATCCACCTGGGCACCGTCTTCTTCGTTGTGGAATACCTTGGCGTGCTGGCCGGCGCCTTGAGCGGCGGACTGTCGGCCATCCGCAACACGCGCTACAAATACGACCTGGTGGGGGTGTACGTGCTGGCGCTGGTCACCGCCATGGGCGGCGGCATCACGCGCGACGTCATCATCCAGAACGGGCCGCCGCTGGCCTTTCAGCATCCTTCCTACATCCTGATCGCCTTGGGCGGAGCCACGGTAGCCGCTCTGTTTGAGCATCGCATGGGCCCCGGCATGGACCGCGCCATTGACCTGAGCGACGCCGCGGCGCTGGGCTTTTTCGCCATTGCCGGAACCACGCGCGCCCTGCACGCCGGGCTGACGGTATTGCCGGGTATCCTGCTGGGGCTGGTGACGGCCGTGGGCGGCGGCTCGCTGCGCGACGTGCTGAGCGGACGCACGCCGAGGGTCTTTGAGCGCGGACAGTTCTACGCCATCGCCGCGCTCTTCGGTTCGGCCACGTTTCTGCTGAGCGACGCGCTGGGTTACAGCCGCACCACCAGCACCGTCATCGGCACGGTGAGCTGCTTCCTGCTGCGCACGCTAAGCATTCGTTACAACTGGCGCACCACTCCCATCCGCAGCGCGCGGGAAGAAGACTCCAACCTTGAAGTTTAGGATGACGACAGGTGGACGCGCCGGGCAGAAGTAAGTGAGCTGCTGCCGCGCCGCAGTTTTCGTTACGCAAAATCTTCCGGCTATGAAACCTACTTTTGGTTACACTCGATGGCCGAGGCCAGGCGCAGCACTGTCCCCTCGTCAAAATGCTTGCCCAGCACCTGGATGCCGAGGGGCAACCCCTGTTGGTTGTTTCCGCAGGGCAGGCTGATGCCCGGCACACCCACCAGATTCGCCGTGACCGTGTAGATGTCGCTGAGGTACATCTCCATGGGGTCGCCGGTCTTTTCGCCCAGCTTGAAGGCCGCCGTGGGCGTGACCGGGGTGACGATGGCGTCTACCTGGGCGAAGGCCTGCTGGAAGTCACGCAACAACAGCGCGCGCACCTGCTGTGCCTTGCGGTAGTAAGCGTCGTAGTAGCCAGCGCTGAGAACGTAGGTGCCCAGCAGGATGCGGCGCTTCACCTCCGCCCCGAAGCCCTCATCGCGGCTCTTGCGATACATGTCGGCCAGGGTTTTCACATGCGCGGAGCGCGATGTATAGCGCACGCCGTCAAAGCGGGCGAGGTTGGCCGAGGCCTCGGCGGTGGCGACGATGTAGTAAACAGGGATGGCGTATTCGGTGTGCGGCAGCGTGATCTCGACGATCTTGCAACCGGCCCGGCGAAGCCCATCCACCTGGCGCTCAATTGCGCTGCGCGTTTCGTCGTCGAGGCCGGGAGCGAAATACTCCTTCGGCAAACCAACGCGCAGGCCTTTGACCTCGCGTCCGCATTCGGCGGCAAAACCGGGCACGGGAGCGGCAACCGAAGTCGAATCCAAAGGGTCGCGTCCGGAGATGACCTCCAGCACGGTCGCTGCATCCTCCACGGTGTTCGCCAGTGGGCCGACGTGATCGAGCGAGCTGGCGAAGGCGATGAGGCCGTAGCGCGAGACGCGTCCGTAGGTGGGCAGCACGCCCACCACTCCGCAAAACGACGCTGGCTGGCGGATACTGCCGCCGGTGTCAGAGCCGAGAGTGGCCACGGCAAACCCAGCCGCGACGCTGGCCGCCGAGCCTCCACTGCTGCCGCCCGGAACGCGGGTAGTGTCCCTCGGATTGTGCACGGGATAAAACGCGGAGTTCTCATTCGAAGAACCCATGGCGAACTCATCGCAATTGAGCTTGCCGAGGCAGACGGCGCCAGCGGATTCGAGGCGCGCAACGCTGGTGGCGTCGTAAGGCGCGATAAATTTATCAAGAAATTTTGAGCCCGCCGTGGTGCGCTCGCCCGCGGTCATCAGCACATCTTTGATGCCCACCGGCACGCCGGCCAGCGGCGGCAAGGGATCGCCCTTTTCGACGAGGCGGTCAATCTGCGCGGCCTTGGCCAACGCGCGCTCGCGAGTCACGGTGAGGAAGCTGCCAATCTCGCCGTCGCCTGCGGCAATGGCCGCAAGATGCGTTTCTGCCAGCGCGGTTGCGGTAGTCCGGCCCTCACGCAGGCTGCTCTGGACTTCGCCAATGGTCAATGTCTTCTTATTCATCGCCGCATCCTCTCCGTTAGCGCTCAATCACCTTGGGCACGCGGAAGCAGGTGCCATCGGTGTCAGGAGCGTTGGCCAGCGCGGCCTCGCGGGTGAGCCCAGGACGCACTTCGTCGGCGCGCTGCGCGTAGGCGAAATCTTCGCCACCGGCGGGCGCAAAGCTGGAGACCAACTCGGCCAAGGGCTCGACGCCAGAGGTGTCCAGGCGATTGAGCTGGTCCATGTGGCCGAGGATGGAGTTGAGATCGGCCACCATGCGCTGGCTCTCATCCGGCGTCAGCTCCAGGTTGGCGAGATCGGCGACGTAGGTGACGTCCTTTTCAGTGACCTTCATGCGTTCCTTCTTTTGAATTGCGTGGACTTGTTGCGCAGAGGATTGCGCTCGGGCTCGGCGCCACCCTTGACGACAAACTCGATGCGCTCGATCTTGATCAGCTCCGCCATACGGCTGAGGAAGTGCGGCGCCATGGCCTGCAACTGGGCACGCCAGCGCACGTCCGGCACCTCGACGGTGAGAATGCCCTCGGCGCAACTGACCACGCGCGTCTTCTCCGCCACCTTCTGCCCGCCGGCATAATCCCAGGCGGCGGAGGGCAGCTCGGCGGCGGGCACGCGGCGCAAGGCAGCCAGCATCACGCGCTGCAATGTGTGGGAGGCCTTCTCCATCGAACGATTATAGCGGAGGCCATGGGAGCGCGCCGCAGCGGCTTACCCTTCGGCCAGCAGGCGGGCAGCCAATGCCAGCGCCTCCTCGCGGGTGTGAATGCTGCCATCGAGTTGCGCGTCTTCCACGGCGGCCAGCACCGGGGCAAAGCGTGGGCCGGGCGCGTGGCCTGCGGCGATCAGGTCATGGCCGCTCAGCAAAGGCCGCGGGCGCACGGCCTCGGCGGGCAATGCGGCCAAACGCTCTCGCGTGTAGTCGTAGAGCTCGAGCTGGCCGCGGCTGGCAAGGCAATCCAGACGATGCAGCGCAAGGTGCTCGTCGAAATCCTCCAGCCGCACAAAGCGCTTGAAGGTGGAGTCCTTCATCTTCATCACGTCGGCAAAGCGCATGTGATTATCTACAAGCGCCAGCACCTGCGCACGCTCGCGATTGCTGAAGCGCAGGCGCGTCATCAGCTCGGCGGCAATGGCCGAGCCGATCTCCACGTGGCCGTCAAAACGAATGCGGTCGGGAGCGCGGCGGAATGTTGCAGGCTTGCCCGCATCATGCAGCAACGCTCCCCAGGCGAGCGTGGGAGAAACTCCGGCGGGAAGACCTTCCAGCAGCAGAAGGGTGTGAGTAAAGACATCGCCTTCGGGGTGGTACTGCGGCGGTTGCTCGACGCCCTTCATGCGAGTGATCTCCGGCAGCACCTCGGCCAGCAGGCCAAGCGAGTCGAGCAGCTCGAAGGCGCGGCGGGCGCGGCCCTCGGTCAGCATCTTGGTCAGCTCGTCGCGCACGCGCTCCTGGCTCACCTGGTGAATCTGCGCGGCGTGGGCGCGGATGGCCGAGGCCGTGTGCTCTTCGATCTCGTATCCGAAGCGCGCGGCAAAACGGGCGGCGCGCAACATGCGGAGCTTGTCTTCGGCGAAGCGGCGGGTGGGCTCGCCGATGGCGCGGATGATGCCGTGATCGAGGTCCTCACGCCCGCCGACGAAGTCGTGCAACTCGCCGTGTGCGGTGTTGGGATGGGCACTCAGGGGATCGAGCAGGAGGCCGTTGATGGTGAAGTCGCGGCGCTCGACGTCCATCTGCGCGCTTTTGGTGTAGAGGACGCTCTCCGGATGGCGGCCGTCGAGGTAGGCTCCATCGGCTCGGAAGGTGGCAACCTCGATGTAGCCGCGGGCCCCGGGCTGGCCCAGGGATTGGAATGGCACCAGCACGACTCCGAACTGTGCGCCCACGGCACTGGTCCCGGCAAAAAGCGCCATCACCTCGTCGGGACGGGCCGAGGTGGCCACGTCGTAGTCGGCAGGCGTGCGGCCCAACAGAAGATCGCGCACCGAGCCGCCCGCCCACAGGGCCTGATGCCCCGCCGCGCGCAACCTTTCCACCGCAACCAGTGCCGCCTGACGCTGCATGACGACATTGTAGAGCTTAACGCGCAGAACTTAACGCGTTATGCTGGATGCATGACGACACGCGCCACCATCCTGGGGCTGGAGAGCAGCTGCGATGAGACGGCCGCGGCCATTGTGCGCGGCGGAGACGAACTCATCAGCTCGGTGGTCGCCAGCCAGATTGCCACGCATTCGCCTTACGGCGGCGTGGTGCCGGAGCTGGCCAGCCGCGAGCACCTGCGCAACCTGTTGCCCGTGACTCGGGCGGCCCTGGAGCAGGCCGGCATCCAGCAGGAACAGCTCGACGCCATTGCCATCACCAGCGGCCCGGGGCTGGCAGGAGCACTTCTCACCGGAGTCAGCTTTGCCAAGGCCTTGGCATGGGCGCTCAACAAACCGCTCATCGCCGTTAATCACATCGAAGGCCACATCCACGCCGTGCTGCTGGAACACAGCCGCCGGGAGAAGATCGAGTTCCCCCTGCTGGCCCTGGTGGTCAGCGGCGGCCACACCCATCTGTTCCTTGCCGAGCAGACGGGCACGCAGTGGAGCTACCGCAACGTGGGCCACACCCGCGACGATGCCGCCGGCGAGGCCTTTGACAAGACGGCCAAACTGCTGGGACTGGGCTATCCCGGCGGTCCGCTGATTGACCGCCTGGCCCGCCACGGCGACCCGAAGGCCGTGCCCTTTACCTTTGCGCAGATGAAACACCACGCGCGCCAGCCCTCCAAGCGCGGCGGAGCGTCAGAAGACAACGGCCCGCGCTTTGACTTCAGCTACAGCGGCATTAAAACGGCGGTGCTGCGCTATGTGGAGACGAACCAGATGTTCGAAGCCATTGAGCGCCGCCGCCCGGCCCTGCTGGCCCTGGAGAAGCCGACCGACGACCAACTGCTGGAGCACTGCGACCGCCAGACACTCGATCTGATCGCCAGCTTCCAGGCTGCTGTAGTCGGCGACCTGACCCGCCGAACGCTGGCCGCCTGCGAGGAGTTTGGCGTGCGCACACTGCTGGTGACCGGAGGCGTGGCGGCCAACAGCGCCCTGCGCGAAAGCTTCGAGCGCCAGGCTGCGAATCAGGGCGTCGTGGTCAGATTTCCGTCACGCGCGATGTCCACCGATAACGCCGCAATGGTGGCAGCCGCGGCGCACTCCAAGTGGCTGGCCGGGGACTTTGCGCCGCTCGATCTGACGGCCGAGGCAAACCTCACCCTGCGCTAGAAAATTTCCAGAAAGTGCTCTCGCGCCAGCCTGGAATGCGACTCAAACGAAACAAGGGCAGCCTTTGCGGGCTGCCCCTGCCGTGACTTCGATGCGTTTAAGGCCCACTCGAAGATCTGTGCTCCTCCCCCCGGAGGCAAACCCTTCTGTAGACCCTGAAAGCGATAGTAGGGGCGCAAAGACGGACTGAATACCCCCCAAATGGGAGGTTTCTTGAGTTTCTTGGGGAATGAATGCCGAAGTGAGCAATTTTATACAGACTTGAGTGATTAAAGCCGCGAGGAGGGCAGGCGGGTGAGCAGGCGCAGAAGGGGGCCCTGCCCGCGCGCGCCCGTCTTGCGGTAGATGGACTTCTGGTAGTAGCGCACGGTGTCCACCTTGATGCGGATAGAGTCGCTGATTTCGTTGGCTTCGAGGCCCTGCTTCATCATCTCCGCCACGCGGCACTCGGCCGGACTGAGGCTGAACATCTTGTGCCACAGGCGATGCTCGCCCTGTCCCTGCTCTTCCGGAGTGGTCAGGAAAAGCAACGCTGCGGCGCGGGCATCCAGCGGCGCGCTCAACGAATGATAGGGCAGCACGGAGAGATAGAGCGTTCTTCCCTGCGCAGACTCCAGCACCATCGCTCCATCGCCGGGATCGCTCGACTTGCCGGCGCCACAGGCGCAGGCCTTCAGCAGGCAGTTGTCGAGCGCACGCTGCTGCGCGCGGGTGGGCACCAGCAGGCGGCCGTCTTCCAGGCGCAGCAGGGCGGCATCGGCAATCAGTGACTGTGCCCGGCGGTTGATGCTGAGAACGCGCCCCACGCCATCCAGGGTGAGCGAGGCGGCGCCCATCAGGTCCAACGCATGCTGGCCAGCCTCGCTGCGCTCACGCAGGGAGAGATATTCGTGCTGGATGCGGAAGGCTCTGCCGAGGTGCGGCACCAGTTCGCGCAGGCGGGCCTTGTCGGCGGCGCTGAACGGGGCGGCGCCGCGCGGGCGGCCGAGGGCCAGTCCCGGCATGCCGCCCTCGTCGGTGAAGACAATGGCGGCGGCGGCCCACTCGATGCCATGCTTCTGGTAAAAGTCGTGAAACACGCGGGAGCGCCGGAACTGCTCAATCGGCATCTCGTCTTCCGGAGAGCCGCAGTAAAAGCCGTGGCGATGGTGCTTCATGATCTCGTGGACCCAGGGATCAATGCGGCTGAGCTGTTCGGCGGCCAGCACCGCATCGGCATCCATTCCGATATCGGCACGCACCATGGTGCTCACATTTCTGGGAGCATGTTTGATAATCGCTGCTTTGTCTGCCTGAAAGAGCCGACTGGCACTGCGCAGGAATTCCGGCCACAACTCGGGCTGGGTTGCCGCATCGTACAGCGGGCCCAGCAATGCCGATGTCTCTGAGTTGTGCGAAGGCACGTTCGAACCCCGGGGACCATCAAGAAACTAGGACCTTTCAGAATAGCAATTCCCGGGCGGGGCGGGAATCCCCATACGAAGGTTATCTTCTGTCTGGAATGGGTACCGAAGTACTGAAGGGTGCGGTGGCAGCCAGATTATGCCGGCATGGTGGCGTACAGAGCGCGGCTCAACTGCAGTTCGATGTCAATGTCCTTGAAGATGACGGCGGCGGTGCCGGAGGGCAGTTCGCTGGCCAGTTGGCCGGCGCTGCGGCGGGCGGCCAGCACCAGGATGGGGGTGCTGGCAAAGACCTCCATCTGGCGAATGCGTTCGACCAGTTCCATGCCGCCCATGCGGGGCATGCTGAGGTCGGTGATGATGATGTCCGGGACGAAATTGGAGAGCACTTCGAGGGCTTCCACGCCGTTGGTGGCAGATTCCACGATGAACCCGCGCTCCTCCAGGAAGCGGCAGACGCTATGCCGTATGAGCATGGAGTCATCCACCACGAGCGCGGTTTTCGGGACGGTTGAGATCACAAATCAGACTCTGGGCGCGAAACTCCCACCCGAGGGTGATGATATCCCAAGGTGATGCTTCTATTAGCATTTTGTTATAGATAGAAAAACTCAAGTAACCTTGCCACCGGACCAGTGCGGGAGGTTATGTCCAATTTGGGAGGCGTTTATTCCTCCGGGAAGGCCTGGTCCTCGATCTCCATGTCCTTGAACTCACTGCTCTCAAAGACCTCGCGGCAGTCCAGACATTCGACGAACTCGGAGTCTTCCTCGCGGGCCACAATCTGGACGCGGGGATGACGGCACAGGCTCTTGTCGCCACGGTTGGGCGGCAGTGGATTGGCAGAGTTTTGTTGCAATGGCATAGGTAAGTTACGCCCGCCATGGTGACGGGTGAAGGTTATTCTAGCGTGGCCATTTGGGAAGTCAAGCGGTGAGGCTGGGAATTCGCAAACTCCGACAGGCGGGCGATCCTGCACGGCGCCCCGGATACAGGGTAGAATCCTCGCATCGGCCAGGCGGCTGCCCGCCCGGAACGTTAGGATTGGGGAACTTGGAATTGGGAATGACTCTATGATCTTCAAAACGGGCGGATTGGCGCACAGTGTACGGGTTCTTCTGGCACTGCTGGTGGCCACCAGCGGGCTGACGCTGGCATCGGCCGTCGCGGATGCTCCCAAGACCGATTCGCCCAAAACCAATTCCGTAAAAACCCGGGCGGCGAAATCGACGCCCCGGCCCAGTGCGCATCGCCGCAAACCGGCCGCCCGTGCGCTGGCCAAGGCACAACCCGTGCCCGCGCAGCAACTTCCGCCGGTGCCCGCCTGGCTGATGAACGAGCCGGCGGTGAAACCCCATGTGACCTTTGCCGATGGACAGTTGACGATTGACGCGCCGAACTCCACCCTGAGCGACGTGCTGAGCAGCGTACACCAGGCGACGGGCGCGATGCTCGATGGCCCGACGCCGACCGAGCGTGTCGCCATACGCCTTGGCCCCGGAAGCCCGGGCGAGGTGATTACAGCCCTGCTGGAAGGCACGGCCTACGACTACATCATCCTTGGTGAAACCGGCCATCCGAATGTCATCAGCCGCATCGTGCTGAATCCGGCGGCGCACGACGGCAGCGCAGAGAGCAGAAACAGCTTTGCGAGGCCCGCCGAACAGCCGGCGGCCGTCCGTCCCACGGCAAGGCCGCCCATGAACTATCCTGCGCCCAGGCCTGCCGATGACGCGGCCGATGTGGATACTCCGGAGCCCGAGGACACGCCTGCGCACGAGGTGAACCCGATGCGTCCGGAGCTGACCCAGCCCGCACAGAAGAGCGGCAGCGACACAGGCGGTAATCCAGTCACGAATCCAAGCAGCACCCCAAGCGGCGAGCCGGGCAGCACTCCAAACAACATTCCAGGCGGAAACCCAGGCAACAACCCGGGCGCTCCACTCTAGCCCACAATTCCCAATCCCCAATCCAAAGCACCGTTCTGCCAACTGACAGAATTCGGCCGGATCGCCCGTAGTCGCGGCAACAGACACGCGCCACCCGGCTGCGTCGCATGTTCAGCGTTGAATGCTTAACGTTGGGATACTGGGATTGCAGGGAGAATTTTTCAGCAGACAAGCTTGCAGAGGAATTGTTGCCGCGGTGCGCCCGCGTGGGCGTCATTTCGCAGGCGCGCGGGATTTAGTCGCTGCTGGTGGATTGGCTGAGCACGCCGGGGGTGGGCATGGTGGCCGAGCGGCGGCTGCGATCGAAGACATCCAGGATTCCGAAAATGATGGCGTAGCCCAGTACCACTCCAAGGGCCAGCGAAAGTACGATGACGGCAATCAGCACCAGCGACATGAACAACGAAAGCACGGACTCGTCCCTATCCCTTCCACGCCGCTGCAAAAGCCTGGCGCACGGCGGAATCCTCCGCCCTTTGTGTAGTTCAATCCTATATCGGCAGCGGCCCTTTGTGGTGTGAGCTGGCGCACGCCGAAGGTGAAAATTCATGCACCGGCGCACGCTTCGCGCCGTCCACTCCACTATTGCCCGGATTGACCCCGGCCGCTATTGCCAAATAAGATACTCGGTTGAACTGTCTTCTCTGCCCTGTATGGGTGACCGTTGGCACGGCGCAGGTTTTGGCGCACCCGCGGCACAGGGGGTGGAGGGCCTTGCAACGGAAACCGAAGCCAATGGGCATCCGCAACATCACGGTGCGCGGCGCGCGCCAGCACAACCTGAAGAACATTGACGTTGCCATCCCGCGCAACACGCTGACGGTGATCACCGGGCTGAGCGGCAGCGGCAAAAGCTCGCTCGCCTTTGACACCATCTATGCCGAGGGCCAGCGCCGCTACGTGGAGACACTTTCGGCCTACGCGCGCCAGTTCCTGGACCAGATGGAGCGCCCCGACGTGGACTCCATTGACGGCCTCAGCCCGGCCATCAGCATCGAGCAGAAGACGACCTCGCGCAGCCCGCGCTCGACGGTCGGCACCATCACGGAGATCTACGACTACCTGCGTCTGCTGTACAGCTCCATCGGCATTCCCCATTGTCCCCAGTGCGGGCGGGCCATCAGCCGCCAGTCGGCGGAGCAGATCACCGCGCGCATTCTGGAGGTGGCCGGCCAGAGCGAAGCCGGCAGCGAGCCCCGGGTAATGTTGCTGGCGCCGATCGTGCGCGGCCGCAAGGGCGAATTCACTCGCGAACTGGAGAAACTTGCCGCACACGGCTTTACCCGCGCCCGCATTGACGGCGAGTTACGCTCGATTGAAGAAGAGATCAAGCTCGACAAGCGCCGCAACCACACCATTGAGATCGTGGTGGACCGCCTGCTGGTGAAAGCCGGCATTGAGAAACGCCTGGGCAACAGCGTGGACGTTGCCATGAAGCTGGGCAGCGGGCTGGTGGTGGTGAGCGTGGTGGGCGGCGAAGAGAAGCTCTACAGCTCGCGCCTGGCCTGCCCGGAGTGCGGCATCAGCGTGGCGCAACTGGAGCCGCGCTCGTTCAGCTTCAACAGCACCTACGGCGCCTGCCCGGAGTGCGCAGGACTGGGCTCGCGCTATGACTTCGACCCGGCCAAGGTCATTGTGGACTGGTCAAAGCCGCTCTTTGACGGCGGCCTCGGCCCCGGCGCGGGCTCGGCAACCTTGCAGAGCATGGTGCGCAAGGCCGCCGATGACAAAGGCATCCGCCTGAGTGAGCCCTTCGAGACGTTGAGTGAGGAGCAGCAGAAGTTCCTGCTCTATGGCGATCCGGCGCGGCGCGCGCGCACGGGCTTCAAGGGCATCCTCGCCTATCACAAACAGACGCTCGACGAGGTGAGCACCGAGGCCTATCGCGAGTACCTGATGCAGTACATGAGCGCCACGCCCTGTGCTGTGTGCCAGGGGCGGCGGCTGCGTCCGGAGAGCCTGGCCGTGCGCGTGAACGGCCTCAGCATCGCGGACTTTGCCGCGCTCAGCATTGGCCGCGCCGTGGAGTCGGCCGCCGGCATCGAGCTCAACGAGCGCGAGGAAAAGATTGCCGGCCGCGTGGTGGCGGAGATTCGCGAGCGCCTCAGCTTTTTGGCCCGCGTCGGCCTGGGGTATCTGTCGCTGGACCGCTCGGCGGCCACGCTCAGCGGCGGCGAGGGGCAGCGCATACGGCTGGCCACGCAGATCGGCTCGCGGCTGCGCGGCGTGTTGTACGTGCTGGATGAGCCCTCGATTGGCCTGCACGCGCGCGACAACGAGAAGCTGCTGGAATCGCTGGAATCGCTGCGCGACCTGGGCAACACCGTGCTGGTCGTCGAGCACGACGAGGAGACCATCCGCCGCGCCGACTACGTGATTGACCTGGGACCGGGCGCGGGCAAGCATGGCGGAGAGCTGGTGGCCGCCGGAACGCCTGCGGAGATCGCCGCCTGCGAGCAGTCGCTAACCGGCCAGTACATCAGCGGACGCCGCTCCATCCCCGTGCGCAGTGAGCGCCGCAAGGTGAACGGCCACTCCATTTGCGTGCAGGGCGCAAAGGCCAACAACCTGAAGAACATTGACGTCAGCTTCCCGCTGGGCGTGATGACCGTGGTGACCGGAGTGAGCGGCAGCGGTAAATCCACACTTGTAAATGACATTCTGTACGCCGCGCTGGCGCAGAAGATTTATCGCTCTCGCCAGGAGCCCGGCGCGCACAAGAACATCACCGGCGCCGCGGAAATTGACAAGGTCATACGCATTGACCAGTCGCCCATCGGGCGCACGCCGCGCTCAAACCCTGCCACCTACACGGGAGTCTTCACCCAGATACGCGAGCTTTACGCCATGCTGCCGGAATCTCGCGAGCGTGGCTACAAGGCCGGGCGCTTCAGCTTCAACGTGCCGGGCGGGCGCTGCGAGGCCTGCCAGGGCGAGGGCCAGCGCCGCATCGAAATGAACTTTCTGCCGGATGTGTACGTGCTCTGCGAGGTCTGCGGCGGGCGGCGTTACAGCCGCGAAACCCTGGCCGTGCACTACAAGGGGCACAGCATCGCCGACCTGCTGGATACGCCGATCAGCGAGGCGCTCGTGGTGTTGGAGAACATTCCGCAGGCGCGGCAGAAGCTGCAAACCCTGGTGGATGTCGGCCTGGGATACATTCACCTGGGTCAATCTTCCGTGACCCTCAGCGGCGGAGAGGCACAACGCATCAAGCTGGCGCGCGAGCTGAGCAAACGCCAGACCGGCCGCACGCTTTATCTGCTGGATGAGCCGACGACGGGCCTGCACTTTGAGGACGTCGCCCGCCTGCTGGAGGTGCTGCACCGGCTGACCGACCTGGGCAACTCGATCATCATCATCGAGCACAATCTGGACGTCATCCGCAACGCGGACTGGATCATTGACCTCGGGCCCGAGGGCGGCGAAGAGGGCGGACGCGTGGTAGCCACCGGAACTCCCGAACAGGTGGCGCGGGTGAAGAAGAGCTACACCGGACAGGCGCTGTGCGGGGCAACCCCGCAGTAAATCTACCAGCGCCGGTACGGGCCGTAGCCAGGCGGCGGGTACTGTCCCGGCGGCGGGTATCCCGGAGGCGGCGGGTAAGCCTGGGCGTAGTAGTAGTGATGCGAGTGGCGCGGTCCGCGCAACAGCACGAAGGGCAACATCACCAGCGTCCACAGAATGACCAGCGGGGCGTGGATGGCCAAGCCAAGGATGCGCAGCGGCAACAGCAGCAGCCACAGCACGGGAATCATCACCAGGGCCACGAGTGCCAGCGGCCAGCAGAAGAAAAGCAAAATCAGCCAGAGCAGGAAGAACATCGCCTTAGCCTCCAGGGATTGATACGCAGGCAGATGGCGTTGGGTTCCATTGCCGCAAATCAAAAAAGGGCTGGGATGATCGCTCACCCCAGCCCTTTGTCTTTGAAACCTTGTAACCTTAAAACCCGCCCTTACCCCGCCGCCGTCAGCAGCGAGCGCTTATCGGTTTTGCCGGTCATGGTGCGCGC
>Ga0182012_10001055_pt1 | contig 30562 bp, 32 predicted proteins | sample 612S2SmetaG_FD_120486 | JGI IMG/M metagenome (GOLD analysis project Ga0182012, IMG submission 120486) | Permafrost microbial communities from Stordalen Mire, Sweden - 612S2S metaG | ecosystem: Environmental > Terrestrial > Soil > Wetlands > Permafrost | place: Sweden: Stordalen | collected...
GATTCAATGACGCGATTGCGTTACGAACGTGGGACGACGCCGGGAAGGTTGAAGGACTTCACGTCGGAGAACTTCGCGACTGGGAATCAATCGTCAGGTCGCTGTCTGCGCCTCGGTAACGAGAACATCGCGCGCGTTGGCACTCAGCTCAACGCGAGTCCCCAAATCAAAGTCGGCGGCGACACTGCTCATCACGTCGGCTTTCACATTGGCCCCCGCAATGCCAATCTCGAGTCTGGTCGTGGCCCCTAGGAAACTCTTGTGCGTGATCACCCCAAGTCCCGTCGGGGCGACACGGACGTCAACGTCCTCTGGACGCAGCAAGGCATCCAGGGGGCCGTCTTTCGTCGGTGCCTCTCCGCGGATCTTCACGTCGCGACCGAACAACGTCACCGAGTCTCCCGTCCGGGTCACACCCACGCGGCTGGAGATGCCGACGAACCTCGCCACGAACTCAGTCGACGGCTTTGAGTAGAGCTCGGCCGGCGTCGCGATCTGCTCGGCGCGTCCGCGCGACATCACGCACACGCGGTCGGCCATCGAGAGCGCTTCCTCTTGGTCGTGGGTCACGAACACGGTCGTGATGGCGAGTCGTTGCTGCAACGCACGAATCTGATCGCGCAGTTCGGCACGAACCTTCGCGTCGAGTGCCGACAGAGGTTCGTCGAGGAGCAGCACTCGCGGCTCAATGGCGAGCGCGCGGGCCAGGGCCACGCGTTGTTGCTGCCCGCCAGAAAGCTGGTGCGGGTACTTCGAAACGTGCTCGTCCAAGCCGACCAATCCCAAAAGTTCTACGGCGCGGGCCCGTCGGGGGCCACTCCTTTGGTGGCGCAGCCGCAGTCCGAACGCCACGTTGTCACGGGCGGTCATATTGGGGAAGAGTGAGTAGCTCTGAAAGACCATGCCCATGTCACGCTTCTGTGCGGGCACGTGCACCACGTCCTTGCCATCAACGAGCACTCTGCCGGCATCGGGCCGTTCGAAGCCGGCGAGCACACGCAACGCCGTAGTTTTCCCACAACCCGACGGACCGAGCAGTGCGACGAATTCGCCCGGCGCGATGTTGAGTGAGAAGCCGTCGAGCGCTCTGGTGGCGCCGAATGTACGCGTGAGGTTGTCCAGCACGACGGGCGCACCGCTATTCATCTGTGTCGCGGCAACCGCCGTGGGGGCTTGGGACTCTATGTCCATGAGCATCAGCTCCTCCTGGAGTTTGGATTCTTCGAACGATCGAGGGAGACGATGGCGGTGAGGACGATGCACGTCACTAAGAGCGCCATCATCGCAACCAGCGTGTTGATGCGTGGGTTGACAGTCGGCGCGAGAAAGATCCACACGGGGACGGTCTGCCAACCGTCGAGACTCGCAATAGTGAACTCCCCAAAAACGAGAGCGAGCGTCAGCACCGACGCCGACATGAGTGCACTACGCAAATTTGGTATGAGCACACGCACGATGGTCGTGGTCCACCCCGACCCCAGTGAACGAGATGCCTCGACCAACGTCTTTAGATCGAGTGCACCGAGCCCGGCGTCAAGCGCTCGGTACACGTAGGGCATCGCGAGCACGACGTAGACCAGCGCAAGGAGCCACTGCGACGCCTTCAACCAACTCGGCGTGACTCCGTCGACGCCCACGATGAGGACGATCGGCGGAATGACGATCGGCAGTATGGTGATGACTTCCATGACACGACGGAATCGTGGCATCCGCAGGTGCACGTAGATCACTGTCGGCACCATGAGGACCATGACGATCACCATGGTCGCCACGGCCAACTGGGTCGAGAGCCAGAGTGCCGACAGGAATCCCGGCGCGTCGGCAATCTGGGTGAGTGGCTGGAGGGAGAAGTGACCGTTGTTGTCGGCGAGCGAGAATTGCATGGCGGCGTAGAAGGGGATGATGAAATACGCGGCGGCGCCAAACAACGCAACGCCGCGTCCCCAGTGCACGCGACGCCACCAGGAATGGTCTTCGTTTCCTCGGCTGAACTCGTCCATGAAATCGTCGCGCTCGAGGACCTGGCCAAGCTCTAGCGAAGCCATCGCGACGTCCTTCGACGCAAGAGGGCGTACAACACGACCGAGATGAGCAGGATCACGATCATGGCGAAGCCGAGGGCGTAGCCAATATGCGTCTGGCCGGATAGAACGTTGCCGCTCAAAATGGAGCCGATCTGTATCGGAGTGATCGCAATCGTGCCCCCGGTCAGTGCTTCAGCCGTCGCGTAGGCCGAGAAGCCGCTGCCAAAGAGCAGGAACATGCTCCCGAGCACGGCCGGTGCGAGCACGGGTATCCCTACGTGACGCCAGTAGCGCCACGACGATGCGCCGAGATTGCCCGCGGCCTCACGCCACGACTCCTTGAGACCGGCGAAGGCTGGTGTGATGATGAGAATCATCAACGGAATCTGGAAGTACATGTAGACGAACGCCACGCCCCAGAATTTGTAGAGATCGAAACCGTGATTCCAGGGGTCGAACCCGATCTTGGAGAGCCACTTCGTGACGACGCCGGTGGTCGCGTTGAGCGCAGCGATGAACATGAAGGCGAGGTTCACGCCGCCGAACTGTGCCAGGACACCCGAGCACGCCGAGGTGATGCGCTTGAACGGTTCGTATTTCGAGGTGGCGATGGCGTACGCAATGAGGGCGCCGAGGATGCCTGGAACGATGGCGGTGACGAGGGCCAGTTTGATGCTGTTTTCGAAACCGGCGCGAAACTGGCCACCGATCATGATGCCGTCGGTCATCTTGCCGGGAGCGAGGATCGTCGTGATGTTGGCCCACGTCAGTTTCCCCGAGTTCGACCGGAACGCCAGATTGATAATTGCGACCGTGGGGATCAAGAGCCCGAGTGTCACGTACAGCAGGAAGGGCACGACGGGTGCACCGGTTCGGACCGACCGAAACAGTGCACCCGGCGTGAACTTCTTTGCGCTCAACTCACCACTGACACCCGAAGGGGAAGGACTGGTGTCAGTGGTGAGTTCAGACATGGTGATGAACGAGTTGTCGGATCAACCTGCGGCGAGTGCCGCAGCCCAGTTGGCGTCAACCGTCGACGTCGCCGTCGTGACCTGGGCAATGGTGGGAAGCGTCAACGCACCCTTCGGCGCCGGTGGCAACTTCGACAAGAAGCCCTGGTTGACCGTCTTGTTCGCCGTCATGGCGGCCAATTCGATCGGTCGGGCGTAGCCCTGAAGGAACAGGTTCTGGCCAATGCTCGAGTACAGGTACTCCTCCCAGAGACGGGCCGCCGCGGGGTCTGGCGCGTCCTTCGTGATTGCTTGCGTGTAGTACGCCGCAATCGTGCCATCCGAAGGAATCACTGACTTCCAACCGGGAACTGCCGAGGCGACACCGTTCTGCAAGTAGTCCCACCAGATGAGGATCGGCGTCGAACCGGCCGCCGCGGTCGCGGCGGTGCCACCGGGAACGAAGTTTCCGATCTTGTTCAGGTTGGCGAAGAACGCGATTCCCGGCGTGACGTTGCTGAACGAGCCACCGTTGGCGATCGACGCCGCCCAGACGGCGTAGAAGGCCGCCGATGCTGACGTTGGATCGTTATTGATGGCGACCTCGTTCTTGTAGATCGGGTTCGTCAGCTGTGCGAACGATGTGGGGCAGGTGGTCACGATCTTGGTGTCACAACCAATCGCCACGTAGCCGCCGTAGTCATCGAACCAGCGACCCTTCGCGTCCTTGGCGCTCGAGGGAATCTGACTCCAGTTCGCCACCTTGTACGGTGCCCACAGCGCGAGGTTGTTCGTCGCGTACGTGGTGCCGACGTCCACCACGTCCGGCGCGCCCGCACGGCCCTTGTCCTGCTGGATCGCGGTGATCTCCTCGGCGCTCGAACCCTCCGGGTTCGCGTCATTGATGTGGATCCCGTACTTCTTGGTGAAGTCCTTCATGATGGCCCCGTAGTTGGCCCAGCCGGCCAGAGGAATGGTGATCACGTTGACGTGACCTTCCTTCTGCGCGGCCTTGACGAGGGCAGCCATGCCGCCTCCGGCCTTCGCCGACGTCACGGTTGCCCAGTTGACTTTCTTCGTGGCAGCGTTGGCTCCGACGGTCATCGAAACACCGGCAACCACGGTGCTTAACAGTCCGGCGGCCACCGCCACCTTCATTTTGTTTAACGACACGCGTTGTCCTCCTAAAGGTGAGCACACCCCGTTGGTGACTCGCGATGACAGTAAGTGTCGAGAGTTAGCCGAGTGTGACGCGACGGAGCAACACGTGTGACGGCTACACGGATTCTTTGCAAACGACTCGTCACGCTCGAGGTTCGGTAAGGAGGTCGAATCCCAGTAGGTCGACGACCGAGTCGATAACGTCGTCGGCGCCCGCCTCCAAGAGTCGAGGGGCGTCGTCGTTGCCCGACAACACCCCAACGCAGTAGCCGGCACCGGCGCGAAGTCCGGCTTGCATGTCCGAAGACGTGTCCCCCACCACCATGAGGGCGTTCATCGCGGTGATCTGTGACTTCAGCGCGCACCACAACAACATGTCAGGAGCCGGTCGACCCCGCCCTGCGTCGGCCGGCGACGCGCGCAGTGCAAAGAGATCGTCCCAACCGAGTTCTCGTATCAACGCCTCCCGGGTGCTTGGCGAGAAACCGGTCGTCAAGGCCACCTTGATGCCAATGCTGCGCAGCGTCTCAACCGTCGAGCGTGCACCAGGGATCTCACTCACACCGAATTCCTGTGCGGCATCGACGAAGTTCCGCTCGAAGGACGCGTTGGCCATCGAGGCCCGTTCGCCGAACAAAGCAGCGAACACCTCGATCTTGGATTGGCCCATCGTCTCGATCACGTACGCCTCGGCCAACGTCGCCTCTTCGCCGGTGACCCCGAGATCATCAATGGTTCGACGGAAGGCCTCGAGCACCAGGCCGTTGTCGATCACCGTCGTACCGGCCATGTCAAAACAGATCAGTTCAACGTCGTTCATTGGAAACTCTCCTCTGCAATGGCCGGAGCGAGTGTCATGCCTCGTCCCCCGGCTCCGGTTATAGCGCTGACGCCCGGAGCTACTTCTTTGCGGAAGTACACCTCGCCCTCCGCGGGATCGCTCAGTTGGTGGTACACGCCACTCCAGCGACGCGCGATAGGCGGCATCGCTGGGCCAATGACGAGCCGAGCGGCCGCCTCGACGATGTCCATTGGACGGTCCAATGTCTCAAAGAGTCCAGGCGTCTCGGGCTCGTGGGTGTCGCCAATCGTCAGTCCTCCGTGGAGACGCTGTTGGCAAAGTAGCTGGATGGCGTACGCCGCAGCGAGCGGCGATTGGGGATCAAGGAACTCATTCGCGAACGCGCTGAACCCCGGGTAGTAACGAAAGGAGTCACCGTTGGCGATGGACGTCGTCAAGTCCCGACCGAGTGGTTCGGTCTCGGCCATGTAGAGACGGACTTTTCGCAGTGGTTCGTCCTCGAAGAGTTCCGCGGCGAAACCGCTGAGGGTGGCGCCCAAACACAAGATGACGTGGTCGCCATTGTGATGGATGCCCCCGTGATCGACAACGCCGTTATTGGTAATGCCGACGAGTTCACGTCCCGGCATGTAGTCGTAGCGCCCGCTTTGCTCCATGAACGCGCGAAGCGCTCCCAGCGCCGCTCGCGACTCAACGGCTGCGTCGCGCCCGCAGAACAGCCCGGAAACGAAGTCGCCCTGGAGCACGGGATTCTTCTCGATCACCGCGTCGCGGTCGAGCAGTTCGAACCCACGCGCGTGAGCGTCCTCGCGAAGCAGCGCCTTCTCCACAACCTGAAGTTCGTGGAGGCTGTTCACCAGCGTCATCGACCCATTGGCTCGAAAGCCGATGCCCGGCACGTCGAGGGCGATGTGCTCCCAAAGGTCGCGAGCGCGTTGGGCCAAGTCGAGCTCACGACCGACCGCGCGACCGCTCACCCAGATGAGACCGAAGTTGCGCACCGTGGCGCCGCTCGGCACCAAGTCGCGATCGAGGTGCACGACACTCGCCCCGCGGGCGAGTGCGAACAGCGCGTGCATCGTGCCCAACACGCCCGCTCCGACGACGATGACTCGTTGTCCGTCCAAGGTCTGGTCGATATCGCGCAACACGACGTGAAGTTATGTCGCGCACGTTTCGCCCCGGTGACGGCTTCGTGTCGTCCGGTGAACACTTTTCACATGGAACTAGTTGGGGCGTCGCTCTTGGAAGAACGACCGCAGGAGCTCGCTCGACTCGTCCCCCAAGACGCCGTAGGTGATCGACGCCTCGTGCAAGAGACGTGGATCGCTCAAGAGGTTGTAACGCGAACCGACGGCCCCAGCCTTTTCATCGAGCGTGGCGATGACGACCCGCTCGACGCGGGCGTTCAGTAGTGCTCCGGCGCACATCACGCACGGTTCCAACGTCACGTACGCCGTGACCTTCTCCATCCGCCACGTAGAGCGCGAAAGTGACGCGTCGCGCAGCGCAACTATTTCCGCGTGCGCCGTGGAATCGTGGTCGCGCTCTCGGCGATTCTCCCCGACGCCAATCACAACGCCGTCCTCCACGAGCACGCAGCCAACGGGCACGTCGTCGTGCGTGCCGGCAACCATCGCGAGATCGAGTGCCGCGCGCATGAAAAGGTCGTCGTCGTGGGTGTTCTCCATGAAATCGAATCGTAGATGGTCGCGCAACATCCTTTTGCCGCCAAAAGCCACCGCAGGACGGCGTTGTAGACTGTTCGACGGAGGGGTGCGAGAGCGGCCGAATCGGGCAGTCTCGAAAACTGCTGTGTCTCCGGGCACCGTGGGTTCAAATCCCACCTCCTCCGCCAGCGTGGACAACGGGTGACTTCGGTCACCCGTTTCCGCACTCCGGGAAGGTTGTAAAGAACTGGCGGTACGATTGGAACGTCCGGCGCGAGCCGACGCAACCCAGGAGCAAGTCATGGTCTCTTCAATCGATTCTTCCGTCGGCACCGAACGAAACGTCGTCACCGAACTGCCCGGACCAAAGTCGCGGGCACTCCACGAGCGCCGCAAGGCCGTCGTGAGCGCCGGATTGACCCAGGGCTTTCCCATATATATCGAGCGTGCCGAAGGTGCCATCCTGGTCGACGTCGATGGCAACCGGATTCTGGACCTCGGTTCGGGCATCGCCGTGACCTCGATTGGCCACGCCGTGCCCGAGCTCATCGAGGCCGTGAGCGACCAAGTGGCCGCCTTCACGCACACCTGTTTCATGGTCACTCCCTACGAGAGCTACGTGGAGGTCTGTGAGGAACTGGCCGCACTCACGCCGGGCTCGCACGCCAAGACGACCGCCCTGTTCAACTCGGGCGCCGAGGCCATCGAGAACGCCGTCAAGGTCGCGCGGCTCGCGACCGGCCGTGAGGCAATCATCGTCTTTGACCACGCCTACCATGGCCGCACCAACTTGACGATGGCGCTGACCGCGAAGAACATGCCCTACAAGGACCGCTTCGGTCCTTTCGCGCCAGAGATCTACCGAGTCCCGATGAGCTACCCGTTCCTCGATGGGCGCAGCGGGGCCGAGGCCGCCGCAGTGGCCATCAAGTTGATCGAGACGCAGGTCGGCGCTCACAACGTCGCGGCGCTCTTGATCGAACCGATCCAGGGTGAGGGAGGATTCATAGTCCCCGCTGACGGCTTCTTGCCTGCGTTGTCGGAGTGGACGACCAAGAACGGCGTCGTGTTCATCGCCGACGAAATTCAGAGCGGGTTCTGTCGCACCGGTGACTGGTTCGCCGTTGACCACGAAGGGGTCATCCCCGATATCGTCACGACCGCCAAGGGACTCGCCGGTGGTATGCCGCTCGCGGGTGTGACGGGTCGCGCCGAGTTGATGAACGCCGTACACGAGGGTGGCCTCGGTGGCACCTATGGTGGCAATCCCGTCGCGTGCGCCGCCGCGCTGGCGACCATCAAGACACTGCGTGACCGGAACCTGGCTGGGCGAGCGCGCGAGATTGGAGAGATCCTCTTCGCCAATCTCCGCTCACTGCAGCAGGACGTCGCGATCATTGGCGAGGTCCGAGGTCGAGGCGCGATGGTGGCCATGGAGTTCGTCAACCCCGGCACCAAAGAGCCGAACGCCGCGGCGGCCAAGGCGATCGTCACCTACTGCAACCGGCAGGGCGTCCTCGCCATTTCGTGTGGCACTTTCGGCAACGTCGTGCGTCTCTTGCCGCCGCTGGTCATCAGCGACGAGCAGTTGGCTGACGGGCTGAGCGTCCTCGCGGCGGCCGTACGCTCGGCGAGTTAGCTCACACAGCTCTTCGTTGACGCAGCGCCGCGCGACGGCGTCAGAGCCAGGTCGTGCTCCACGGTGGCCGCCGGGATGGCGTACGCCGTCGACGACTGACTGAGCGACTTGGAGAAGAGAACACCCGCCACATGCTCGTTCACGATCACCGGGCTCCCCGAGTTGCCTGGCTGGACATTGGCGTAGAGAACGAGCACGGTTCGATTGAAGAGATTCTGGTCGTAGATGTCGCGCGATTGGGCGGTGATCTGACCACTGATGACGCTCGGACTGAGTGTTCTCGACCCGTCCAGTGGAAATCCAAAGATCGAGGCGCTCGAACCCGACGTCGGTACTGAGCTGACAAATCGCATCGGCACAAGATTGAGTGAGGGAACGCGCAGGATCGCAATGTCATTGACCGGGTCAAAGAAGGCGACGGTGGCCCTCGCTCCTTCGACGCTCACGCTCGTCGCGCCGGCCACTACGTGGGCATTCGTCACCGCAATGTGACTCTGAACGAAGAACGCGGTGCCTTGATGGACGTCCGTACATCCAGTGGCCAGCACCTTCACGACGTCGCTTGGTCCGCCGGGAGCGAGGGTGTTTCGCCGCAGCGTGGGTGCAGAACCGGACGAAGGCACGCTCGGTGCGACCACACTCGCGAACACACTTGGAAAGTTCGCGTTGTGCAAGAGCGTCTGCAGTTTCGCCTCAAACGAAGGCACCGGAGGTAGCGCGCTGTCGAGTGCCTTCACGATCTTGGAACCCTGGACACCGGCCGCGGCGGTGCTCCACGGCGTCGCCACCAGCAGCGCCGCGAGAAGCCAGCACGTGAGCAACGCACCGGCAACGCCCACGGCAACACCGATACCCGAGTCGACGAAGCCAAGTTTGACCATCTTGATCGACCTGCGAATCGTCGCGCCGACGATATGTCCAACAAAGTGACCGATGTAGGCGGCCACGATGACGATGGCAATGGCGAGCAGTGGCCGCCACGGCGCATGTGTGATGTGCGTCGACAGCGACGGAGCGAAGGCCGATCCGACGAGGAAACCCGCGACGAAGCCCAGCCAACCGAGAGCCTGGCGGATCGCCCCTTGGTACCAACCTCGAATCGCCGCAACGATGACGATCGCCACGATGAGTATGTCCACCCAGTTCACGCCCCAAGGGTAGACGTCGCGCTCTTCTCACCTCAGTCGAAGGACGACATTGGCTCAGTAACATCAACGCAGGGACAACAGTCGTTCGGATGACAAGGGAGCCATGAGCCGAGTACCAACGAACGTGCGTTCATGGGCGAAGGTCTGCGTCGCCGGCGCCATCGCCGCACTGGTCTTGGCGTCATGCGGCACCGCAGTCGTCGTGCCATCTCCGCCGGTTTCGGGAGTGCCGTCGATAAGCATTTCGGTGGCGCTCACCTCGGTGGGATGCACGACCAACTCGTGCGTGGCCATCGGCGCATCGACGATTGACGACTCGCCGATGTCAGTTGGTGAACTGCGCGGCGTCAGCGGTGGCTGGAAAGGCATTGCAACGCCCACCGTCACCAGCGCGGTCAGCTTTCAAGGTTCATCGTGTTGGGCCGACACGTGCATGTTCGTCGGTCAGGATGCCACTGGGGACGTCATATGGCGATTTGAAGCGTCGACGGGTTTGGTGTCGCACGTGAATCCTCCGAGTGGTGGGACCGGGGTGCAAGCGGTGAGTTGCTACGCGTCACTCTCGTGCGCCACGATTGACGACGCCACGGGATCGGCACCTCGATTCGAGACAACGAGTGACGGTGGCGACACGTGGTCAACGCCCGTCTTACTGCCGCAATCTGGTGACACCGTGCGATTCTTAGCCTGCGGATCGTCGCTCGATTGCATTGTCGCGATGTCGTCGTCGAACGACTTCGTCGACATCTACGCGACACTCGATGGCGGCAACACGTGGACCCAGCGAACGACGTCGGTCACTGCCGGATGGGAGACGCTGACCTCAATGACCTGTCGCAAGCTCGTGTGCGTCGGCCTCGCCCAAGAACAGTCGGGATGGCACATCGTTCGCACCGCCACGCTCGGTCGAACGTGGTCGGTGAAGTCGCCCTTCAGCGTCGCCGCGAATACCGCGCCAACGTTCGCCTGTTCAACGCTGACGCACTGTGTTCTCGGTGGCACCAAAGACGGGTTGACACCGTGGCTCGCCACCTACAACGATGGAGCGCTGAAGGCGCAGAAACTCAAGTACATCCCGTCGCCGATTCTTCAACTGGCCTGCGGCCACAAGATCTGCGCCGGCATCGGTGTCACGACCCTGTTGGCGTTGCGTTCCTAGCCCTTGAGTGACGACAGGATAAGCCCCGGCAACTTCGCCCAGGAGGGATCGCCCTCGAAGGCCAGCAACTTGCGCATGACAACGCCGGCATTCCTATTGGTCGCGAACCACGCCGGTTCGGGCATCGCCACGAAGGGGCCGCGGACGACGGACTTTTGCGGCCGAGCGAACAGATAGGCGTTGCCCACGGCACCACTCCCCGACTGAATGTCGGTGAGTGGATGTCCCGGAAATGCACCCCACGTCGTTGCCGCCAATGCGTAACTCATCGCGTGCCACAGATTGACGCCGATCGAGCCATAGCGAAGGTCGGCGACGGCCTGTTCGACGGCCGGTCCCGTCACCGGATCCTTCATCGTCCTCGGGTCGCAGAGCAACGTCATCGACAACGTGCCCCACACCACGTCGTTGCAGAAGTCAACGGCGGCTCGTACGAACTCGGCGGGCGTCGCTGCTTCGAGGGCCGTCTCACTGGTGAGTGCGCAGAACGCCTCGACGTTGAAACACATGGCGTCAACCCTGGTCGCGTCAACGTCTCGCACAATTGTCCACGGCAGACGATCGCCAGTGCCGTCACCGACCAGGTGCGCGTCCGGATGCTCGGCGAGGAACGACGCGTGTCGTTCGTTCGCTCCGGGGTAGTACGCACGGCGCGTGGGCAGTGACGCGAAGACGGACTCCAGGGCCGTGAGGAACTCCTCACGCTGGGGCCATCCCGCGTGCGTGACGATGACGCGGGGCGTCAAACAGTTGAAACCGGCGTTGTTGGTGAACATCGTCGCCACGTGTTTGGCCTGGTACTCAATCTCCTTTCGCGTCCACTCGCCGGGCACGATCACGACCGGTGATACGTTGCCAAGTTCGCCACTCACCGGCTTCGTGACCAGCGGGTCATTTGCGGCCTTGCGCTGCGCTCCTTCGGGACCGGCACCGAAGACAATGGCGTCGTGGGTCTTATCGGAGCCCGTCACATGAATGTCGGTGATGAGTTCGTGCTGCGTGAGGTAGGCACCAACCTGGGCCCCTCCATGAACGATTCGAAGGTATCCGGGATCGATCAGCGCGGACAGCGCTCGACGCCAGTACGGGACGAGGTAGTCATTGACGGGATTCGCCTTTAGGACAACGACCTTGCCTTCGACGAAGAGTTTCGTCAGCACGTCACGTGGTCCGAGTGACGCAACGTTGCCGGCGCCGAGCACGAGTGCGACCCCGACATGATCCTCGGGTGAACGGTACGCCTGGGCCTGCGTTGAACGAACGTCGTCTTCGGTGACGCCCGGCTCCATCCACACCTCGCCGGTGATACCGCTGTAGAGGAACCGGTCGAACGTCGTGGCCGGTACGACCTGGATGGCAATCCGCCCGCCCGGCTTGTGTCGGACCGGCCCGGGATACTGAGGTCGACCCTTTTGGACGATGTCGAGCATCGAACGCCGAAAGAGTTGCGTCATGTGGACGAAGACACCTACGCCGCTGAACAGCTCTTCGCCACCATCGGGACCCTTCGGGTCGAGGTCCTTGGCCGCACACGCGGCGCCATTCCATTCTTCAGCGACGCTCAGAGTGTCCTGGACGATCCGCTCCAACAGATCGGCCCGTTGGCGCGGTGTCGTCGCGGCCCATTCGCGAGCCTTCGCGGCCACGTCGGCAACGGCCTCGTCGAGGGCCGATTCGTCGAGTTCGACATGATCTTGATTCCCTGAAGTCGGGGCCGCGGCCCCTCGAGTCTGGCTCACGTTGTAAACCCCCCACTTGTTATATGCGAGGCTAGTTCCGTGATGCTGAGCACGTCCGAGGTCCCCATGGGCTGGTATCCCGATCCCTCGGGTGAACGTCAATGGCGTTGGTGGACCAGTAGTGCGTGGACTGCGGCAACCATTCCCTACGGCGAACGTGAGACGGCCGTGCGCATCGTCTCGGACATCGCTCTCATTCAGGCGCTGCACCGGCTCGTCCGCTACGGAATCGCGATGTTCTTCATCGGACTGGCGACACTGGTCAGTGTCCAGGCCCATTGGCCGGGCAGCGCGAAGCCGGTCTCTGAAACGTTCGCCGTGACATTGAGCAACGTTGCGGTCGCGATGGTGTTGTTCGGCTCGGTCTGCTTTGCCTTCGCCGCACGCGAACTGGAAGGGCGCTGGACCTGGTGGGCGTACGTCCCCGTCCTCAATCTCTTCGTGGTACTCAGTGTCGTCACTCGACGTCTCGGCGGTCGGCCCCTGCAACGCGTCGGCGCCGACGTGTTCTTGCTGGTGCTCTTCGTTGTCCAGTTTCACGACGAGACGTGGCTCTGCATCGCGCCGGTCATCCTGGCCGTTGGCGAGTCGACGTGGGTCGCCGCCCTGATCGAAAAACTGTTGAGTGCGCCGTCGGCGACGCCATCGCGCGCCCTTTAGGATGACGTGCAGATTGACAATGTCAAAGTAAGAGGAGATAGCACCGTGGCAAATGAACTGTGGGGACCGTTGGCGGGTCTTATTGGAACGTGGGAGTCGGGCTGGGACGGCCTCGATGTGGCGTTCCACAACGACAAGGGAAAGATCCACGAGACGCCGTTTCGAGAGAAGACGACCTTCAAGCCCTTTGGCCCGGTCGACAACGGTGAGCAGTGCCTCTACGGCCTCGACTACCGCACCGCCGCGTGGCGCGAAGGCGAGGAGAACCCCTTCCACACTGAGGTCGGCTACTGGATGTGGGACGCGAAGAACAAGCAGGTCACCCGATGCTTCGTGATTCCCCGGGCCCAGGCGTTGATCGCGGGCGCCACCGTCGAACCCGACGCGACGTCCTTCCGTCTCGAGGCGCGAATTGGCTCCAACACCTATGGCATCTTGTCGAACCAGCACATCGATGAGGTCGCCCACTCGACGCGCTACGACGTCACGGTCTCGTACACCGACGACACGTTCACCTACGACGAGACGACCGAGATCGAGCACAAGAAGTACCCCTCGATCGTGATGCACACCGACCGCAACACCTTGAAGCTCATCAGTCGCGACGAGTAATACGTGTACGACTGGTCAGAGGAACATCAGGCGATCATCGCGGTCGTGCGCCGATTCGTCGACGAGGAGATCCGTCCTCACCTCGACGATATCGAACACAACGGCGTTCCGCCCTATGAGATCCTGCGCAAGATGTACGTCACCTTCGGTCTCAAAGAGATGGCGCAAGAGAGCTTCGCTCGACAACTCAAGCGCAAGATGTCCGGCGACGAGACCACGCGCGAGGACCGAAGCTCTGATCCGGCGGCCCAACTCATCTCGACGATCGAACTCTGTCGCGTGAGCCCAGGGCTCCTCACGTCGCTCGGCGTCTCGACCGGGCTCGCCGCGGGCACCATCAACAAGCTCGGCACGCCTGCCCAGATGGAACGATGGTCGCTCGACCTCATGACCCTCGACAAGATCGGTGCCTGGGCCATCACCGAGCCCGATTCGGGATCGGACGCGTTGGGCGGTATGCGTACCAGCGCCAAACGTGACGGCGACGAGTACGTGATCAACGGCCAGAAGACGTGGATCACCAACGGGCCCTACGCCGACACCATCGTCCTCTACGCCAAGCTCGATGACGGGAGTGGTGAAGAGATGCGAAACCGTAAGGTGCTGACCTTCGTGCTCGACAAGGGGATGCCCGGTCTCGAGCAGGCCAAACCGATGCGGAAGATGGGCCAGCACGGATCCCCGACCGGTGAGGTCTTCCTCAGTGACGTACGCGTGGGTCGCGACCGACTGCTGGGCGAAAGCGAGGAGACCAAGGGCGGCGGCCGTCAGAGTGCCAAGGACAATTTCGTCGCCGAGCGGGCCGGCGTCGCCGCGATGTCGCTCGGCATCATCGAAGAGTGCGTCAAGCTCTCCATTGATTACGCCAAGCACCGTCGTCTTTGGGGCACCGCGATCGCGGACTTCCAACTCATCCAACTAAAACTCGCTCAGATGGAAGTCGCTCGAATCAACGTCCGAAATATGGTGTTCGCCCATATCGAACGCTCCGCCGCCGGCGCGGTACCGACCCTCGCCGAGGCCTCGGCCATGAAGCTCTACGCCGCGCAGGCCGCCTGCCAAGTGGCCGACGACGCGATCCAGATCTTCGGTGGCAATGGCTACATCGCCGAGTACCGAGTCGAGCAACTCAGCCGCGACGCTCGGGTACTGCGCATCTACGCCGGGACCGATGAGATGCAGGTCGTCGCGATCGCGAGGGACCTGGTACGCGACTGATCACGTGGCGTTGAGCGACTCGCGCAGGCGGTCCGCGACACCCCGCCAGCCTTTGTACTCGCGCATCGCGTCGGGCGCCGTGTCGAGATTGAGCAGGAGCGTCGCCCCGAACGCCCCATTCGCGTCAGATAACGACCGGGCCGACGCGACGTAGTTTCGGATCGTGAAGACGATTGCGTCACTCTGGGGAAGTCGTCGCAGGGTCTGTCGCTCAACACGAAAGAACCAGTTGTCGAGGTCGCCATCGGGACTGTGACGAGCGCTCGTCGGCTGATGCAGCGCGGGGTTGTCGATAAGGGTCCAGTTGAGCCGCCAGAAGGAGCGCTCCGGCTTGAGTCGCTCGAAGAACGCGTTGGTCGGACGACTGAGTTGCACGTCATAGCTCGGCACCGGGCGATGGATATCGTCGAGCGTCGTGCCCAACTTTGACGCGAGATTCCAACGCGATGGGAAGCAGACGCAGGCAGCCTGGAGTCGCCAGGCATCGCTTCGTACCAGGACGCACAGGTCTTCTTGGACCAACCGTGACGCCGCGACGATCGGATGATCGTCACGCGACGTCTGCGTCGTGAACGTCGAGAAGTGTGTCGACAGGAAGGCAGTGATGTTGTCGAGCAGCTCGGCGCTGCCTTCATCTCCCGCCGGATTCGTGGCCACGACGACGTCGTACTTCGTCGCCAGGAGTCGTCGCTTCTCCTCGATCTCGACGTCGCGGTTTTCGTCGACCTCGAGCCAACGATCCACGTCGAGTGGGCGCAGACCCATCGCCATGCGCCAGCCCTTCTCCTCCAGCGGGACGTAGGGGAAGTCCGTCATTTCGAACCGTCCCTGCGCCGCACGATGATGAACCAGTAGAGGAAGGCGAACGTGACCGGCACGCCGAGCACGATGATCCGCGCCGCGGGAAGAATCGATCCACGATGGACGCTTGAGGTCGTCAGAGCAATTATCGAAACCATCTACCACCTCCTCATGAAGCAGCCGTGTGCCACGGACACCGCGCGACGGTTGACTAGGGCAACTTCTTCTCTTGCTGGGCCAGCAATGTCTCGAGACGCTCCAAGATGCTCGAGATCGCGGTGTCCTGCGCCAACAAGTGCTTTTGGATCTCCTCGGACTCTTTCAACACGGCCTCCGCGTCTTTATACGTGTCCTCAGATCGCTTGTCCGCCGCTCGCGCCTGAATGTTCTGCCCGACGATGATGATGGGCAGCAGTACGAGTTGGAGGAACGAACTCGAGAGCCACACGATGATGAAGTACGTGCCCTGCTTGATGGCGTCGGGCAGCGCGAAGAGCGCGATGACCGTGAATATATAGGCGGCCCACATCGTGCCGACGACGAGCGTGATCCGAAGACCAAAACGCGCGTTAAAGCGGACGAAGACATTCGGATGGTCGAGTCGTCGTAGATCTCGTGTCTTGACCGGACCAGCTAACTTCAGTTCGTCCGATCGGGGATGACGCACGTATTCATAGATGTTCGGCATCTTCGAATTCTCACACGTTTTGACGTCGATGCCACCTCGTGCGCACGGCCAAACTCAGGTACCGTCGAAGTCGAGCCAACCGGGCTGCACATACCAGTGACCACCGCGCTCGAGGTGGTCGTGGACGGCACGTTCGAGCGTCGTGTGCCTCGGCAATTGCGCCAGTGCCACGCCGGGCGAGCGAAAGACGAACTCGACAATCGACGAGTCACCGTTCGCCCACGTCGGCGACCACGTCGAAATGACGTTGAACCTTCGCTGGAATCTGAGCACGTTCCTGTCGTGGGATAAATACATCGCGAGCTGCGGATCGAACATCCACGTCTGGCACGTGGCGAGTCGTCGTCGCGATACCGGCCACATTGTCGCGATTACCCGGCGGGCTTCATCGAACGTTGCGTCGAGACTCGAGGGGTCGAACGCGGCGTCCCGGAAGGCCGGCATCATCGAGGTCGTCCCAGATCGGTATGGTCGCATCGATGTGACCGCGTTGCATCTCGACCATGGTCACGAGCGACGCGAGCAGCGATGACCACTCATCGTTGTCGCGAAAGTCGTTCCACGCGTCGCCCACCGTCGCGCACTGGTCCACCGGTAGACCGAACTCCCGTACGAGGGAGGCAATCTGGGCGGCGGTCGTCGCTCGAACGCGTTCGAGCACGAGCGTTGACGCGGGCGGTGCCCCGTCGCGCATGAGCAATGGTCTCGTCAGCGCCCATCGCATCCCGTCACGACAGTGATTCAGCCAACCAGGTCCGGGGACGTCTCCATACCTTTACGCCAGACTGAACGGGCAATGATCTTGCTCGTGTCGGCGCGGTCCTTGTACTTGTGCGCCACGTCGCGGATCTCCTCGAGCATCCCCTCCGAGAGATAGGTCGGGTCGAGCCCGAGTGCGAGGAACTGATCGCGGCTCACGTTCAGGTCGTTCTCGACGGCTTCACGACGGGGGTTCGGCAGGTTGGCGATTTCGACGCCGGTCTCCTTGGAGATCAACTCGGCGAGGTCGCGAACGCGGTACACCTCGGTGACCTGATTGAAGACCTTGACCTTCTCGCCACGCTGTGGAGGATTCTCCAAGGCGATCTGAATGCAACGAACCGTGTCTCGAATATGAATGAACGCGCGGGTCTGTCCCCCGGTGCCGTGCACCGTGAGAGGGTGGCCGATCGCCGCCTGCATCAAGAACCGATTCAGCACGGTGCCGTAGTCCCCGTCGTAGTCGAAGCGGTTGATGAGTCGCTCGTCGAGCGCGGTCTGGGGCGTTTGGGTCCCCCACACAATTCCCTGGTGCAAGTCGGTGATACGTAGTTGGTCGTTCGCGCAGTAGAACGCGAAGAGCAACTGGTCAAGCGTTTTGGTCATGTGGTACACCGAGCCGGGGTTCGCGGGGTGCAGGATCTCGCGCTCAATCTCGCCGTCGGGGGTGGGCACCATGACGGTGAGGTACCCCTCGGGAATCGGGGCGGAGCCGGACCATCCGTAGCCGTAGACGCCCATGGTGCCGAGGTGCACGAGAGCGATATCAAGACCACTGGCGACGATTGCCGTCAGGACGTTGTGCGTGCCGCGGACGTTATTGTCCACGGTGTAGCGCTTCGCCGCGGTGCTGCGCATGGAATAGGGAGCGGCACGCTGCTCGCCGAAGTGCACGATAGCGTCGGGGCGCAACTCCTTCAGCAGCGATTCAAAGCGGTCGTACTCTTCGGCCAAGTCGAGGTGGACAAAGTCGATGACGTTGCCCGTGAGCTCCTTCCACACTCGAATACGCTCCCCCATCGGGCGAATCGGCGTGAGTGAGTCGGTCTCTAGCTCGAGGTCGATCTCGCGGCGGCTGAGGTTGTCGACGATGGTGACTTCGTGCCCCAGGTCCGAGAGGTGCAGCGACGTCGGCCATCCGCAGAACCCGTCACCGCCGAGTACCAATACCTTCATACAATCTCCTCAGTCGAGGCCGACTCGCCGGCCATTACTGCGCAACAAACACCGTTTTCGGGTCAATCGCAACCTAACGACCTTACCAGCGCGCCTCGTGCATCCCCTTTGTGAGGCAAGGACCAAGGGCCTAGGATTCGCTCTCGTTTCCGTCAGAAGAGACTTGCGCCGACGGCGATTCGAGGAATCCTTGCAGGCGGCGGTCAGGGACGAGCCACGTCAGGGCGACGGCGATGAAGATGCCGATGGAGACCCATCGAAACGCGAACGCCATGGGAATCGACACGACGTAGCCGAGCAGCGAGAGTTTCGACTTCAGGTCGCGACCGAGTGCGCGCTGGAGACTGAGGTCGGTTCCGTAGGACCGAACGATCACTGTCTTGAGAATCGTGAAGGCGAGAGCGGCCAGGGCCAGGACCACGCCGTAGGACGCGACGGTGTTCGTGGCGAATCCGTTCTCGGACATCCACGCCGTGGCGAAGGGAAACAGGGAGAGCCAGAAGAGCAGGTTGAGGTTGGCCCACAACATGGCGCCGGAAACGCGTCGCACGGTCTTCACGAGATGGTGGTGATTGGTCCAATAGATGCCGAGGTTCACAAAGCTCAGCACGTAGGCGAGCAGCGACGGAAACGTATGGCGAAGGTCCGCGAAGGTTGCTCCATGCGGCTGGCGAAGTTCGAGCACCATGATCGTGATGAGGATGGCGATGACACCGTCACTGAACGCTTCCATCCGACCGGGCGTCACGGGCCGGTCATCCTTCGACCGTCATAGCGACACGGGCACACAAGGAACCGCGGTCCCTAGGACTTCGCCGCGGTCGCGTCGATCATCGCGGGGATGATCGTCTCTCCGTACGCCTCGAGCGTGGTCGACTTCGCGTCGTGCTGTAAGTAGAGCGCGAACTGGTCGACACCGATGCTGCGCAGCTCCTCGAGTCGCTCGACGTGATGCGCGGCGGGACCTAAGAGACAGAACCGGTCGATCACTTCATCGGGCACGAAGTCCGCGTGGGAGTTGCCGGCGCGCCCGTGCTGGTTGTAGTCGTAGCCCTTGCGCTCCTTGATGTAGTCGGTCAAGGTTGCTGGAATCGCCGCACCCGGATCGTCGCCGTAACGCTCAACGATGTCCGCGACGTGATTACCCACCATGCCACCGAACCAACGACACTGGTCTCGTTGATGCTCGAGATCGTTCCCGACGTACGCCGGCGCCGCCACGCAAAACGTCAACGCCGCGGGGTCGCGCCCCACGTTGGCCGCCGCTTCACGAACCGTCGTGATCATCCAACGCGCGATGTCGGGGTCGGCGAGTTGCAAGATGAAGCCATCGCCGACTTCGCCCGCCAGCTGTAACGCCTTCGGCCCGTAGGCCGCGACCCACACCTCAAGCGAGCTCTTCTCGCCCCACGGAAAACGAAGTGTCGAGCCGTGGTAGTCGACCGATCGGCCATTCGCGAGCTCACGTATCACCTCAATCGATTCGCGCAGGGTGTCGAGCGTCGTTGGTTTGCCGTTGGTCACACGAACGGCTGAGTCACCGCGGCCGATGCCACAGACCGTGCGGTTCCCGTACATCTCATTGAGGGTGGCGAAGAGACTGGCCGTCACCGTCCAGTCACGGGTCGCGGGATTCGTCACCATCGGTCCGACTTTGATCTTTCTCGTCGATGCGAGGATCGCGCTGTAGATCACGAAGGGCTCTTCCCACAAGATGTGCGAGTCGAACGTCCACACGTAGTGAAATCCGAGTTGCTCGGCCCGTGTCGCGAGGTCTACGACGCGCGACGCCGGTGGATTGGTCTGCAAGACGATGCCAAACTCCACTCTCACTCCCCTCGCTTGGAAACCTGATGCTCGTTCACGACGACCTACAACAGATACTGGCTGAGTCCGCGTGGAAGGAACTTCCCATGACCGACGGCACCAGTGAATGTCTTGTTCTCGATGACGACTCGACCGCGTGAGAGTACCGTCTCCACTCGACCATCGACATGGATGCCTTCGTAGGCCGAGTGGTCCATATTCATGTGGTGGGTCTTCACACTGATGTCCGTGGTGCCCTTGGGGTCATAGATCACGATGTCGGCATCGCTACCGGCCGCGATCACACCCTTCTTTGGATAGAGGCCGAACATCCGCGCGGGCGTCGTCGACGCCAACTCGACCCAGCGCGCCAGTCCGATCTCGCCAGTCACGACACCCTGGTAGAGCAGGTCCATCCGGTGCTCCACCGATCCAATGCCGTTGGGAATCTTGGAGAAGTTCCCGAGGCCGAGTTCCTTCTGATCCTTCATGCAGAACGGGCAGTGGTCGGTACTCACGACCGAAAGGTCGTTCGTGCGCAGCGCCTGCCACAACGAGTCTTGATGGCCCTCGGCCCGAGAGCGCAGCGGCGTTGAACAGACGTACGCCGCACCCTCGAATCCAGGCCTGGACAGGTGCTCTTCGAGGCTGAGGTACAGGTACTGCGGGCAGGTTTCGGCGAAGACGTTGGCGCCCATTCCGCGCGCCCGGGCAATCGTCTCCACCGCTTCTCGCGCGCTGACGTGGACGATGTAGAGAGGGCAGTTGGCGACCTTGGCGAGCATGATCGCGCGATGCGTCGCCTCCTCTTCCATCTCAACGGGACGTGTGAGCGAGTGGTACCGGGGATCGGTCTCGCCGCGCTCGAGTGCTTGGGCGACCAACACGTCGATCGCCGGGCCATTTTCGGCGTGCATCATGATCGTCGCCCCGAGGTCCGCAGCCGTCTGCATCGCGCGAAGGATCTGGCCGTCGTCGGAGTAGAAGACCCCGGGGTAGGCCATGAACAACTTGAAGCTCGTCACGCCCTCGTTGTTCGTGAGGTCGGCCATGGCCTTTAGCGCCGCGTCGTCGACACCGCCGATGATCTGGTGAAATCCGTAGTCGATCGCACAGTTCCCGTCGGCCTTCAAGTGCCAGGCGGCGAGTCCGTCGTGCACGTCCTCGCCGGTTCGCTGCACCGCGAAGTCGACGATTGACGTCGTGCCGCCAAACGCCGCCGCGATGGTGCCGGTTTCGAAGGTGTCCGATGCCGCCGTGCCACCAAAGGGCAGCTCCATGTGCGTGTGAACATCAACGCCGCCGGGCAGCACGTACTTTCCACGGGCGTCCAGCACACGGTCGCAGGTCGACTTTACGTCGTCGAAAAATCCGGGCGCTCCGAGTGCGGCGATCTCTTCGCCATCAATCAACAGGTCATTACGTTGCGAGCCGGTCGCGGAGATGACGTCACCGCCGGTGATGAGGATTCGTGTCATGTCGTTACCAATCGGTGAGGGGCTCGTACATGTCGGGCCGACGATCACGGTAGAAGGCCCACTGTTCGCGGACCTCCTTCAGTTCATCCATGTCGAGGTCGCGCACGACGAGCTCAGAGTCGGTGGTGCTCGCGACTTCACCGACGAACTGACCACGAGGACTGACGAAGTAACTCTGCCCGTAGAAGTCGTTGGTGCCGAGCTCCTCGACACCGACTCGGTTGATGGCGCCTACGAAGTATTCGTTCGCGACCGCCGACGCCGGTTGCTCGAGCTGCCACAGGTAGGCCGACAGACCTCGACTGGTCGCCGACGGATTGAAGACGATCTTCGCCCCGGCGAGGCCGAGTGCCCGCCACCCTTCAGGGAAGTGTCGGTCGTAACAGATATAGACGCCAATGCGCCCAACCGCGGTATCGAAGATCGGGTAGCCGAGGTTGCCCGGACGGAAGTAGAACTTCTCCCAGAAGCCGCTCACCTGGGGAATGTGGGTCTTTCGGTACTTCCCCAAGTACGTGCCATCGGCGTCGATCACGGCCGCGGTGTTGTAGAGCACACCCTCTTGCTCCATCTCGTACACCGGTAGCACCATCACCATGTTCAGCTCGGCGGCGAGAGCCATGAATCGCTGGACCGTAGGTCCTTCGGGGACGGCCTCGGCGTAGTCGTAGTACAGGGTGTCTTGTACCTGACAGAAGTATGGACCGTAGAAGAGTTCTTGAAAGCAGATGACCTGGGCGCCCTGGGATGCCGCTTCGCGCGCGTACTGCTCGTGAAGGTCGGACATGGACGTCTTGTCACCCGTCCACGCAGCCTGCACGAGCGCTGCTCTGACTACATCAGCCACGATGTCTCCTTTCGTCCGGTCAAGAAGACCGCTCAGCAATATCGAATGATTGAACCCTAGACAATCGCGACGCGGTGCGTTCTCAGACTTTGCTTGGTCACTGCGTCGCTCGCAATGCCAATCCTCCTCGCCACTGCGAACGCGCGAGGACCATCTGGACGACCGAAACATGGCGCTCGGCGAAGCCCGCCGTGCAGTAGGCGAAGTAGAACCGCCACTTGCGCAGGAAGGCCTCGTCGAATCCCAGCGCGAGGGCCTCCGCCCAGCGCGCGTCAAGACGTTCGCGCCACTCACTGAGCGTTCGCACGTAGTGAGGACCGAGGTCCTCCAGGTCGGTGAGGCGCAGATCGGTTGCGCGCGTGAACGCGTCCGACATGGCCGTGATCGATGGCAGCCCGCCGCCTGGGAATATGAAACGCCGGATGAAGTCCTGACTGGACTTGTAACGCTCGAACTCACGGTCGTCGATCACGATGCACTGCAGTGCGGCCTGTCCGTCAGGCACCAAGAGATTGGCGCACGCGGCGAAGAACGTCTCGTAGTGACGCCAGTCAACCGCTTCGATCATTTCGATTGAAACGAGATGCGTGAACTGCCCCTCGAGATCGCGGTAGTCGCGGTTGAGGACGGTCACTCGATCGGCGAGTCCGGCCTCGGCCACTCTGTGCTTCGCGTAGGCGTACTGCTTCTGCGAGATGGTGGTGGTCGTGACACGACATCCGTAGTGCTCGGCGGCGTGCAGCGCGAAGCCGCCCCAGCCCGTGCCGATCTCGACGACGTGGTCGCGTGGACCGAGTTGGAGTTTGCGACAGATGCGATCAAACTTCTCACTCGATGCCTCGGCCAGCGTGCTCGAGGACGAGGGGAACACGGCGCACGAGTACGCCATCGATGGATCGAGGAAGAGGCGAAAGAATTCGTCGCCCAGGTCGTAGTGGGCCGCGATGTTCGCGCGGTCCTGAGACTTCGACGGACGTCCCAGAGCTCGAAGGGGGCGACGCAGTGCTTGGGTGAACGGTGCGAATCGTCGAGGTAGGCGGTTGATCCGGTCGAGGTTCAGCGTGAGTAGGCGTAACAGCGCGACGAGGTCGGGACTGTCCCACTCGCCGAGCAGGTATGACCGGCCGAGACCGACGCCACCACCCGTGACGACACGTCGCCACACGTTGTCGTCGAGGACGTCCACACTGGCGCAGAGTCCCAGATCCTCCACGCTCCCGTACGTGCGTTGGTGGCCGTCGTCGCTGATCGTCAACGTCCCGTGTCGCACTCGACGCGCGAGCGCCGTCAAGAACAGTCGCGAACATGCCGTGCGACACGCCGCCAACCGACTGAGAGAGCGAACGCTACGACTCACGGTGCCGCAGCGGGATGTGCAAAGAGCGGTACGCGCGAAACCCACAGTCGCAGTGCGCGCACGTAGATGGCGAGTGACACGCGATGAGTTAGGAAGGGATGGCGCACGAGCATCCGGGCCAGTTCACGTCGCGTCATGTCACGGCGGACGAGTGATAGCGCCGCGCGAAAGACGACGTCGTCACCGCGAACCACCGCGATGGACACGTTGCAGCGTGCGCCAGGTTGTGCGACGTGGAAGCGGTAGGAGAGATCCATCGGGAGGAACGGCGACACGTGCATCTGCTTGGGCTGTTCAAGGTATCCCAATCCCCCACGAGTGTCCAGTACGTACGCATGCGATTCACCCCACGGTGTGTTGTTGACATCGGCCACGACGGCCTCGAGCGTCACACCGTCGGACGCGTAGCAATAGTAGAGAGCCAGGGGGTTGAAGCACCAGCCCCAGGTGCGATGGTGGGCGAGAAGGAGGATCGGTCCGTGCGGACGGAAACCGACGCGTTCTTCGACCACGTCGCGTACGACCGCGGCCAGTGGTCGAGCGACGTCGCCCATGTAGTCGCGCCGACGAAATGCCACGATGGCGGGGCCCCTGGGGCGCCAGAGCGGGGCGAGGGCGTCGATGGCCTCGAGTTCGTCGAGGTCGACCATTGGCATTGCGACGCGGTAGGTGAATCGCCGCTTTTGCGTACCCCTGCGTTCGTGCAGCACCGACCCTTCGTAGATCGCCGGCCTCATTGTCGCGCCATCACGACCTCGTCGGCGCTACTCATCCTCTCCACGACCCGTAGAGCGCTTTGGACCCCGTCCTCGTGAAAGCCGTAACCCCAGTAGGCGCCCGCGAAATGCGTGCCGAGCCGCCCATCGATCTCGCCATGACGGCGCTGAGCGCGAAGCGCGGCTTCGTCAAAGGTCGGGTGTGTGTAGTCGAAGGATGCGATGACCTTCGAAGGATCGATAGCGTCATCCGAATTGAGCGTGATGCAGTAGTTCGTCGTCGACTCGAAGTCCTGGAGTCGATTGGCGTAGTAGGTGAGTACCGGTACACGCTGATCGGCGCCGGTACGCCGGTAGTTCCAGCTGGCCCACGCCCGTCGTCGTTTCGGTAGGAGGCGTTCGTCCGTGTGGAGCGTGGCCCGGTTGCGTTGGAACCGAAATGCCCTTAGGACCGCGACTTCCTCCGCCGTGGGCGACGCGAGCAGCGCCAAGGTCGTGTCGGCGTGTGTCGCGAAGACAACCCGGTCGAATCGCTCGCCCTCGGGTTGCGCCTCACTGCGTACGAGTACGCCGACGTCGTCTCGTTCGACCACGCGCACTGCGCACTGCGTACGGATCTGGTCTCTGATCGGCGTCGTCAGGGCATCCACGTAGCGCTGCGCTCCGCCCACGACGGTCCTCCACGGAGGTCGATGCCCGAGTGAGAGCAGACCGTGCTGGTCGAGGAATCGAGCCAACGACGTCGCCGGGAACGCGCCGAACTCTTGAGGGTTGGCCGACCAAATCGCCGCACCGAGGGGAATGAGGTAGTCATCGACGAAGGGTTGCGAGAAACGCTCACGCCGAAGAAAGTCATCCAGGGAGAGCGTGATGTCGTCGTGCTCGAGCAATGCGCGAGCGGCGCGATTGAATCGGGGAACGTCGGACACCATTCGGACGAAGGAAGGGCGCAAGACATTGCTTCGACGGGCCAGCAACGTGTTCAAGTTGGTCCCTCGGTACTCGAGTCCGGTGACGGGCGATGACACGCTGAAACTCATGTCGCTCGGCTTCGTGGCGACGCCCAGATCATCGAGGAGGGTGGCGAAGCCGGGGTAGTTGTGTTCGTTGTACACGATGAACCCGGTATCGATTCCGAGCGTCTGCTCGGCCTCGTGCACCTCGACCGTATTCACGTGGCCGCCGACGCGGTCGTCGGCCTCGAAGAGCACGAACTCAGCACTGGGGCGGAGGTTATGCGCTGCGACCAGGCCGGACACCCCACTGCCGATGATGGCGATTCTCTGCATTTTCACTCCACTATCTCCGAGACCATTAATTTAGTACTAAACTATAACAAGAAAGTTCGAACTCGGAAAATAGGTCCGCAAATGCCGCGATATGTAACCGCAATCCCCTCCACCTGGAGCGTCGACGACGCGTTCTCGTACATGAGTGACTTCGCGAACGCGCAGTACTGGGATCCGAGCGTCGTATCGGCGCTCCGCATCGATGGCGGCGAACTGGCCGTGAACTCTGAGTTCGAGTTGACGGTGCGCTTCGCCGGACGCGACAAGACGTTGCGCTACCAAATCACATCGCTCAACCCGGCGCGTCTCGTCACCTTCACGTCCTCCGACGGAGCGCTCTTGTCGTCGGACACCTTGACCTTCGAATCGCGGGCCGGTGGGTGCGAAGTGACGTACAGCGCCGAGCTTCGCTTCACGGGCGTCGCGGCGATCGCCAACCCAATCCTCAGCCTTTTGTTTCGCCGTCTCGGCGACCGAGCGCGTGACTCGCTGCGCGAGATCCTCAGGAGCCCCCGTGAAGCCACTTGACCTATCGCGAAGGGTGGTGGACGCCGCCCTCGAGTTCACGGTCGCGTGTAGTTTCTCGCGCCTTGGTCCCGTCATTCGCCGACACTTGTTCAACTGGCGTCCACTTAACGGAAAGGACGTGCGTGGCCAGGTCGCCGTCGTTACCGGCGCGACGTCCGGACTCGGACTCGAGTGCGCGATGGCGCTCGCCCGACTGGGTGCACGAGTGATCCTGCTCGTGCGCAATGCCGAACTCGGTTCAGCGGTGTGCGCGAATATCTCGGCGTTGACGCGAAACCCTGACGTCTCGATGATCGTCACCGACATCGGCGACCTGGAGAGCGTGCGGCGCGCGGCACAGGAGTTAGCTCGACTACCCGCCGTCCATGTCCTCATCCACAACGCCGGCACGATGTCCAAAACCTTTGAGGTCACCGCGCAAGGGATGGAGAGCACTATTGCCGCCCAACTGGTCGGACCGTTCTTGCTCACGAGTCTTATTCGCGACCAACTGCAGTCCGGATGCGCGCGGGTCGTGTGGGTGACCTCGGGCGGCATGTACAGCGAGCCACTCGACGTCGATTGGCTCGAGTCGCCCGGACGAGACTTCGACGGCGTGCGCGCCTACGCGAGAGTGAAGCGCGCCCAGGTGTCGCTGAATGAAGTGTGGGCCCCTCGTCTCGAGCCCTTGGGGATCACCATGACCGCGATGCATCCGGGATGGGTGAACACGCCCGGTCTGCAACGGTCGTTGCCGAGGTTCGCTCGACTGATGGGTCCCTTCCTTCGCACTCCCGCACAGGGCGTCGACACCATCCTCTGGCTGGTTACGACGTCGAGCGATCGGACGCCGTCCGGCACGCTGTGGCTGGATCGCCAAGTCCGCAACGCCCATCGTCTCAAACGCACGCGGCGGAGTGACACGAAGACTCAACGAGAACGTCTGATGCAGTTCTGTCGCCGACAATGTGGTCTCGACGCCGAGACGGGACGCGCGTTATGAGGATGTGGATGGTGGACCCTGAGCTGCTCTGTCGCAAGCACTTGCTGGGCGAACACGTGGAGTGTCACATGTTCCGCGGTTCGTTGCGCAAGGGAACGTCCCTACGAGGTTTTCTCGACGCTGGCCTGCTCGACTCGAGACTCCTCGCGCGTCGACACGACCAGTTGGCCAAGGAAATGCAACGGCGCGGATATCGCCACCAGTCACCTCTACCTCGTGATTTCGACGCGAGGGCGGCGACCAGCGACGTCGACTCGACAGCAGCGATTCGTGAACTGGCATCGCGGTGCGAAGAGTGCCGCCAACGCCAATCGAACGTGGGGACGTCCGAAGGCCAAGGAGCGAAGCGTCGATCTCGCAAGACCGACGGAACAGTTCGATGAGTGCGTACCGAGTAATCGTCGCAGCGGCGACCGGCTTCGTGGCTCCCCTCTCTTGGTACGCGATTTCGCCACTCTTTCGATGCGCTCTTCCACTGTTGCGCGATGGCACCGTCGCGAACGCCGGGAGCATCGCGACACCGTTTACCAGTGAGAGGATTCCATGGTGACGGACGAAACCCATATCGGACTTCGTGAGGCCGCGGAACGGCTCGGTGTGCATTACATGACGGTGTACCGATACGTGCGCATCGGCCAGCTCCCAGCAGAGCGCCAGGGCGCCACGTGGCGTGTGGCGATCAAGGACCTCGATCACCTGCACCTGCCAGATCCGAGACCTTCGAGGTCGCGCACCTCGCGACAGAAACGTCCGACGTGGCTCTTGGACCGATTAGTCGCCGGCGACGAGGCTGGCGCTTGGTTGATCGTCGAAGAAGCGCTCGCGTCAGGCACCTCAGCCGGCGAGATCTACATCGATGTTCTCGTTCCGGCGCTACGCGCGATCGGCGAACAATGGGCCGATGGTCGGCTTTCGATTGCCGCCGAACACCGTGCGAGTGCCGTCGCCACGCGCCTCGTCGGACGTCTCGGGCCGATGTTCGCGAGGCGGGGATTGTCTCGAGGAACCATCGTGCTTGGTGCGCCGCCGGACGACCTTCACGCACTGCCGAGTGCGATCGTCGCGGACTTGTTGCGCGGCCGCGGTTTCGACGTCCTCGACCTTGGTGCTAATACTCCCGTCAGTTCGTTCGTAGAGAGTGCGCGCGAAGCGAATCGACTGGTCGCGGTTTTGGTCGGTGCTACTTCGAAGGATTCGGTTGCTCAACTTCCCGAAATTGCGATCGCCCTACGCAATTCGGGAATCGGCGCACCGATCTATTTCGGTGGGCGCGCGGTCCCGAGCGAGAGCATCGCACGCGACCTTGGCGCCGATGGTTGGTCCGGCAATGACGCCGATGCCGTCATTGCTTCGGTTGAGGAAGTCGCGCCATCGCCGCAGCAAAAATGAACTGATGGCGCGTCTCAAGTCGGATGAGACTGGAGTGCAGAAATCTTAAGTCGCGTCGGCTCTAACAAGGCGCTTGGCAGTTGAGTGGACTCGTTGTGGTCCGGACGCCATCTCACGTAGGGCTTTGTCCGACCGGCGAAGTGACCCTTGCCGAATCTAGTTTCGGACGCACATACGGGGAGCCGAGATCGACGTTTCAATCTCGCGACCGTTAGCGCCTACTGACGTACGGCTCTAGTCGGCAAGGTCGTGGGGCCGAATCGCTACACACACGGCTTTTGTTGGGCCTCCCTACTTTGATCTGGTTTCGTCTGCCAGAGCCCATACGTGGAACGGACCTTGCCGAGATCGATGTTTCAATCTCGCGACCGTTAGTGCATACTGACCTGCCGCCCCTCTTCCTGTGGAGTTGTGATGGATGAGGACGGATTTTGACCTGAACCACCTACGGTCGACCTTGTGGGCAGACCGCCTACCACGAACTTACCGACGTGTGCCCCGTGCAGCCTTGCCGGCACAGTAAGTCCCACAAGAAGCACAGGAAGCTAATGAGGAGGGACCATGAATACTCGTCGCATCTTCGCCGCGCTCGTTCTGGTGGGGACAACAATGTCCCTGACCGGTGCCATCGCTATTAGTCCCGCATCAGCGCTCAGCGCGACCAGTCCATTTTGCAAGGCCCTCAGCCAGTTGCCGATCAAACTGGCGTCTTTCGGCCCCACGGCATCACTCGCCACACTCAAAGCCGTTGCCAAGACCGATGCTCGCATCAACGCCACGGCCCTTCGACTCCTCGCCAACGATGTCTCGGGTGACGGCGCCCTATCAAAGGCGATGAACACTCAGAGCTACACCAAAGCCGGCGCGGTGCATGCTGCTTGGGCCGAGCGCTACGCCATCGCAATCGCCGCCGACCCGTCGTCGGCTATCGACATCAGATTCTTGAAGAACGAGTCGGAGTACTCCGCGGCTTACGCTGTTCAGTACCTCAGTCTCCTAGTGGCGCTCCACCAGACCCAGAGCAAGGTCTGTCCGAACATCCGTCCGATCGTGGCCACACCCACTACCGCTGCCGCAACCACGGTCATCCAGACCGGCACGAGTGATGGCAACACTGTGACGACGTCGGACATACCAACGATTGGCATCAACACCGGAGATATCAATCCGTTGAACCCCCCCACCCACCCTGGAAAGTAGGGCGACAGTGGGGTCGCAAAGCGTGTGGCTTGCCGAAGACCTCGTCTCGCGCGAGTTCGGCGTTGTGCCCGTGAACGACGAGCCGGGGATTGACTACGTGGCCGCCAACAGAGAAGACCTAGACCGCTGGGCTCGCGCTTACTGCGAGGCCGAACTGCAGCGCTACCGGGCAGTGTGGGCCAAGGCGTTTCCCGAGGACGCGCCCGCCCCATAACTGCCCCAGATTCGACCCTCAATGGCTGGGCATGGCTGGTAATCTCTGGGCGTGCTGTAGATCCGAAACCTCAGCAGCCACTTGGGGTTTCGTGGATTTCCTTGGGATTGCTTGGTGCGGCTGGAGGGATTTGAACCCCCGACACTCGGTTCCGAAGACCGATGCTCTATCCGCTGAGCTACAGCCGCTTATGTACAGCACACTTCCATGCAGCACAATACGACGTGCGTGCAACGCAACCATCGTGCCGTCCAACGGGATCTTCAATCGATACGCGTATTGCTTGTACATACTATAATAGTTATTGACTATACAACGAATAGCGAGTGGAGCGCGAAATGGTGAGCAGTCAGGGTCGGCCGAATCTGACGCTGGCGATTTGTTGCATGAGCCTCTTCATCGTGGGCATCGACGTCACCATCGTCAACGTCGCCCTTCCTTCAATTCAGCACGATCTGCACGCCACCATCAGCAGTCTTCAATGGACGGTCGACGCCTACACCCTCGTCCTTGCGTGCCTCTTGATGTTGTCGGGATCCGTGGCGGA
>Ga0182012_10001060_pt1 | contig 30429 bp, 22 predicted proteins | sample 612S2SmetaG_FD_120486 | JGI IMG/M metagenome (GOLD analysis project Ga0182012, IMG submission 120486) | Permafrost microbial communities from Stordalen Mire, Sweden - 612S2S metaG | ecosystem: Environmental > Terrestrial > Soil > Wetlands > Permafrost | place: Sweden: Stordalen | collected...
GTCGCATCTCATGGTTCGCCTACGTCGTTCGGCTTCCGCACGGCACTCGTGACCGCGTGGTGCAAGCGCTCACCGCGCAGGGAATCGATTGCCGGCCTTACTTCCCTCCCATCCACTTACAACCCCTTTATTCAACTGATACCGCCCCGGGTCAAAATCTCCCCGTCACGGAAGACATTGCCTTGCGGACTCTCGCTGTGCCTTTCTTCAATCATTTATCAAATGAAGAAGTTCTTACAGTTTCCGAAGCCTTAGCCCGCGCGCTGCAAGACATATAACAGACTCCCCGCGCTCTTCGAACTGCGAATCTCTCCCGTCCGGTAATCGACCGCAACAACTTTCCTGACCGCCAGACCGGCCCCGTTCGCCATGCCGCGAAACTCGGCATCCGTGAACACGTGCCCTTTGGTTGAGCACGTCGCTCCATCCACGCTCCAGCGCGCGGCTACGTCCCCATTCTGTTCGCCGGGTAGAAAGCGGTCGCGCGCCATCCTCAACAGCGTCGGCAGCCAGCCATAATGACGCGCATTGTAACGATGGTTCACATCGATCAAAATCACCCCCTGAGGCGATAAAAGGCGCGCGCACTGCCGCAACACTTCCACGCGTGTCTGCGCGGGATGGATGTGGCCAAGCACATTCCACAGGCACGTAATCACGTCGAACTCATCCTGCTTCGACCAGAGCTCTTCCGCACGGATGGGCCACGTAGGAATGTTCGGCGGCCAATTGCCGCGCATCCCCGCGCTGGGCTCCAGCAGTACGAAATTCTTCAATCCAGTGGCCTTCACCACGCGGAGCGAGCGCGTACCGTCACCCGCGCCCACATCCAGCAGTGTGCGCGCTCCCCGCCGGCTCTCCTCAATCACCAGCGCAATCACCAGCCGCTCGATGCTGTCGAGATACGCGCGGCGGTCGTCGGAAATTCGCTTAAACTCGGGCGCAATCCGGTCGTATGCCGCCACCGGCTCCAGCGGAACTTGCCTTTCCATTCGGAAGAGTGCCAGTATAGCGGAACCGGTCGCACCGATGGACGACGCACTGCAGCTTCGGAATTTCACCAGCGCCCGCGTGGCGCTGGCGCGCGCGGGAAACAGCCTGTCGACGGCGGAGGTTCTGGCCTTTCAGGCCGCGCACGCGGCCGCCAGAGACGCCGTCCACTGGCGCATGGACGCGCAAGCGCTGGCACTCGAATGCAAGGCGCGCGGATGGCCGTCGGTCACCCTCCAAAGCGCCGCTCCGGATCGCGCCACCTACTTGCGCCGCCCGGATCTGGGACGCAAATTGAAGTTGGGACAGGAACTTGGCGTGCCGCATGCCGCGGGGAAGGATACCGAGGGGGAGTACGACCTCGCCATCATCCTGGCCGACGGCCTCTCGGCTTTGGCGATTCATCGCCACGCACTGGAACTCTGGGCGCGTTTGCTGCCGCTCCTCGACCCAGACAACTGGCATTGCTCGCCGTTGATCCTGGTCGAACAGGGCCGCGTCGCCATCGGAGATGAAATCGGCGAAAAACTGCACGCCGCGCTGTCTCTGGTGTTGATCGGGGAACGCCCCGGCCTCAGTGCGGCCGATAGCCTGGGCGCTTACCTCACTTGGAATCCCGTCACCGGCCGGACCGACGCCGAGCGCAACTGCATCTCCAACATCCGCCCCGCCGGGCTCCATTACGACCAGGCTGCTCAGCGCATCTTCGTGTTACTCACCCAAGCCCGATCGAGGCAGTTAACAGGAGTGTTGCTGAAAGAATCTTTGGCTTTGCCCAAGTAAGTCCAATTGGAGCAATTTCAAATGGTGGCCAGGGAGGGAATCGAACCCCCGACACGCGGATTTTCAGTCCGCTGCTCTACCAACTGAGCTACCTGGCCTTTTTGGCGGGAGAACTCCAGTTTACCTCAACCCAATTTCCGGGCCGCCGGCTTGGCAAAGTAAGTCAGAATGAAGTCCGCCCCCGCGCGCCGAATTGAGGTCAGCGTCTCCACCATCGCCCGCTCCTCGTCGATCCAGCCGTTCCGGGCGGCCGCCATGATCATCGCGAATTCGCCCGAAACCTGATACGCCCCCAGCGGGACATCGAACCGTTCGCGCGCCTCGCGAATCAGATCGAGATACGGCAGGGCCGGCTTCACCATCACCATGTCTGCGCCTTCCTCGATATCCTGCGCGATCTCGCGCATCGCCTCGCGTCCGTTCGCTGGGTCCATCTGGTACGACTTCCGGTCTCCGAATTGCGGCGTCGAATCGGCCGCTTCGCGGAACGGCCCGTAGAACACCGAAGCGAATTTCGCCGCGTAAGCCAGAATCGGCGTCTTCGCGAATCCCTCCGCGTCCAGAGCTTTTCGAATCGCCCCCACGCGCCCATCCATCATGTCCGAAGGCGCAACAATATCCGCGCCCGCCCGCGCATGCGAAACGGCGCTGGCCGCTAACCACTCCAGCGTCGCGTCGTTGTCCACGTCCCCATCCACCACCTTGCCGCAATGCCCGTGACTGGTGTATTCACAGTTGCAGACGTCGGTGATCACCAGCAGTTGCGGCACAGCGCTTTTGGCGGCCGCAACCGCGCGCTGCACAATCCCGGCCGGGTCATACGCGCCCGACGCCGATTCGTCCTTCGCATCCGGCAATCCAAACAGGATCACGCCACCGATCCCCAGACCGCGGACTTCTTCGCACTCACGAACCAAGCTGTCAATCGACATCTGGAACTGCCCCGGCATGGAGCTGATTTCGCGGCGCACTCCCTCGCCAGGGCAAACGAACAGCGGCAGGATGAACTGCGCCGGGTCGAGCCGCGTCTCGCGCACCAGTGACCGTATGGCTTCGCTCGAACGCAGGCGTCGCCCGCGATGGATGGGAAATGGCATCTGGTTCTATTATCCGGCGCTTGGCCAATCCGCCCCGCGAAAGGGATTGAAATTCGTGGACCGGTCAAACGCGTCAATGCCTTCGGAGCGTTTCAGAAAACTCACAATCTTATACGTGAGCGGAGTGGCCAGAACTTCGTAAACCACTTTAAACACATAGCCGGAGAGGATCAGGCTCACGATCGTTCCCACGGGCTGCGTGCCGGCGAACAGAAGCGTGATCACAAGGCACGTATCCACCGCCTGCCCCACCACCGTGGAACCCACCGTTCGCGTCCAAAGATACTTGCCATTGGTCAACAGCTTGAGTTTCGCGAGTGTGAAAGAGTTCGCAAATTCGCCCGCCCAATAGGCGATTAAGCTGGAAGCGATCACCCTCGGGATCACTCCGAAAATCGTCGCGTAAGCCTCCTGATTGTGAAACGAAGGCGCAGGCGGCAGCAATACCGCGAACCCGCCCAGCGCAGTCAGAAGCACCGACGCCAGAAAGCCCATCCAGATGGCGCGGCGGGAAGCCGCATACCCATAGACCTCGGTGAAGATGTCGCCAAAAATGTAGGTGATCGGGAAAAGCATCTGTGCGCCACTGAAAGTCAGCGGGCCGATTTTCGTCAGCTTCGCGGCCACCAGATTCGATACCAGCAGCACGACCACGAAGATGTGTATCAGAAACTCCAGGTGCTTGAAAGATTTCGGCGGCGCAGTATCCATTAGAGAAGTGTAAGCCACCAGCCTCACACCGCGACTGTCTGTCTTACTGAACTCTGATGCGCTGGCGGGCGTTCAATGTTTCCATGTGTACCAGCGCCTCGAATACGGCCAGAACCTGTTTTCGAAACTGGTAAACACGTTCCAGGTCGGCGCGGAATTCCACTTGAAAGTCCTTCGCCTTCATCCACTTATCCAGTAGTTTCGGCGACACGTCAATGTCCTGCCGCAGCGCTTCCAGAGAGTGGCCGCGCAGGAAGAGACCGTAAAAGAACGCAGCTTCCCTATGCGGGGAGCGGGGGTCGAAATCTTCAGCTGGCGTCATACCGGGAAATTCAGCGTAAGAAAACAAAGTATAGCCACGATTTTCCTGTTCGGGCAAGTAAAAAATTACACAAATCCACAGTCGGCTTCGCCGCTGGATTATGAATCGACCGTAGAATGAAAACATGTATTGCCTGCATGCCAAAAAGACGAGAGAGTTGGCCCTTTTTTTTCTTCTACTTGCCGTTCTTTCCGGCGTCGGTCTCCGTGCGGCCGACCATCCCGATCTAACGGGCACATGGAAGTTAGATGCAGCAAAAAGTGATTTCGGACCGTTTCCGGGACCAGGTTCCATGACGGACCACATTGATCAGCAGAAGTCCGAGATCATTGTCAACCGCGATCGCGCCGGCGAGCCCGTCGTCATTCACCTTCCGCTGGATGGTTCCGAGCGCACCAACGAACTCCGCGGCAATGCGATGAAGACCACCGCGCATTGGGATGGTGGGACGCTGGTGATCGACTACCGCGGACAGCAGCGCGGCCGTCCGGCGCAGTCCGAAGAGCGCTGGACTGTTGCGCCGGACGGCAAGACCATGAAAGTGATCCGGCAGCTATCGCGGCCGCAAGGCAAAATGGAGCAGACGTTATTGATGGTGAAGCAATAGCTTCGGAACGCCGCCGCTCCAGCTTCCGCCACCGTCTGATCCTGCTCTCCCGTTCCACCGCTCACTCCGATCGCACCCACCACCTGGCCGCCCCGTTTCAACGGAACGCCCCCCGCGAAAATCATCACCTTCCCGCTGTTCGAGAGTGAATCCCAAAGAACTGGCCGCCCGACTGGCTGAACTCCGCCAGCGTCTTCGTCTCGATATCGAACGCCCGCGCCGTCCAGGCTTTCTTGATGGAAATATCGATGCTGCCCATCCACGCCTTATCCATCCTCACGTGCGCCACCAGGTTCCCTCCGGAATCCGCTACCGCGATATTCATCGGCTGTCCGATCTCTTCCGCTTTCTTTTCAGCCGCCGCGATCACGCGACGCGCATCTGCAAGAGTGATCATCGTTTCTCCTTCGTCCCTTCAACATCAGTGTCGCAAGTGCGCCTTGCGACGCGAGTTTGACGCCGCGAATCCCATCCGCTAAATTAAAACTTGGAGCACTTCAGGGTGCCCCCAGCTCGCGGAAAGGGCTAAGCCCGCCTGAAACACAACGAAGAGACCGGACAAACGACTGTCCTTTCAGCCTGACGATGCGAGCCATCAGACGCAATCGAGCCACTGGCTCGGAAAGGGTGTCGTCATGACCACTTCTCTACCGTCGAATCCATCTTTCGAAAACCTCAGGAAACAAGCCAAGACCCTCAGGAAAGCCTGTGAGCAGGGTGACCTTCTCGCGCTCCAACGCATCCAGGCCCACTTATCAACTGCCATGCCTCGCCTCGCCGATTGCCAGTTCGTGCTCGCTCGCGAATTCGGATTCCAGAGCTGGCGTCAATTAAAAACCGCAGTAGAATCCACCCACCACGCGCCAACCGGCGAATTTGTCACCACGGCCTGTCTCTGTTACGACTACCCGCATTATGACCACCGGTCGTTCCACGCCCGTGCGCACCAGATGCTGCAACAGAATCCCTGGCTGGCGGAAGCCAACATCTGGTCCGCGGCCACGGTGGGTAACACAGCCGCCGTGCGTGCTTTCCTCAATGCGAACCCACAGCAGGCAAACCAGCCGGGCCCGAACGGATGGCCGCCACTCCTCTGCGCCTGCTACTCTCGCGTCCAACCCATTGAAAGCGAGCATTCCACCTTTCAGGTCGCCAAGGTTCTGCTCGCGCGCGGTGCTGATCCCAACGCCTTCACCATGAAAGGCGAACGCCGCTTCACTCTCCTTACCGGCTTATTCGGCGGCGGCTCCACCGGCATGGCGAACCAGTCGCCGCACCCCCGCTGGCGCGATCTGGCTGAGTTGTTACTCGAACACGGGGCCAATCCAGCCGACGAAGAAGCGTTGCGAATCAACCAGGATCTCGCCGGCACATACGGCAAGCTGGAGATTCTGCTGCGCCATGGATTACCGCCCAGTGCCACGGGCGCGGCCCTCTCGCGTGCCGTCCTTGCCGCCGACGCGGAAAGCGTCAAGCTCCTGCTCGCCCACCACGCCCCCACCGATGAGCCGTTCAATGGAAAGTTGCCCTGGCGTCACGCCATCGACAGCGGCCACCTGGATCTGGCCCGCCTGCTCGTGGAAGCCGGCGCGCCGCAGTCGGAGTTGGACGAAGTCGAGCGGTTCGTCTCCCTCTGCATGGCCGGCGAGAAAATGGAGGTCTCCCCACGGGTTCTCGCAAGCGCGCCCAAACAGCTCGTGCTCATGGCATCGAATGGAGGCCGCACAGCCGCGGTGGAACTCGCCCTCGATCTGGGATTCGATCCGAACTACCTGGATGAAGTCACGGCGCTTCACAATGCCGCGGCCCGCGATAACGAGGAGATTGTCCGTCTGCTCCTCCAGCATGGCGCGTCTCTCACCATCCGCGACCCCGATTATGACGGAACACCGGTCGGCTGGGCGGACTTCTTCGACAGGCGCCCCATGCGCGATATGCTGCTTTCGCAAGGCGCAATTTGCCTCTTCGACGCCCTGGATTTCAACCGGCTCGACCGCATTCCCGATATCCTCCAGCGCGACCCGGCCGCCCTGAACCGTACCTTCGCGGACTGCATCACGCGCGAACCCAGACCCGAAGACCGCCAAACCCCGCTCGCCCGAATGGTGGATCGCGGCAACGTGGAGGCCGCGCGCATTCTTCGGGAATGCGGCGCGCAGTAAACATTTCCGGCCGTGCCTGTTCTTTAACAACGGCTTCATTCGTTCGTCACCTGCCGGCACTAGCTTGGTAATTGAATGAGCCCCACCCCTCGCTCGTCGCACGCAGCGGATTTCGAAGGCGCCCTCGACCAGTTATCCATTGCCCGCCCGTTCAAGCGCTTCATCATTCCCCAAAGTCTGGAGCGTTTTTATCCCGAGCCGGAAACTTACCGCTGTCCCAGTGAATTCGCCGCCAGCGTGCGCCATAAGTTGAATGTCGATTACCAAGTATCCGCAACCGATCTCGCGCGCGTTCCCAAAACAGGTCCGGTCATCGTCGTCTGTAACCATCCCTTCGGCGTTCTGGAAGGCCTGATTCTCATCGAAATGCTCTCGCGCGTTCGCGCCGACGTGAAGGCCATCGCCAACTCCCTTCTGGCCACCGGTTTTCCCACCATGCGCGATAGCCTGATCCTGGTGGACCCGTTCGGAAACTCCAACGCCGCGACGGCGAACCGGAAAGGCGTCCGGGAAGTGTTTTCGTTCCTCGCTTCTGGCGGATTGTTGATCGTTTTCCCCGCCGGTGAGGTCTCCCACCTGCAGATTCGGGAACGTCGCATCGCGGACCCGAACTGGAACCAGAACATTGCCCGCTTCATCCGGCATAGCGAAGCCTCGGTTGTCCCCATCTTTATTCAAGGCTTTAACAGCGTTGCCTTCCACGTGATGGGGATGGTTCACTCCCAGTTGCGCACCGCGCGCCTGCTCCATGAACTGGTGAATAAAGAGCGCAAGACCATTCAACTGCGCATCGCGAACCCCATCCCGTTCGCGACGCTCCAGACTCTCGGCACGGATGCGGAGATGACGCGCTACTTACGTTACCGGACTTATCTGCTTGAGAAGCGTCGCGTCCCGCGGCTCACGCGCATGCCCCACCGGCCCAAACCCATCGCCGCCCCCGGCCCGCGGGCCGCCATCGAAACCGAAATCGCAGGCCTCAAATGCCTCAGCGAGAACGGCGGCCTCGAAGTCTATATCGCCAGGGCCTCGGAAATTCCCAACGCGCTGCGGGAAATCGGCCGGCTGCGTGAAGTCACCTTCCGGCAAGCCGGCGAAGGGACTGGCCAGCCCATCGACCTCGACCGGTTCGACAACCATTACCATCATCTGTTCCTCTGGGACTCCACTCAGAAGCGGATCGCCGGCGCATACCGGCTCGGCGTCACCACGGAACTGCTTCCGCGCTTTGGGCTTGACGGACTTTATACCCACAGCCTTTTCCAATTCGACCGCCGGATCTTCGATCGTGTCGGACCCGCCATCGAAATGGGCCGGTCCTTCGTCGTGCCCGATTATCAGAAGCAATATGCGCCGCTGCTCCTCCTTTGGAAAGGCATTGGTCTGTTTGTCGCCGCGAACCCGTCGCGGCCCGTGCTCTTCGGCCCTGTCAGTATCAGTAACGATTACAACCCGGTATCGCGCCGGCTGATCGTCCGCTATCTTGAAGCTCAGGAATCCGTCCGTGACCTGGGCGCCTTCGTCAAACCGCGCCGCCGTTTCCCAACGGTTGCGCGAGGCGCAGACAACGAGGCCATCAGCCTCATGCTGCGCAACACAGACGAACTGTCCGCCGTCACCGCCGATATCGAACCCGATGGGAAAGGCATCCCCATTCTTCTCAAGCAGTATCTGAAGCTCGGCGGCAAGCTTCTTGCCTTCAACCTGGACCCCGTCTTTTCAAACGCGCTCGACGGACTCATCCTGGTCGATTTGCGTCACACCGCGCCCGCCATCCTCAACCGTTACATGGGACCCGCCGGCGCCGGGAACTTCTTGAGCTACCATCAAAGAGCCAAGTCAGTCGCTGCAAAAACCGCGTGATCAATCCACCCCGCGTCGCGTTCCTCACCGATACCTACCATGAAGTGAATGGCGTGGCGTTGACCAGCCGTCAGTTGCAACAGTGCGCCAGGCGCCGTGGTTATCCGTTCCTCTGCGTCTACGGCGGCGCAGGCGACAAGCGGGAACAGTTCGATTCGGTCAAGCACGTCCAACTGAACCGCGGTCCGCTGGCATTCAACCTCGACAAGGGACTGCGGCACGATCCTGTCCTCTGGCGTTACATGGGCGATCTGCGCGCGGCCATCCGCGCCTTCAAAGCCGACATCATTCACATCACCAGTCCCGGCGACGTCGGCGAAATGGGCGCGGTCCTCGCCTATCAGCTCAAGATTCCACTGGTCATTTCCTGGCACACAAATTTCCATGAGTTCGGTGCGCGCCGTCTCGACCGCATGCTGAGCTGGCTGCCAGACTCCGTGCGCAATCCAATCTGTCAGGCGAGCGAGCGCCACATTCTGAATGCCATGATCCGTTTCTATAAAATCGGCCGGATCCTGTTTGCTCCCAACGACGAACTCATCGCCATGCTGGAACAGCGCACCGGGCTGCCCACGTTCCTGATGAAGCGCGGAATTGACGCGAATCTTTACTCGCCCGCGAAGCGCACCGCGCACGACGGCATTTTCCGCCTGGGCTATGTCGGCCGCATCACCCCGGAAAAAAGCGTTCGTTTCCTGGTGGATCTGGAGCGCGCGCTGCTCGGCCTCGGCTTACGCAGCTTCCGTTTTCTCGTCGTGGGCGACGGCAGTGAGCGCGACTGGCTCGCCCGGAACCTGAAGACGGCGGATTTGCCCGGCGTGCTGCGCGGCGAAGCCCTCGCCGAAGCTTACGCCAACATGGATCTCTTCGTTTTCCCCTCGAAAACGGACACTTTTGGTAACGTCATCCTGGAGGCGATGGCCTCCGGCGCGCCCTGCGTCGTGACGGATCAGGGTGGTCCCAAGTTCATCGTCGATGATGGGATAACGGGCTTTTCCGCATCCACTGACGCTGCGTTCGTGCGCCGCGTCGCCGAGATGATGATGTCTCCCGAGTTGCACGCAATGATGAGCGCGGCCGCCCGCCGCCAGGCCTGCCGCGCCTCTTGGGACGCGGTATTCGACGACATCTACGCCGCGTACGATTACGCGCTGCACGGCTTAGGCGAGACCGCCGTCCTCCCCACGTGACCCTGCCAGCCAGTTCGACGGCAACGCTGGCTGGTCCCCTGGTGGCGCGGACTTCAGTCTGCGCATCCATTTTCTTCTCGAACACCATCTGAACCGGATCAACAAGATCCTACCGCAACCCCTCCAATAACGCCCGATCCACCTTCGCCTTCACCGTCCTGCGATCCATCCCCAACCTGCGCCCCGTCTCCTCATAACTCCGCGTCTGCCCATAAACCACCGTCGCATACCGCGAAACCAACTGATCCGCGGTCAACCCACCCGCCCGAAAATCTTCACACATCCGCTCCGTGGGGTCTGAAGATCGAAGACGCGCCGGCCGGTAATCCCGCCGGATCAGCACGTTCTTGATGCACTGATCCAGTTCGCGATAATTCCCCGGCCACCGATACGTGTCCCCCAAATTCGCCCCAATCCATCGCATCACGTCAGCCGTCAACTCCTCTGCGTCGTCTCCCGCTACGCGCCGCGCCATATAGTGGACGGCTTCGCCCAGCACCTGCGGCGAATCGGCAATCTGCTCGGCCAGCGATGGCGTCGTGATCTGGTCCGAGCACAGCCGGAAATACAGATCCTCGCGAAACGCACCCTTCCCGATCTGCACAGCCAGATCGCGATTCGTCGCCGCAATCAACTTCCCGCTAAATACAAGGCTCGCCGTGTCGCCCACCCGGTGAAATGTTCGCGTCTCGATCACGCGCAACAGCTTCACTTGAATCGAGGCGTCGAGTTCGCCCAGTTCGTCCAGGAAAACGGATCCTTCGGCCGGGCACGTTTCGAGCCATCCCTTGCGGTCTCCCGCAGCGCCCGTGAATGAACCGCGCCGGTGCCCGAACAGCTCGCTTTCCACCAGCGTTTGAGAAAGCGCCGAAATGTTGATTGGAAGGAACGTCTCCGCGCCGTCACCCGCGAACGTCATGTCACGTTCCCGAAATGGCGCCCACCGCGAGAGCCCGATCGCTCGCGCCACCAGTTCCTTCCCGCTCCCCGACGGTCCCGTAATCAACGTGGCGAATTCACCCATTCGCGAATAAAGCGTGCGGCGGTACCGCCTCATATCGTGCGTGAATACGGATTGCCAGATCGCCCCGCGCAGTCGCGCCGCGGGCATCGAGCCGCCGATCACATCCCGAAAGATCTGTTCGAACGCGCGCTGGATTTGCCGGAAAATCGAGAAGGTCAACGCGGGTTGATGCCCGGATGGCAGCCGCACTCCATCGATTTCGAGGAACGCGCGCCAGTCCTGAAGAAATTCCCGATAAAAGGCCCATTGCATTCCGGGGCGTACGCCGCTGCCGAAACTCGCCGCGTAGAACCGGGGATAGAAACGCTGATAGAGAAGATGCAGAATCGCATCTTCGTACAGCACCAGGTCGCTCGCGCGAGTGGCCGCACCCTGCGCAACACGCGTGCGCAGCTCTTTTGCCAGCGGCTCCAGTTTGGCGAAAATGCGCCACACGTTCTCCCGCGGCTTCTCAGGATTTTCCACCTGCTGGCTCCATACCGGTTCGCCCTGCACGTACTCGGAACCAAGCGCCGCGCGCTCAAACTCGGTATGCTCAGGCAGGAAGGGGTTGCAATACGAGAACTCCGAAACCGCCCGGAGAAAAGCCCGCTCGGAAGAATTCAGAAATGCCATGTACAAGAATGGTACAGTGATGCGCGTAGAATGTATATATCTGTAGAATTAACCATGCGTAACTCATTGATTCTATTACCCGCCCCGAAGGACCCCACCGTGCAATTCCCACCCGCATGAAAACTCTGCTGAAGAACGCCGGATTCCAATCGTTCCTGTGGACGCAGTTTCTCGGCGCACTGAACGACAACCTCTACAAGATGATCGTCTCGCTGCGCGCCGTTTACGTCGCGTCGCAGACGGGCCACGGAGGCGAATACCTTTCCATCGCCCTCGCCGTGTTTACCATTCCTTTCCTTCTCTTCTCCGGCTACTCCGGCCATCTGGCGGACCGCTTCTCGAAGCGCACTATTCTCATTTCGGTCAAAGCGTTTGAGATCGGCGTCATGTCCCTCGGCATTCTGGTCTTCTTCTCCACCGACGTGCGCTTGATGCTGATCGTGTTGTTCCTGATGGCGCTCCATTCCACCGTCTTCAGCCCCGCCAAATACGGCATCGTTCCCGAGATCGCCGGCGAGAAGGACCTTTCCCGTGCGAACGCGCTGCTGGAAATGACAACCTTCGTCGCTATCATTCTCGGCACGGCCGTCGGCGGCCTGATTTTCAAGCTCTGGAAACTGGAGCCGTGGAAGATGGGCTACCTCATGCTGGCCATCGCCGTCGTTGGTTTTGCCGCCAGCTTCGGGATCACCCGCGTGCGGCCCAGCGGCGCCAAGGCGCCGTTCCTTTGGAATCCTCTCGGCGAAGTAGTCACCGGCACGCGCATCCTGCTGCGCGATCGTCCTTTGTGGTTGACCGTGATCGGCATCTCGTACTTCTGGTTTCTCGGTGCCCTGTTTCAGACCGATCTGGTGGTGTTCGGGAGCGACGTGTTGAAGGTTGATGAAACGCACATCGCCGCGATGGTGGGCTGTCTCGCTGTCGGAATCGGTATCGGCAGCATGCTCGCCGGTCGCCTGTCGGGCGATAAAGTTGAGATCGGCCTCGTGCCGCTCGGCTCCGCTTTGATGACCGCTTCAAGCATCGCGGTTTACTTCTCCAAAGGTTCCTACTGGATGAGCATCGCCGCGCTGATGATGCTCGGTATCGCCAGCGGACTCTTCATCGTTCCCCTCAACGCCTTCCTCCAGCAGCGCAGCGAGAAAGGCGAAACCGGCCGCGTCATCGGAACCAATAATTTCTACAACACCCTGGGCATGCTGCTGGCCTCCGCCACGCTCTACGCATTGCACGACTTGCTGCATCTGTCGCCCGCCACCATCATTCTCTTTTCGAGCCTCGGCACCATCGCCGTAACCGTGTACCTGGTCAAACTGGCGCCGGAATTTCTGATCCGGTTCGTCCTCTGGCTGCTCACTCACACGTTGTTCAAGATCCGGATCGAGGGCCGGGAGAACAGTCCCCACCGCGGCCCCGCCATGCTGGTGGTCAATCACATCTCCCATGTCGACGGGTTTCTGGTCATGGCATGCATACAGCGCTTCGTCCGCTACATGGTGTGGAAGCCTTATTACGACAACCCCTCATACCACTGGTTCTTCCACCTCGCCAATGCCATTCCGGTGGGCACCAGCGGACCTCGCGATCTTGTCCGCTCTCTTCAGGACGCGCGGGCGGAACTGAAGGCCGGACACGTGGTCTGCATCTTCGCGGAGGGTTCGATCAGCCGCACCGGAAATCTGCTGCCCTTCCGCCGCGGTATCGAGAAGATCGTCGATGGGCTCGACGTGCCCGTTATACCGGTGCATCTCGACCGCCTGTGGAACAGTCCTTTCAGTTTCAAGGGCGGCCACTTTTTCGGGAAGCGGCCCACCAGGTTTCCCATTCCGGTCACGGTGTCGTTCGGGAAACCCATGGGGGCCGGCTCGTCGCACCCGTATCAGCTCCGCCAGCGCGTGGCCGAGCTCGCGAGCGATGCGGTCGCTCTCCGCAAGAACAATCGCGATCTTCTGCATTTACGATTTGTCCATACCGCGCGAAAGAACTGGTCCAGCTTCGCGATGGCGGATTCCACAGGCCGGGAACTGACCTATGGCCGCGCGTTGACCGCCGCCGTTCTGCTCTCGCGATGGGCGCGTCCCCGACAGGAAGAAATGATCGGTCTGCTGTTACCGTCGTCGGTCGGCGGCGCGCTCGCGAATCTCGGCGTTACGCTGGCGGGCAAGGTTCCGGTAAATCTGAATTTCACGGCCGGACCGGAGGCGATGGAGTCCGCCATTCAGCAATGCGGAATCAAAATCGTTCTCACATCGCGGACATTTCTCGCGAAGGCCACGCTCGCCGCGACGGATCAGATGGTATTCCTTGAGGATATCTTGCCGCAGGGGAAACTCGCGCAACTCTCCGCGTTGGTCACTGCGAGATTCGCGCCGGCGTGGATGTTGCGCGCAGGCAAAACGCCGGATTCTCTCGCCGCGGTGATCTTTTCGAGCGGTAGCACGGGCAACCCCAAGGGCGTAATGCTCTCCCACTTCAACTTGCTGGCGAACATCGATGCCATGCTGCAGGTCTTCGCCATCGGCGAGCGCGACCGCATCATTGGCGTGCTTCCGTTCTTCCACTCGTTCGGGTTCACAGTGACCATATGGCTCCCGCTTGTTCTCGGATGCGGCGTGGCCTATCATCCGAATCCGATCGACGCCAAAGCCATTGGCGAACTGGTATCGAAGTATAAAGGCACCTTCCTCCTGGCGACCCCGACCTTCTGTTCCGGCTATGCGCGTAAGTGCACCAGAGAGCAGTTTCAATCGCTCCGCTTCGTGCTGGTCGGTGCGGAGAAGCTGCGCGAATCGATCGCCAAACAATTTGAAGACGCGTTCGGCATCGCCCTGCTCGAAGGCTACGGATGTACCGAGATGTCGCCCGTGATTGCGGTGAACTTTCCCGATTTCGAAGCCGGCCGCGATTCGCAGCGCGGTCATAAGTTCGGCACGGTCGGGCAGCCATTGCCGGGCGTGGCCGTGAAGATCGTCGACCCAGAAACCATGGAACCGCGTGGCGTGAATGAAGAAGGGCTTCTGCTGGTCAAAGGCGCCAACCGAATGCTGGGGTACCTCGGCGCGCCTGCGTATCAGGACGCCTGGTACCGCACCGGCGACATCGCCATCATGGATGACGAAGGCTTCCTGCGCATCACCGACCGCTTGTCGCGCTTCAGCAAAATCGGTGGAGAAATGGTGCCGCACCTCAAAATCGAGGCCTATATTTTGCAAGTCTCCGGCGACGAACCCTGCGTCGTCGTCGGGGTTCCGGATGACAAGAAGGGCGAACGGATTGCGGTCCTCTATACGCAGCGTTCGTTAACGCCCGACGATTTATGGAAGAGGCTCGCCGCCACCGACATCCCGCGCCTGTGGCTGCCGAAGCAAGAGAACATTCACCAGGTGGAGAGCTTGCCATCGCTCGGAACCGGCAAGATCGACCTGAAAGGCGTGCGGGCAAAAGCCGAGGAATTATCGCAGGTCCCAGCCCTGTAGCGGGCCGCACTTACTATAGGAAAGGAGTCTCAATAACATGGCAAGCCTCGATTGGTCGAAATGTGCCGCCGTGGAAAGCGTCCGCGGCAAGGTCAGCGGAGCCTGGGTCCTGAAGGGAACGCGAATGCCCGCGTCCGCTATCTTTGAGAACCTCGAAGCCGGGGCCAATATCGACGAGATCATGGAGTGGTTCGATGGACTCGATCGTGAACAGGTCAAAGCCGTGATCGCATTTGCGGCCCGCAGTCTCGAAAAAGAGCCCACGTACGCGCTCTGATTCACTCTCCTCGAAGCGCCATAGCCGGCTCCACTTGCGACGCCCGCCGAGCCGGTATCGCAGTAGCAATCACAACCGCCAAAACCAATAAGACTGCCGCTGTGATCCACGTGACCGGATCGCTTCCAGTAACCCCATAGAACAGAGAACCTGACAACCGCGTCGCGCCCATCGAAAGCAATGATCCCGTTAGAACTCCGACCCCGGCAACCAGAGCGGCCGGCCGCAGCACCGCCGCGACCACGAGCCGCGTCGTGCCACCCAGCGCCATCCGGATCCCAATCTCAGCCGTCCGCTGTGTCACCGAATATGCGGCGACTCCATAAAGTCCCACCACCGACAACACCAAGGCGATGCCCGCGAGCGCGCTCACACACCACGCGGCCAGCCTCTCCTGCGCCAGCACGGCGTCGGTATACATCGAGAGCGTCTGCGGCGCGCTCACATTGACCACCGATCGCACCAGCGGCAGCGCCGCCATCGGATTGCCGTGGGTGCGCAGCATCAGGAATACGTCACCCTCGCCGCGCTGCGCAATCGGAAAGTAAACTCGTGGTTGAATCTCGTCCCGGTAAGAGTGCCGGCTCTGATCCTGAACGGCTCCAACCACCGTCACAGTCTGGTCGCCGATGCGAAACCGGCGCCCAATCGCATCACCCCTCCAATACTTCGTAGCCATCTGGCTATTCACGATCGCGACCGGTTCTTTGCCCGCCACATCGCCTTCCGTAAAATCACGCCCGCGAAAGCGGCTCACTCCGGCGATCTTGAAAAAACCCGGCGACACCATGTTGACCTCCACGCGCTCCTTGAGCGCCGAACCCGGCAGCGCGATATTCGCGGCGGCTCGCACTCCGCTCATGGGTAAGTCCGAGGCCATCGCCGCGTCACTCACGCCGGGAATTTCCCGGAGCCGCCGGAGCAACCGGTCCCACCCAGTAACCCCTTCAACGCGGCACAGCAGCAAGTTACCGGATTGCAAAAATGGGTCCACCTCGGCGGCTTTTCGAAACGTACGGACAAACAAACCCGCTTCCACCAGCAGCACCAGTGAGAGCGCAATCTGCATCCCAGTAAGCCCGGTCCGCAAATTCCACATCTGCCAGCGCCCGCCTGCCGCGCCAGCTGCTCGAAGGGACGCAATCAGATCCGTTCGCAAAGCCTGACGAAGCGGCAAAAGCCCGACCGCCGCCGTCACCAGAAATCCCATCGCGGCAGTGAACGCAATCACTCGCACGTCGAGGCTCAGATCGAGCGCCAGAGGAATCGAAAAGAGCCGTGGGAACGCCGCCAGAGCGTGCGTCAGAACGGTTCCGATGAGCACGCCCCCAACGCAACCCGCCGCCGAAAGGATGAAGCTCTCCATGAGCAGAAGCTTCGCAACATCCCAGGCACGCGCGCCCAGCGACAAGCGCACCGCGAGTTCGCGGTGCCGCTGCGCCGCGCGCGTCAGCATCAGCGCGGCGACATTCGCGCAGGCGATCGCCAATACGCTCGCCGCCACCACAAAAAGGATCGACAGAACGCGCAGAATCTGCGATCGAAAACCCGGCCAGAAGCGAGCGTCGGCCAGTGGAACGGCTCTCGCCGCCCAGTCGTCATTCTGAGCGCGGCTCCGCTCCGCAAGCGCGCTGACTTCACGTGCGGCGTTTTCGACGGTCACACCTGGAGCAAGCCGGCCCGTCACCACAAAGCTGCGCATCTCGCGCGCGTGAAGCGCATCGATTTGGCCGAAGTCCACCGCTTCGCGATAGAACTGCATCGGTATCCAGACTTGCGGCCGATCCCCCCAATCCAGCACGATCCCCTGGTATTCCGCAGGCACAATCCCGATCACGGTAAAACGGTGACCGTTGATGTCGAGCGCGCTTCCCAGCCGCTGACGGTCACCCATGCGCTCGCTGATCATCGCCACCGGTTCACGCTCCCGACTGTTGAAATCACGACCGAAGCGAGGCCGGATTCCCAGCACGCGAAAGTAGTCATTACTCACCAACTCGCCCGGCAGATCCTGAGGAAATCGGGCGCGTACATAGGCCAGCATTCCCGAAAAAGACCGCGCATTCCTCCGGTAATCCTCAAACTCCGGCCACGAAAGCGCGGTAAGCTTCTCCGGATCATGCGCCATCACGTCATAAAGCGAGACCAGGTTCCCCGGCTCTCGAATCCCCGGAAGTGGCCGCAGCAGCACCGCGTCGATCAGACTGAAAATCGCGGCGTTGGCGCCCATCGCGATCGCGAGAGAAACGACAGCGACGCTGGTGAATACAGGCGCTTTTCGCAAACTTCGAATCGCGAGTGCGAGCTGAGGCACGCTCAAAATCATAACCGATACAATCTCTGTGAATGCTCCTGAGGCGGAGTGTGAAGGAGTGGATTGCACTTCTTACCAACCCACAGCCTGAAAAACAAGTCCCGTCCGACCAGATGGAAGTGGCCCTCCTGGAATTCCTGGATTGGTTAGCGTCCCAGAGTGACCGTCTGGTTCTTACCTTTTGTTGGGCACTTCTCCGAGCCAAGTCACCTCGCGGCTGGACGAATGCGACTGACCCGATCAGATGGCTCTCCGAGCGGGGCAGGCTTCACGGAGACCTTGACCGGCATGCACTCGAACTTGCCGTCACCCTTGCGGATGACGCCGATCAGATGTCTTGGTGGCCCAAAGAACGCTGGCTCGTCGCTGACTGGAGCCGGGATTCCCAGGTGTATAAAATCTGTGCCAGTCACCCCAGTCGCGTGGTCCGAGGCTGGGCGGCGCGTGCATTGGGGACCCTGTACGTCAACTGCCTGGATGCCGGCAAAGTCGCTTCACCTCTCACTGAAATATTGACTTGGTTGCAAAGTCTCGAGCAGGTTCATGCCGGCATTTGCGGCCCGTTCCTGGAGGGCGCCGAATGGGGTATGCCCGCGGGAGGCCTGGCCGCATACACCGCCAGCTTTGACTTCAGAACCTGGTTCCTGGAGACCCTGCGCACCAGCAGCCGGGAAGTCGACCTTCCGCATCTCCTGACCCTGGAATTCTATGCCCATGAGTTCTTCTGGCGCGATTCCGAGGCTATCCGGGAAATGCTGCGGATGGGTCGCCGGCATCTCGCTCTCCTCACCGCAACCGAAGAGCCCGGGAAAATATACGAAATGATGGACCTTTTAGAAGAGATGGCGCGGTCTGAAGACCCGGTTATTTCGCGCGTCATTCACACCTATTTGGAGAAGCGCGAGGAACACGCTGGAATGGAACATCTCGAACAAAATTAACGGAACTGTGCGAAAATCCGTAGCGTACTCACCACCATGCGTTCCGCACTCTGTTTCTCCCTCGCACTCGGTCTGGCCCATGCCGCCCAACCGCCGCTGCTCGATCGCCAGCTCTTCTTCGGCGATCCGGAAATCTCAGCCGCTCAGATTTCCCCGGACGGCCAGTACGTCGCCTTCCTGAAACCGCTTCACGAAACGCGCAACGTTTGGGTCAAGAAGGCCACCGAGCCTTTCAGCGCAGCCCGGCCGGTCACCGCCGACAAAACCCGCCCCATCCCCGGCTTTTTCTGGAGCCGCGACAGCAAGTACATCCTGTTTGCGCAGGACAAAGCGGGCGATGAGAATTTCAACGTCTATGCGGTAAGCCCGAGCGCGGCCCCGGCAACCGGAAGCGAGGTCCCCGAAGCCCGCAATCTCACCGACGCCAAAGGGGCCAGAGCCGAGATCTATGCCCTCCCGCGCAGTAAGCCGGACATCATCTACGTCGGTCTGAACGATCGCGACAAAGCCTGGCATGACCTCTACGAAGTCAAGATTTCAACCGGGCAGCGGACACTGCTCCGCAAGAATACCGACCGCCTCACCGGGTGGGTCTTCGATCTCAAAGATGAATTGCGTCTCGCCACGCGCTCGGCCGACAACGGCGATACCGAAGTGCTGCGCGTGGACGCGGACAAGTTCACCAAGGTCTACTCCTGCAATGTGCTCGAAACCTGCGCGCCGCTGCAGTTTCACAAAGACGGCCGCCGCCTTTACATGATCACCAACAAAGGCGCCGGCGCCGACCTCATCCAACTCGTCCTGTTCGATCCGGAAACGCAGAAAGAGGAATTCGTCGAGAAAGATCCGCAAGGGCGCGTCGATATGGAAGAGCCCTTATTCTCCGATGTTTCGGACTCCCTCATCGCGACCGTATACGTCAACGAAAAGCGCACGATCTATTGGAAGGACAAAGCTTACCAGGCCGACTACGAATGGCTCGAAAGCCAGTTACCGGACAAGGAGATCGGCTTCGGTTCCCACACCGCCGATGAGAAGCTATGGCTCATCTCAGCGACCTCCGACAAAGAGCCGGGCGAAACCTATCTCTTCGATCGCGCCTCGAGGAAGCTGACTCTGCAATACCGCATTCGCGAGGAGTTGCCGCGTGACGCTCTGTCGCCAATGAAACCGGTGCGCTACAAGTCCTCGGATGGATTGGAGATTCCGGCCTATCTGACGTTGCCGAAAGGTCTGGATGCGAAGAACCTGCCCGTGTTGATGTTCCCGCATGGCGGCCCGTGGGGCCGGGACAACTGGGGCTTCAATACGCTCGCGCAGTTCTGGGCGAACCGCGGCTATGCGGTGCTCGAAATGAACTTTCGCGGCTCCACCGGCTATGGCAAGAAGTTCCTCGATGCCGGCAACAAGGAGTGGGGCCGGAAAATGCAGGACGATATCACCTGGGGCGTGAAGTATCTGGTCGCCGAGGGAATCGCAAACCCGAAGCGCGTGGGCATCATCGGCGGATCCTATGGCGGCTACGCAACCTTGGCCGGCGTGGCCTTCACGCCGGACGTCTATAGTGCCGCGGTGGCCATCGTTGCGCCTTCCAATCTGATCACGTTGATGGGTTCCATCCCGCCGTACTGGGAAGCCGCCAGGAAAGTCTTCAATGAGCGCATGGGCGATCCCAATACGCCGGAAGGGAAGAAGCAACTGGAGCGGCAGTCTCCTCTCAACTCGGCCGGCAAGATCAAGACGCCGCTGTTGGTGGTGCAGGGCGCAAACGATCCCCGCGTCAACAAAGCCGAATCGGACCAGATCGTGATCGCTCTGCGCGACCGCAATTTTCCGGTGGAGTACCTGGTGGCGGACGACGAGGGACACGGGTTCCATAGACCGGTGAACAATCTGGCGCTGTTCGCGGAAGCGGAGAAGTTCCTCGCCACGTATCTCGATGCCCGCTATCAGGAGACCATGACGCCGGAAGTAGCCAAGCGGCTGAGCGAACTGCGCGTGGACCCGAAGACCGTGGTGTTGGCGAAGAAAGTAGATGCGGCCACCATTGGCTTGCCGGTGCCCGATGCCGCGCCCAAGCCGGGAACCTACAACTACAAGGCGAGCGTCGCTGCCGGCGGCCAGACCATTCCGCTCGGCATCAGCACCGAAATCCGGGATGAAAACGGCGCGTGGACCTTCGTCGATACCATGAAATCCCCCATGGGCGACGCCGTGGATACGGCGGTCGTGGAGAAGGGAACCCTGCTGATTCGAAAGCGTTCCGTGAACCAGGGTCCCATGTCCCTGGAGACAACCTATGCGGGTAACTCAGTCACGGGCAAGATGACCATGGGCGGCAAAGACACGCCGATTTCCGTCGACCTTGGCGGTCCCGCATTCGCCGAGGCCGCCGGCGCTCCCTTCGTCATCGGATGTCTTCCGCTCAAGGAAGGCTATGCCGTCACTTTCCGCAACTTTGATCTGCAAAAGCAGAAGGTAAAACTGCTCCAGTTGAAGGTCGCTGCTTTGGAGCAGGTTGCAGTGCCGGCGGGTAGCTTCGATGCTTACCGCGTGGAAGTGACTAACCCCGAAGACGCCGCGGAGAAAGTGACTTACTGGATCGCCAAGGATACCCGGAGCGTGGTGAAGATGGCGGCCGTTCTTCCTTCCATGGGCGGCGCAACGCTGTCAGCGGAGTTGCAGTAGAAGCCTTTGATCGGTTACGCAATGCATCGTTCCCGCTCCTCGGCCGCGGTGGCCACCGTGATGCACGCGTCCCTGGCGGAGACAGGTTTGCTGTAGAGGAAGCCCTGCGCGTAGTCACAACCCAGACCCTCCAGCATGCGGGCTTGCGACTGCCGTTCGACGCCTTCGGCGACCACTTCCAGATTGAGAGTGTGCGCCAGCGTAATCACCGACCTCACCACCGGTAGGGTGTTTGCTTCCGTGTCCATTCCGCTGACGAACGCGCGATCGATCTTCAGCACATCAATCGGCAGCTTCTGCAGATAGAGCAAAGAGGAATAGCCCGTGCCGAAATCGTCCACGGCGATCCGAATCCCCAGGTCACGCAGTTGCTGCAGCCGGGCGGCGTTTCCGGCCATATCGCTCATTACCAGCGTTTCGGTAATTTCCAGTTCCAGCAGACTCGCCGGTAGCCCGGTTTGTCTCAGAACTCGCGCTACCGTGGCGGGAAATGTCGCGTCGGCAAGCTGAAGGGCCGAGACATTCACGGCAATCCGAAGATTCCTGCCGAATTGCGACTGCCAGTCCGCCCCCTGTTCGCAGGCTTTTTGAAGCGTCCAGGCCCCCATGGCGACAATGAGCCCAACTTCTTCCGCCAGCGGGATAAACTGGCCCGGCGGCAGCAATCCAAGCTTCGGATGAACCCATCTCATCAACGCTTCAAACCCGGTCAGCGCGCCATCGAACCGCACCTGCGGCTGGTAGTGCAGAATCAACTGGTCGCGGTCGAGCGCGAGGTGCAGATCGTACTCCAGTTCCATCCGTTTGATGGTGGATTTCTCCATTGAGGGGGAGAAAAACTCGAACCCGCCTTTCGCGCCACGTTTGGCGCGATACATCGCAATATCCGCGTTCCTCTGCAACTCTGCCGCGTCGGCGCCCGTTTCCGGATAAATGCTGATTCCGATGCTGGCCCCAATGTGAACCTCGCGTCCGGCGATATGAAATTCCTGCGAGATCACCTGCAGCATCCGGGTTACGGTGCGTTCAGCGTCCGCGCTCGAAAAGATGTCCTCGCAAATCACGGCAAATTCGTCTCCGCCCATCCGGATCACAGACTCGCCCGCCTCAAGATGAGCGGTCAACCGTTCTCCCACCGTCCGTAGAAGATCGTCTCCTGCCTGATGTCCCAGCGAATCGTTCACCTGCTTGAAGCGGTCAAGATCGATAAAAAGTAGCGCGAGCTTCGAGGAGAGTTCCGCGGCCCTACTTAAACCTAGGTCCATTTTTTGGGCGAACAACAGGCGATTGGGAAGGCCGGTCAACGCGTCGTGCTGCACCTGGTAGACCAGCTGCTCCTGCTTCGACTGCCGCTGCGCGATCGTCAACATCTCCCGCTGGCTCTGGATGCAGAGCCGGATCAGGAAAGCGTCGGCGAACAGCACCCATGTTACATGTTCTACCCAGCGCCAGTGGTTTGACCACTCAGGTCCGTAAATCGAAGCCGGCCAATAGACGCCTCTGATGAAGTGATCGGCCGCGGTGACCAGCGAGGCTGTGATCAGCACCCTCCAATCCCGGTAAAACGCCAGGAAGGCCAGCGAGCCAAAAACGTGGAAGTGCGTTTCGATCCGGCCGCCCGTCAGATCGATCAACAGCGCGGAGGTCAGCATTTGCGACACGGCGATGACGTGCCGGGTGAGCGTGGTTCCCGGATGAATTTTCACCAGCACGATGGGGAAGACGCTGAGTATTCCGCCCATGAAAAGGGCGAACCACACGTGCGGATTGATGTGACTTACCGTTCCCGACCAACTCAGCGGCGTCCACAGCGCTATCGCAAGTCCGGCGGCCCATTGAAACCCGAACAGTTTCGCAAAGGTACGATCGGTCTCCTGACAAATATTGGTCCTTTGGGACTCAAGGAGTTCCTGTACTTCGGTGCCAGGGGATTCATTTGTTGGGGGCAATTGCAGTTTCTCCGGCGATGGCGTCCTCACCGCCGATCGCGCAGCCGAACACGGGCGCATCGCGAGCAATGGGCTGGCCGCCGTCAATCAATGCCGTCAAGCTGGAAAGGCCGGAATTGCGGCCCGCGTGACCCCGGCCCGCTGTGATTCCTCCCCGAAAAAGCAATTTGCCGTTTCCGTCATAGAACCAAAGCTCCCCGGAAACCCGCGCATGAAACTTGCCTAATTCCTCGCCCCCACGATCGAAGACCACGTCTATCCCCTGGCTCCGTTGGGCGCGGCGCACCAAACCGGTCATCACCCAATCCGCGGGATATCCCTTCGGCTGGTAAACCAGCAGGTGCGTGTTGATGCGCGCATGTTGATGCTCCAGCACTCCCTGTAGTTCAGACAAGCTCGTCTCCGAGCAAGGGCACCTCGGATGAATGGCCATCACCAGCGTCGAGACGCCGGGTTCCCGATGCAGGGAACTTGCGGCCGGCCAACTCTGGCTCATCGGACCTGTACTGGTGGCTTTCAAGGCATAGGTGTTGAAAACAAAGATCCCAGCCACCACAGACACTCCCCACCCGGCAACCAGCACGTACGTCAGGCTCAGCTTCAGCGTAAGGCGCGATTTCACCGGTAGCATGCTTAGCCATCGGCATTGCCTGGGAAAAGCTTTAGATCAAAAACGTGCCGCAATAAACCGGTCCAGCGCAGCCGATGTATCGAATAGCTGCTGATCGGGCGCGAACCGGTACGGTTCCATCTCCGCGCAAATCCAGCCGTTGTAGCCCACCTGGTCGAAAGCGGCGCGAATTTTCGGCCAGTCGTTATCCCCCAGGAAAATATTCGTATAAACGCTCTCGTGCCCGCAGCGGCCGCGGTGCCGCAGCACGTCTTTCACATGCACGCGTGTAATTCGAGAACCCAGCATTTCGATCCACTGCTGGGGAAAGCCGGTGTCATGAATATTCCCGGTATCGAAATGCAGCCCCACCGCCGGATGGTTCACGTCGTCCAGAAACAGACGAAACTCGCGCGGGCTCAGCAGGAAGCGTTGCTCGGAATTGCAGTTCTCGCAGCCGATGCGTACGTGTACCCTGGCGGCGATTTCGCCCAGCTCGCGCATCGTATCCACGGTGCGTTTATAGACATCCTCGTACGGCGCATCTTCCGTGACGATCCCGGCCACGACGAGTATCGCATCCGTTTTCAAAAGCGTGGCTGTCTCGATCTGACGCCGCAGATTCCTGCCGGCCACTTCGCGGATCTTCGGATCGGGCGACGACAGTTGAAATTTCCAATCGAGCGAGTTGGCCACGTGTGAGACCACAAGCCCCGCGTTCTGCACTTTGCGGAGCAGTTCCATCACGGCCGTGTCCGCCGTCTCCACCTGAAACCACGGCCTGGCGCCCAGCCATAGTTCGACGCCGTCGTATCCCGCGCGGTGAATGAGTTCGAGGTTCTTGTCCAACCCCCAGCTTGCCGGGAGCAGATTATCTCCAATTGCTTTTCGCATTTGCGGGAAGTATATAAGAAAACCACGCGCGCCTCGTTTAAGCTGAGAGGAATGGCAGAGACCGCCAGGCAGGAAAAAGACCCGGCGCTGTTGGCAGCGGCTCTTGACGCGGCCGATTCCGCGGTGCTGGTCTTGGAATCGGGCCAGGGCGTCATCCTGTTCAACCCCGCCGCGGTAGCGTTATTCGGGATCCCTCCTCGTGGCCCGGACGGGTTCGCGGAATGGGAGCAGGATTGCGGATTCCATACCGACGATCCTTCCGTGCGGCGGCCACGGCGCCGCGCCGCCATCGACGACCTGCCCTGGAACCGGGCGTGGCGGGGAGAAGCCGTCGCCGGCGCGCACTACTTTCTGCGCAACGCGCAGCATCGCTCAGGCGTCTGGGTGCAGGTAAATGCTCAGGTGAATGCTCAGGTGAATGCTCAGGTGAATGCCACACCGGCCGGCGACCGCGTCCTGGTATCGGCGCGGGACATCTCGACACGCAGGCGCGCGGAACTGGCGCTGAAGTCCGGACGCCGCATGACGCGCGTCCTGTTCGAAGAGAGCCGCGCGCCCATCATCCGGACCACTCTCGACGGGAAAATTCTGGCCTGCAATAAAGCCTTCGCGCGCATGGTGGGCTTCCCGACCCCGGCGGAGATCCGCGCGTTTCACATTGGAGACTTCTTCGTGGGCGCGGCTCATGATTCGGCCATCGCCGAGTTGGTGCAGAAAGGTTCGGTGGTGGAACAACCCTTCCAGTTCCGGATGCAGGACGCCAGCACGGGCACAGCCATCGCCAACCTGCAGATGCTCGAGCCCGCGCCCGGTGAATCGGAATGGTCGGTGGTGATCACCATGGTGGATCTCAGCGGTCACCGGCGGACCGAAGCGGCCAGGGCGAATCTGGAGACGCAATTCCAGGCCTTCATGAAGCACTTTCCCGGCATCGCCTTCATCAAGGATCGGGCGGGCAAATATCTGTACCTCAGCGAATCCCTGAGGGCGCTGGGCGCGCAGGCCATCGATGTGGTGGGCCAGATTGATCAGCAGATCTGGCCGCCCCAGGCGCTCCGCGTCATTGAAGACCTGCCCCTTGAGGACGGCGTCCATCAATGGACCGTTTACAAGTTTCCTATTTTGGATGAGACGGGCGAGCCGCAGTGGATCGGCGGCGTCGGCGTCGATGAGACCCACCGGCTCAAACTGGAGGCGCGTCTTCAGGAAGCCGAGCGCATGGAGGCCGTCGGACGCCTCGCGGGCGGAGTGGCGCACGACTTCAACAACCTGTTGACCGTCATCGCCGGTTATGGGCAGATGCTGAACGACGCCATGTTGCGCCACACGCCCCACGAGCAACTGAAAGTGTACGTCGACGAGTTGATTGCCGCCACGGGCCGGGCCACCGGGCTCACCGATCAGTTGCTGGCATTCGGCCGGCGCCAGAAGGTAAAGACCCAGCGCCTGAATCTCAACGATCAGGTGAAATCCGCCGCCAGCCTGTTGAGCCGCGTGATCGGCGAGCATATCGAGATGGAAGTGAGCACCTCTCAGGAAGATTGCTTCATTCGCGCGGACCCTGGGCAAATCGGGCAGGTGATCATGAACCTCGCCGTAAACGGGCGTGATGCCATGCCCGGCGGCGGCTGTCTGAACATTGGAACGCGGTTGACGGATACGCCGCCCGAGAGTGTGGCCCCGGGCAGGTTCGTGGTGCTTCGGGTGAGCGACACGGGAGTCGGCATGGACTCCGCCACGCAATTGCGCATCTTCGAACCGTTCTTCACTTCCAAGCCCAGGGGGAAGGGAACCGGGCTGGGCCTTTCCACGGTTTACGGCATCGTCAAGCAGACCGGCGGTGAAATTGTGGTGGAGAGCGAGCCGGGCGCGGGTTCCGTGTTCCAGATTTACTTTCGCGAGAGCCCTGCGTCGGAAGCCGCTCCCGCTCCTCTCGTGACCGCCGTGCCCGAACGGAAGACCGTCAGTGGGCATGAGACCATCCTGGTGGTCGAGGACGATGAAAACGTCCGCGTGCTCGTGAAGGCGATGCTGGAACGCTTCGGTTTCAAGACCCTCACCGCGGAGGACGGCAAAGATGCCATTCGCGTGTTTCAGGAGCGCGGCGCGGAGGTGCAGCTTCTGCTCACCGACGTGATCATGCCCAACATGAGCGGCCGCGAACTGGCCAGCCGCCTGCTGCGCGTCGCGCCGGGATTGAAGGTGCTTTATATGTCGGGCTACACCGCGGATGAGGTCGCGTCGAAGGGCGTCGGCGGCCGCTTAAATCTCTTGCGGAAGCCGTTTGACGCGGATACCCTGGGGCAGCGTGTGAGGGATGTTTTGAATCAGCCCGTAACGCGCTGAGTCAGCCCGCGCGCGGTGAGTCAGATCGACGCGCGCAGGAACTGGATGCCTTCGGAGGCGATCAGGTCCGGCGTGCGTTCAATATCGCGCCAGATGCTGGCGGCAGCGCTGATTTCTCCCAGCGCGAATCCGAAGCTCTCGATCGTGAGCCAGCCGTCATATTGGATCTGGCGCAGGGTTTCAAAGACAGACTTCCAATCGACATGGCCGCTGCCGGGGATGCCGCGGTCGTTCTCACACGTGTGGACATGTTTCAGATGCTTCGCCGCGCGCGCGTAACCGGCGGCGATGTGCTTCTCTTCAATGTTCGAGTGGAAGGTATCGATCAGCAGGCCGATGCGGGCGTGGTCCACCTGATCGCATAACGCGGCTCCGTCCTCGGCCGTGTTCAGGAAGAAAGTCTCAAAGCGGTTCAGCGGTTCAATGCCGAGCGTCACGTCGTTCGCTTCCAGCGCCGGTCCCAGCGAAGAGAGACCTTCCACCGCGCGAGACCATTCCTCGGCTGTCCGCCGGGTGCCCGTGAAATAGCCTACCGGGCTGTAGAGCGGGCCGGCCAGAAGCACGGAACCGGCGGCGGCCGCGGCTTTGATGGCGTCTTCCAGATGAACGCGCGTCTTCCGGCGGATACCCGCGTCTTCGCTGATCAGGCTCAACCCCTGCACCACGATCGAGATCACCGTGCATTCCAGGCCGTGGGCCTCGCAGTCCTTCCGGATCTGATCGGCCGGAAAATCAAGCGGGTGGAAGGCCGGGACTTCAATTCCATCGAAGCCCCATTGCTTGATCGCCGGCAGCATGCCGCGCACGCGCTCGTCGTATTGAGCGGACCAGATGAGGGTGTTGACGCCGAATTTCATGTCAGGGCAGCGGGCTCTCGACTTCGCGTAGCCACGTGGGCGCTTTCAGCACCTCACGCGGACGGCTTCCGTCCGGTGGACCGATAATGCCGTCGCGATGCATCATATCAAGAATGCGGGCGGCGCGTCCGTAACCGAGCCGCAGACGGCGCTGCAACGTGGAAGTGGAAGCTTTCCCCATTTCCAGCACCACCCGGATGGCTTCCTCATACATAGGGTCCTGCTCACCCGGCGCCGGGTCGTTGTCGGGCGCTTCGCCATCCGTTTCGGGGGGCGCGATCAGGAACGATTGGTCGTAATCCGGAACCGCCTGCTCTTTCCAGAACTCCACCACTTCCATGATTTCAGACTCCGTCACGAACGCTCCGTGAACGCGCGTCAGCCGCGATGAGCCGGGCGGCAGGTACAGCATGTCTCCCTTGCCCAGCAGATGCTCCGATCCCATCACATCGAGGATGGTGCGGGAATCCACCCGCGTCGCCACGCGGAAGCTGATCCGGGCCGGGAAGTTGGCCTTGATCAGACCGGTGATGACATCCACGCTCGGTCGCTGCGTGGCCAGCACCAGATGCATCCCGACGGCGCGGGCCATTTGCGCCAGGCGCGTGACGGATTCTTCCACATTGCGGCCTTCCAGCATCATCAGGTCGGCCAGCTCGTCAATCAGGATCAGGATGAACGGCAGCGGGCGAAGTTCTTCCACGGCCGTCGATTGGTCTTCCTCAAACAGGTTGCGCGGCTGGTTCCGCAGCTTGCTCACTTTCTGGTTGAACTGCTCGATATTGCGTGCGCCATGCTCCGCCAGAAGGCGCAGGCGGCGCTCCATTTCGAGCACCGCGTTTTTCAGCGCAATGGTCGCTTTGCGGGCATCCGTAATCACCGGCGTCAGCAGGTGCGGGATGCCTTCGTACATCCCCAGCTCCACTCGTTTCGGGTCCACCAGGATCATGCGCACTTCATCCGGCGTCGCTTTGTACAGGATCGACATCACCAGGGAATTGATCATGACGCTCTTGCCCGATCCGGTGGAACCGGCGATCAGCACGTGAGGCATCTTATCGAGTTCAGCCACTTTGATGCGGCCGTTGATGTCCTTGCCCATGGAGATGGTCAGCAGCGACCGCGAATCCTGAAACTCCGCGCTTTCGAGCACCGCGCGCAGGCTGATCAACTCGCGCCGCGCGTTCGGCACTTCGATGCCCACCGTCGGTTTTCCTGGAATGCGTTCGATGAGGATCGATTCCGCCTGCAACCCCAGACACAGGTCTTCGGTGAGGTTGGTGATGCGGCTGTACTTGATGCCCGCTTCGGGCTTGAACTCAAACGTGGTCACCACCGGGCCGGGGTTGATCTGCACCACGGACCCGAGGACGTTGAACTCCTGGAACTTGGCCTTGATCAGCGCGGCGGTGGTTTTCAGCTCCATCTCGTCGAACGGCGAGCGCGGCTCCGGGTCGTTCAGCAGCGTGGTGGGCGGCAGCCGGTAGGCGTAATGCGAGGTTGCCGAGGGCAGCGGTTTGGGAAGAGCGCGCGCGGCGGGCACGGTCTGCCAGGGCGGCATTTCTTCCAGAGCGCGGATGGGGATTTCCCCGGTGGAGGCCGGCTCTGGGATGTCCGCCATGGACACTGTCTCGGAATCGAGAAGCGTAGGCTCAACTTCAGCCGCTTTCCGGCGCCGGCGCGGCTCCAGCACGGGTTCCAGCACGGGCGCCGGCGCGAATTCCGTTACCTCCACGGCTTCGCGTTCCCGGAGCGCGGCCGCTTTCGCTTGGGCTTGAGCCTGGCGCTGCGCGACTTTCTGCTCGGCCCGTTCGCGGCGGCGGATGGCGCTCGAGCGCATCATGTCCCTGCATCTGGTGAACATCCGGGCGAGCATACGGAACGGCCATGATAGCGCCCGGCCCGGCCACGCGGGCATGGTCTTCAGCGAAAAAGTGGTGATCACGTAGAGGGAGATGATGAAGCAGCATCCCAGCACAATGGCCGTTCCGGTCTGGTTGAGCCCGGCTTTCATGGCGTCCGCCAGCACCGCGCCCACGCCGCCCCCCGGCACCACCGCGCCTTCAAAGAAGCGCCAGGTGGGGAACAGGGAAGCGGACGCGGAAACGGTCAGCAGAAGAAGCACCCAGCCGGCGGTTTTGACGCGGGGCGCTTCGATGGGCTCGGAACGAAGCCACTTCCAACCCAGCGCGAAGCTGAGCAGCGGAAAAAGGAAGGCGGCCAGACCGAACGCCTGGAACAGCAGGTCGGCCGAATAGCTGCCGAATTTGCCGGCGAGGTTGAGCGGGCGCACTGATCCCGCCGCCGTGTTCCACGACGCGTCCTGGAAATGATAGGAAACCAGACACAGCAGGAACAGCAACCCCGTCGCGAGGCAAAGCAACCCCACCACCTCATTGAGGCGGTGCGACGTCGAGGGTGAAATAATCCTCATCCGCTTGGCGAGCGGAAGAAGGTGGCCAGAGCATTCCTATTATGGCAGAGTTCGAGCGAGGGCGCGCTCCCGAGGCTTGTCTCACGCAAGATGAGCCTGGAGAGGGGGCGGGCAAGCCCTATCCCAGCTAACCAGCTCGCACTGAAAGTACGAAATCGATGAAGCCAGGGAACCATTACCTATTAATCAAGCACGAAGAAACATTTTTCCTGACCTGCGCTAAATAATTATCCGCGTTCATCCGCTTTTATCGGCGGCTGAATGACTTGGTCACTTCGA
>Ga0182012_10001061_pt1 | contig 30412 bp, 25 predicted proteins | sample 612S2SmetaG_FD_120486 | JGI IMG/M metagenome (GOLD analysis project Ga0182012, IMG submission 120486) | Permafrost microbial communities from Stordalen Mire, Sweden - 612S2S metaG | ecosystem: Environmental > Terrestrial > Soil > Wetlands > Permafrost | place: Sweden: Stordalen | collected...
GCGTGCACGGCAAGGACCTGCCGCTGGCGGAGGTGGAGACCTCGATCTACTCGCCCGCGCGCGTGCTCAAACGGCTCTATCAGGTCGGCCGGCAGCAGGTGATAGTGGTGGCGATTGACGGGTCGCGCAACCGTCACGCGATTCATGATCCGACGTTCTGTTTCCGGGGCGCGGGCTGGACCATTGGCGCGGCGCGCGAGGTGCCGGTGCCGGGGGGTTACGCGCGGGTGCTGTCCCTCACGAAGGACGGCAAACACATTGAGGCGATGTACTGGCTCTCGGACGGACGGACGCGCCATGCCTCGGCGCTGGAGTATTGGTGGCAGACGACCTGGCGGCGGCTGACGCTCGGGCAATCCGGCGCGGAACCGATTCTTTTTGTCCTGCAACCGGTGAACCGGGATTCGCTGGACTGGGAGTTGTTGCTCCAGCAATTTCCGGGGTTATTAGAATCTTGACGCCCGGCCCGGATGGCTTTTAATTCCGCCTCTCGACTATGAATATCAGCATCAAGGAATTGATGGCCGCCAGCGGGGTGGCCTTTGGCACCAGCGGCGCGCGCGGTCTGGCGACGGCGATGACGGACCTGGTCTGCTACGCCTACACGCGCGGGTTTCTGCAATATCTCGAAGGCATCGGCGAATTGAGGCGCGCGGGCGAGCGGGTGGCGGTGGGCGGCGATTTCCGCCCCAGCACGGACCGGGTGATGCTGGCGGTGATGCAGGCCGCCACGGACATGGGCTATGTTCCGGTCAATTGCGGCAAAACGCCGTCGCCGGCGGTGGCGCTCTTTGGGCTGACGCATCGCATACCGGCCATCATGGTGACGGGCAGCCACATTCCCGACGACCGCAACGGGATCAAGTTCAACAAATGCGCGGGCGAGGTGCTGAAGAGCGACGAGCCGGGCATTGCGGGCCAGACGGTGGAGATCGCGGAGGGACTCTTCGACAACGCCGGCAGGTTTGCGGGCGTGAAACCCCGGCACTGGGCGGTTTCCCCGGCGGCCGAGCAGGCCTATCTCCAGCGCTATCTGCTGGGCTTTCCGGCGGACGCGCTGGCGGGGTTGCAGATTGCGGTATATCAACATTCCGCCGTGGGCCGGGAGGTGCTGGGGGCCATTCTGGCGGGGCTGGGCGCGCGGGTCACACCGCTGGGCCGCTCGGACAAGTTCATTCCCGTGGACACCGAGGCCATCCGCCCGGAGGATGTGGACCTGGCGCGGCAATGGGCGAAAGCGCCGGGCTTCGACGCCATTGTGTCCGCCGACGGCGACAGCGACCGTCCGCTCGTCGGGGATGAGCACGGCGAATGGCTGCGCGGCGATGTGGCGGGGATTTTGTGCGCGAAGTTTTTGGGGGCGGACAGTGTCAGCACGCCGGTGAGCTGCAACACGGCCGTGGAAAAGTGCGGCTGGTTCCGCGAGGTGCGCCGCACGCGCATCGGCTCGCCCTATGTGATTGTTTCCCTGCAAGCCGCCACGGCGGCGGGGGCGCAACGGGTGGTCGGGTACGAGGCGAACGGCGGTTTCCTGCTGAACTCGGACCTGATGCTGGCGGGTCGCAAACTCGGCGCCTTGCCCACGCGCGACGCGGTGATTGTGATCCTGGGCATCCTGCTGCTGGCCCGGCGCGAGGGCAAAACGGTTTCGCAACTGGCGGCGACCCTGCCCGCGCGATTCACCGCCAGCGACCGGATCAAGAATTTTCCCACGGCAAGCAGCAACGCCATCATTGCCCGGTTTAACACCGGCGAGGACGCGGCCGACCGGCGTGCGGTGGAAAGCGTGTTCGGCGAGATCGCCGGACCGGTCACCGGACTGGACCGCACCGACGGACTGCGCTGCACCTTTGCGAACGCGGAGATCATCCACTTGCGTCCCTCCGGCAACGCGCCCGAACTGCGCTGCTACACCGAGGCCGCCACCGACGCCCGCGCCCGGGAGTTGAACGCCGCCGCGCTGGAAATATTGCAGGCGGTGGCGCGGGGGAGTTGACGTTGAGCCTCCCGGGCTGGCCAAAACCGGTTGCCGTTGGCCTTGACAATTGATCAATTAGGTGGGAGCGTCCCACCATGACGGTTACATGTGATTCCAAGCGGCGCGTGATCCTGCCGGTCGGCAAGGCGGGGGATCGGTTTGACGTCGAATTGGCCAGCGATGGCCGGATGATTTTCACCCGGCTGGTGCCGGCGAAACGAACGGTGCGCTATGTGCGCAAAAACGGGTTGCTAATGGCGGCAACCGACGCGCCGGTATCCTGGGAGGAAACCCGCCAGGCGATGGATGAATTTCCATGATATATTTGCTGGATGTTTCCACGCTCGTGGCCTCGCTATGGCAAAACCATGTGTTTCATGCCCGGGCCCTAAAATGGCTGCCGGGCAAAGAACTGGCGGTTTGTCCCATCACTGAATTGGGTTTTTTGCGGGTCTCGGTGGCGGCTCACGGGGCGGATTTTCCCCATGCGCGGGAAATGCTGCAAAGCTTTTTGGATACATTCAATCCGGTTTTCATGCCGTGCGACTTGCGGGCATTGGCCGGACGCAAAGCCATTACCGGCACGAAAACCACTGACTTCTACCTGGCGAATCTGGCGGAGAAAAACGGCATGAAATGGGCGACCCTGGATGAAAACATCAAACATCCCGCGGCGTTTCTATTGCCACCAAAATAATGCCGACTTACGGTTGGATATTGAATTCACAGGCCTGAACGGTTGTTCCTCACGGTGGCATGGGTAACCACGGTTGGTATCCATAGGGTAAACACCCCATGGCCCGGCGGGCGGGCGCATGCTTCCATTCGGGGATGTTAGAACGATGCCATGCCAGCCGTCCGCCTGCCACTGCTTTGGAAGACCCGGGTTTGCGTGGGCGTCTGGCGCGGGCCGTCCTGCCGATTGACTGGGTGGTGGATGCCAGCGTGGCCATCAACATTCAGTATCGGCCACGCAAGCCGGTGAGAAGCCCGCTGGTTTTGCCGGCCTGGTCGCACCGAACGGTGCGCTGGTTTATTTTGGCAGTCATTTCTTTGTGCCTCGTGCCGGTAGCGCATGGGCAGGCGGCCGGGACCAATGTGGTGGTGGCGACCAGCACCGAGCGGGTGGTGCTGCCGCCATCGGTGCCCGACCCGCTGGAACCGTTGAACCGGGTGTTTTGGGGGTTCAACCGGGCGTTGATGACGGGTGTCATCAAGCCCACGAGCGTGGTTTACCGTTTTGTCATCGTCAAACCGGTGCGCACCTGCATCGGCAATTTTGGCCGCAACCTGACTTACCCGGGCCGGTTGATTAACAATTTGCTGCAGCAAAAGTGGACGGGGGCGCGGGACGAATCCTGGCGGTTTGTGTGCAACACCACGGCCGGAGGATTGGGGCTGTTCGATGTGGCCACCAAATGGAAGATTCCCAAATCGGACGCCGACTTCGGGCAGACGTTCGGGCAGTGGGGCTGGCAGCCCGTGTGCTATTTGATGCTGCCCATCTTTGGACCCAGCAATGAGCGCGACACGGTCGGCCTGGCCGCCGACACCGCCGCCAATCCACTGCTTTATATCGCGCCCTATGATCTGGAGGCCGGTGACCCGCTGACCTGGCTCGGGCCCTACTCGTATTTCACCTATGTGGACATGTATAATAATTTCTCGGACACGGTGGACGAATCCGTTCGATTCAGCCGCGCGGAAATGGATCCCTATTCGGAAATTCAATATGCCTGGACGTTTGCGCGGGCGAACCGGGTGGCGAATTACCAGGTGAAGGGCAAGTCGGATCCCGCCGCGCTGGAAACCATTCAATCCATTTTCTTCACCTTTCAGGACCCGGGGTTTCCGAACCAGGGTCGCACGCGGTCCGCGGTCATTCCGACCACGGGCCGGCGGCTGGATTTCACATTTTGGTTGCAGCCAAAGTTCGCGCCGGTGGTGTATATTGTGCCGGGGCTGGGCGGGCACCGGTTGTCCGCCACCGCGCTGGCGTTTGCGGAGCTGGTGTACAAGAACGGGTATTCAGCCGTGTGTGTGAGCAGCCCGTTCAACTATGAGTTCATGGAGCATGCCGCCACGGCGCGCCTGCCCGCGTACCTGCCGGTGGACGGCCATGATTTGCATGTGGCGCTCACGGCCATTGACCATCGCTTGGAAGCCATGTATCCCGGACGGCTGGGCGCTCGCGCGCTGCTGGGTGATTCGATGGGTGCGTTCGAGGCCCTTTATATTGCGGGCACGGCCGCCACCAACCGGCAGCCCCTGGTGACATTTGACCGGTTCGTGGCCATCAGCCCGCCGGTGCGCCTGATCGCCGGGGTGACCAAGCTGGATGAATTTTATCGCGCCCCGCTGGCGTGGCCCGCCACGGAACGCGCCGCCAACCTGGAAAACACCTTTTTAAAGGTGGCGGACCTGAGCAAGACCACCCTCAGCCCGCGCACGTCGCTGCCGTTTGACGCCATTGAATCCCAATTCCTTATCGGGCTGAACTTTCGCTTTGTTCTGCGGGACGTGATCTATGCGAGCCAGCGCCGCCACAATCAAGGCGTCCTCCACCACTCGCTGCTCGACATCCGGCGCAATCCGGCCTATCAGGAAATCCTCCAGTATTCCTACGAGGATTACTTCGATAAATTTGTGATCCCCTGGTATCAGACCCTGGGGCTGGCCCAGCCGGTCCGGGACACTCTGGAACAGGGCGACAATTTGCGCACTTACAGCACTGGTTTGCAAGCGAATGCAGACATCCGCGTCTTTGAGAATCACAATGACTTTTTATTGTCGGATGCCGATCTGACCTGGCTGCAAGCCTCCTTTGGCCCGGACCAGTTACGGGTGTTCCCCGAGGGCGGCCATTTGGGCAATCTCGACAATCCGCTCGTGCAAAAAGCCATTGTGGGGGCGCTGGCGGGTTTAAAGACACCGTCAGGGCAGACGAAATAGCCCGGGTATGAACCATCGGTCTGGCCGGTTTGGCCGGGGTTGGTTCGCGGTTCCCTTTTCCCACTATTTATGAAAATCATCCTTGGAATTGTTGGTTTCAGCTTACTGCTCGCCACCTCGGGTTGTCTGGTGGAAGACGAAGGCGGACATGAGCGGCATCATGATCGCGACCATGACGAGGGACATGCCGCCATCCTTATCGCCCCGCCAGTGGTAATCGTTCATTAGCCTTGGCCGGGCGGCGTTTAGACGCTGTGCTCCCCCAAAATCGCGCGCCGAGTGTCACCGGTTTCCCGCCTTTGCCACGGGCAGGTTGGCGCGCCCAATCCGGCTTCCAGCCGGGGCTTCATTTTGCCGGCGGGATCACAGTTTTCCACCGGTTTCCATGGGGTAAACACCCCATGGGGTTTCACCTTATACCAACCGCCGGATACTTTCATTTATTGTCGTCGGGTGAAAAACGGAAAACCCTCCCTCCCGGGAAACTTAACCAGCGCGCTGTCACCAGCGCCCGTCCGCGACGCATCCCTCAACCATCCAAATCACCAAGCTGCCATGAACACCAACGCTCACTCGCCGAAGCCCGCGGGCTGCCGGCATTCCTCCCCTCGATGCAACCGACCCTTCACCTGGGCGGCCTTGCTGGCCGCGCTGTTAGGTTTTTTGCTCGCCCCGGCCGTGGCGCGGGCCGATATTAGTCCGCCCGGCTGTACCGGCAGCGGTTTGGGAATTTTGCTGTACACCTCCGAGTCGAGTGTGCATGTCGGGGACACGCTCCATTACAATGTGACCGTGTTTAACGGTATTGGCGGCACGGGCTCCCCGGTGGTTTGCGATGCCAGTTCCATTCAAGCCTTTTTGGTTACCCCGGACGGGGTCTCGCACCTGATCAGTCTGGTCCGCACGAACCTGTCCAACGGACAGTCGGATTATTATCCGAACGTTCTCGGTACGAATGCGTATGTCGTGCGCGCCCAGGACATTCGCAACGACGGCACGTTGTTCGCGACCGCCAGTGACACCGGCGTGATTCACCAAAATATCACGGACAGTGAGGGGGGTGGCAACCAGGGGGTGAACACGCTCGTGAGCCTGCCCTGTATCGCGCTCGCCGCGCAATGCACCGGCAGCGTCGGGGAAACCGGGGTCATCACTTTTAGCGGCACGGTCACCAATTGCGGCAACGACACCCTTGTGGACGTGTCCATCACCAATTATGTGAACGGCGGGGCCTATCCCGTCGCCTTCATCACCAACATCCTTTCCGGGCAGGCGACCTCTTTTAGCGGCAGTTATGTGCCGCTCAATCCGTGCAGTCCCAGCACCATCACGCTGGTGGCCGCCGGCACCGACCAGTACACCACCAACCCCCGCACCGTCACCAGTTCCATCACGAATACTTGTTCGGACACCTTGACCGCCGGCATCCTGATCACCAAAACCTGCCCCGCCCAGCCGGTCGCGCCCGGCCAGTTGCTCACGTTTTCCGGCTCGGTCAGCAATACGGGCAATGTGACCCTCACGGGCATTGTCGTCGTTAACAACCAACCTTCGGCCAACACCACCGTCTTTACCGCCGCCTCGCTGGCGCCGGGGGCCGTGGTTAATTTCACCGGCAGTTATCTCGCCCCGACCAATTGCTCGGTCACCGACACGCTCATCGCCACGGCGGCCAGTGTGTGCGGCGTCCCGGTCACCAATTCCGCCACCGCGACCTGCGCGCTGATTACGACCCCCGCGATCAGCGTCTCCTTGAATTGTCCGGCCAATCCGACACTGGCTGGCACCCTCCTTACCTACACCGGAACGGTGGCCAACACCGGCAACATCCCGCTCACCAATGTGGTGGTGCTGGATAACCTCAGTGGCACCACGCCGGTCTTCACCGCCGCCTCGCTCCAACCCGGCGCGACCACCAATTTTTCCGGTAGTTACATTGCCCCGGTCAACTGTTCCTCCACCAGCACCGCGACGGCCAGCGGCCGGAGTGTGTGCGGTGGCGCGGTGACCAACACGGCCACGGCGACCTGCGCGGTGATCACCACGCCGGCGTTGAACATTACGCAAACCTGCCCGACCACGGCGGTGGCTCCCGGCGGCTTGCTGACCTACACCGGCACGGTGACGAACAGCGGCAACGTAACGCTGACCAATGTGGTCATCCTGAATAATCTGAGCGGGGCCACGCCGGTCTTCACGGCCGTTTCCCTGGCCGCCGGCGCGGGCACCAGTTTCACCGGCAGCTATCTCGCCCCGACCAATTGCTCCGTGGTGAGTATTTCGACCGTCACGGGCACGAGCGTTTGCGGAGTTTCGGTTACAAATATGGTGACTTCAACCTGTGCGATCACCACGACCCCGGTGCTTACCGTTACGCAAACCTGCCCGGCCAGCCCCACCGCCCCGGGAGCCGTGTTCACTTACACCGGCACGGTGACCAACGCGGGTAACATCACGCTGACCAATGTGGTGGTCCTGAACAATCTGAGCGGCAGCACGCCAATCTTTACCGCCGTCACGCTCGCCCCGGGCACCGGCGCCACGTTCACCGGCAGTTACCTGACCCCGACTAATTGCACCACCACCAGCACCTCGACGGCCTCCGGTCGCAGTGTCTGCGGTGTGGCCACCACCACTTCCGTGAGTTCGACCTGCGCCATTGTCACCACGCCCGCCCTGGCCATGACCGAAAACTGCCCGGCGATCCCGCCGGCGCCCGGCGCCCTCATGACCTACACCGGCACCATTACGAACACGGGTGACATCACCCTCACCAATGTGGTGGTCCTGAATAATCTGAGCGGCACCACCCCGGTCCTCAAAGTCGTCTCCCTCGCACCGGGCATGGGGGCGAGTTTCTCCGGCAGTTATTTGACGCCGACCAATTGCTCCGTCACCAGCACGGCGACCGGCTCGGCCGAGAGCGTTTGTGGCGTCACGATCACCAACACGGCGAGCGCCACCTGTGCGATTGCCACGACCCCGGCACTCAAAATCACCCAGTCCTGCCCGGCGAGCCCCACGGTTCCCGGCGCGTTGCTGACCTTCAGCGGCACGGTGACAAACACGGGTAACATCACCCTGACCAATGTGGTGGTGTTGAATGATCAAAGCGGCGCCACCCCGGTCTTCACGGCGGTTTCCCTCGCCCCCGGCGTGGGTGCCAGCTATACTGGCAGCTATTTGGCGCCGACCAACTGCTCCGTTACCAGCACCTCGACGGCCACCGGCCAGAGCGTGTGCGGCACGGGCATCACCAACGCGGTGAGCTCCACCTGCGCCATCAGCACCACCCCGCTGCTCGTCATCACCCAGCTCTGTCCGCAATCCCCGGTGGCGCCGGGCGGTCTGTTCATCTATAGCGGATCGGTGAGCAACGCGGGCAACATCACCCTCACCAACGTGGTAATTCTAAATAATCTCAGCGGCAGCACGCCGCTCCTGACGCTCGCCACGTTAGCGCCGAGTGCGACGGCCGCCTACACCGGCAGTTACCTGGCCCCGACCAACTGCACCACCACCAGCACCTCCACAGTGACTGGCAAGAGCATTTGCGGGATTGGCACCACCAGCTCGGTGACCACCACCTGCGCCATCAGCACGACTCCGGTGCTGAACGTCACCGAAAACTGCCCGGCCATTCCGACCGTTCCGGGCGCGCTGCTGACCTACACCGGCACCGTGACCAATGCGGGTAACATCACCCTGACCAATGTGGTGGTGGTGAACAGCATGAGCGGGTCCACGCCGGTCTTCTCGCTGGCCACGCTGGCTCCCGGAGCGGGCGCGAGTTACTCCGGCAGTTTCCTCACGCCGACCAACTGCTCCGTCACCAGCGTCGCGACCGCCAGCGGCCAGAGTGTTTGCGGTGTCACCGTCACCAACGTCGCGAGCGCGACGTGTGCGATCACCACCACCCCGGCTCTCAAGGTCACGCAAGTCTGCCCGGCCATCTCGGTGGCCCCCGGCGGTCTCCTGACCTACAGCGGCACGATTACCAACATCGGCAACATCCCGCTGACGAATGTGGTGGTCCTGAACAACCTCAGCGGCGCCACTCCGATATTCACCGCCGCCACACTGGCTCCCGGAATGGGCGCGAGCTTCACCGGCAGTTACCTGGCTCCGACCAATTGCTCGGTCACGAGCACCGCCACGGCCACCGGCACCAGCATTTGCGGGGTCGCGGTCACCAACACGGCCACTTCCACATGTTCGCTCATCACCACGCCGGCGATCATCATCACCCAGTCCTGCCCGGTGAATCCGGCCATCCCGGGTGGTCTGCTTACCTACAGTGGTTCCGTGAGTAACGCGGGCAACATTCTGCTCACCAACGTGGTGGTCTTGAATACCATGAGCGGGAGCACCCCGGTGTTCATCGCCCTGGCGCTGGCTCCCGGAGTCGTGACCAACTTCACCGGCAGCTATCTGGCGCCGACCAACTGCACCGTCACCAGCACCTCCACGGTGAAGGGCAAGAGCATCTGCGGCATTGCGGTGACCAACGCGATCACTTCGACGTGCTCCATCCTGACCAGTCCGGCCATCGTCGTGGTCCACACGTGTCCGACCACGCCGGTCCTGCCGGGCGGCCTGCTGACCTATAGTGGTTCCGTGAGTAACGCGGGCAACATCACCCTGACCAACATCATCGTGGTGAGCGACCGGCCGGCGGACGGCACCGTGGTGTTCACGGTGGCTTCGCTGGCCCCGGGGGCCACGGCCAGATTCACGGGCAGTTATGTCACCCCGCTGAACTGCTGCGTCGTCTGGAGCACCTTGACCGCCAGTGGTCAGGGATGCTCGGGCGTCACCGTCACCGACGAGGACACCAGTACGTGCACCATCTCCACGGCACCGGCCCTGGTGGTCACCAAAGTCTGCACCCCGGGCATCATCCGGCCGGGCGACCTCCTGACCTACAGCGGTTCCGTCAGCAACTCCGGCAACATCACGCTGATTAGTGTGAGTGTGACGGACAGTGCCGCTCCCGGGAATCCTCCGATCGTGGGCACCATTGACCTGGCGCCCGGCCAGTCGGTGGTCTTCTACGGCTCCTACATTGTGCAACCGGACTTCTGCGGCACGGACACCCTGACCGCCAGCGGTTTGGATGTCTGCAATTACCTGCCGGTGACCACCACGGTGACCACCACCTGCCCGATCACCACCACCCCGCGTATTACACTGGTGAAAAACTGTCCGCTCCTCCCCACGCCGCGCGGCGGCCTGTACACTTACACCGGCTCGGTGAGCAACGCCGGGAATGTGTCCCTGGTCAATGTGTATGTCGTGGATGATGAACCGACCAACAACACCCCGGTCATCGGACCGATTACGCTGGCGCCGGGCATGGCCATGAACTTCACCAACAGCTACGTCGCCCCGACGTGCTGCTGCCTGATCATTGACACCCTGACCGCCCGCGGCCAGGATCACTGCACCGCCAGCAATGTGACCGCCACGGCCACGACGGTCTGTCCCTTGCTGACCCTCCCCGGCATCGCGGTGATCGAGAACTGTCCGGCCACGCCCATCCCCATGGGCAGCCTGTTCCTCTTCTCCGGCTATGTCACCAACACGGGCGACGTGGATCTGACCAATGTGTTTGTGTATGGTCCGTTGGGCACGAATGCATCGGTGCTCGGCCCGATTCAACTGGCACCCGGTCAATCCGCGAGCTACTTCGGCACCTTCACCGCGGTGTTTAACACCAGCGCCGTGACGGTCTCGGCCATCGGCCAGGAAATCTGCGGGGGCACGTTCGCGACCAACTCGGCCAGTTGCCCGGTGGTCACCACCCCGGCGATTACCAGCACGAATGGCACCAGCAGCATCACGTTCCCGACCGCCACCGGGGAAACGTACACCGTGCAATACAAGAACAACCTGCTGGATCCGGCCTGGACCAACTTGCAGACCGTGCCCGGCACGGGCAGCAACGTGACCATCACGGATCCGACCGCCACCGGCCAGCCGACCCGGTTCTATCGCGTCATGGTTTCGCCATAACTTAGCCAGCCCGGTGGACCAACACCCCGGCCGGAGAAAGGTTTCTTCGGCCGGGTTTTTTGGAATCAACCGCAGGAACCAAACCTTTAACTTTAGCCACTCAACCAATATTATTGCTTATGAAATACTCGTTCACCTTACTGGCTGGTCTCTACTGCCTGACCGCCCTGGGCGTATGCGCCCAAACCAACGGCATTCCCAAGATACAATTTGACGAGACGGTTTATGATTTTGGCGCGACCTCGCAGGTCACGACCGTCTCCGGCATTTTCCATTTTAAAAACACCGGCGACGGCATCCTGAAAGTGGACCCGCCCAAGCCCTCCTGCGGCTGCACCGCGGCCCAGGTGATGCCCGACACGCTGCCGCCCGGCACGACGGGCATCATTCCCTTCACCTTGAACCTTGGTTTTAACCGGGGGACGCTGGTGAAACACATCACGGTTCATTCCAATGATCCGCTCACACCGGAGGTTTCGCTCACCATCACGGTGGATTATACCCCGCTCTACAATCTTGATCCCCTGGCCATTTCGCCCAATATCGCGTTCGGGGTAACTGAAACCAATGCCACCACCACCCTGACGCGCACGGATGGCAAACCGTTGCAGATTGTCCGGTTGGAGCCTTCTCAGCCCTGGATCAAAGCCACGGTGGAACCCGGTGGCGGCCCTGACGCCACCAACGCGCAAATCCATGTGACCGTGCAACGCGACGGACCGCCGCATCGTTTTAATGAATATGTGCGGATTTACACGGCCAGCGATTCAAATTCCCCGGCCTCCAGCATTTATCTTTATGGCGAGGTCTTGGGCGAGGTTTCCGTCATTCCGGAGTCGTTGTATTGGAGTGTCACTGACAGCGGGAACGCGGGCACGCCGCAGACCCAGGCCACCCAACGCATCAGCATCCGTTCCGCCAGCGGGCAACCGATCGAGTTAAAGAATCCGCAAAGCACGATCAAGGGGCTGAAAGTGGAATTGTTGCCGCTCGAAGCCGGCAAGGAATATGAACTGGTCGCCCGCCTGGACAACGTGCCGGCCAGCACCGTCAGCGGCAATGTCTCGTTTGAAACCTCGGTGGCCACGCAACCGCGCATTGAGGTGCCGGTGATTGTCAACGTGTTCAAGCCTTAACCTCCACGGCTACGCACGGCCGATCGTACAAGCGCCCAAAACGCCATGGCCCCCTCTCTTCCACGTCTTAGTGGAGGAGAGGGACGGGGAGAGGAGGCGCTTCTAAAACCGTCCGAAAAATCAAGCTCATGGGTCAATCATTAAACCTCCGAGTTCAAAGATTTCGAGGTGGGTAAAATCAATTGATCGGGATTGGGTGGAATGAACCGGTGATTCTTGGTTTTTCGCTGAACCACACCGCAGCCAGTTCGTAATTGCAAGGCATTCCAGATTTCCAGCAAGACTCCGGCGCGGTTGGCGCGCCATTGACGGTTCCAAAACCTCAGCGCTTCGATGCCTTGAGTGGCCAGGAAATTCTTCCGTTCCACATCGTGTTGGAGGTTTTCCGGCAGTCCATGTTGAAAACCGTCAAGTTCGACTGCGAGTTTGGCGGCGGGACAATAAAAATCGAGGTAATAAACGCCGCAAGGATGTTGCCGGCGGAATTTGAATCCGGCGAACCGACCGGCCCGCAAGGCCAGCCACAAGGCTTTCTCCTCGGGCGTTTGATCACGGCGCAAACGGCGCGCACTGGAAGCAGGGTTCATTTTATAAGCACCACCTCTCCCCGACCCTCTCCCCCATTTTGCAAATGGCGGAGAGGGGGTGGACTTCGCGTTCGTCTGGCTTTGGCAAGTTTCCCGCCGCGCATAGGCAATACTTGCAAAGTGACAGGCACGAATCAAGCCATTGGCGGTCCAACCCACCCCTGAAATAAATCATCGCGCAAAACTTCATCGGCTCCGCTGCTTCATTCTGATAGTCGGGTTACACCCCATGTTTAATATCTGCTCGAGTCGTTAATTTGGCTGCATGACTATTTTCCAGCAGGACTCCAGCCCCGCCTCCGGTCGTGGCCTTGGGACAAGCAAGCTTTCCAGATGCAACCGCCGTGGCAAAGGTCCGGGTCGCTTCGGAATTATTCTTGCCCTGGCCGTGCTGACACCCTCGGCCAGCCTTTGGGCCGCCGGACCGGCGCCCGTCAATCTGGGATCCACCGCGCATTTCGGGATTCTGGCTGGAGCGGCGGTTACGACCACGGGCGGGGGCGCCATTCATGGGGATGTCGGGGCGAGTCCCATCGCGGGCTCGGCCATTGGCATTCCGGCGGCGCAAGTGATCGGGACCATTTATGAAACGGATGCCAGTGGTCCGGCGGGGGCGGTGGTGGCCCCGGCCCTGTTAACCGCCGCCAAGGGGGATTTGACCACGGCCTTCAATGACGCGGCCGGTCGCAGTCCCGCGCCGTCCGGGCCGTTCTTGAATCCGGGCAACGGCAACATCGGCGGGATGACGCTCGTTCCCGGTCTCTATAAATTTACCGGCACCGCTGCCATCACCGGCGCGAACGTCACCCTCACCGGCGGACCGGATGATGTCTGGATTTTTCAGGTCGCGGCCGATTTGGAAGAGGCGAGTTCGATGCAAGTGATTCTGGCCGGGGGCGCGCAGGCCCGGAATATTTTCTGGCAGGTGGGCACGTCCGCGACCATCGGCACCTCGGCCGTGTTTCAGGGCACGATTATCGCCTATCAGGCCGTGACCATGGACACCAGCAGCTCCATGACGGGCCGTTTGCTGGCCTTCAATGCCGGGGTCACCTTCAATGGCACCATCAATGCACTGCCCACGCCGGCCGCCCCCGTGTTTACCAACATATTCACGTCCGCCTCCCCGCCGACGGGCTCCAATTCCGTGACGGTGGTCCTCAACACCACGCCGTATTTTACGGTGACCTTGCAATCCAGTCCCCGCCTGGCCCCCGCCACCTGGACGACGATCGCCACCAACTATCCGGCCACCAGCCCGTGGATGTTCACCGACACGAATATCATGACCGCCCGGACGCAGAATTTTTACCGGGCGTTCATCAGCCTCCCCAATTAATCGTCCGCGCAAACCCTCCGCCGACAACCGCTCCGGTCGCCCGGAGCGGTTGCCGCATTCAGACCCGAAACGATGCCTGCGTTTGCTTGCTGGCAGCCGTTCTGGACCCGAAAATTGGAGGATTTTGGTCATTTTTTGACCCAATGTTGCGTTTTAGCATCATTTTTCCCTAGTTTTTGGGCGGGGGGAACACCTTATCGCAGACCCGATTTTTCAGTTCATAATAAATTTTGTAAGTGGAAATAATTAGCCCGTGTAATTTATATATGAAAACAAATAATTTGATCGTTTCGGGGGTCGCGGTGTTGGCCGGGCTGGTGCCGGTCTGCCGCGCGGATTTTTCGCTCGGGACCGCCAGCAGCTTTGCCGTGCTGGGCAACTCGGCGGTGACCAGCACTGGAAATACCGTCCTTAACGGCGACCTGGGGGTCTCTCCGGGCACTGCCATCACCGGCTTTGGTCCGGGCCTGGTTAATGGCACGACCTATTCCGGTGACGCCGTGGCGGCGCAGGCGCAAAGCGATGCCCTCGCTGCTTATAACACGGTGTTGGGGTTGACGGCGGGTAATTCACTGACGGGTAATGACTTGGGAGGGCTCACGCTCACTCCGGGAGTTTATGATTTTTCTTCGTCAGCCCAACTGACGGGCACCCTCACGCTGGACGCGGAGGGCGATCCGAATGCGCAATTTATCTTTAAAATTGGCAGCACGCTCACCACTGCCTCCAGCTCGGCGGTTATCCTGGAAAATGCGGCCAGTGCCGGCGAGGTGGTCTGGCAGATTGGGTCCTCGGCAACGCTGGGCACCGACACGACGTTTGCCGGCGATCTGCTGGCCGATCAAAGCATCACCCTGACCACGGGCGCCAGTCTTTCGGGCAGTGCCGTGGCGTTAACCGGCGCGGTCACCCTGGATGACAATGCCATTAGCGTGGACCCCGCGTCGCAGGATCCCGCGCCAGTGGCCTCCACGCCCGAGCCAAGTTCATTTTTTTCCGCCACGCTCTGCGCCATTCCAGGCCTGGGTTGGTGGTTAATCCGGCGGCGGAGCGAGCGGAAGACGCTTTCAGAACCGCGGCGCGCGCCGGGCGCTGGTGGCCAGTCTTAATCCCCGGTGCAACCGCAATTCCCAAACTTGCCTCCCGCTTTGTGGGGTTAACACCCCATCGTGCAAACCCCGCCGGTCGCTTAAGCTTTAAAGGTTAATTAAAAAAACCACCCCAAATAGAAAGTCACTCATGTCACTCGTTTCACTCCTGGTCACCCTCATCGTTATCGGCGTCCTGCTCTGGCTCGTTAACACCTACATCCCCATGGATGGCAAAATTAAGCAAATTCTCAATGTGGTGGTGGTGATTTGCGTCGTCGTGTGGCTGCTCTCCGCCTTTGGCGTGCTCGGTCACGCCCATGACATCCAGGTGCCGCAAGTCCGTTAATCACCAATTTTATATGGGGTGAATACCCCATGGATGCCGGGAGTAGCCGCGCCTTAATTTATTGCATGAGCTATTTCACAATCATTCATGACACGAGCCACCGCCGCCCTCGGCGGCGGGATTAACTCGCGGGCGTTTGCCACTTTTCGCGCTTAACTGCCATGAATTCCCTCCAAAATACCGTTCTTGAAATGGAACAGGAACCCCGCCGCCGCATTTTGGTGGTGGATGACGACGTGTATGCCCGGGAATTAAACGCCGGGGTGTTGATCCGCTTCGGCTACCAGGTGGACACGGCCACCGACGGCGTGGACGCCTGGCGGGCGCTCCATGATGACCGGTACGACCTGCTGATCACCGACGAACAAATGCCCTGGGTCACCGGGCTGGAGCTGATTGAGAAACTCCGCGCGGACGCCATGCACCTGCCTGTCATTCTGGCCTCGGGTCTGCCCCCGATCGAGCAATTGAACCGGAATCCCGGCCTGAAAATCCAGGCCATTGTCACCAAGCCCTGCCCGCTGGCGGTGCTGCTGCAAACCGTCCGGGAGGTGCTCGCGGCGGCTGGCGGTCAGGGCGCGTTTCCCAACCCGCCGCCCGGTCTGGCCACGCGTCTATCCGATTAATAGCACTGTTCCACATCCGGCATCGCGATGGGGGAGGATCCCGTCAAATCTCTGCCGCCATGAATATTCCTCCTGATTTGTGATTACTGACGAATCTGCCCGCCCCGCCCCGCGCCCGCAAACCGCGACCGAACTGGCACTGCAAGCCTCAGAATTGCGTTATCGCCGGCTGTTTGAGACGGCCCAGGATGGCATTCTGATTCTGGACTATGCGGCTGGCCGCATCACCGATGCCAATCCGTTTCTCGTCACGCTGCTCGGCTTTTCCCACGCCGAAATGGTGGGCCATACCGTGGGTGAATTAAGCCCGTTCAAGGACATTGTCTCCAACCAGGCCATGCTCGAACGGCTGCAGGCGGTCGGTTATGTCCGCTACGAGGATCTGCCCTTGAAAACGCGGGACGGGCGCCAGATCGCCGTGGAATTTGTCAGCAATGTTTATAAGGCCGGCGGCGAGAAGGTGATTCAATGCAACATTCGCGATATCACGGCCCGAAAGCGCGCCGAGCAGCAACTGACCCTGCTGAACACCTGCGTGGCCCACCTCAATGAAATGGTGGTGATCACCGAGGCCGGTCCGGCGGACGGTTCGGTCCCGGTCATTGTGTTTGTGAATGCCGCCTTCGAGCGGATTACCGGTTACACGAGCGCGGAGGCGCTGGGGCGGAACCCGAGTTTTCTGCAGGGGGAAAAGACTGATCCCCGCATCGTGGGCGAGTTGCACCATGCCCTGGAGCAACAGCAACCCATCCGCCGGCAGATGCTCAATTATCGCAAAAACGGCGCGGAATACTGGGTGGACGTGGATATTATGCCCGTGTTCGGTCCAGCGGGCCGGTGCACGCACTTTGTGGCCGTGGAGCGCGACATCACCGAGGAGAAACAGAACGACGAGCTGCTGCGCTATAAAACGATGCTGCTGGAGGCCCAGTTGGAATCCTCCATTGACGGTATTCTGGTGGTGGACAACCAGCAAAACATGGTGCTGCAAAACCGCCGGCTGGGCGAATTGTGGAACATACCCGCGCCGATTAGCACCGGGAAGTATGACGCCGCCCAGTTGCGTTTTGCCGCCACCCAGACGAAAAATCCCGAACAGTTTGTCGAAAAGGTGAATTATCTGTATGCCCACCCGGAGGAAACCAGCCAGGATGAGATTGAATTGATCAATGGCACGGTGCTGGACCGGTATTCCGCCCCGGTCCGGGACCGGAGCGGCCAGCATCATGGCCGCATCTGGTCCTTTCGCGACCTCACTGAGCGCCGCAGAATGGAAGGCCAGCTTCAGCAAATGCAGAAAATGGAATGCATCGGCCAGTTGGCCGGTGGGATTGCCCACGATTTCAACAACATTCTCACCGCCCTGGTGGGCAATATATTTCTGGTAAAGACCGATGCCTCCATCACCCCGGATATTCTGGAGTATTTGGAAAACATGACCACCGCCACCCAGCGGGCGACTGATCTGGTGAACCAGATTCTGGCCTTCAGCCGGCAGAACCGGCCGGAGCGCACGGCCATCCAACTCAACCACGTCGTGCTGGAGGCGCTGAAACTATTGCGGGCCAGCCTGCCGGCGAACATTCGGATTCAAACGGAACTGACGGAAACGCCGCTGGTGCTGGCGAACGCGACCGCGATTCACCAGGTGATCATGAATTTGGGAACCAATGCCTGGCACGCCATGCGCCCGAACCCGGGCGTGCTCAAAGTGGACATGAAGACCATGGAAGCGGACGCGGATTTCGTTAAATTGCATCCCGGTCTGCTTCCCGGCAGTTATGTGATGCTGTCCGTGAGTGATTCCGGTTGCGGCATGGACCGCGCCACGCTGGCACGGGCGTTTGATCCGTTCTTCACCACCAAGGAGGTCGGGGAGGGGACGGGCCTGGGGCTGGCGGTGGTGCATGGCATCATTCGCAGCCATGAAGGGGCCATTACCGCGTACAGCCAGCCGGGCGCGGGAACTGTTTTTCATTTGTATTTCCCGGCCCTGGCGGCGGAATCCGTGGTGCTGGAAAGTGCCAGCGCCCCCATTCCCCGCGGCCAGGGCCAGCACATTTTGCTGGTGGACGATGAGGAAGTGCTGGCCCAACTGGGCCGGCGGATACTGGAGCGCCTGGGTTATACGGTGACCGTGACCACCAGTCCGCTGGAGGCCCTGGCGGCGGCGCGCGAAAACCCGGGGGGTTTCGCGTTATTGATCACGGATCTGACCATGCCGGTCATGGATGGCATTAGTCTGGGCCGGCAGATGCGGTTGTTACAGCCGGATCTCCGCATGATTTTAACCACCGGCTATAGCGGTGTGCTGACGACCGCGAAAGTGCGGGAAATGGGATTCCAAGAACTGCTGGACAAACCGGTGAATGCCCGGGCGCTGGGTGAGACGGTGGACCGGGTCCTGCGGCAAACCGCCGTCCGCACCGCTGATGCAACGCCGCGCGACGCCGCCTGAGGGCGGTGTTGCGGCTGGCCGGCTCACGGCCGACTCAGCCGATAAAAGAGTTGCAGGCCGCCGTTCAGATTCGTAGTCACGATATTCTGCCCGTTGGTAATGGTGAACGTCGCCGGAAGGGTGCTCCACACGGCGCCCGGTCCCAGGGTGGTGGCGGTCTCCAGGTTGAAGCCCGTTGAGGCCAGCGGCCAGGCGAGGGTCAGGGCGCCGGCGGTTTGCGCGGCGGTCAGGACCGGTGGCGGGGCAAAAAAAGCCTCCAGCATACGTCCCTGGATTAACTTGCCCCGGTCGTTGGAATGGATCAAGTCACGCAGCCAGTAGCTGTAGGGATCGCCGTTGGCATTGGCCGGCGGTCCCACCCCGGCCGCGGCGGCGGGGCCGTAGATAAATTCGGACGCCACGCCGGTGAGGTCCAGATATTCAATGTCGTTGGTCGCGCAGAAATTGAGCAGATCCCCGCGATACCCGGCCGGCACACCGCCGGGATTGCCGGCGGGCACCTGATCCAATTCCGTGTAGCCCGGGTCCAGGAAATAATCATCCGCGACGGTGTTCGGACTCCACTGCTTGGTCAGAATGAGAATCTCGGTGGTGCGACCGGCCGCCAGGTCATTGGCGCGCATTTGATTCACGACGCTCTGAAAAGCGGCGAGGTTGTCGTCACTGCTGATGCCGCCAATGCACAGCAGATCGGGCTGATAGGCGAAGACTTCCGCCGCCATGTTGTTCTCAAAATATTCCATTGTCCCGCCGCCAATGATCGAGTCAATCAACTGAATGTTCGCGCCGGGATACAGCCGTTCCAGCCAGGCGTCAAAGGGTGAGTTTTGCGTGTCGGATTGCACACTGTCCCCCAGCATCACCACGCGCAGGTTCTGCCCGGTGCGCAGGCGGTTCAGCGTCAGCGGCAGATGCGTCCAACGGTCGGCCTTTGGCACATAGGCCAGTTTGGCCGGCAGTTGGTCGTATTGCGCATCCCCCCATTGCGCCACCTCCTCCGGGGTGGTGGTTTCCACGACCACGTCATCAATAAATACTTGCGGATTGATCGCCTGGAAGCGGATGGCCATGAGCTCGGGGAGCAGGGTGCCATTCGTGCCCGCCAGACATTTGGCGCGGATGCGGAACTCGTTGGTCACCCAGTCCGCCGAGGCGAAGATGGAGGAATACTGGTCCGGGACGAGCGGATTGCCATTGGTGTCATAATACGACGCGGCCCAGTACGCATACCCCGCCGCGCCCAGCGTGGCCGGCACTCCGGGGGCCTTTGATTTGAAGGACAGCCGGTACCACTGGAGCGGAGTGGTGGGGAGCAGGGGCGAGAGCCAGGTGCCACCGTTGGTGGCCGTGAGGGAGTGGGTGCCGGAGAAAGCATCATTCGTCGTCCAGGTGGCCAGACTGCCGCCGATGCTGGTCCAGCCTTGAGTCGTCGGGTTGGTCTCGAAATCCGAGCTCAGCAGCGTGTCGGCGAGCAGGGCCTGGGGGAGCCATGCGCAGAGGATGAGGGCGAGGGTGCCAGGTATGCGAAGCTTTGGAATTTTCATGGTGCCCGTGATAAAATGGGTTGACTACCGCCGTGACCGGGTAAGTTTGAAATGATCCCGGCCGCCGGCAAGCTTTTTCTGATTGAACCCAGAAGATCGCAATCTTTCCGGCCACAGATCGGCACGCGGCGGCGGCAATTTGCCCGGATTTAAGTTTGTGTTTTGGTTCCACCCAATTTATTTTGCGTGGATTCATGCAAATCAGAACATTTGACCGATGGGGCGGCCGCGCGCCGATAATTATCACGGGAACCCTGCTTTTAATGAGTCTCGGCAATGCCGCCCAGGCCCAGACGCAAGTGCATTCCGATTTGCTGCTGGATACGCTCATTCGGAAGGGCTATCTCACCCAGGACGAAGCCCGGAACATTGAGGCCGGGGTTGCCGCCCAGGAAACCAACGCCACCAGCCAGGCGACCGCGCCGGCGCCGGCCTTCAAACTGCCCGGCTCCATGGAATCCCTGCAATTGTACGGCGACATGCGGTTGCGCTACGAATATCGCGGCACCGAGAATGCGCCCGGCGTGAACCCGGACAATTTTTACCGCGAGCGGTTTCGCTATGCGCTGCGGCTCGGGATTCGCGGGGATCTGTTTGACCAGTTCAACTACGGCATCCGGCTGGAAACGGCCACCAATCCGCGGTCCCCCTGGGCTACTTTTGGCAGCAATGGCACCAGCGGTTCCGTGACCCCTTCGGACAAGTCCGGCAGCGGCGTTAATATCGGCCAGTTGTTTCTCGGCTGGCATCCCGAAAGCTGGTTTGAAACCACGGTGGGCCGCATGCCCATGCCGCTGTACACCACGCCGATGGTATGGGATTCCGACATCAATCCCGAGGGCGCCTTTGAAAAGTTCAAGGTGTCCACTGGCAACGTGGACTGGTTCGCCGACTTCGGCCAGTTTGATTATCAAGATCCCGGTTCCTCCGCCGCGTTTCCCTCCACGGACGTGTTCGTGCTGGCGTGGCAGGCGGGGGGCGTCGTGAAATTCAACCACGGGCAGTCCTTCAAAATCGCCCCGGTGCTCTACACCTACACCGGCGAGGGTTACGGCAGCGCTTCCAGCCCCACCGGCTTGAACGCCCCGTTTGTGGGGCAGGGGAAAAATGGCGTGAACATTGGCGTGCCGTCCGCGAGCACCTATCAGGCGGGCTACAACGAGCAGGGCATCAACGACCTGCTGGTGCTGGAGATCCCTGCGGAGTTTGATTTTCCCATCCCGCACACGGCGTTGGGAGATTTGCAAGGCCGGTTGTTTGGCGATTTTGCCTATAACCTTGATGGCAGCACCCGGGCCCGGGCGGCTTACGACGCGAACCCGGCGGCTTTTCCGGGACTGTCCGGGCCCTCCTACGGGCGGGACAAGGCCTGCCAGGTGGGTTTTGGCATTGGCAGCGCCGGTCCGGTATACGCCCCCACCCAGGGTCTGGTCTATGGCTCAACCTCCAAGAAACACACGTGGGAAGCGCGGTTTTACTGGCAGCGCGTGGAACAATACGCGCTCGATGTGAACTTGATGGATTCCGACTTTTTTGAAGGGCGCGCCAATTTACAGGGGATTTATTCCGCCTTCGCCTATAGTTTCACCGACTCGATCATTGGGACCGTGCGTTATGGGTATGCCGGCCGGATTGACGGCAAGCTCGGCACGGGTGGAAACAATCTGGATATTCCCGGCATCAATCCCATCCAGGATTACAACCTCTTCCAGGTGGATTTGACCTGGCGGCTATGAGGGCGGCGGCGGGACGGGCGGCTGTTTGATGCCGGTGTGCCGGACATCCCTGGCCTCACCCAGGAAGACCACCTCTTCCGCGATGTTCGTGGCGTGATCGCCGATCCGTTCGAGGCTTTTCAGGGCGACCAGCCAGTGAACGCAGCGGACGATGTCGTCGGCGTGGCGCCGCATGTGCTGGATCACGACCGCTTCCATTTGGTGAAACTGCGCGTCCAGCTCGCGGTCGCGGGGAATCAGGGCGCGGGCGGCCGCGGGATCTTCCTGCACGAACGCATCCAGGGCCTCATTGAGCATGGCCACGGCCGGGACCGCCAATTGAGTGATTTCCACTTGCAGCGGGATGGCGGGTTCCCGGCTCAGATCCCGCGCGCGCTTCGCGATTTTGGCGGCTTCATCGCCGATCCGTTCCAGGTTCTGGGTGATGCGCAGGGCCGAGGTGATGAAGCGCAAATCTTTGGCCAGGGGTGCCTGGGTCAGCAAATGGATGGCTAGTTCGTCAATCCGCACCTCGAGCCGGTCAATCAGCAAATCATCCGCCTTCACCTGCAGGGCCAGGTCATGGTCGCGCCGGAGGACGGCCTGGATGGCGAGGTTGACCGCCGCGTTGGCCCGGCCGGCCATTAGCAGGATTTGCTGGCGCAAGTGTTGCATGCCCGGCTCAAACAGATTTTCCATTGCGAGGTGGTCAGTATAGGAAGCCGGCCGGGCGGCTGTCACCTTTTGTTTGCCGGGGCGGGCACGGCGGGCGCATCCCAACCTTGCGTCGCGGGTTAAAAACCGGCAAAATTCGGGTGGCACAATTTTTATTAACTCAGCAACGTTGACCTGCGATTATGTTATCATTCAAGCGATTGTTCGGCCATGAGGACAAGTTTTTCGGCCTGCTGGCGGCCAGCGCCAGCGAGGCGCATCTGAGCGTCCAGGCGCTGGTCAAACTGAGCAAGGCCATGGACCAGCCGGTGCAGTTGGAGGCCTTCGCCGGCTCCCGGCGCAAGGACAAGCAAATCACCTCCGAAATTCGCAACGCCATCCACACCACCTTTGCCACCGCGCTGGAACGCGAGGACATTGACGCGCTCTCCCGCGCGCTCTACCGCATTCCCAAGACGGTCGAGAAATTCGTCGAGCGTGTCCTGATTGTGCCGGACCAGGTGCGGGGGGTGGATTTTTCCCAGCAAATTCCGCTGCTGGAGGAGGCCGCCGAATGTGTGTTGCAACTGGTTAAATCGCTGTGTCGCGGCATCAATCTGGAGGAGATCCGCAAATGGAACGACCGCCTGCAACATCTGGAGGGCGAGGCGGACAAGGTGGTCATCGTCATTTACCGCGACTTGTTCAGCGGCCGGCACGATCCCTTGAAGGTCATCATTCTCAAAGAACTTTATGACATGCTGGAAAAGGTCATTGACCGGTGCCGCGATGTCGGCAGTGTGGTTTCCCAAATCGTCCTGAAGCATTCCTGACCGTCATGCTGCTCGTCTTCACGGTCATCCTGGTGGCGTTGATTTTCACGTATACCAACGGGTTTCACGACACCGCGAATGCCATTGCCACGGTGGTGGGCACCCGGGTGCTGACGCCGCGCCAGGCCATCATGCTGGCGACCGTGATGAATTTGCTGGGCGCGATGGTGGGCGCGGCGGTCGCCAAAACCATCGCCTCCGGGCTGGTGGACGCCAATTTCATTGACCCGGATTTTGCCTCCCGCATGTTGATCTGCGCCCTCCTCGCGGCCATTTTTTGGAATCTGCTCACCTGGTATTTCGGGCTGCCCTCCAGCTCGAGTCACGCATTGATTGGCGGGCTGGTCGGGGCCGCCCTGGCGGCGGCGGGCAACAACTGGCACGCCATCATCTGGTATAAATTACCCGCTGCCGGCCAGCACTGGTGGACGGGCGCCGGGGTGCTGTACAAAGTCGTCCTCCCCATGATCGTCTCCCCGGTTCTGGGCTTCATTCTGGCGTTTGTGCTCATGACCGTGCTCTACTTTCTGCTGCAAAACGCGCGTCCGCTGAGCGTGGCCCGCAATTTCGGCCGGTTGCAATTGCTCAGTTCCGCCTACATGGGCTTCAGTCACGGCACGAACGACGCGCAAAAAACCATGGGCATCATCGCCCTCGCCCTCGTGACGGCCACGAAGGCGGGCACCTTTGCCGGCCTGCCGGCCTGGCTCGGATTTTTAAACACCAGCGAACCGCTGCCGGGCAAAAGCCTGGACATCGCCTTGTGGATTAAAGTGCTCTGCTCCCTCACCATGGCCGCCGGCACGGCCAGCGGCGGCTGGCGCATCATCAAGACCCTTGGCCACAAACTCGTCAAACTCCAGCCGGTGCACGGGTTCGCCGCGGAAACCGCCGGCGCCTCGGTGCTGTTGGGCGCGGCCACCCTCGGCATGCCCGTCTCCACCACGCATGTCATCACCTCCGCCATCATGGGCGTGGGCGCGGCGAAACGCTGGAACGCCGTGAAGTGGACCGTGGTCGAACGCATTATGTGGGCCTGGGTGCTCACGCTGCCGGTCTGTGCCGTGCTGGGCGCGGTGCTGGTGCATGTGGTGCGGTGGTTGTGAGTCGCTCCGCATAAAGGATCCGCAATCACTTTTCAAGCGGTCCCCTGGCGGTTGCATTATACCAAGAATTCCAGTATAATTCTTTTGTGAGCACAATCACCCTCGTTTTGCTGCCGGATGCCGATGGCACATTGCGCCTGCCGGTGCCAGCGGAGTTGCGCCATGGGAAAGTCAAGGTGGTGGCCACCTTTGAGAGCGAACCAGCAGCCGCGCCGGTTAAACCCGGAACCCCGCTAGATGCCCTGAAGCAGTTGCGCAAACTCGATGCTTTCCCGGAAATTTCGGATCCCGTGGCCTGGCAGCGTGAGCAACGTTTGGACCGGTCATTGCCCGGTCGGGAATAATTTGGGCTTTCCCCGATGCTTCTCGACAGTAACATCCTCATTTACGGGGCAAAAGGGGCGGTTCCCGCGCTGGATGCGATACTTGATCGCGCCGATCTGGCAGCCGCCAGCATAACCAGAATTGAAACCCTTGGATATCATCGTTTTTCCAGCCTCGAACGCCTATGGCTTGAAACCGCCTTCGAGCGAATGAATATCCTGTTACTGGATGAGTTAGTGGCCGCGCGCGCCATCGCGCTGCGTCAGGAGCGTAAGATGGCCTTGGCGGACGCCATCATTGCGGCAACGGCTTTGGTGCATGAAATGCCTTTGGTGACACGAAACATCGCAGACTTCAAGCACGTTGCCCGGTTGAAGTTGATTGATCCATTTGCGCCTCAAGAATGATCGGGTTTCGGATTGATTTTAAACGCGACTTCATTAATCGAGAACTGGCCTGATCAAATCTTCCTGCCGTCACTGAGCACTGGTGATGTGGTACTTGCCCGCGCTGGAACAGGCACTCGTTTAGGCGCTGCTGGGGTGAACACCCCATGGTAGTCTCCTGCCACTCAGTCCACATTGTCCCCGTGATCACCTGGTAGTGACCGTTTTGACCAACCCATTTCAACCTCATCCTCCAACATGAAACACAATAACCAGCACGACAACGCCCCCGCTCCCGGGTCGCAGCTCGTCCCGGTGCGCTTCGAATATACCGATCCCGCCGCCACAGTGGTCTGTGTCGCGGGCAACTTTAACCACTGGCAGCCCGAGCGCAAGACGCTCCACTCCTCCGGCGCGGGCAATTGGTGGAAGGAAACCGCCCTCGCTCCCGGCACGTATGAATACTGCCTGGTGGTGGATGGCAAATGGATCCCTGATCCCCTGGCCGCCGAATCCGTGCCGAATCCCTACGGCGGGCGCAATTCGGTGCTGCACGTGGCCACCACCGCGGCCGCCGGCCATCTCGCCGACGCGGAAAAGCTGCCGCTCTTACCTTTGCAAAACGCAATACCCACAAAAACCAATAAACTATGAACGAATCGAACCAAACTGTTACGGACGAAGTCAACCATCTCGCCGCCGACGCCCGCGCCCTGCTTGCCGCCACCGCTGATGTGGCCGGCGAAAAAGTCGGGGAAGCCCGCAAGCGCCTCTCCGCCGCCCTCGCGAGCGGTCGTCAAATGGCCGGCCAGGTCCGCGACAAGGCCGTCGCCGGCGCCAAAGCCACGGATGAAGCCATTCACGCGCATCCCTACCAGGCCATTGCGATTGGCATCGGTCTCGGCGCGATTGCCGGATACCTGCTGGCCCGCCGCAACCGCGATTAATCCAGTCATGGAAGCCACCACCGTCAGCTTCAAGCACCTCGCCGCCAGTTCCAGAGACCTGGCCCGGCGGCTGTTGACCCTCGGGGAAAACCGGCTCGAATTGCTGGCGGTGGAAGTTCAGGAGGAACGGGAGCGCTTGTTGCGCGCTTTTCTCCTGGCCCTGGCGGTGGCCGTTTTCGGCCTGCTGGCCGGGATTACGCTCACGGCTGCCATTGTCTTAAGCTGGCCCCAAAACCCCGTGGCCGTCCTGCTCATTTTGACGGTGGTTTACGGGCTCTCTGCCGTCTGCCTCTGCCGGCGGGTGCTGGGATTGCTGCGGGACTGGCAGAGTTTCGCCAGCTCCCTCGAACAACTTCGCAAGGACCGCCAATGTTTGGAAAAAATTCTCACTTAAACCGCCTGCAATCCCGCAAGGCCCTGCTCCTCGCTGAAAGCGAGCTGAACCGCGCCCAATTGGGCCAGGACTGGCAGACGATAAAGCATCAGACCGCCGTGCTCGCCCGGCAGGCCCTGACCATCAGTGCCATTGTGGCGGCTGGCTCCACCCTGCTGGCCGGCCTCACGGCCTGGCGGCAACACCGTCCCGCCCCCGCTGCGCCCCCCGAGAAACCCTCCTGGTTCGGCAAATTGCTCAAAGGCGCCGCGCTCGCCTCCACTTTATTAACGGTATTGCGCCCGCCGCCGCGCGCCTAACCTGTAACCTGTCTGGCGGACTCTGGCTGGTCTCCATCTATGAAATCACCTTTTATGCCGGAGGCCATCTCAACCACGATCGTTCCCCCCAAATCACCCCTGGTATTTGCCGGCATCGTGCTGGGCATGGGCTTTGGCGGCCTGGCCGATGGCATTGTGCTGCACCAAATCCTCGGCTGGCATCATCTCGTTTGTTATACACCCAATTGCATCCCCGCATCCGTGGCCGAATTTACCAAGGAGAACACCCAGGACGGCTATTTTCATCTGGGCCTCTGGCTGGTGCTGCTGGCCGGCACCGCCCTGTTGTTTCGCGCGGGCCGGGTTTCCGTGGCGCTGCCCGGACGGGTTCTGGCGGGCGCCATGGTGGCCGGCTCGGGCTTGTTTAATTTCTTTGAGGGCCTGCTCAACCACCAGATTCTGGGCATTCACCATGTGCTGCCGGGCAGTCCCCACCAATTCCTCTATGACATGCTGTACCTCGCCAACGGGATTTTATTTTGCCTCGTGGGGACGTGGCTTGTTCGCAGCCGGCCAACTCTTGTGAAGCCTGCCGAATGATGCATTAAGAAGTCCGTGGAGGATCCTCAAATTGTGCGCTCCGGCGCGAAGTGAAAATATTCGACAGCAGCCTGATTTCAGGCTAAGTTTAGCCCATGGGAATTGCCAGTCATGCCCGTGTGGCAAAACGGAAAATCAACCTGCAATCGCAGGTGTACACGCTGAGCAACGCCAAGACCTATCTGGGACGCTTAATGGAAAAGGCCAGCCGGGGCGAGCCGGTTTATATTGTCCGGGGGCGGCGGCGGTTCGTTTTACAAGAAGTCCCTGAAATTGAGCCGATTCCCATTCGGCCACCGGGGTTTTTCTCCAGCGCCTATAATCTGGCGGAAATTCAGGAGGACAATCGCCTGGCCAAAGCCTCCGTGGTTCGCACCCCCAAGGACTTGGAATAAACGAGGAATGTCGTGAGGCAGTGGGACATCATCATGTTTCCGTTTAGCAAGGAAAGACGTCACCCGGCCGTGATCATTTCCAACGATGAAACCTGCCAGAATCCGGATATTGAGGAGGTCAATGCGCTGCTTTGCACCTCGGCCCGGGTGAACCGGGGCGCAAAACCCACCGAGGAAGTATTGGACGAGGCCGATGGACTGGATTGGAAAACCATGGTTCGCTGCGACAAGATTCATTTGCTGCCCAGGGCCAATTTCGACGACCACAAAGGCCGTGTCACCGAGGATCGGCGAACTCTGATTGCCCGCAAAATTGTTGAAGTGCTGCGGTTGCCACTGCATCACCGCTAGTCGTTGCGAACCTCGGCGCGGTATTCAGTCGCGAAGCCACCCATGGAAATTAGCCAGCCACGAGGCGGCTGGAATCCGCCCCCGGAAATCATCGCGTCCCGCAAGGGACGGTGGAACATTTACCCCTTAAACGGTTTCACCGCCTCCACGCACCGGCCGCATAAGGTCGGATGCTCGGCGCTTTGACCAATGTCCGTTTCCCAATGCCAGCAACGTTCGCATTTTTGGCCATCGGCTTTGGAAACCGTACAAACGGGCAAGCCACTGCCTGTAACAAATTCGACTTGGGAAACATTTATTAATTCCCGAAAATCAATGTGCAAACCTTCCTGTGCCCGCAGGGTACTTTCTGCGAGTTGCGAGCTGGAAACAGCAATTACAACCTTCGCTTCCAGAGCCTTCCCAATTAACTTTTCCTTTCGGCTTATTTCCAATTGGGACAAAACATGATTTCGTAATAGAAACACGGCATCCCATTGAAACCCTTGATAACCAGTGTCTTGATGTGAAATTAGGCGGAGGATTGCCGGCTTCCACATCGCCTCATGCACCGACCCGGTCGGCTTCCCCGGCACAAATTCCCACGCCTCATCCGCGGTGAACGCCAAAATCGGCGACAGCATCTGGCTCAACCCCGTCACCAAACGATGGAGCGCGGTTTGCGTCGAGCGGCGGCGTTGTGAATTCGCCGGGTCGGTGTACATCCGGTCCTTGATGACGTCATGATAGATGGAGGACAATTCCACGGCGATGAACTGGCTGACTTTTTGATAGACTACATGGAATTCATAGCGGTCGTAAGCACCTTGCTTTTTGGGGTCTTGACTCTCTTTAAAATCTTTCCAAGTTCCCATTACTTCTGCTTCAAGTTTGGAAAATTCGTCCAGCACCCAGCGGTCCAGGCCGGTCAATTGGTCGTCGGGCACGGATTGCGTGGCCGGATCAAAATCATACAGGTTCGAGAGCTGGTAACGCAGGGCGTTGCGGATGCCCCGGTACGTTTCGCTCACTTTGTTGATGCGCTCCTCGCTCACCACGATGTCGTTGCGATAATCCTGCGAGGCCACCCACAGGCGCACCACGTCGGCCCCGTATTTTTTCACGTATGCCTCCGCCGTCTGCGGTTTCTCGTAGCCGCTCTGCTTGCTCTTGGAAATCTTCTCGCGGTCGGCATCCACCATGAAGCCATGCGTGAGCACCGTCTTGAAGGGCGCGGCCTCGTTGCCTGCCAGAGAGAGCAGCAGCGAAGACTGAAACCACCCGCGATGCTGGTCGCTCCCTTCCAGATACACATCCGCCTGCCAGACCTCATTCCCCATTTTTCCGGCATGTTGCAATTCCGACCGCTGTTTCAAAACCGCGCGCGAGGACGAGCCGGAATCAATCCACACGTCCAGCGTGTCATTCGATTTCGCCACGGCTTCCGATCCGGTCCAACCGTCCGGTTTCACCAGCGCCCACAGTTGGGTGGTGGATTTTTCAAACCACACGTTCGAGCCGTGCTGCTGGATTAAATTGGCGGTTTTGCGCACAACGGCCGCGTCCAGCATCGGCTCGCCATTGGCGTCGTAAAACGCCGGGATCGGCACGCCCCAGGTGCGCTGCCGCGAGATGCACCAGTCCGGCCGCGACTGCACCGCGCCTTTGATGCGGTTGACGCCCCATTCGGGAATCCACTTCACCTGGTCAATCTCGGCGAGGGCCTGGTGCCGGAAAGTTTCCGCGCCGGTCGCATGGTCAATCTTGATAAACCACTGATCCATGGCGCGAAAGATCACCGGCGTTTTACTCCGCCAGCAATGCGGATAACTGTGATGATAATTCTCCTGGTGCAGCAGCGCATGGCGCAGGCGCAATTCATGCAGCACCACCTCGTTCGCGTCACTCTTGCCGTGCTTTTCCAGGATGGATTTGCCCAGCATTTCCGCCGGCATCTGCTGTTCCACCGGCAATTCCCCGCTAAGCGCCAGCGCGCCGTCGTCATTTACCGGGGAATAAATCGGCAGGCCGTTCTGACGCCCCAGATTATAGTCATCCAACCCGTGCCCGGGTGCGATATGTACAAAACCGGTGCCCGTATCGCTCGTCACGAAATCCGCGGCCAGCAACCGCCCCGTGCGCTGGCAAAATGGATGCTGATATTCCAGCGTGGCCAGTTGTTCCGTGGGGAACGGCTCCTGCGTGTATTCCGTCCAGCCGCATTTCTGCGCCACCACCGGCAGCAATCCCGCGAATACCAGGTAATGCTCCGCGCCCACTGTGACATTCACATAGGGGAATTTATTGTTATATGCCACCGCGAGATTCGCGGGCAGCGTCCAGGGCGTGGTCGTCCAGATCACCACGAAGGTTGCCGGCTGGCCCACCACTGGAAA
>Ga0182012_10001062_pt1 | contig 30411 bp, 26 predicted proteins | sample 612S2SmetaG_FD_120486 | JGI IMG/M metagenome (GOLD analysis project Ga0182012, IMG submission 120486) | Permafrost microbial communities from Stordalen Mire, Sweden - 612S2S metaG | ecosystem: Environmental > Terrestrial > Soil > Wetlands > Permafrost | place: Sweden: Stordalen | collected...
CCCTTACTCTGGCGAGCGCGGGGTGACATTCGAATCCACTCGAGTTCGCGCTCCAGCGCGGCTTGGCGCACCTTGTCGGACTTCTCTTCCTGGGCCAGTCGTGCCTGCTTCTGCTCCAGCCACGACGAGTAATTGCCCTCCCAGGGAATACCTCGGCCACGGTCCAGCTCGAGGATCCACGACGCCGCGTTGTCGAGGAAGTATCGGTCGTGGGTGATCGCGACGACGGTGCCGCTGTAGTCCTGCAAGGTGCGCTCCAACCACGCCACGGATTCGGCGTCGAGGTGGTTGGTCGGCTCATCGAGCAACAAGAGGTCGGGCTTCGACAAGAGCAGTCGACAGAGGGCCACGCGCCTGCGCTCGCCGCCGGAGAGGACGGTGACGTCCGCGTCGGCTGGCGGTAGTCGAAGCGCGTCCATGGCGATTTCGAGCGTGCGCTCGAGGTCCCACGCGTTGGCGGCGTCAATGCTCGTCTGCAGCTTTGACTGCTCCTCGAGGAGCGCATCGAAATCGGCGTCGGGATCGGCGAACGCCGCGCAGACTTCGTTGAATCGGAGCAAGAGGTCGCGGCTCTCCGCGATGCCGTCGGCGACGTTCTCGATGACGTTCTTGGCGGGGTCCAACTGGGGTTCCTGGCTCAGGTAGCCCACGCTGAATCCTGGGGTCAGACGAGCTTCGCCGGTAAAGCCATCATCGAGCCCCGCCATGATCCGAAGGAGCGAGGTCTTCCCTGATCCATTCGCGCCAATGACGCCGATCTTGGCGCCCGGATAGAAGGAGAGGTTGATTCCCTTCAGCACCTCGCGGTCCGGTGGGTAGTAGCGACGAAGGTCGCGCATGGTGAAGATGAACTGGGCAGCCATGACATCAAGTGTGGCGCAAATTCGAGGGACCGTGACACCGACCAGTGGCACGAGGATTTGACCGAGACCCCTACACTCGCCCTATGTCCGACGAGACGGAGCTTTCCGAAGCGACCACGCTGAACCGACACGCCCCGGACTGGGTGATCTTGTCGATCGCGTGCATCGCCCAATTCATGGTCGTCCTCGACGTATCCATCGTCAACGTCGCGCTGCCGCGGATGAGCCACGATCTTCACTTCACGCTGTCCAGTGCGCAGTGGGTCGTGAACGCGTACGTGTTGACCTTCGCCGGATTCCTGCTACTCGGTGGCCGCGCCGCGGACATCTTTGGACGACGACGGGTCTATCTGCTCGGCATTGCGATCTTCACGATCGCCAGTGTCGGAGCGGGTTTTGCCGAATCCGGTGGTCAGATGGTGGCCATTCGCGCGATTCAGGGTCTCGGTGGCGCGATCCTTTCGCCCGCGACGCTCACCATCATCGTCACGACGTTCCACGGACCTCGCCTCCCCAAAGCAATTGGTGCGTGGAGTGCGGTTGCGGGTGCCGGCGGTGCGGTGGGAGGCCTCCTCGGTGGCATCCTGACGGGCTACGCCTCGTGGCGCTGGGTCTTCTTCATCAACGTCCCCTTTGGCATCATTGCGGCCATCGCCGCGTCGATGTACCTGCGCGAAATGCGCAACCGCGACGCGACCGTCAAACTCGACGTCACTGGTGCGGTGCTCGTGACCGGCGGACTCGCTTCCGTGATCTACGGCGTCGTGAACACCACGAGCCCGGGCCACGGTTGGACGTCGTCGTCCACCATTGAATGGATCATCGGCGGATTGGTGGCGTTGGTGGGCTTCCTCTATTGGGAGTCCAACGTCGCGTCGCACCCGCTGGTGCCGTTTCGCATCTTCAAGTCACGTTCACTCTCGACGGCCAACGTCGTCATGTTCTTGGTGGGCGGTGCCTTCTTTGCGATGTGGTACTTCCTGACCTTTTACTTCCAATTCATCTTGAAGTACGACCCAGTGAAAACCGGGTTCGCGTTTCTGCCCATGGCGGTGGCGATCATCGTGGGCGCCCAGATCAGTTCACGACTCCTCGTGAAGACCGGCGTTCGACCGCTGCTGCTCGTCGGCGCCACCTTGGCGACCCTCGGATTCCTTTGGATCTCGCTGATCAAAATAAACAGCTCGTACCTGGGTGCGATTCTGGTGCCCGCAGTCATCTGTGCCTTCGCCATGGGGCTTCTCTTTGCCCCGCTCGCGACCGCCGCGACCGCTGACGTCGACCGGGCCGACGCGGGACTCGCCTCGGGGGTACTCAATACGGCGCGCCAAGTGGGAGGTTCACTCTCCTTGGCCATCCTCGGCACCGTGGCGGCCGACCGCACCGCCTCACTGCTCAGCGGCAACTCCTCGGCCGTCGCGCTGGTGGGGGGCTACCAGCGGGCCTTCCAGATCTCGGCGGTCATCACCTTCTTGGCACTCGGAGCGAGTTTGGTTCTGCCAGCCGCAACTGGTCGACGCCTCAAGAACTAATCGCTTTTGTGACGCAGGACTCTGCAATGACGTTGCCTCGATGCGACCGCGCGCTGAGTTACTCGCGACTGAAGGGCACACCGTCTGCCGCCGGCGGGCGTATCCGACCAACGAGTCCCGCCACGGCCGCGATCGTGATGATGTAGGGCAGCATGCTGATGAACTGTTGGGGGATGACCAACTGGTCGAGGTAGATGTTGAGGTTCGCACTGAGCGCGATGGTGAAGCCGAAAAGCAGCGATGCCATGAGGGCCCCGTAGGGGCGCCAGCGACCGAAGATCATGATGGCGAGGGCGATGTAGCCGTAACCGTTCGTCATGCCGAAGGTGAAATTCGTACCTGGACCGATGGTGAACGCGGCGCCTCCGAGTCCGGCGACGAAGCCCCCGAGGATGACGGCGCCGTAGCGCATCCGCGTGACGCTGACACCCACGGTCTCTGACGCGATGGGCTTTTCTCCGACCGAGCGCACCCGCAGTCCCCACCGAGTTCGAAAGAGCGCAATGTTGACGATGATGACACCGATGATCGCCACGTACACGAGGATGTTCTGGTCGAAGAGGATTGGGCCAATAATCGGGATGTGAGAGAAGAACGGCACGGCCCAGACGGGCAGCGCGTACGCCCCGTTGAGATTCTGGTGAGTGGTGAGGACTTGGAACATGATGAACTGCGTCACGGCAGTGCAAAAGGCGACGATCACAATACCGACGATGATCTGATTCGCCTGGTAGCGCAGTGACATGACCGCCAGGACCCAGCCGAGGAGTGCCCCGAGGATCCCGGCCACGAGCACCCCGAGCAGTTTCGAGATTCCAGTGCCGTTCATGGCGCTCACGACCATGACCGATGAAATAGCCCCCGTCATGAACTGACCTTCGATTGCGATGTTGACGACGCCAGATCGCTCGCACAGTGTCCCCGAGAGCGAACCGAAGATGAGGAACGTGGCCGCCGCGACGGCGGCGGCGAGGATCCCGGTCAATTGAAGGTGGAGGCCCGACACGTTGGATCCGCGCGCTACCCACACGAGGAATCCGAGCATGAACACCATCAATCCGAGGTACAGGAGGGGTGCCGCGCCACGGTCGAATCGACGCCAGGCGAGGAGGCCACCGGCAGCGATCGTGAGGATGCCGATGACGTAGCCCGTCGTGGAGACCGGAATCGTCAACGTCCGAAGTGCCCCTGCGCTATTAATGCCCCACCACAGCGCGATCGGCCAGAGTACGAGGTAGCCGCCAACGATGATGCAGCCGTTGCGCACGGCGTTGGTCAATTTGATCCGTTCGGGGAGGTACTTTCGCGCCGAGCGAGAGATCACGGGCGCGAGGAGAAGTAGTCCCAGCAACAGCGGAATGATCCTCAACGCACCGTCAATTGACGGCATCACCGTGGAGCTGTTGTAACCAAACTCAATCGTCGTCCGGAGTGTCGCACGTGCGCCGCCAAACCAAAGGACTTCGAGCGCGCCGATCAAGATCAGTGTGATGCCGTAGCCGAGTGCGCGCTCGCGAGTGATCCGTCGGAGGTTCTCGAGCGTGACAATCTCGGGCGTGATGATCTCGGGGGCGAGGCTCATTTCGTCCAACCTCCCGCGGAGCCTGTCGAGCGGAAGCGCCCGTTGTCGGTGAGACGGAAGATCTCGACGATGAGCGCGGGCGTCGCGACGCAAAAGACGACGACCGCCTGGATGACCTGTGCGAGGGAGTACTGGATGTTGGTGGGCGTGAACGCCTGCATAGCTTCGCCGCCGGCGTACATGGCGCCGAAGAAGATCGCCCCGAAAAAGACGCCCCACGGCCGGTTGCGTCCGAGCAAGGCCACGGTGATCGCATCAAAACCGTAGGAACCGCCGAAGTTTGGGGAGAGGAAGTGGTCGACGCCCGTGAGCTCCAACATGCCAGCGAGACCGCAGAACGCTCCGGCGAGACAGAGAGTGATGATCGTCGTTCGCTTCGCGTTGATACCGGCGGTCCTCGCCGCTTCGCCGTTTTGACCCACCATCAGTAACTCAAAGCCGGTTTTGGAACGGTTGAAGAACCACTGGACGACGAAGACCATCGCGAACGCAATCACAAAGCCCACATTGACCAGTAGTGCGGGGCTTAGATGCGAGAAGAAGTACGGCAGCTGCCCGGTCGGCGTGACAGCCTTGCCGGCGCCGTCCTTCAGACCGGGCCGAGCGAAGAGATTCGTGATCAACAGGTACCCCAGCAAGAGCACCATGATGTAGTTACTCATCATGGTGACGATCACTTCGTGGGCGCCGGTATAGGCCTTGAGCACTCCCGCGAGCGACGCGAGGAGAGCGCCCGCAATCATGGCCGCCACTAATTCAAGCGAGACCTGAAGAACCGGAGTGAAGTGCCAGCTGAAGCCGATGAGGCCGGCGATGAGGCCGCCCGCAATGACCTGACCCTGACCACCGATATCGAAGATGTTGCTTCGAAAGCCGATGGCGAGGCCGAGACCCGCGACGATAAGTGGCGTCGCGTCTTGGAGGGTGAGGGAGATCGGTCCCAGTGCGGTCGCCAGGTTGGCCTTGTCGGGATGGTCGATGAGAATCCGCATCGCGTGGAAGTCGAACAGCGAGCCTTGGAAGATCTGCTCGTAGGCGAACCACACGGTATTGAAATTCTCTGAAATCGTCGCACCCGGGTGTGAGAAGAACGTGGCCCAGGAGTGCACGAGCGTCGGTGTGGTCACGATGATCATGAACGCCCCGACCGTCAACCCGACGAAGAGGGCGAGCAGCAACACGAGCGCCATGTTCGCGCGTCGAACTCGCAAGGCGATCTGGAGTAGCCGACTCGATCGCGGCTCTTGGGTTACGACGTCAGTCGTCATGACGTCGCCCCCACATTCGCCGTCGGCCGCGCACCCGCCATCAGGAGACCGAAGTCTGCGCGGCTCGTTGTCGGTGGCACGATGTCCTGGATCTTCCCGTCGTAGAGGACCGCGACGCGGTCGCCGAGGGCGATGACTTCGTCGAGTTCACTCGAGACAATGACCACGGCAACGCCTTGGTCTCGTATCGCGACGATCTGGCGGTGCATGAACTCGATGGAGCCCACGTCGAGCCCACGAGTGGGTTGGGCACAGATCAGGACCTTGAGTTCTCGAGACAACTCGCGCGCCATCACGACCTTCTGCTGGTTGCCTCCCGACAGAGAGCTGAGTGGTTCGGCTTCGTTCTGGGCACGAATGTCATATTCGGCGATGCGGCGCGTGCCATTTTCTTCAATCGCTTTCAATTTGCGGCCCCACCATGACTTGTACTGAGAGCTGTTCAATTGGTCGAGCACGAGATTGTCAGCAATCGACAGGGAAAGTACGAGGCCGTGTCGCTGTCGGTCCTCTGGGACGTGGCCCACGCCGGCGTCGAGCACGTCACGCACAGATTGGCCAACCAACTCTGTCCCGTTAAGAACCACCGAGCCCGCCGTCACTCGTCGCAGCCCGGTGAGCGCTTCGACCAGCTCGGTCTGCCCGTTTCCCTGGACCCCCGCAAAGGCAAGAATCTCACCGGCTCGAACTTCGAATGACACGCCCTTCACGGCGGTCAGTCCCCGATCATCCTGCACAAAAAGGTCCGTGACCTCGAGCGTGACGTCACCGGTGTGGGCAGGTGGCTTCTCAACGACGAGGTTGACGTCGCGTCCCACCATCATCGTGGCGAGTGCCGCCTCGTTCGTCTCTTCAGGAGTCGTCGTGCCCACGACCTCACCGAGTCGCATCACGGTGATGACGTCCGCGATTTCGAGGACTTCCTTCAACTTGTGCGTGATGAAGATGATGGACTTACCCTGAGCCTTGAGCGCGCGCATGATGATCATGAGCGCTTCGGCCTCTTGGGGGGTGAGTACGGCCGTCGGCTCGTCGAGAATCAGTATCTCCGCGTTATGACTGAGAGCCTTCAAGATCTCCACACGCTGCTGGGTACCAATGGGCAGATTCTCAATTGTTGCGGAGGGGTCAATGTTGAAGTTGTACTCCTTCGCGAGGGCGACGATGCGTTCGGTCGCGCTCTGATGATCAATGAACGGCCAAGGCTTGACCGGTTCGCTACCGAGGATGATGTTCTCAGCCACCGTGAAGACCGGGATGAGCATGAAGTGCTGGTGCACCATTCCGATCTTGTGGTTCACGGCATCTTTCGGGTCGCGAATGGTCACGACCTCGTCATTGATGAGCAGTTGGCCGCTGTCCGGCGTGATCATGCCGTACAGCACGTTCATCAGTGTGGACTTGCCGGCGCCATTCTCCCCGAGCAGGCAGTGAATCTGACCCGGCTCTACGAGGAGGTTGACATTTTTGTTCGCCGCGAGCGATCCGAAGTGCTTGGTGACCGCTCGAAGTTCCAGCTTCATGAATCTCAAACCTAATCGGGAATCAAAAGGCAACGGGGGCCGAGTCCAAAGACTCGACCCCCGTTCCCAGGCTTTACGTCGGGACTATTTGCCGCCGACTGCAATCTTGATGGAACCGTTTTCGATTCCCTTGGTGAGTGTCACGATTGCCGCAAGTGTTGCCGCGCTGTTCGCCTTACCCGCCGTGCCGTGGTCCTGAATGAACGCGGCGCCGCCGTTCTTCAACGTGCCGATGTAGTCGCCACCGGCGAACTTACCCGTCGCCTGGTCCAGGACAGCAGCCTTCACCGATGCCGTCACGCCCTTGGTGACCGAGCTGAGGAACAAGTTGCAGTTGGACGGGTCGTTGGTGCAACCGTCCGTGTCAACCCACTCCACGTTCGCCTGGAGCGTGTGCGCCTTGTTCCACGTGGTCACCGCAGCCGTCGTACCGAGGCCGTCAGAACCGGCGACCGGGAAGATGGTCGTCGCGCCTTGGCCCAAGAAGGCCGTGGTGTCGGTCGCTGCTGTGGTCTGGTCGGTGAAGGAGCCAATGAAGGTTCCCTTCTGGGTCTTCTCGTTCCAACCGAGCACCGCAACCGGGACCTTCGGCTTCATCTTCGTGTTGTAGTACTGGACGCCGTCGTAGAAGCCGTCCATGTAATAGGTCACGGAGCTGAACTGCTCGCCGCCGTAGGTCGCGACCTTTGGTGCCGCAGCGTTGTGCGCCGCAGCGTACGCCGCCGCTTCGTAACCACCGAGGAATGCGTCCTGCTGGGTTTCGTACGTCAGACCCAGGATGTTCTTGGCGGTACCGCTGTACGGCTTCACCGCAACGCCGTCCTTACCAGGGCTCTGGTTGCCGTTGTCCACCTGCGCGAAGTGATCACTCTTGTTCTGCTGCGCAGCGTTCCACGTCGCGTCGGACATCAAGAAGCCGACGGTGATGATGATGTTGCACTTCTGAGAAACGAACGAACCGATCTCATTTTGGTAGGTCGACTCCGTGCCATTGGACGGCGTCGACTGCACTTCGGTCTTGATCAACTTCGAGACCTTGGCGGCCTCCTTGAGGCCGAGGTAGGCCGAAGCGTTGAACGACTTGTCGTTGACGCCACCGGTGTCGGTGACCTCACAGGCCAACGTTTTGTGGTACATCGACGTCGCACCGGCTGAGCCGGTTGCGCTGATTGTAAGTCCCGTCAACAGCAGACAGGCGGCACTGGCCGAGAGAGCGAGACGCCCCACACGGCCCTTTCCGATTGAATTCATTGCACTCCCCTTTTGGATTTATGGACGGTTCTTTTGAAGCCCTTATGTCTGTCCGAGCGTGAGCATAACAAGGAACCCCCCAGCGCGTCAGTGCAGAAAATCGGGTCTTTCGTGAACTCCGGCGTCCGAGGCGTGGCGACGTCGCGACCGTGGCCCCGCAACCGTCCGCGCCCAAAATCTCCTTGGACCGGCTGACCTGCTTTGATCGGTTGACCCGAGGGCGACGGAGTTCCTACGTCCGCGATTGACCGCGAGAACCGAGTCCCCGAACGATTTCCGAGGCGGCTCGCATGGCGCCGTAGAGCGAATCGATCATCGACGAACCACTGAGTCGCAGTGCGAGGTACGCGCCCGTCGCCGCGTCGCCCGCGCCCGTCGTATCGATCACCACGTCACTCAACGAGGGCACTTCGAAGGCGTTGGCGCCCATTTGCGCCCGCGCCCCGTGCACACCACGGGTGACCACGACCTCACCGAAGTCCCGAGCCAGGGCCTCCATCGCGGACAGTACGTCACTCTCGCCACTGAGGAGCAGCGCCTCCTCCTCGTTGGCGAACAGCGTCGACGTTCCTTTGATGGCGTCCCTGAAGACGTCCGGTGTCACGGCGGCCAGGGGTCCCACCGAGCAGACGTCCACCGACGTTGGGCGCCGCAGCGTGGCGGCCCTCGCCAACGCCGCCGTCCCCACGTGTCGCGTTGTCGGATCGAGGAACGTGTAGCCCGAGACGTGGAGGTGATCAAAGGGACGCTCGAGTTGCGTGAGGACGTGATCCATCGTGAGCATCGGGTTCGCGCCCCGGTCCGTCAACATCGCGCGCTGGGCGTCATCGCCCACCATGGCCACGACCACACCGGTCGGCGCGTCGACGCGCTCGAGCGCCGCGCGAACGCCGGCGTCGCGCAGGGACTCCTCGAAGAGCTGCGCCGCCACATCGTCACCGCTCGCGCCAAGGAACGTCACGTGGTGCCCCGTGAGTGCGAGCGCGACCGCCATGTTCGCGGCGCTTCCCCCACGGCTGAGCCGTATGCGCGCCGGTGTGTCGCTCGTCGGCGCCACTGCGGTCATTGGTTTGACCACCACATCGAGCATCACGTCGCCAATGACGAGGATGCGTCGAGGCGTCACGTCCGATTCCTGGCGATGGCGGTCGCGATCCGCCCAGCCAGACCAGCGTTCGCCACCACGAGGTGGCGATTGACGACGACGCTCTCTCCCTCGGTGTAGCGAGCGAATTCGGCCAGTAGGACCGGCGTCACCTCTTTGCCACTCACACCAAGCGATTTGGCTCGCTCGAGCGCACTGGCGAGCGCGGCGTCATGCTTGTCGCTAGAGAGTTCATGATCTTCGGCCACGGGATTGGCGACGAGGAAGCCGGTGGTCGACAGTTCCGAGTGAATCATGAACGCCGCGGCCGCTTCGACCTCGTCGGCCAACGACCATTCGACGCCGAAACCGCTGTCGCGCTTATAGAACCCCGGGAATCTGTCAGTTTGGTACCCCGCGACCGGCACACCCAACGTGTCGAGTCGCTCGAGGGTCGCGCCGACGTCGAGAATCGACTTGACACCCGACGCGACAACCAAGACCTGATTGCGCGACAGTGACGTCAGGTCCGCCGATTCGTCGTAACTCTCGCGCGCGTCGCGATGCACTCCCCCGAGTCCGCCCGTTGCCATGACGTCGATGCCGACGCGGCTGGCTACTGCGATGGTCCCCGCGACCGTCGTCGCGCCGTCTCGCTTCAGCGCGAGCGAGAGTCCTAGGTCACGAGCGGAGAGTTTCGCGGCGTGCCGATCACTTTCAGCGAGTCGGGCGAGCTCTGCCGTCGTGAGGCCAACGACGATTCGTCCATCGATGACACCGATCGTCGCCGGGACTGCGCCACCGGCACGCACCGCCGCTTCACACTCCGCCGCGACCTCAAGGTTCGTAGGTGAGGGCAGACCTTGCACGACGATCGTGGTCTCGAGCGCGACCACGCTGCGCCCCTCTGCCAGTGCGCTGGACACCTCATCATTGATGGTGAGCGGGGAGATTCGAAAGTTATTCACGCAAGGCGAAGTGTACTGTTTGGGGGTGAGTTCTTCGCCTGCGATTCCCTGGGATGAACTGCGCGAACGAGCCCGGCACGCAACTTCAACGTCGTACGCACCGTATTCGAAGGTGACGGTCGGCGCGTGCGCCGTCACGACTGACGGTCGGATAATCGTGGGCGCCAACGTCGAGAACGCGAGTTACGGCCTCACCCTTTGTGCGGAGTGCTCACTGGTGAGTGACCTCATTCGCCAAGGCGGAGGTCGGATCGTGGGCGTGTCGATTGTGGCGGGCGACGGTGAGCCCATTGCTCCGTGTGGACGTTGCCGTCAAGTGCTCTTCGAGCACGGCGGCAATGAACTCGAGATCGACGCTGGCGACGGCGTGACGCCGACGCGGCTCGGCGACCTTCTGCCGAACGCCTTCGGGCCGGAGGACGTAGGACTTCGGAGGTCGTAGTGAGTTTCTTCTCCGCGGTCGACGTCATCACCACCAAACGCGACGGCGGCGAACTGAGTGACGCGGCGATTGCCTGGATGCTCGACGCCTACGTACGCGGTGAAGTCGCCGAAGAGCAGATGTCGTCACTCCTCATGGCGATCTACTTCAATGGGCTGTCCGTCGACGAACTCAACTGTTGGACCGATCGGATGATCGAGTCCGGCGAACGGCTGGACCTCAGTGGACTGTCGCGCCCCACGGTGGACAAGCACTCGACGGGCGGTGTCGGCGACAAGATCTCGTTGATACTCGCTCCTTTGGTCGCGTCGTGTGGCGCAGCGGTACCGCAACTGTCCGGTCGAGGACTCGGTCACACCGGAGGCACGCTCGACAAGCTCGAGTCGATCCCGGGATGGCGAGCGTTCCTCTCCAACGACGAGGTCCGCCACCAACTCGACACGATCGGTGCCGTCATCTGCGCCGCCGGTCAGGGGCTCGCGCCCGTCGATCGCAAGCTCTACTCACTGCGGGACGTCACCGGGACCGTAGAGTCAATCCCGCTGATCTCGTCGTCCATCATGTCGAAGAAAATCGCCGAGGGTACGCACGCACTCGTACTCGACGTCAAGGTCGGTCGCGGTGCGTTCATCAAGACAGTCGAACGCGGGCGCGAACTCGCGACGACCATGGTGGCGCTCGGTGCGAGCCACGGAGTCGCGACCGTCGCGCAACTCACCTCAATGGACGCGCCGCTCGGACGGACGGTCGGTAACGCGCTCGAGGTGAGCGAATCGGTCGACGTGCTGCAGGGCAACGGACCGAGTGACGTGCGCGAACTCACGGTGGCGCTCGCTCGCATCATGCTCGAACTGGTCGACATTCACGTTGATCCGGCCTCGAAGCTCGACGACGGCACGGCCTACGAGGTCTTTCGCCAGATGATCCAAGCCCAGGGTGGTGACCCCGACGCCGAACTCCCGACGGCGGCCTTGCGAAAAGAAGTGGTCTCATCGAGTGACGGCATCGTGGAGTCGATTGACGCGCTGAGCGTCGGCATCGCGTCGTGGCGGCTGGGTGCGGGAAGAGCGCGCAAGGAAGATCCCGTGAGTGCCGCGGCAGGTGTTGTGTGTCTAGTGCGTGAAGGCGAGGCCATCACTAAGGGACAGCCGCTCTTCGAACTTCACGCCGACGATGAAGCGCATCTTCAGTTGGGCGCTGACGCAATTGCGCAGGCGGTCGTCATAGGTGAACGGCCGGTGAACGCGAAGCCGTTGCTGATGGAACGAATCACCAACTAACGCACAACCCTGTTGACTAGCCTTTCGACATGGCAGTAACCCCACTAACGCGTGACCTCATTGAACGGGCGCCGAAGGTGCTCCTGCACGATCACCTCGACGGTGGGTTGCGACCGTTGACCGTTTTGGAACTCGCGAGGGAGTCGCACTACACGGGACTGCCAACGAACGATCCCGAGGAGCTGCGACAGTGGTTCATCGCCGATACGCCCGGCAGCGACCTCGTTCGCTACCTCGAAGGTTTCGCCCACACGACGGCCGTCATGCAGACAAGAGATCACATTGAGCGCGTCGCCAACGAAGCCGCGCTCGATCTTGCGCGTGATGGTGTCGTCTACGCGGAGGTTCGCTTCGCCCCCGAACTGCATATCGCGGGTGGCCTCACGTTGCACGAAGTAGTTGAGGCCGCCCTCGACGGATTTAGTCGTGGCGTCAGCGACGCGAAGAAGGAAGGTCGCACGATCGTGGTGCGCGCGATCCTTTCGGCAATGCGGCAAGCGAACTTGAGTGAGACCATTGCGGGGTTGGCCGTCGAGTTCCGCGAACGCGGCGTGTGCGGTTTCGACATCGCCGGTCCCGAAGACGGTTTCCCACCGACCCATCACTTACGCGCGTTCCACCTCGTACAACGTGAAGATTTCCATATGACGATCCACGCCGGTGAGGCCTTCGGACTGCCATCGATTTGGGAGGCCGTGCAGTTCTGCAATGCGGAGCGACTCGGACACGGGGTGCGTATTGCCGACGACATCGTTGAGAAGGACGGCGAGTACCACCTCGGGCGACTCGCCAACTTCGTACGCGACCGGCGCATTCCCCTCGAGGTCTGCCCGACTTCAAACGTGCACACCGGCGCCGCCGCGTCCATCGCGACGCATCCCATAGAACTGCTTCGAAAGTTGCGCTTCCGCGTGACACTCAACACGGACAATCGACTGATGAGTGGCATCTCGATGAGCAGCGAGTTCGAGACCTGTGCCGATGTCTTTGGATGGACGCTCAATGACATGGAGTGGATGACGCTCAACGCGGCAAAGAGTTCGTTCTATCCCTTCGACCAACGCCTCGCGATGATCAATACGGTGATCAAGCCCGGCTACGCCGCACTTCGTTCCCTCTAGACGCTCAGTAGGTCCCTGAGGTCCGACGTCACCGCCTCCACCTGCTTCGCGCACGTGCGACGTTGGTCGCTAAGTTGCGTGACCCCCGCCGCAGGGGCCGTGATCTCGATGTACGCCTTGAGCTTCGGTTCGGTTCCCGATGGTCGAACGACGACACGGCCAAATGCTCCGAGACGCAGGAGCAACCCGTCAGTCGGTCCGAGACCTTCGAATCCGTCGGCGAGGTCAAAGACTTCACTGACCGCAATCCCTCCAAGGTCGCTCGGAGGTCGCTCGCGCATCGACTGCACCGACTCCTTGATGGCGACCAACGCGCCAGGCCCTTCCGCGCGAAGTGAGAGCTGATAGATCGAATGAACGCCGAAGTGCGTTTCGATCTCGTCGAGTCGATCGAGAAGCGACTTTCCTTCACGTCGAAGTTCGACCGCCAACTTCGAGAGTGCGAGGGCGGCGCTCAGTCCGTCCTTGTCGGCGACCAACGGGTCGACCGCGAAACCCAAGGCCTCCTCGTACCCGAGACGCAAGGTTCCCTCGCCGGCGGCGCGCGCCAACCATTTGAATCCCGTCAGCGTCATCGCGAAGCGCACGCCGGCCTCTTGGGCCATGAGGCGCAGCAGTGTCGACGAGACGATCGTGGTCGCCACGACGTCAGAGCCGCTCGTCATTTCGGGCAACAGCGTTGAGGCGAGGAGCCAGCCGATCTCGTCGCCTCGCAGGACGTGCCAACCCGAAGGACTACGCACCGCCGCGCCGAGTCGGTCGGCGTCAGGGTCGTTCGCAATGACCAACTCCGCGCCCACGCGATCGGCGGTCTGCGTCGCGAGGTCGAGCGCACCGGGCTCTTCGGGATTGGGGAATGGGAGCGTGGGGAACGCCGGGTCCGGCGCAAACTGTTCGGCGACGACGGTCACCGACTTGTGGCCCGCAGCGGCGAACATCGACATCATCGTGTCGCCGCCGACGCCGTGTAATGGCGTGTACACGATCGCGAAATCATCCTCGTCGACGCCAAATCGTTCTGCGAAGTGAGCCTGATAGACCGCAAAGATGTCGTCGGAAATCCATCGGTGGTGCGCGCTCGGCCGCTCCGCCAATTCCGGCGTCGTGGCGGCATTCGCGTAGTGTTCGACAATCTCGTCATTGGGAGGGATGATCTGTGAACCGTCACTGGAGTAGAGCTTGAATCCGTTATCCAGTGGCGGGTTGTGGCTCGCCGTGATCATGATGCCCGCCTCGGCCCCCAGCGCCTTGACGCAGTAGGCGACCAGAGGTGTCGGCAGCGGTCCGGGCATCTCGTACACCTTCACGCCGGCCCCGAGGAGCACGCGCACGACTTCGTTGTTGAATTTTTCGGATCCGTGTCGTCCATCACGACCCACGACGACGCCTCGCTCGCTCTCAACGCCGCGTTCGAGCATCCACGCAATGACGCCCTGGGTCGCGCGACGAACCGTGTAGCGATTCATCCCCGCCGGTCCAGCCATCACCGGACCGCGAAGACCGGCCGTGCCAAATGTCAGTGGAGCGGCGAACCTGCGCTCGAGCTCAGCCTCATCGTCTCGGTCCAAGAGATCCTGGAGGGTCGCTCGATCATCCCCGTCGGGATCGCCGGCGATCCACGCCACGACGCTGTCGCGTAGTTCTTGTCTCACAGGACAGGAATGACGCGGGTCAAGAGTGCGCCGAGGGAGGCCGCCGCCGACTGGCCCGCCTCAAGAACCTCCAGATGATTGAGGTGTCCCGCGGTCACTCCGGCCGCGTGGTTGGACACGAGGCTAAGACCCAGCACTTCGGCGTCGAGGTGGCGCGCAGCGATAGCCTCGAGCACCGTCGACATTCCCACGACCGTCGCACCCATCGTGCGGGCCATGACGATCTCCGCCGGCGTCTCGTAGTGCGGACCGCGAAAGCCGCAGTAGACGCCCTCCTCGAGGTCGGGCACCGCCTTCTTCACCGCTGATCGAAGTCGTGCACTGTAGAGATCGGTGAGGTCGACGAATCGAGAGCCGTAGTGCTTTGGAGGCGGCGGACCTTCGAGTGGCGACGTCGCCGTCAGGTTGATGTGGTCGCGAATCATGACCACCGTGCCGGGTCCCCACGACGGATCGATGCCGCCGGCGGCGTTGGTGAGGACGACTTTCGTCGCCCCGGCCGCAATGACCGTTCGGATGGGGTGCACGACCTGGTCGGCGGTATTGCCCTCGTAGAGATGTACGCGTCCGGCAACGAGCGCTACGCGTCGATCGCCGATGGTCAACGAGAGGATCTGACCGCTGTGTCCGGCGACCGTTGGTGCGACGAAGCCGCTCAGGGACGACGTTGGTACCTCACTGGTCGGTGTGCCCAGTGCGATTGCACCCTCACGCCAACCTGATCCGAGCACGATGGCGATGTCGTACGCGTCGTAGCCGCTCTCGTCTCTCAGTTCGTCGGCCGCTCGTTGCGCGAGTTTGTACGGATTCGTCATTACTGTCCAATCGTGTGCCACACCGTCGAAGTCTCGACAAAGGCACGTAGTCGTCGAAGCGAAAGATCGTTGTCCGCGCCATTGGGACGCAACACCCGTTTGATGGACCCGGCAGCGGCGAGCGCTAACTCATCAGCCGTTTCGGGTGACGCGCCGGCCAGATCGATCCCGTCGATGTCCTCGTGGGAGGCGAGCGTCGGGGTCAACTCGTCGGTGAGACCAGTGATGATGTTGAGCACCCCCGCGGGGAAGTCCGATGACGTCGTCATCTCCCCGAGCAGGGCGGCCGGCGTCGGCCGGCGTTCGCTGGCAATCGCTACGACCGCGTTCCCGACACACAGCGGTGCGAAGACGGCGTCAACGAACCCCTCAAGTGATGCCTCTTGTGCACAGATCACGCCCACGACCCCACTCGGTACGGGAATCGAGAAATTGAAGAACGGCCCCGCGACGGGATTGGTGCCTCCCAGGACCTGGGCGATCTTGTCGGTCCATCCGGCGTACCAGACGATCCGGTCAATGGACGCCGAGACGGTGCTCTGGCTGACCTTCTTGCTGACCCCTTCGCTGAGGGCCACGTGCTCGGCCAACTCCTCGCGTCGCGACTCCGCCATCTCGGCGAGCCGGTAGATCACTTGGCCCCGGTTGTAGGCCGTGGCGCTCCACCACTTCGCCTGGGCCGCGCGCGCGGCGACCACCGCGTCGCGAACGTCCTTGCGCGAACCCTGTGCGACGTTCGCGAGGAAGTCACCCTTGGCGGTGGTGACCTCGTAACTGCGTCCGGACTCCGAGCGCGCGAAGGCGCCGTTGATCAGAAGCTTGTAGGTCTTGCGAACATCGAGGCGGCCGTCAGACATTGAGGTACGCCTCCAATCCGTGGCGTCCGCCCTCGCGACCAAAGCCCGACTCGCGCATGCCGCCAAAGGGGCTGGTCGGATCGAAACGGTTGTACGTATTGGCCCAGATCACGCCGGCGCGAAGGCGCTCCGCCACCCAGAGTGTGCGGCTGCCCTTCTCGCTCCAGACGCCGCACGCGAGGCCGTAGTTCGTGTTGTTGGCCTTCGCGACCGCCTCTTCAGGCGTGCGGAAGGTGAGCACGGAGAGGACGGGGCCGAAGATCTCCTCGCGCGCAATCCGGTGCGACTGCGCGACGTCGGCGAAGACGGTCGGCGCGAACCAGTAACCCTTGTCGGGCAGCGGGCACGAGCTCGTGTAGCGAGTGGCTCCTTCGCTCTCACCAAAGGCGGTCAACTCTCGGATCCGTAGCAACTGCGCCGCCGAATTGATTGCGCCCACGTCAGTGTTCTTGTCCATGGGATCACCCACGCGAAGTTGCTCGACGCGACGAATCAGTCGTCGCAGCACTTCGTCGGCGATCGACTCCTGCACCAGGAGCCGAGAACCGGCACAACAGACGTGGCCCTGATTGAAGAAGATCCCGTCGATGATGCCTTCGATCATCTCGTCGATCGGGGCGTCCTCGAAGACGATGTTCGCGCCCTTGCCTCCGAGCTCGAGCGTGAGGTGCTTGTGACTCGCCGCGGTTCGCTGCTGAATCAGTCGACCGACGTCCGTGGAGCCCGTGAACGCGATCTTGTCAACGCCTGGATGATCGACGAGCGCGCTGCCCGTCGCTCCGTCGCCGGTGATGATATTGACGACGCCGGGTGGCAGATCCGCCTGCTCGAGGATCTCGGCCAGTACCAGGGCACTGAGCGGCGTCGTTTCGGCCGGCTTCAAGATGCAGGTGTTACCCGCGGCCAACGCCGGCGCGAGCTTCCAGGCGGCCATCAGTAGGGGAAAGTTCCAGGGGATGATCTGACCGGCGACGCCGAGTGGTTTCGGGCCCGCCCCAAAACCGGCGTAGTCGAGTTTGTCGGCCCACCCCGCGTAGTAAAAGAAGTGGGCGGCGGCCAGGGGGATGTCAACGTCGCGTGATTCGCGGATCGGCTTGCCGTTATCCAGAGTCTCGACGACCGCGAGTTCACGCGAGCGCTCTTGAATCAGTCGCGCGATCCGAAACAGATACTTCGAGCGTTGCGCGCCGGTCGTCTTGGACCACACCTTGTCGTACGCGCGACGGGCCGCGACGACGGCTCGATCGACATCCTCGGCGCTGGCCTGCGCCACGGTCGCCAACGTGGTTTCGTTGGCCGGGTTGATGGACGCGAACTGCTCGTGTGACGAAGCGTCAGTGAAGGCTCCGTCGATGAAGAGTCCGTAACTGGGCTTGAGTTTCGCGATGGCCGCCGATTCGGGCGCCGGGTCGTACGCCAACGCACCGAGCTGGGAGTTCGCGAGTTGACGCTCCGTCATCTCAGTCACCGCTGAATTCGTCCGCGCGTACGTAGGCACCGCGCGCCTGCTTCAGTCGCTGCATCAAGAGATCGTTGAGTAACGATGACGCGCCGAATCGGAACAGATCGGGGGTGAGCCACGTTGAGCCAACGGTCTCATTCACGACGACCAGGTAACGGATGGCGTCCTTGGACGTGCGGATCCCGCCCGCGACCTTGACGCCGACGATTCGCCCCGCGGTCTCCGCGAAGTCACGAACCGCTTCGAGCATGACGAGCGCCACCGGCAACGTTGCGTTCACGCCCACCTTGCCGGTCGAAGTCTTGATGAAGTCGGCGCCACCGAGCATCGCGATCCAACTGGCGCGGCGCACGTTGTCGTAGGTGACCAACTCCCCGGTTTCGAGAATCACTTTGAGGTGGGCGCTGCCGCACGCGGCCTTCACCGCAATGATCTCGTCGTACACCTGACCGATGCGACCCGAGAGGAACGCGCCGCGATCGATCACCATGTCGATCTCATCGGCCCCGGCGCTGACCGCGTCACGAACGTCCATCAACTTGACGTTCAGGGATGCCCGTCCCGATGGGAAGGCCGTGGCAACGGAAGCAACGGCGACCGGCGATGAGCCGAGCACGGTGCGGGCGTGCGCGACGAGGTCGGGATAGACGCACACGGCCGCGACGGACGGAACGGTCGCATCGCGGGGGTCGGGACGCATGGCCTTGGTACAGAGCGAGGTGACGCGACCGGGCGTGTCGGCTCCTTCGAGAGTGGTGAGGTCGACCATCGAGATCGCCATGTCGAGAGCGGCCAACTTCGTTGATTTCTTGATCGAACGAGTGGACAATTTCGCCACCCTCGCCTCTGCGCCGACGGCGTCGACCCCCGAGAGACTCGTGATAATGGCGCGAAGTTGCGCTTCCGATTCAATCGTCGGCACTGACACTAAATCCGCAACATGAACGTTGCGATCCTCAGCCGTCACCAGGCGAAGTGGTGTAGTACTCACTTGAACAACGCTACAGCGTGTGTCCTGGCGGACCCACAACGACGTCCCTAGGTGAACAACGGCAGTTCGTTCGCGGACGAGCGCTGCGCCAGCGTCGGGGCGCTCGCGTCCTTCGGGCTCAAGATTGGCTCGCCGGTGACCGGCCACGTCACGTCGATCTCATGGTCAAAGGGATGGATCTCTAACTCGAGCGCCGCATTAAATGGTGATGACAAGAGGTACGCCAGTTCTGCCAGATCGGTCGTCGGACAGTAACCGTGCGCCGCGCCCGCCGGCACGAGCACGGAGCGGCCCTCGCCGGCCGCGAGGTGCACGATCTCCACTCGACCGAAGGTCGGTGAACCGACACGAATGTCGACGATCACATCGTCGAGTTCTCCGTACGCACAGGTGACGACTTTGGCCTGACCTTCGGGCGCCAGCGAATAGTGCAGCCCGCGTACGACGTTGCGACTCGACATCGACAGATTCGCCTGCTGCGCGTGGAAGTCGACCCCGGCCTCTTCGAAGTCGCCCAACTTGTACCATTCGCGAAACTGTCCACGGTCGTCGCCCCATACCGGCGACTCGAGGAGATACAGACCGGGAATCGAGAGTTCAACCAACTTCATTGGTTGCCTTCAGTGGTCGCCACCACGCCTCGTTGTCGTGGTACCACTTGACCGTTTCGCTCAACCCTTCGTCAAAACTCGTCTGCGGCGCGTAGCCCAGTTCGTCATGGATCTTCGACCAGTCAACGCTGTAGCGGCGATCATGACCGAGACGATCGGCGACCGGTTCGATCATCGAAGCGTCGTAACCGCAGAGGTCCAGCAGTCGCGCGGTCAGCTCTTCATTCGTGAGCTCCGTGCCGCCGCCGATGTTATAGATCTCCCCCGGTCGGCCGCCCTCGAAGACGGCGAGCAGTCCACGACAGTGATCGTCGACGAAGAGCCAGTCACGCACGTTGAGCCCGTCGCCGTAGAGCGGGACCTTTTCCCCGTCGAACAGATTCGTGACGAAGAGTGGAATGACCTTCTCGGGAAACTGACGCGGCCCGTAGTTGTTCGAGCAGCGCGTCACCATGACGGGAAGTCCGTAGGTACGGTGGTACGCGAGTGCGGCGAGGTCCGATCCCGCCTTGCTCGATGAATAGGGCGAATTGGGCTCGAGGATGTGATCCTCGCGCCACGAGCCTTCGCTGATCGATCCGTACACCTCGTCGGTGGAGACGTGGAGGAATCGCTCCACCCCGCCGGCGCGCGCGCTCTCCAACAACTGGTGCGTACCCAACACGTTGGTTTCGAAGAACAGGCTCGCGCCAGTAATCGATCGATCGACGTGACTCTCGGCCGCCAGGTGGACGACGGCGTGCGCACCGCGAAGCACGTCGTCGGTCACGTCGGCGTCGGTGATCGATCCCTCGACGAAACGTACGCGCGAATCACGCAAGACGTTGTCCATGTTCTCTCGGCGACCCGAGTACGTCAACGCGTCAAGTAGCACGACTTCATCGCAATTCAGTCGTTCGGCATTCTCGAGGAAGAGTTCCGCAAATCGAGAGCCGATGAATCCAGCAGCCCCAGTGATCACTACGCGCATGGCAGTACCTCGACCTTTAGAAAGGGATGGACGGACTTCTATACTAATGGAGTGAAGGGAATCATTCTGGCTGGTGGTAGTGGCACGCGCCTTCACCCGATCACTCGCGCAGTCTCCAAACAACTGCTCCCGATCTACGACAAGCCAATGATTTACTATCCGCTGAGCACACTGATGTTGGCGGGGCTGCAAGAGATTCTCCTCATCACGACGCCGCACGATCAAGACGCGTTTCGACGTTTGCTCGGTGATGGGTCCCAGCTCGGAATCCAGATCTCCTACGTCGTCCAGGATCAGCCGAATGGATTGGCCGAAGCGCTCATTCTGGGCGAGACGTTCCTTGACGGTGATCGTTGCGCGCTCATTCTCGGCGACAACCTCTTCTACGGTCCGGGACTCGGTACGCACCTAGAAACGAACTCCGATGTCGACGGCGCCTTGATCTTCGCGTATCAAGTGAGTGACCCTTCGTCCTACGGCGTTGTCGAGTTCGACGATGAGGGCAAGGTGCTCTCCATCGAAGAGAAGCCGCTCAAACCCAAGAGCTCCTTCGCGGTCCCGGGCATCTACTTCTACGACGCGAGAGCGTCACAGTTCGCACGAGATTTGAAGCCGAGTGACCGCGGCGAACTCGAGATCACGGCACTCAACAACGTCTACCTCGAGCGCGGTGAACTGCGCGTCGAGATTCTTTCGCGCGCGACCACATGGCTGGACACCGGCACGCACGAGTCCCTCTACGAAGCGGGCGGTCTCATTCGCACCTTGCAGCATCGAAGCGGGTTGCGTATTGGTGACGTCGAACAGATCGCGCACGACCAGGGTTGGATCTAAAGAGCGACTCCGGTTGTGACTTGCGACTTCAGCGTGCGGTAGCGCTTCACCGCCCACCACGTCGACCAGAGAACGAAGAGTTCGCCAAGGGCGCTCAACCACTCGACGAAGGATCCATGACTGATCGCGACGGCGAGAATGAGCGCCAGTTCCGCCACGATCACGCCGAGGCAGATCAGCGTGTAGTACCCGTACTGCACGGCGGCCTCGGTGATCCGCGGTGTGGCTTCGACGCCTGATCGCCAAAACGCGTTGAGGACGTCACGCTTCTCCTTGAATGAGCAGCCACGGTAGACGTCGAGATTCATGGTGTTCACGATAATGACGGGTCCGCACGAACGTGGTGCGGACAGGACAAATTTTCCACAAGAACAACCGGTCGTTCTCTGTTCAGCGCGAGAACCCGAGCAGCGTCGCTTCGTCGCCGTGGGCCAACCACTTGTGCATCGCGAGCGTGGTGCGATCGAGCGTGGACATCGCTTCAGCGACGCCGAGAGCGTGTCCGAGCAACTCGTCCTGTGACGCGACAGCTTCGATGATCCCGAACTGCTTCGCCTCGGGAGCTGCGAATCGCCGTGCCGTCGTCGCCGCGACCGTGGCCGTCGCACGCGGCAATCGGTTCACCAGTATCGACCACAACGTCGCGTCCAGGGCGAGACCGATCTCCGCCTCGTTCATGCACCAGAAGCCGCGATCCTCGCGCATGACTCGATAGTCGAAGGCGCACGAGATGAGCGCCCCCATCGCAAAGGCGTGACCGTTGATGGCCGCGACGGTGTACGCCGGAAAGACGAGGAGCCGACCAATGGTTCGTTCCGCTTCACGCACCGTGGCGCCGAACTCCTCAGGGTTGTTGCCGAATCGCTCAAGGTCGAGACCGTTGGAGAAGAACTTGCCAGTTCCGGTCAGTACGACCGCGAGCGGGCCATCGAGACTCTCAAGTTCGTCGAGGATCGTGTTGAGTCGAGCGAGGGAATCCACGTTCACTCGGTTCTCGCCGTCGTTCCACGTGAGGACGGCGACAGAACCGACTTGGGCCACTGAGATATCCATGCTGGGAGCCTATTGCCATCGTCATCGCCGGTTGTAAGTTACGGATATGAACGACAACACTCCCGCATTCCCCGAACCTGACGTTTCGGCCGAGAACCCCACTTCGGAACACTGGATCTGGGCCGGCGAACATCGCCCGGCGATTCCGCGCGCGCTCGTCGAGCACATGACCAGCAACTGGGGGGACATCGCCACGATCCCCGAAGTGCACCCGGCGGCAACGCACTGCTCAACGAGACGAAACCGGATTGGCGCGAAGTTCGCCAACAAGACCATCGTCATCCCGACGGGCAACTTCAAGGTCCGCGCCAATGACACGGACTACCGCTTCCGCGCGGGCACCGACTTCTTCTATCTGACGGGCTGCGATGAGCCCGACGCGGTCTTGGTGATCACGTCGGACGAAGGCGGGTCAGACTCAACCTTGTACGTGGCGCACCGTCGCGACCAGAAGACCCACGAGTTCTTCTCCGACGCGCGATACGGCGAACTGTGGGTGGGGCCTCGCCGCGGCGTCACCGAAGCTGCGTCGTACTACGAGATCGACACCGCACCGCTGGAGAACCTCGAGAAGGACCTCGTGACACGCCAGGGCACCGAGATCGTGTGTGTCCGGGGATTCGACGCCTACGTGGACTCGATCATCGAATCGAACGACGACGATCAGCGACTGGCCACGGAGCTCAGTGAGTTCCGTCTCGTGAAGGACGAATTCGAGATCGCCCAACTCCAGTTGGCGGTTGACTACACCGTGAAGGGATTCGAGGACGTCGTTCGTGCGCTCCCCGCTGCCGAAGGTCGAGGCGAACGAGTCATCGAGGGCGTCTTCAATCTGCGCGCGCGCGTTGAAGGCAACGACGTCGGCTACGACACGATCGCCGCCAGCGGTTCCGACGCGACGGTCCTGCACTGGACGAGGAACACGGGTGAGGTCCGTCGCGGCGACTTGTTGTTGCTCGACGCTGGCGTGGAGTGTCACAACCTCTACACCGCCGACGTCACGCGCACGATACCTATCAACGGCAAGTTCTCCGCGCCCCAGCGCGCGGTCTACGAGCTCGTCCTCGCGGCTCAGCAAGCCGGCATTGACGCCGTGAGGCCGGGGGCGGCGTTCAAGGCGCCACACGAAGCGGCGATGAAGGTCATCGCCCAGGGACTCTTCGACCTCGGCATCTTGAAGGAAGAGCCCGACGTGGCGTTGCGCAGCGATCGCCAGTTGCATCGCCGCTACACGTTGCACGGGACGAGCCACATGCTGGGGCTTGACGTCCACGACTGCGCCAATGCACGCGATGAAACGTACCGCGATGGCGACCTGCAAGAGGGTTACGTGCTCACCGTCGAGCCCGGTCTCTACTTTCAGGCCAACGACCTCACCGTGCCCGAGGAGTATCGAGGCATCGGAGTGCGCATCGAAGACGACGTCCTCGTGACCGCGACGGGATCGAGGAATCTCTCGGCGAAACTTCCCCGAAGTGTCGACGGCATCGAAGCCTGGATGGCCGAACTCTGGAGTTCGGGCACTACCAATCTCCACTTGTAGTCGCGACTAGGCGAGTATCCGCAACGGAAGGTGACGAGGTCCCCGGACCTGTCCCGGTGCCCACGTGACGCCGGCGGGATCGGCCAACTCGAACTTCGGATAGCGCTTGATGAACTCTTCGATGGCGATGCGCAACTCCAGGCGGGCCAGGTTCGAACCGATGCATCGATGGATGCCCAATCCAAAGGCCGCGTGGCGATTGACCTCGCGGTCGATGATGAACTTGTCCGCGTCCACAAAGACTTCCGGGTCCCGGTTCGCCGCGGGAAATCCCAGCAGGACCCAGTCATCCTTCTTCATCGGCGTGCCGTAGAAATCGTGGTCCTCCGCGACGAGCCGAGCCATCGTCACCGGCGCGTAGAAGCGAAGGAACTCTTCGACGGCCACGGGCATCAGATCGGGCTCATTGACCAATCGCGCGAGGTCCTCGGGGTGTCGCGCGAGGTGCCAGATTGATGAGCCAATCGCCGACCACGTCGTGTCAATGCCCGCGATGAGGATGAGGGCGATCGTGCCGCGCACGTGTTCCGGCAGCAGTTTGTTCCCGCCGACCTCGACGTTCAACAAATACGTCGTCAGATCGTCCCGGGGATTCGCAAGATGGTCTTCGATCTGCTTCGTGAAATAGTTGGCCACGGGCTCAAACATCGGTCCGCGAACCTCCGGCGGAAGGTCGATGAGGTCGAGGAACAGGTGGATGATCTCTCGGAAGGTCTCTTCGTCCTCGGGTGGGAAGCCGAGCATGGTCGCGATCACGCCCGGAGGAATGAACTGCGCGTAGTCGGTCCCGCCATCGATGAGCACCTGGCCCGCGAGGCGATCCAAATGCTTGTTGCACAGAGCGCGGATCTGCGGTTCCAGCGCATTGATCGGGCCCGGTGCGAACGCCGGGAGGATGACCCGTCGCGCGATCTGGTGGAACGGCGGGTCCGACGTGATGGGCGGCGCGCCACCCATTGGGGCGGGAATGAAGTTGGGTGGGTACTTCGTGTGCGTGACGACGACCATTCGACTCGTGAAGTGTGTGGTGTCGTTGGCGATCGACGACACCATCTCGTGGGTCGTGGGGAACCATCCCCCGCCGTAACGCTCGGTGTGCGCCACGGGGCACCGACCACGAAGTTCGTCCCAAATCGGGTACGGGTCGTTCACCCACTGCGGATCGGTGTGATCCCAGTCGGTGGCGAAATCCTCAACCGGCTCTTTGATCGTCATCGTCGCGTCCCCCCGCTTCGCTGAACTTTTACTGCGGTACGCGAATTGGTATGTTGCGCGGACCACGAACCTGGCCGGGCGCCCACGTCACCGCGCCGGCGTCGGCGAGTTCGAATCGCGGATATCGCTTGATGAACTCCTCGATGGCGACTCGTAGTTCCAGACGCGCCAGGTTCGACCCGGCACAGCGGTGAATGCCGAGTCCGAAGGCCACGTGGCGATTCTCCGCGCGGTCGATGATGAACTTGTCGGCGTCTTTGAAGACCACCGGGTCGCGGTTGGCGGCCGGGAACCCGAGCAGGACCCAGTCGTCTTCCTTCATCGGACAGCCCAAATAGTCCATGTCGTGTTTCACCATTCGAGCCATGGTCACCGGCGCGTAGAAACGCAAGAACTCCTCGATGGCGACGGGCATGAGGTCGGGCTCGTTCACCAAACGCTCGAGGTCCTCGGGGTGACGGGCCAAATGCCAAAGTGCTGAGCCAATGGCCGACCACGTGGTGTCGATACCGGCAACGAGAATAAGGAGCATCGTGCCGAAGACGTGTTCGAGAGCCAGGTTCTGGCCGTCGAGTTCGACGTTCAAGAGGTACGACGTCAGGTCGTCACGGGGATTGTCCATGTGATCTTGGATCTGCGCGGTGAAGTACTCCTCCACGGGCATGAACTCCTCGAGGCGTTCTTCCTCCGGGTGGTCGATGCCTTCGAGGATGATGTGCACGAAGTCGAAGAACTTCTCAGTGTCACCTTCGGGGAAGCCCAACATCCCTCGGATCACGCCCGGAGGGATGAACCGCGCGTACATGGAACTGGCGTTGAAGATCTCCTCGCCCTTCACCTCGTCCAGGAGACTCGAGCACAGTTCACGAATCATCGGCTCGAGCGCATTGATCGGACCGGGCGCGAACGCCGGCAGGATCAATCGTCGAGCGATGGCGTGAAACGGCGGGTCTGAGGTGATGGGGGGCGCGACGCCGATGGGCGCGGGAAGATCCAACTCCCCCGGTCGAGTGGTGCCGACGACCACGGTTCGACTGGTGAAGTTGTCCGTGTCCTTGGCGACCTTCGACACGCCAGCGTGAGTCGCGGGGAACCATCCGCCGCCGTAGCGATCGGTGTGCGCGACGGGGCAGCGTTCGCGCAGGTCTTCCCAAATCGGATAGGGATCGGCGACCCACTGTGGATCAGTGTGATCCCAGTCGGTGGCGAAGTCTTGAACGAGAGGGTTTTCGGACATTCCTACTCCTCGATGAAGATCGCGTGCTCGGGACAGTTGGCTTGTGCGAGTTGGGCCAAGGAACGCGTGTCGGCGCTCAGTGTGCCGTCGCCAATGACCACGCCATTACCGAGGTCATCGAAGTCGAAGATTGTCGGCGCGATAGAGAAACAGCGTCCCTGCCCCTGACAGATCTCTGGGTCAATTCGAACTTTCACCAGCCCCCCATTCGTATTGGAATAGGACCTTACTACCCGGTAAGGAGAACTTTGACTCGACCTAAAGCATTGCCACCGAGCGCACCTACCCGGCGCTGCTGCCCGGCGCCGTATGGGCCAGTCGCGCCATCGCCATTGCGGTGACGGCGCCTACTATTCGGCTTCGATCTCCTCACGGCTGATGCCGAGGAAATAGAGGACCGCGTCGAGATAGGGAACGGTGAGCGCCGTGTCGGCGTGCGCTTGGACGACCGGCTTCGCGTTGAACGCAATCCCGAGGCCCGCGGCCGAGAGCATGTCTATGTCGTTCGCGCCGTCGCCGACCGCGACCGTCTGTTCGAGCGGCACCCCGACCTCCTCGGCGAAGCGTCGCAGCGCCTGCGCCTTACCCGCTCGATCGACGATTTCACCCAGGACCGTCCCGGTCAACTTGCCGTTCGCGATCTCGAGCCGATTGGCGGCGAGGTAGTCCACCTTGAGTTCAGCCATCAGTGGCTCCAGCACCTCAACGAAGCCACCCGACACCACCGCCGGAACGTAGCCGAGACGCTGGAGAGTGCGAAGGAGCGTGCGAGCCCCCGGTGTCAGTCGAAGCTTGTTCCTCACGTCATCGAGCACACTCTCGGGTAGGCCCGCGAGAAGGGTGACGCGCCGTCGAAGTGCTTCAGCGAAGTCGATCTCGCCCGCCATCGCCAGTTCGGTGATTTCTGAGACCTCCGCGGCGCAGCCGCATTCGACGGCCAGTAGGTCGATGACTTCGTCTTGCAAGAGCGTCGAGTCGGCGTCCATGACGACGAGATGCTTGGCCCGGCGGTGCAGACCGGCGCGCTGGACCGCCAAGTCCAGGCCGCTGCTGCTCGCGACCGCGACCAGTTCCTCGCGAAGCAGGTCGTGGTCCGGGCCACGCACGACGAGCTCGTAACAGTCAACGGGGTAACTCGCCAGGTGCACGATCCGTTCGCATGACGCCCCCGAGCGGGCAATGGCCGCGAAGACATCTTCCAATTGCGACGCACCTATCCGAGATGCGAGAAACGTGACCAGGAGTCGGCGACCATCACTTGCTTCGGTGGGCACCACTCTCTCGACTGTCGCGCTGACACCGTCGCGCACGATGTCTCGGGTGCTCAGAGCGGATTCGACGTCGGCGAGTGACAGTGACTTCTCGCTGCTGACCTCTGCGCAGAGCACGAGTGCTCCTTTGATGGTGATTTGGGCCACGTCGGTGACGTGCACGCCTTGCGCGCTCAACACCGTGAGGGCGGCGAACAGCTCGGCGCCGACGCCAATTCGATCCGGTCCGCTCACGGTCACGAGAAACGTCGAAGTGGGCACGCAAGAAGCGTAGAGGCTGACGAATCGCGTTTACGACTCCGAGTGGTCCTCACCGGCGCGAAGTTCACGGACCTCTGCGACGTGGACGTCAGTACGTGCGTCGAATCTCCAGAGCGCGGGCAGGGCAACCGCGACGGCACCGACCAACCCGGTGCAGGCCAACCCTCCGAACGTCAGTGAGAAACGCAATGTCGTCCAGGCCGCCATCACGCCGGCGCGGAACTGACCGGCCGTCGGTCCGAGTGAGTAGGAGATCATCTCGATGCCGGCCATGCGACCGCGTATCTCGGGCGGAATTGACTCGTTCCACATCGTCGTGCGAAAGATGCCACTTATGGCGTCGGCCGCTCCGCCGATCGCCAGTCCGAGGAGCACGAGCCAAAGAGAAGATGAATACCCAAAGAGCGCGATTCCCAGTCCCCACAGCGCTGCGGCGACCACGATGGCTCGCCCGTAACGATGGATACGGTGCGACCAACCCGACGTCAACGACGCAATGAGCGCTCCGGCCGGCAACGCGCAGTACAGCACCGCCAGCGCGTACGTCTCATGGAACCTGGCCGCGACGAACGGCAGCATGACCACGGGGAAGGCCAGGACCATCGCCAGGAGGTCGACGACGTACGTGCCCATGATGTCGGGGCGAGAGCGTGCGTAGCGCAGGCCGGTGCGCATCGCGGCCACGTCACCGTCGTCGAGTTTCACGCTGGCGGCCGTTGCTCGTAATGAATACAGCATGATCAATGAGAGTGTGAACGTCACCAAGTTGGCGAGGTAGACCGATCCCGGACCGAGCACGATCGCCGCCAGCCCCCCAAGGGCCGGGCCGATGATCGACGCCGTGGTCGAACGAAGATTCGCCAGCGTCGAGGCCGCACGCTGCATCTCGTGCGGCACGAACATCTGGTTCAGAGCTTCGATACTTGGCCGTTGGAGACTTCCGGCGCCTGAGGCAATGAAGGCGTCGGCGTAGAGGATCCACGCCTGGGGATGCGGGAGCAGGGCGTTCACGAACAAGACCGCCGTCGAGAGCATGAGGACCTGCTCCATCGAAATGATCAATCGACGTCGATTGAGTCGATCGGCGAGTACACCGCCGTAGAGGCCGAACACGATCAAGGGCAAGAGTTCCGCGAGGCCGAGTGATCCCACGGCCAGGGTCGAATGCGTGAGCAGGCGCAATTGGTAGGGCACCGCGACGTACGTCGCCTGGCTTCCGAGGGCCGTAATGAAGCCCGCGATGTAGAGGCGCCGATACTGGGTCGAGATACGAAGCGGCGTGAGGTCAATGCCGATGTTGCGTCTAGCCACTCGGCGGTCCCGACTGCCATCCGTTCTCTTCGCTGTAGTGGCGCAGGACCTTGGCCGGCACACCGCCCAGCACCACGTGATCGGGGAACTCACCACGCACCACCGCACCCGCCGCGACGACGGTGTTTCGACCGAGCACGGTGCCGGGCAGGATCACGACGTTGGCTCCCAGCCAGCTCCCCGAGCCAATGCGCACCGCCGCCTCGGTCGGAGGTTGCCAGCCAATCGGTGCGTTGGGGTCCTCGTACGAATGATTCTCATCAGTGATGTAGATGTAGGGCCCCGTCTGAATCTCGTCACCGAGCACGATCGACCAGTGGCCGATGATGTGGGACCCGCGTCCGATGATGCACTTGCGTCCGATCGTCACGACCGGCGAACTGAGCATCGTCTGTTCGCCACTGATGCCCGCCGTGAGCGCGACGTTTGGTCCGATCAAGGTCCCCTCGCCGATCGAGAGATAGCGCTCGTTGTAGATAACGCCTTGCGGTGCCATGAGTGCCGCACCGCTCCCAAAATGCTGAAACCTCTTGGCGTACGGGTCGTCCGGCCCTACGGTGGCGACCTCATTGAGATACCGACGCCAGGCGCGAACGCGCGCACCAAGAAACTGTCGGAAACGAATGCGACTCTGCACGAATGCACGCTACAGGCAGTGCAGCGACGGTTTCTTAGTGAATGACAGTCGGTCCCAAGCCAAGCAACTGTGTCACAGCCGGCACCGATTCAAAGCCGCCCCCGTCTTCTCCACTACCCACGAGGTGATGCGTCGATGAGAACTGGCTGACTTCAATACGGCCACAACTGCTGCTGGCGAAGTACACCGTCTGAGAAGGACGTTCGTGCGCCGAGTCGTAAAAGCGAACCGTTATGGATGCCGTCCCTTCGAACGGACAGCTTTCGATTCCTGGGTACGCCACGGGGAGGGCATTGATCTGTCGACGAATCGTCGAAATGGTTTGAACACTCGTTGTGCTGGCCGTCAACCTCTTCGATGCGGGCGTCATCGGGTAGTCACCAGGTGTGTAGATGGCATCAACCAGCGTCGCACCAGCGGGAATGAGCGAAAAGAGAGATTTCATTGGTGTCCATGCAACCTGCGCGTCGATGCGAAACTCGACATCTCCGTCGGGCAGAATGCGCTTCGAGTACTGCAGATCTGATTGACCGAGAATCGACGTACTACGGAAGGAATAGGACCACTCGAGATTCGCTCGGTCCGCGCCACCTTCCCCGTCCAACGTTCCACCATCTGGGGTTCGCGCGTTCAGCCAGGACACGCCTTGGCTCTTCGGCCCTGCGAGATAGAAGCGCGTGATGTCTTCTTGATCGGGATCGCCTATCGACCCTCCTGGACCAGAGAGTTCATAGCCCTTAAGACGGATCCACGTAGAAAGCCGTCGAGCACCCGCCG
>Ga0182012_10001063_pt1 | contig 30408 bp, 28 predicted proteins | sample 612S2SmetaG_FD_120486 | JGI IMG/M metagenome (GOLD analysis project Ga0182012, IMG submission 120486) | Permafrost microbial communities from Stordalen Mire, Sweden - 612S2S metaG | ecosystem: Environmental > Terrestrial > Soil > Wetlands > Permafrost | place: Sweden: Stordalen | collected...
CCGTGGCTGGTGACGATCGTGTTCCACTCCTGGCCCGAGGTGATGATCGTGTTGCCCGGATGCGCCAACTGCGCGCGCATGATGATCGACAGAGCGCCGCCGACCAGCCCGCCGACCACGGCGAAGCACAGGTACAGCGTGCCGATGTCCTTGTGGTTGGTGCTGAACAGCCAGCGTTTCACGAAGCCGGGCCTGTGGCTGTGAGAGTCGTGAAGCGCAACCGCCTGGTCGTGGGCCGTGACCGACATGCCTTCTTTACTCCTTGCCGCGCCGCCGTCGGGTCAGCGCTCGGCTCCCGCAGCCGCCGCGAGCAACCGGGGCTGCTCCGACGCCGGTGCGGCATCGGAGAATTTGGTCGTGGCTTCGGTAAGCCAGGCCTGGAATTCCTGCTCCGGCAGTGCACGTACCGAGATCGGCATGCGGCTGTGATTGGTGCCGCAAATCTGGTTGCACTGGCCGTAGTAGACGCCCGGCTGGTCGATGCGCATCCAGGTCTCGATCACCCGGCCTGGGATCGCGTAGCGCTGCACGCCGACCGAGGGGATGAAGAAGCTATGGATCACGTCCCCGCTGGTGGTCAGCACGCGGATGTTCTTGCCCACCGGGACGACAAGCTGGTTGTCCACTTCAAGCAGGCGTAGCTGCCCTGGCTTGAGCTGGTCGTCGGGAATCAGCGTGCTGTTGAAGTCGATATTGTTGTTATCGGGGTAGGTGTATTCCCAGTACCACTGGTGCCCGGTCACCTTGACCGTCAGATCCGGGTCGTGCGTCCGGTCCTCGTAGTAGATCAGACGGAACGACGGGATCACGATGATCATCAGGATCAGCACCGGCAGCACCGTCCAGGACACCTCCAGCACCGTGTTGTGGCTGGTGGCGCTGGGGACCGGATGGCGCTTGGCGTGGAACCGCGCCACGGCAACGAGCAGCAGCACCGCAACCAGCAGCGTGACCAGGGTGATGATCACCAGCACGAGCGTATGGAGGTCGATGATCCGCTGCTGCAGCGGTCCGGCGGCGTGCTGCAGGCCCAACTCCCACGGCTCGGGCGCCTGAGCCAGCGCCGCGCCTGTGGAAGCCATCATGAGTACCGAAAACGCGGCCACAAGCCGTCGGATGTCCCGCATCGGCCAACACACCCCGCTTGGTCCCCAGTCGAGCCCGTTCGGGACCCTTTGCAGGGCTAGGCGTATCGGAGCATGTGATCGCGATCAAGGTCCGCCGCACGCTCGCGCGAACGATTAAAAGTTACCTTGGCGTCATGGCTGCGGAAACATCGGTAAGCGCCGTTGGGAGCGGCGCGGGTCGGTCAGTTCTGCACGTGCACCAGGGTGAAGATGCCGAACGGCGGCACGCTTTCGCTGGTGAGTCGGGAGAGGTCTTCCGGCGGGAACAGCGCCTCCGTGGCGAAGTCCGGATGCCAGCCCAGCGCGCGCGAGGCCGGCCCCATTGCCCGCTCGATCCACCAGCGCGGGCCTTTGGTCGCGGCGAAGTGATTGACGAACAGGATGTGGCCGCCCGGTCGCACGACGCGGCGCATTTCGGCCAGCAGCCGCCGCGGGTTCGGCACCACCGAGGCCACGAACATCGCCACCGCGACGTCGAAGGCGCCGTCTTCGAAATCGGTCGCCTCGGCGTCCATCTCGAGCAGCGCATCGACGTTCGAGAGGTCCTCATCGACGACACGCTTGCGTGCCAGCGTGAGCATTTCCGACGAGAGATCGATGCCGGTGATCCGCTTGCCGGGCGCATAGATCGGCAGCGCGAGACCAGTGCCGACGCCGACCTCCAGCACCTGGTGCCCCGGCAGCCGGTTTGCGGCGGCGGCGGCACGGCGGCGACCGAACGACGAGACGCCGCCGAAAACAGTATCGTAGATGCTGGCCCAGCGGCGATAGGCAGCGCGCACCGCATCGGCATCCAAGGCCGAGGCTGGCGTGGATCGCGCACGTGATCCGATCGTCTCGCTTAATCGTGACATTTCAAAGATCCCTCTTCGCGCGTCTGCGTAGACAAGACCGCCACCGAGCGCAAGCGGAAGGTGTCATCGTAGCGACATCGGGGTGTCATCGTCATGCGTCCGCAGGTAGCAAAAGCGCCGCTTCTGGTGAGTAGCCTCCAGGCCCTGCCTGGTCGAATGCCTCCTGACAACGTCGAACCGGAGGCACGGTTCAGCGCCGTGCCGCGCCAGGGGGGCCGCGCCAGGGGGGCCGCGCCAGGGATGCCGCGCCAGGGCGGTCGTCGCTCGGTCATTGACCGCCCGCCGGCGTCGTCCGGGCGCTGAGCGCCAGCGCCCGGGCATAAACCAGCTTGCGCGGCAGCCCGGTGGCGGCGGCGACCAGCGCGGCCGCGTCCTTGACGCTGTGGCTGGCAAGCGCGGCTTCCAGCCGGCCATCGAGGTCCTCGGGGTCCGCCTCCTCCGGCGGCCCGACGAGCACCGTAATCTCACCGCGGGCTTCGTGCGCGGCATAATGCACGGCCAGTTCGGTCAGCGGTGCGCGCCGCACCTCCTCATAGCGCTTGGTCAGTTCGCGGGCCACCGCGGCGGGGCGGGCGCCGAACGCGGCCGCCATGTCGGCCAGCGCTTCGCCCAGGCGGTGCGGCGCTTCGTGCCAGATCAGCGTGGCGTTCAACCCGGCGCGCTCGGCGGCGCGCAGGGCGCCGAACGCGGTCCGTCGGGCCGCGGCCCGGGGCGGTGGAAAGCCCAGCATCAGGAAGGGCAGCGGCGGCAGGCCGGACAGCACCAGCGCGGTCACCGCGGCATTCGGCCCGGGGATGGCGGTGACCGGCAGTCCCTCGGCGATTGCGGCGCGCACCAGGCGATAGCCGGGGTCGGAGACCAGAGGCGTGCCGGCGTCGGACACCAGCGCGATCCGCGCCCCTTGCCGGAGTCTGGACAACACCGGTTCGATCTGCACTGATTCATTGTGCTCGTGCAGCGGGAGCATCCTGACGTCCGCACCGATGGCGGCAAGCAGCCGTCCGGTGTGTCTGGTATCCTCGCACAGGACCAGCTCGGCCGATTGCAGCGCCTGCCGGGCCCGCGGCGAGACATCGCCGAGATTGCCGATCGGGGTGGAAACCATCACAAGGCCCGCGAGCGGGTACTCGGGAGGTACGTGGGATGCTTCGTCGGGCATTGGTGCTCCTTCTTGGCACACTAGCACTGGCCGGCTGCGGCGGGCTGCCGGGCGGGCCGGCCACCGGCCCGGCGGCTGGCGGCGCGTCGGGCCGGGCGATTGCCATCCTGCTGCCGCTGTCGGGCCCACGCGCGGATGTCGGCAAGCCGATGCTGCAGGCCGCCCAGCTTGCGCTCGCGACGCCCGACTCGCCGCGGCTGATCGCCAAGGACACCGCCGGCACGCCGGAGGGCGCCGCCGCCGCCGCCCAGGCCGCGCTGGCGGAAGGCGCCAGCCTGATTTTGGGTCCGCTGACGTCTGGCGAGACCGCGGCGGTGGCGCCGATCGCCCGCAAGGCGGACGTGGCGGTGTTGGCGTTCACCAACGACCCGGCGCAAGCGCAACCGGGAGTGTGGACGCTCGGCATCACCCCGGCCCAGCAAGTGCGGCGGCTGGTCGCCGCGGCGACGGCGCAGGGCAAGACGGGGTTCGCCGGACTGCTCCCGGACACCGGGTTCGGCCATGCGCTGGGCAACGCGCTGGTCCAGACGACCAGCGCCGCGTCCGTGCCGTCCCCCCACATCCGCTACTACAGCCGCGGCATGGCGGGGGTGAATGCGGCAACCAAGGAGATCGCCGATTACGCCAGCCGGCGCGGGCCGATCGAGGCCAAGATCCACGAGGCGCGCGGCGAGGGCACGCCGGAAGGCCGCCACGAGGCGGAGGAGCTGGCGAAGTCCTCGGTCCCGCCGCCGCCGTTCAACGCCTTGCTGCTGGGCGACACCGGGGAAACGCTGTCCGAGATCGCCTCGCTGCTGCCGTACTACGACGTCGATCGCAGCCAGGTGCAGATCCTTGGCCCGGCGCTGTGGTCGTCGCCGTCCAGTGGCGCTGGGCAGTTTCCCGGCGCCTGGTACGCAGCGTCCGACCCGGCGGCACGGCGCGCGTTCGAGCAGGTCTACGCGGCGAAATATGGGATGTCCGCGTCGCCGCTCTCGGACCTGGCGTTCGACGCGGCCTCCATCGCCCGCGTGCTGGGCGGCAACTACAGCGTCGCGGCGCTGACCCAGCCGGCGGGCTTCGCCGGCGCCGACGGCTGGCTGGCACTATTGCCGGACGGCGAGGTCAGGCGGGGCCTGGCAGTGTTTCGCGTCGAGAGGGGTGGCGGCCAGATGGTCGAGCCAGCCCCAGCATCGGCGGGGGTCGCGGGCACCTGAGCCGCCGAGCGGATGTCACCATCTTTCGCTTGAGCAATCACGCTGCCGTGTGTGCTATCTGCCCCCGGACCGTTCGGGGAGAGCATCACTGTGGTTGTGCGGATTATCAAGTCTACCGACGATGGCGCAAGTGACGTCGTCAGCGCGACGGACTGGCTGACAGGTTACGCGCCGCTGGCGGCGACGGCAGCCGAATCCGGCCTGGTCACCGGCAACGCCGCGGCCGCGCCGCCGCAATCGGCTCTGAGCCCAACCACTGAAGGCCTGAGCATGGTCACCTTCATGACCGGCCTCAGTTCCTTCGGACAGGTCGACAACACCGACCCGAACTCCTTCGCCTGGGACTCCAAACACCCTATCCCGGTGACCTACAGCGCGGCAAATGGCTACGCCCATGAATGGATGGGCAACGGCAGCGCGGCGCCGATCGTCACCATTTCGTTCGATGCGAGCTCGGATTGGACCGTCGGAGAGGAGAATTCGTTCCTTCAGGCGCTGTCCCTGTGGTCGGACGTCGCGAATTTTCACTATCAGGTGGTCTCGTCCGGGGGCGACATCACAATCTCACGCGGCGCAAGCGGCAGCGGCGCCGCTACGACGTATGGCTATCAAGACACCTTATCCGGCATCGGTGCGATGACCAGCGCGGCCATTTCGATCGACACCAGCGGAAACGGGTGGCAACACCTCGACAGCTTCAGCAACGTCGGCGGCTACGGCCTGCTGACAACGCTGCACGAACTCGGCCACGCCCTCGGCCTCGGCCATCCAGGGCCATACAACGAGTCCGCCCCGACAGCATCGCAGATACGCTACCCCGATACGGACACCCGGCAATACTCCGTGATGTCCTACAATAACCCGCCAGGCTCCGCTTCCGTCTATAACGGCAATTATCAGACCACGCCGGGACAGTACGACATCCTGGCGTTGCAGCGGATCTACGGCGTGGCGACAGACTCCACCGACCCGCTCAACCAGCCGGAGACGTTCGGTTTCCATTCCACTGTCACCGCCACGCTGTACAACAGTGCCGGGGTGCTGACGACGGCGCTGCTTCCCGAGTTCGATTTTACCCAGAATTCCAACCCGGTTGTTACGCTCTACGACACGACGGACCAGACGGGCGACCCGAACGTGCTGGATTTGTCCGGGTTTTCCATTGCCTCCGTTGTGGACCTCAATCCGGGCACATTCTCCAGCGCCGATGGCATGACGAACAACATCGGCATCGCGTTCGGCACCTGGATCGACAAGGCGATCGGCGGTGCCGGAAACGACACGTTCTACGTGAACGGCCAGAGCGATACGATCGACGGCGGTGGCGGCACCAATGCGGTCGTGTTCTCGGACCCCTACGCCGGCTACGCCGCGTACCGCAACGGAACAACGATTACCGTTTCCGAAGGCGGCTTCACCGACACGCTGCTGAACATCCAGACCCTGCAGTTCGCCGATCAAACCGTCAGCGCGGATAGCATTCCGTGCTTCGTCGCCGGCACCTCGATCGGAACGCCGGGCGGCGAGACCCCGGTGGAATTGCTGGCCGAGGGCGACCTTGTCGCGACTGCGGATGGCACCGTGCGGCCGGTGGTGTGGGTCGGGCGGCGACGCTTCGACCTCGCGGCTCACCCGCAGCCCGAGCTGGCGGCGCCGATCCGCGTCCGCGCCGGCGCGTTCGCCGACGGGCTGCCGCGCCGCGACCTGCTGGTGTCTCCCGACCATGCGCTGCTGGCAGGCGGCGTGCTGGTGCCGGCCAAGCTGCTGGTCAACGGCATCACCATCCTTCAGGACTTCACCCGCCGCCACGTCGATTATATCCACGTCGAGTTGGATCGGCACGACATCCTGCTGGCCGAGGGGCTGCCGGCCGAGAGCTATCTCGACACCGGCAACCGGGCGATGTTCGCCAATGCCGGCATGGCGATGATCCTGCACCCAGACTGGTCGGTCGGCCGGCAGCTGCAGCGCTGGGACGCGGACGCTTGCCGTCCGCTGGTCACCGAAGGACCGGCGCTGCTGTCGGCCCGCCGACCGCTCGATGCGCAACTGGCGGCGGTCGGCTGGAGTCTGACCGACGATCCGGGCCTTCGCCTTGTGGCGTCGGGCCGGGCGTTCGCGCCGCTGGCGGACGACCCATCGCGGGCGGTTTTCGTTCTGCCACCGGGCGTCCAAAATATCGAGATTCGGTCACGTTTTTGCGTCCCGGCCTCGGTCGGAATCGGCTCGGATGACACGCGTACCCTCGGTGTGGCGGTCGCCGGGATCTCCATCCGCACCGGTTCGGACAGCCTGGAACTGTCGGTCGACCATCCGGCGCTTGGACGCGGCTGGCGCGGAGTGGAGCGGCACGGCGTCGCACTACGGCGCTGGACCGATGGCAATGCACTGATTTCATTGGAATCGTCGCTGGAGGCGGCGGCTCTGATGGAGATTCGGTTCGCCGGATCGGTGCGCTATTGGACGCCAGCCACGACCCTGCAGATCGCCGCCTGAGTGGGGCGGCACACCGGGCGAACCAAGCCGCGCAACAGAGCGTGACTCCCTCGTGATTTAGCGAAAAAAATAGATTGCGCTCGCGTTAAGGTCGTCCTAAATACGCCATCGAGATGGTTGCGGCGGCGTGGTCCGGTCCGACTGTCGCTTGGGTCAATCCGTTCGGTCGGCCAATCCCACCGGACTTTGGAATATGAGGAGATCTCCATGCGTACCGCACTCGCCGCTGTCGCGATCGCCGCTGCGGCGATCACGGCGCAACCCGCATCGGCGACGACGACGTATAATCTGGCCCTGGGGACGAACGCCACGTCAGACGGCATATTCGCAACTGTCCAAACCTCTCCCGGCGTCTATGAGAGCGGTGTCTATGTCGGTCCGATCAACATGGCGGTGACCAACACGTCAACCAACTTGACCGCCGACCAGCTCGTTTTCTGCACCGATACCGCCTACAACTTCACCAATGGGACCTATACGTTGAATGGCCTGAGCACGGGCTTTAAGAACCAAAGCCTGTCGACCGGCCAGATCAAGGCGATCGGCATCCTGCTGCAAAACGTCACGATCAACAGCGACCTGACCAACGACGCGGCGATCCAGGGAGCGATCTGGACAATCGAAAACGATTACTCGTCCACCAACGTAATGACGGTCGTCACCGGTGGCGACGGGACATTCAATCACGACGCGGATGTTATGCTAACCAATGTGTATGGATCCTGGTCTGGCCAAACCGTCACCGATACAATATCCCAGTATCAGCCGTATCCGATAGGCTCCGGGGATCAAAGCTTCGGCTTCCTGACTGTCGGAAGCAACAACAGCCAACTTCCGATGCCGGAGCCGACATCCCTGGCCTTGCTGGCAGCGGGTGTGCTCGGGCTGGCGGGCCTGCGGCGGCGCGCCTAGACACCGCCAGACAGGACCGGTCCCGGAGCAGCGAAGCTCCGGGACAGTCTGTTGCGGCAGGCCGCTCCGGTTAGCTGCAAAGGGTCAGTGTCGCAGGAAGCCCACCAGCCGCTCGGCCTCGGCCACAATCGGATCGGCGATCGCAGCCGCGCGTGTCGCGCCATCGCGCAGCACGGCATCCAGCCCTGCGGGATCAGCCAGATGGCGTCGCGCTTCCGCGGCGATCGGGCTCAATTTCTCCACCAGCAACGCCGCCAGCGCCTCCTTGAAGGCGCCAAACCCCTTGCCGCCATGCTCGCGCAGCACGTCCGCAGGGAAGGTGCCGGCGAGCGCCGCATAGATCCCGACCAGGTTGCGCGCCTCCGGCCGGGCGTCCAGACCTTGCGGCTCCGACGGCAGCGGCTCCGGGTCGGTCTTGGCGCGGCGAATCTTCAGCGCGATGGTATCCGCATCGTCGTTCAGGTTGATCCGGCTCTGGTCGGACGGATCGGACTTCGACATTTTCTTGGTCCCGTCCCGCAGGCTCATCACCCGCGCCGCCGGCCCCAGGATCAGCGGCTCGATGGTCGGGAAGAACTCGACCCCGTAATCGTGGTTGAACTTCTGGGCGATGTCGTTCGCCAGTTCCAGGTGCTGCCGCTGGTCGTCGCCCACCGGCACGCGCGTCGCGTGATAGGCGTGGATATCGGCCGCCATCAGGTTCGGATAGACGTACAGCCCAGCCGAGGCATTCTCGCGATCCTTGCCCGCCTTGTCCTTGAACTGCGTCATCCGGTTCAGCCAGCCGAGCCGCGCGACGCAGTTGAAAATCCAGGCAAGCTGGGCATGCGCCCGCACCGCAGATTGCACGAACAGAACGTGTCGCTGCGGGTCAACGCCGCAGGCCAGCAGCACTGCCGCCATCTCGCGCGTCTGGCGCGTCAGCGCCTCCGGCTCCTGCCAGGCGGTGATCGCGTGCAGATCGACGACGCACCAAAGGCATTCGTGGTCGTCCTGCAGCGCCACCCAATTGCGAATCGCGCCGAGGTAATTGCCAAGCGTCGGGATGCCGGAAGGCTGAATGCCGGAAAAGATGCGTTGCATGCTCAGGTCTCGGGAGTCGGGGCGGGACTGATGGCCGATCCGCCGCCCCGGCGCAAGCCGCGCCGGCTCAGCAGGCGGAGCGCCCCGCGCAGGTCGAATGCGCCGAACAGATGCGCCGTGGCGATGTAGACCGCGAGCCCCAGCGAGACCAGCGCCGTCAGCGCCGCCCATTTCAGTCCGCGCGCCTGACCGGCCCCGGAGAACAGCGGCCCCTGCGCGAACCATAGCGTGGCGCCCATCGCCGTGGCGGCCAGCGCCATGCGCGGCAGCCGGCGCCGCAACTCCATGTCGGGCCGCAACTGGCCCCGCCGTCGCAGCATGAACGTCAGCGCACCGACATTGAACATCGCTGCGAGGCTGGTCGCGAGCGGCGGGCCGATATGCTGCAGCGGCACCATCAGCGCGAGATTCAGCCCGAGATTGAGCACCAGCGTGATGATGCCGATCTTCACCGGCGTGCTGGTGTCCCCGCGGGCGAAGAAGGCCGGCGCCAGCACCTTCATCAGGACCACCGCCGGCAGGCCCACCGCATAGGCCGTCAGCGACTGCGACGACAGCCGCGCGCTCTCGATGTCGAACGCGCCGCGGCCGAACAGCACCCACATGACCGGGAACGCCGAGACCGCCAGCGCCAGCGCTGCCGGCAGCGTCAGGAACAGCGCGTATTCGATTGCGCGGTTCAGCGTGGTGATCGCGGCGCCCGCCTCGCCGGTGCGGACCTGGCGCGACAGCAGCGGCAGCATGGCGGTGCCGACCGCGGTGCCGATCACGCCAAGGGGCAGTTGCTGGACCCGGTCGGCGTAGTACAGCAGGGAGACCGTGCCGGCGGGCAGCAGGCTGGCGATGACGACATCCACGACCGAGTTGAGCTGGGTGGCGCTGGCGCCGATCAGTCCCGGCGTCATGCGCCGGAACAGCAGGCGCATGCGCGGCGTTAGCCGCGGCCGCGGGATGTGCAGGGGCATGCCCGACCGGTGCACCGCCCAGACCAGCAGCGCGAGCTGCACCACGCCCGAGGCCGACACGCCCCAGGCGAGCGCGTGGCCCACCGTCGGCACATAGGGCGTCAGGCCCAGCATCGCGGCGATGGAGAACAGGTTGTAGAGCACCGGCGCCCCGGCGGCGGCGGCGAACTTGTCCATGCCGTTCAGCACGCCCGACAGCAGCGCGGCCAGGCAGATCAGCATCAGATAGGGAAAGGTGATCCGCGCCAGATCGACCGCGAGGGCGAACTTCGCCGGATCGCTGCCAAAGCCGGGCGCGAGCACCACCATGATCTGCGGCATGAACAGCTCGCCCACGACGGTCAGCCCGGCGAGCCAGAACGCCATGACGGCGATCGCCTCCTGCGCGAACTGGCGGGCGGCGGCCGGACCCTCGGAATGGAGCAGCCCGGCAAACTCGGGCACGAAGGCGGCGTTGAACGCGCCCTCGCCGAACAGCCGGCGGAACAGGTTGGGCAGCTTGTTGGCGACAACGAACGCGTCCGCCACCGGCCCGGTGCCGACCAGGGCGGCGATCAGCATATCGCGCATGAAGCCAAGGATGCGGCTGGCCATCGTCCAGCCGCCCACCGTCAGGACGCCGCGGAGCATGGCTCCCTGTAGCCCAGCTTGCCGGCCGCGTCATGCTGGGGTTCGGGCAGAATGCAACAGGACTGCACCATGAAGGCCGCAGGGTCGCGCACAACGCGAGCCTGCAGGGCGCTGCGTGGGTTACAAGAGCCGCAAGACGTCCAGCCGGCCGGCACCACGAGGAATGCCGGCCCAACCTCGCGACCGGGCTCGTGCTCGCCGGAGGTTCAAGGAGTCGGACGGACATCCCGAAGCTTCGATAATTCCCCCAACCAACGCCCGTAGCCCGGTGGCGCCCCGCTCAGCGAGCGGGCTGCTCATCCGTGCAGCACATCCACGCCCACAACGACGCCCGGCGTCGAAACACAAACAAAACGACGCAGGCGTCAAAGACCCAACAAGGAGTGAACCGCGGTGACCAACCGCCACCTCTGCATCATGACCGCCGGCTCAACGAGCCTGAAATTCGTCGCGTACGAAGCAACCCCGGCCGGCCCGCAGCGCCGCCTTCACGGCGCGGTGGAAAGCATCGGCGAGCCGGAGGCGCGGCTGCGCCTGAACAGCAACGACGGCAATCCAATGCACGACTCGCGGTTCCCGGTGTCGGACCACGCGGAGGCGTTGGCAGCGCTGGCGGAGTTGCGGGACGGACCGTTCAGCCTCGGCGGTCTGGTGGGCTTCGGCCATCGCGTGGTGCATGGCGGTCCGGACTACGGCGCACCGGTCCACCTGGACGCGGCGACGATCGCCCACATCGAGGCGCTGCAGTCGCTGGCGCCGCTGCACAACACGCCGGCGGTGGCGGTGATCAAGACGCTGGCGGAACGCTACCCCGGCGTGCCGCAGGTCGCCTGCTTCGACACCGCCTTCCATCGCACCCATCCGGCGGTCGCCGACCGCTATGCAATTCCCGACGCGCTCTACCAGGATGGCGTGCGCCGCTACGGCTTCCACGGCCTGTCCTACGAGTACATCGCCGGCCGGCTGAACGATGTGGCGCCGAGCGTCGCGCTTGGCCGCGTGGTCGTCGCTCATCTCGGCGCCGGCGCGTCGATGTGCGCGCTTGCGGGCGGCCGCAGCATGGACTCGAGCATGGGCTTCAGCGCGGTGGACGGCCTGCCGATGGGCACGCGCTCGGGATCGGTCGATCCCTATCTGCTTCTGTGGCTGCAGCAGACCAAATGTTGGAGCCTCGAAACGATCGACGACTTCCTGCAGCGCGAGTGCGGGCTTTTGGGCCTGTCCGGCATCTCGTCCGACATGGCGACGCTCCCGGAAAGCGACGAGCCGGCGGCCAAGCTGGCGGTGGACTACTTCGTCTACCATGTGTGCCGTTTCACCGGGGCGCTCGCCGCCGCGATGGGCGGGATCGACGCGATGGTGTTCACCGCCAGCATCGGCGAGCACAGCGCGCCGGTTCGCAGCCGGGTTCTGCAGCGGCTCGGCTTCCTCGGCTTCGTGCTCGATGAGGCCGCGAACGAAGCCGGCGGCCCGCTGCTGACCCGCCCGGGCTCGCGGTGTCCGGCCTACGTGATCCCGACCGACCAGGAGATCGTGATCGCCCGGCACACGCTGGCGCTGATCGGCAATGGCACGGCGTGAGGTCTCGCCGGGATTTGCGGCGGACGGATGAAGCCGCGTATCAAGTCGCGCTTCACCGCAGGTGGCAATGCAGGCCGATCGAGGCACCGATCAAGGCTGGTGGCTGAGTGGGGACGCCCTGCCGCGGGTCCTGTCGGACCTGATCCGCGCCGAGGCCAGGCGTTTGCGCCCCGCCACCGCGGTGCCGCCATCGGGTGCATGGGCGCCTGATACCAGGCTTGGCGAAGCCGGGCTCGGTTTCGACAGCCTGGAGCGGCTGCATCTCGCCGCGGTGGTATCGGAATTATTGTACATGCGTGACGGCGGGCCTGGCGACGACTTGCTCGCAAGGCCCGCGTTCGGCGAATGGTGTGCGATCGCTTCGGACACGCTGGGGCGGTGCTCTGCCACGCTGTCCTTTCGTACCTCGGGAACCTTGGGCGCGCCGAAATCCTGCCCGCATGCGCTCCTGGAATTGGAGCGTGAGATCGACGCGGTCGTGGAGATTTTGTCCGGCGGTCCCATGCGAGTCCTGACCGCAGTACCGTGCCACCACATCTACGGATTTCTCTTCACCGTCCTGCTGCCTCACCGTCTGGGGGACGTGCCGGTGGTCGATATCCGGGCTGAGTCCCCCGGAGCACTTCCGGGGTTGGCGGCGCAAGGCGACCTCGTCGTCGGTTACCCCGAGTACTGGGCGGCCGCCCTGCGTGCCGCGCCATGGGCCTGGCCCGCCGGCATCACCGGCGTCACGTCCACGGCGCCGTGCCCGGAGGAGACGGCGGACGGGCTGATGGCGGGAAAGCTGTCCCGGCTGCTGCAGGTCCATGGCTCGTCCGAGACCGCGGGGATCGGCTGGCGCGATGACCCACGCGGTCCCTACAGCCTGTTGTCCTACTGGGATCGTGGGACGGACGACCGGCTGATCCGTGCCCGGATGCCCGGCACGGCGGCAGCTCCGGTCGCCGTCATGGCTCCGGATAGGCTGGAATGGCTGGACCGCCGCCGCTACCGTATCGGCGACCGCCACGACGGCGCGGTGCAGGTCGGCGGTGTGAATGTCTCCACCAGCAAGGTCTGCGGCGTGTTGCAGGCGCACCCTGACGTTGCCGCCGTAGCGGTCCGCCTGATGACCCCGACCGAGGGCCACCGCCTCAAGGCTTTCATTGTCCCGAAACTTGCCGGCACGGATGGTGAGGTCTTGCGCAGCCGGCTCGACGCATGGACGGCCACGCGCCTGTCGGTTCCTGAGCAGCCGCGCGCCTACACCATAGGCACTGTCCTTCCGAGCGATCCGATGGGGAAGCCGGCAGATTGGACAATCATACCTTACTCGTTATGACCTGCCACTCTCGATTGCGGCATCACATGGCGAATATGACCAACCCGCGGTTCGCCGTAACGGCACGTTTTCAAAATAACTCGTTGATAAAAAACGTATTTATCTCTGACCTGCCCAATCGGTAAAAAATTCACGCTGGCGCGAGAATTCGACGTAAGGTGCGCGTCCCTGCCAATAAGCGATCGCGCTGTCATTTGCCACCGCCAAGGACCCAAGCCACCAGACCGTTGCTGACGCAGGTCGTCGAAGCGATGCCCTGTCCGGTTGCCGTGATCGCCGGAGCGGACGGCCGCGTTCTCGCCGTCAATCGCGCCTGGGCTCGCCACGCGGAGGCATCCATCGGGGCCGTCACGCTTGGCGACGTCTTTCCAGCGGCGATCGAGGCAGCCCTGGAGGTGGTTCGGGAGGCCGGCCCGGTCACGCGCCGTGCCGTCCAGCGCTCGGTCGGACCCGGTGGCGTGACGACATGGTGGGACCTCGACCTCGTTCCGTACCCGGATGCGAAGGACGCTGTTCTGGTTATCGCCCGCGAGGTGACAGACCACGTGCTGGCCCGGCGCGAAGCGGAGGCCGCGTTTCGCAAGGCCGCCGGCATGAAGGCGCGGGTGATGGACCGGACCCGTGCCTTGACCGAGGCGGCGGAGGAACTCGCCGCAGAAATGCGCCGGCGCCAAGAGGCGCAGACAATGCTGCTGCAATCGCAGAAGATGGCAGCGCTCGGCCAGCTCACGGCCGGCGTCGCGCACGATTTCAATAACTTGCTCACTGCGATCTTGGGCAGCTTCGAGTTGATCGAGCGCCGCACGAACGAGCCGAAGGTGATCGATTTGGTCACCCAGGGGAAGAGCGCCGCAAGCAAGGGCGCCTCGCTCACCCGCCAGCTTCTCGACTTCGCACGGCGGGAGCCGGCGAAACCTGTTGTTCTGAACGTCGAAGCAGCACTTCGCGCGGCAGACGAGCTGTTCGGCCATGCCGTCGGTCCTGGCATTGTCCGTGTTCTGGACGTCCAGCCCGGCACCTGGCCGGTTTTGGCCGACGCGCATCAACTGCAGGTCGCGCTGCTCAACCTCGCCGTCAACGCCCGGGACGCCATGCCGCGCGGCGGCACGCTGACCCTTGTCGGCCGCAACCTGTCGGTCTGGGAACGGCCGGAGGCATTGCCGCAGCAGGATTACGTTGCGATCTCGGTGCGAGACACCGGGGAGGGGATGGAACCCGGCGTGCTGGCCCGCGCGACGGAAGCTTTCTTCACCACCAAGGGGGAAGGCCAAGGTACGGGGCTGGGCCTTGCCATGGTCAACGGCTTCGCCACCCGTTCAGGCGGGTGCCTGCGGATCGAAAGCCGGCCTGGCGACGGTACTGTCGTGGAGATCATTCTGCCGCGCGCGGCGGTGAGTGGCATGGACCGGGCCTCCGACGTGCCGGAAGCCGGACCGGTCGCCGTCGGGCCGCGCCTAAAGGGCACGATCCTTCTTGTCGAGGACGACGACCTGGTGCGGGAGATCACCGTCGGATATTTGCGTGATCAGGGCTATACGGTCGTGAACGCGCCGAATGCGGAGGCTGCCATTGTGTTGAGCCACTCGATCGAAACCTTGGATCTGCTGCTGACGGACGTGCGGATGCCGGGCCTGTCAGGGCCTGCCCTCGCCGAGCGGCTGCGCGCCGAACGGCCGGATCTGTCCGTTCTGTTCCTGACCGCGCTGGCGGATCAGGATGGCCTGGCCGGCGAGGATGTGCTGCCCAAGCCATTTACCGGCGCCGAACTGGGCAAGGCGATACAGCGCCGCCTGCCGCCGAGCGACGCGGACGCTCCGGAAGATGGCCGGTTGCTCCGGCGGATACGAAGCCCTGCCCTGTGCGCGGCCTATCTCGTCTGGCGCACGGCACGTGATGGAGGACGGCCGCCGCGGCTGCCCGATCTGGAGTGGGGTGACCTGCCCGAAGCGGACAACGCTTTCACCGTCGCGGTGGAAGCAGACGGGAACCAGCCCGCCTTCCGTTTTCTGCGGGTCGGACGCGCGCTGACAGGACGGCTTGGCCGTCCGCTGGATGGAACGCTTGCGTTCGAACAACCGGCGTTCGAGCAGGACAACGCGGTGCTGGGCTCATTGGAAAGCGCTTATCGCCGCTGTGCCCGCACGCTATCGCCCAGCTATGAATACGCGCGGTACGATTTCGGCGATGGACAGCCCATGGTCTTCGAACGTTTGATTCTGCCGGCATCGGATGATGGACACGAGGTGACGCACCTGGTCGGAATTGCGTTGTTTGCGGATTAGTGCTGGGGCAATCAGAAAGTATCATGACAAATTCTATTGGTGGCGATCTTGATTTCAATGAACCACGCCTCGCCGATGCGGTGGAGCGCCTGCCGCCGGAGGCAGTAAATTCGCTTCCGTTCGGTGCTATCCGATTGGACCCCGACGGCCGGGTCACATTGTATAGCGATGCCGAGCGACGTTTGTCAGGCTATCGCAGGGATGTCGTCGGCCACCTGTTCTTTACCGACATCGCGCCTTGCCTGAACAATCCTGCGTTCCATGGCCGCATTGAGCGCGCGTTGGCGGCAGGCACGCTCGATATCGCGTTTTCCTACACCGCGGACTTACCGGACGGGCTGAAGGATTTGGATGTGCGCGTTCAGTCCGCGACCGGCGGTGGCTGCTGGCTGTTCTTGCAGCGTGCGGACTAGGTTGCCCCATGAAGCGTGTGCCGGAAAGGTGGCGCCCGACGGCAATGAAGTTGTTATAACTGTGACCGGGCAGCACTCATTGACGGGCTATGCGACAAGGCGCCCCCCGGCACATCGGCGCGCTAGCCCGGTTTCGAGAGGTGGCGATCCCGGCGCAGCGGTCCGACCCAGTGCTGCAGATGCGGCTGCAGTTCGTGATCGGGGACGGTGACCAGGTCCTTGGCCAAGGTGCCGGCCAGTTTCGCCCGCGTTTCAGTGCTGAGCGCGTCCTGAATCAGGCCCAGCGTGTGAGGTGGCGCCACCAGGGCCAGCGCGTCGAACGCGCCCGCGGCGCCAAGCGCATTGATTCGGGCGGCGACATCGCGGCCGAACTTCTCCCGCTCACGCTCGTGTGGATCGTGCCTGGGCGCGATCGCGTGACGTGTGGGGCTGGCGCTTTCGAAGCTGCGACCGAGACGGTCGCTGACGAGATCGCTGGTTCGCAGCCCGGCGGCGGCGGACTCAAGCCGCTCCGTTGTGTGCAGCGCGTTATCGGCGGCCGGGGCGATGAAACGGGCATGCTCGCCATCGGCGACGACGATGCAGAGCTTGCGGTGCAAGATCATGGCCAGCACCTCTGAATTTACCTGCGATGCGCCAGCGTATGGCCTCGCCGCCTGCCAGCGGGATCATCCGGTCGCAAGGCCGCCCTGGCGCTGGATGAAATGTGTGATCTCGGAGACCCCTTTTCCAGCACGAATATTGGTGAATACAAACGGCCGCTCCCCGCGCATCCGGCGTGCGTCGCGATCCATCACCTCCAGGCTCGCGCCGACGTAAGGCGCCAGATCGATCTTGTTGATCACCAGCAGGTCGCTGCGCGTGATGCCCGGTCCCCCCTTGCGCGGGATCTTGTCGCCGGCGGAAACGTCGATGACGTAGATCGTCAGGTCGGCCAGCTCCGGGCTGAAGGTCGCCGCAAGGTTGTCGCCGCCGCTTTCGATCAGAATCAGGTCGAGGTCAGGGAAGCGCCGCCGCAAGTCGGCAACGCCCGCCAGGTTGATGCTGGCATCCTCGCGGATTGCGGTGTGCGGGCAGCCGCCGGTCTCGATCCCCAGGATGCGCTCGGGCGGCAGCGAGCCGGCCCGCGTCAGAAATTCCGCGTCTTCCTTGGTATAGATGTCGTTGGTGATCGCCGCGATCCGGCAGCGGTTGCGCAGTTGTTTGCACAGCGCGTCCATCAGCGCGGTCTTGCCGCTGCCGACCGGGCCGCCGATGCCGACGCGCAGCGGGCCGTGCGGCGAGGGGCTCATGAGCGGAACAGCCTCGTGTACAGGGATTCGTGCCGCATGGCGGCAAGGTCGGAGCGGAAGGCGCAGCCGCCCAAATCGTCGCGTGTCGCGTCGCGCGCCGCCTCAGCGATGGCCAGAATATCGGGTTCCAGCGCGGCCAGCACCGCAAGCCCCGCCGATTGGCCCAGCGGCACCAGACGCACTGCCGCGGAGATGAGGTTCGCCGCCAGTGCCTGCAGATAGCCTGTCGCCGCGGAGTCCTCATCGATGCCGTGCCGTCCGGCCATCGCACCGACGGCGACCGGGTAGGGAACTCGTTCGGGCAGCGGCGGCGTGCCCCAGGCGGCGGCGGCGAGGACGAACGCGGCCCCCTGGTCGAGCGTCTCCGCCTGTCGTTCGCGGCACGGCGCGACGGCGGCGCCCAGTTCGGACAACTCGGCCAGCGCGGCGGGATCAGCGGCGGCGCGATGCGCGTGGCGCAGCAATATCGCGTCGTTGCGTCCCGCGCCGTGCGCCAGCACATCCGCGAGCCACGCTCGCAGCGTCTCGCGGCTGGTCACGTCGCAGGTCTGCACTGCCGATTCGAGCCCATGCGAATAGGCATAGCCGCCGGTCGGGAATGCGGGCGACAGCCACGCGAGCAGCCGAAGAATGTTCGTATCGCGCGGCGGGCGCGTGGTCGTGCCCTCAGTGCGGCGGATCATCGCCGTGGTGATGGGCATGTTCGTACGCACCGACCTCCGGGTCGAACGGCGCCTGCAGAGTGGCGACCTGACCGCCCAATCGTTCCACCATCGCCCGTATCACGTGGTCGTCGCGAATGCGGAGTCGCGCGCCGAGCACCTGCACTGACAGGTGGCGATTGCCGAGGTGCCAGGCGATCCGCACCAGTTCGCCCTCGTCATGCGCCTGGATTTCCAGCAGGTCTTCGGGGGGCGCCGCCACCAGGACCACGCCGCCATTGTCCAGTTGCAGCCCGTCGCCGTGGCGCAGCCGCAGCGCTTCGGGGAGATCCAGCAGCATGTCGCGGCCGCCGTCCGTCCGCAGCAGGATGCGGCGCCGGTGGCGGTGGTCGAAGTCGAGCAGCACGCGGTCCACCGCCTTCGCGGCGTCCCAGGTGCCGGCCGACAGTACGGCCGCGGCGCGCATCAGAACAGGAAATAGCGTTGCGCCATCGGCAGCGCGGTGGCGGGCTCGCAAGTCAGCAACACGCCGTCGGCGCGCACCTCATAGGTTTCCGGGTCCACGTCGATCACCGGCAACGCATCGTTGTGAATCATGGATTTCTTGCCTATCCCGCCGCGGGTGTTGGCCACCGGCACCAGCCGTCGCTGCAACTTAAGCGCGTTGCCGAGCCCATTGTCCAGCGCTACCGCAGCAACGAAGGTGACGCATGTCTCGGCCAGCGCGCGCCCGAACGCGCCGAACATCGGCCGGTAGTGCACCGGCTGCGGGGTGGGGATGGAGGCGTTGGGATCGCCCATCGTCGCGCAGGCGATGGCGCCGCCCTTGATCACCAGGTCCGGCTTCACGCCGAAGAAGGCCGGCGACCAAACGACCAGATCGGCCAGCTTCCCCGCTTCGACCGAGCCCACTTCGGTCGCCAGCCCCTGCGCGATCGCCGGGTTGATGGTGTATTTCGCGACGTAGCGCTTCACCCGGGCGTTGTCGTGGTTGGCGCCGTCGCCGGGCAGGCTGCCCCGCTGCTGTTTCATCTTGTGCGCGGTCTGCCAGGTGCGGATGATCACTTCGCCCACCCGCCCCATCGCCTGGCTGTCGGACGAGATCATCGAGAGCGCGCCCAAATCGTGCAGGATGTCCTCGGCGGCGATGGTTTCCTTGCGGATGCGGCTTTCGGCGAACGCCACGTCTTCCGGGATGGCCGGGTCGAGGTGATGGCAGACCATGAGCATGTCGAGATGCTCGTCCAGCGTGTTCGCCGTGTAGGGCCGGGTCGGGTTGGTCGAGCTGGGCAGCACGTTCGCCAGGCCCGCGACCTTGATGATGTCGGGCGCATGGCCGCCGCCGGCGCCTTCGGTGTGGAATGCGTGGATGGTGCGGCCGGCGAACGCCGCGATGGTGTCCTCGACGAAGCCGGACTCGTTCAGCGTGTCGGTGTGGATCATCACCTGGACGTCGAACCGGTCGGCGACCGCCAGCGCGCAGTCGATCGCGGCGGGTGTGGTGCCCCAATCCTCGTGCAGCTTCAGGCAGGACGCGCCGGCGCGGATCATTTCCTCCAGCGCGGCGGGTCGGGCGGCGTTGCCCTTGCCGGCAAAGGCGAGGTTCACCGGCAGGCCCTCTGCCGCTTGCAGCATGCGCGCCAGGTGCCACGGGCCGGGCGTGCAGGTGGTGGCAGCGGTGCCGGTCGCCGGGCCGGTGCCGCCGCCGATCAGCGTGGTGACGCCGGAGGCCAGCGCTTCCTCCACCTGTTGCGGGCAGATGAAGTGGATGTGGCTGTCGATACCGCCGGCGGTGACGATCTTGCCCTCGCCGGCGATCGCCTCGGTGCCGGGGCCGATCACGATGTCCACGCCGGGCTGTACGTCGGGGTTGCCCGCCTTGCCGATGCGCGTGATGCGGCCGCTGGTGATGCCGATATCGGCCTTGACGATGCCCCAATGGTCGATGATCAGCGCGTTGGTGATGACGGTGTCCACCGCGCCCTCGGCCTGCGACGCCTGCGATTGGCCCATGCCGTCGCGGATCACCTTGCCGCCGCCGAATTTCACCTCCTCGCCGTAGGTGGTCAGGTCGCGCTCGACCTGGACGATCAGGTCGGTGTCGGCGAGGCGCACGCGGTCGCCGGTGGTGGGGCCGAACATGTCGGCATAGGCTTGGCGGGTGATGCGGGCCATCTACAGCGCTCCCATGACCTCACCGCGGAAGCCGAACACGGTGCGGCTGCCGCGATACGGGATCAGGATGATCTCGCGGGTCTGGCCCGGCTCGAACCGGATCGCGGTGCCGGCGGCGATGTCGAGCCGCTTGCCGCGCGCGGCGGGGCGGTCGAACGAGAGGGCGGGGTTGGTTTCGGCAAAATGGTAGTGGCTGCCGACCTGGATCGGGCGGTCGCCGGTGTTGGCGACGGTCAGGGTGGTGCGGTCCAGCCCAGCGTTCAGTTCGATGTCGCCGGGGGCGGGGAGGAGTTCGCCGGGGATCATGCGGAGGCTCCGGGGCGAGCGTCGTCGTGCCCCTGGCTGCGGTTATCCCGCAAATGCGGTAGACTGGCTTCCATCATGTTCGGCCCTTGTCAGGGGGGCTGGGTCAGCCGCCGCGAGACTGCCGCGACGCGCTGAAGATTGTGAATTCGCGCCTGCCGGTCGTCCCGGGTTCGGCGTCATGGGGTCACGATCTCGATCAGGCTGCCGAATCGCCTGAAGTCCGAATGGTTGAAAGTAAGCAGGCGAGTCTCGCCGTGCGCCAGCATGGTGGCAACGATGTTGGTGTCGTACACTTGGCGTCCGCTAAAGGAAAAACGGCGGCTGAGTGCCAAAAGCTGGTCCCAGACCAGTGGGCCGTCTTCTAGAACTGTGAAGCGTCGGCTGAAGGCGTCCGTATCGGCGGTTGCTTCGGCCAGCGAGAGCGGTGGCGCCGAGACTTGCGGTCGCGTCATAACGGCCAGGTATTCGCGTAAGATTTGCCGGCTGATGGCAACCCTTCCGGCAGAAGCGACGCGATTGAGTCCGGTCCGGGCCTGAGCGCTGAACGGCGAGTCTACGGAGGTCGAGCAGACGAAGACGTTGGTATCGATGAAGCTCACCGTCCGTCGTCGCCGTACAGATCCCGACGGCGAAGGCTCAGCCCATCGGGCCACGGCCCCAGATGATGGCTTGGCAGCTCGTGTGCGTCGAAGGGCTCGGTTGGCAATTGTTGGGCGGCCCAGTCGGCTACGGTAACGATTGCCTCGTGCTCCCCGGCGGGCACTTGCCCGGGTGCACGGCCGGAGATTGTGCTCATCCTGAGCGACGGTAATGCGAGCAGTGACCACGGTCACTCCGACCTCCGCAGATTCTGGATCGAACCCAATCCCGGCTCCTTTCTGATGGTGGCCGGCTGCCGGTCCAATATGATGGGCGAGAAAGCGTGGTTCCCAGGAGCCTCCCAGCCCGATCACCGGATCGGCTCGTGCACGGTGACAAGCTTGGTGCCGTCGGGGAACGTCGCTTCCACCTGCACGTCGTGAATCATTTCCGCAATCCCGTCCATCACCTGGTCGCGTGTCAGCACCTGCGCGCCCTGTTCCATCAGGTCGGCCACGCTGCGGCCATCGCGCGCACCCTCGACAACGAAATCGGTGATCAGCGCCACCGCCTCGGGGTGGTTCAGTTTTACGCCCCGCTCCAGCCGGCGCCGCGCCACCATTGCGGCCGTTGCGACCAGCAGCTTGTCCTTCTCACGCGGCGTCAGGTTCATGCAGCCTGTCCCCTCAACGTTCTGCTAACAGTTTGCGGGCTAACAACACCATACCCGCGGCAATGGACGGCCGTCGCGCAGGGCGTGCAAAGCCGCCAGCACGGCGGCCCGCAGCGATGCACCATCGGATGCCAGGAACCGCGCCACCAACAGCCCATTCCATGCGCTTGCCGCGCATTCCCCCGGCGCCTCGGCCAGCGCGTCACGCACCGCATCCAGCATCGATGCAGCCTGGGGCGCCGCGTGCACCAGCGTGGCAACGGCACGGGCACCGCCGCCGATGGCGGGGCGCCGCAGCATCGCCGCCACGTCCCCGCTCAGGCGGATCGCGTCGTGCAGCACCAGCCGCCCGCCGCGGCGGACCCGGATCGTGTCGTGCAGGTGCGCGTGTTCGACCTGCTCACCCATCGCGGCGCGGCCGAACACCAGCATTTCCACGCCGAGGAACCACGAATCGTCCGCCAGCCCCACATCCAGCACCCGATTCACCGCGCACCGGTCGAACAGGATCGTCTCCTGCGGCAACCACTCCGCCGCGGCCCCCGGCGCCACAGTCATCCGCGTGCGCACCTGAGCGGGCACGCTGCCGGGCATCACGCCATAGAACCGCTCCGCTGCCTGCGCCGCGATCGTTGCCCGTGCCCCATCCCGCACCAGGAACGACGCATCCAGCCGGTCGCCGCCGGCGATCCCGCCCGAGCTGTTCAGCGCCACCACGCCGGCCCAGCCGGGCACCTCCGCCCGCGGGAAGCGCGCCTTCAGGCACCCGGCCTGGCGCAGCCCGTCCAGTACCGTCAGCCCGTCGCGCTGTTTGAACGAGACGCGCAACTGCCCGACCGCTCGCTGCAGGGAGGTTGGATCAGACAGACAGGCGTCGTCGCACATCCTGCTCGTCAAGCTCCTGCCGCCGGCCGGCCACGACGAAGTCGCGGCGGTCATACCGGCGACCGGCTGGTCCACCAACAGCATTGCGGCATGCCAGTGATCAGCCGCCATGCTTCCACGTGCAGCGCACAGGTTGCCATCTCTCAGCGCTGAATGCCGCCTGTCGCTCGCCGATTCCGCCTACGCGTTTTGCACGCCTTGTCTTTGCTCTGGTGCCGCGCCCCGCTTTTGTCGTATACGGTATCACGACAAAGTGAGAACGCCGAAGACGCACATGACGATCCAGGTGACAGTCGCGAACGCATACGGTGTGGCAATGGCGAGCGACCGCCATGTCTACCGCGCCGCGCAAACGCTCTCGACCGGACGCCATGTGAAACTGAACCGGCTGCGGGGTCCGGTGCCCGCGGCAATGATGTGCGCGGGCCGGTTCTCGATTCTCGGTTTTCCCGTCTCCCGCCTGGCCTTGCAATTCGAACGCGCGCTGGCGGACGCAGCCGGCGCCGGGCCGGAAGGTCTCGCCAAAGCCGCGATCGACGTACTGCGCCAGCCGCTATGCGTGCCGGATGGCGGCGACGACGCGGAGGCGCTGGCCGCGGTCGCGGAGCTGGTGGTTGGCCGCGCGCAGGCGTACGGCGGCACCGAAGCCGCGCTCGGGCGGCTGCTCGCCGAGATCGGCGCGACGCCGCGCTGCCAGGGCGGGGACGCGGTCGAGGCGCTGGGCCGCTCGGCCTGGCGTGCCAGTGCCGATGCGCTGGCCGCATCGCCCTCGGTGGCCGCGGCGCTGAAGCGCACCCCGGACCTGCTGGGCGAGGCGGTGATCGGCGCGCTGGTGCGCAACTGGAGCCGGCCGGCCGACGTGCAGATGATGGTCGGCCTGTGCTGCCCGGCGACTGGCGTGCCGGCGGTGGTGGCGGTCAAGATCTGGAAGGGGTTGTCCGGTCGCTTGCTGTTCGCGCCGCGGGCGGAACACCCGTCCTATGTGCTGCACCGCGCCGGCCGCAGCCTGGTGCTGAGCCAGGGTTCGGGCCGGGGCAACGTCTGCGCCATGATCGAGGGCGTGTCCGAGGACCACACGGCCGGCCACGCCCCGTCGGAGACGATCACGGCCGCGGTTGACAAGCGCTGGCAGCATGTGCACGACCGGATCGGTGTCTCCAGCCCGGCCGAGCTGGCGAGCGTCGCTGCCGGCCTGGTGCGCGGCGCCGAGGTGATCGGCTACCTGACCGGCGAGGACGAGGGCTCCGTGGCTGAGGTGGACGCACTGCTGCTGACGCCGCAAGGGGTGGCGACGCACACGCTGGCAGGGACGCCCGACCAGCTCGAACTCGCCTGACCGGCGCCCGCTGCCGAGCAAGCCGGCGTGGCCTCCTCAACGCGCACCGGGCCAATCGTGGCGCTGCTGGTCGTTGCCGCCGGCATCCTGTTCGGATCGTTGTATCCGTTCGACTTCGCTCCTGATGCCGACCTGCGCACCGCCGCCTGGTATCTGTTGAGCACATGGCGGGTCTGGGACAGGGGCGATGACCTGCTGGCCAATGTGTTGGCCTACATGCCGTTCGGGGCGCTGGCCGTGCTCGCTATCTCGCCACGCGTGCCGGCTGCTTTGCGCGTGTTGCTGGCAAGCCTGGGCGGGGTTCTGCTGTCGGCCGGCGTCGAGATGGCGCAGTTCAGCGATGCCGGCCGCGTGACCTCGATGGGCGACGTCTACGCCAATGGCACCGGTGCCGCTTCGGGCGCGGCGCTGGCGGCGGTCGCCGGCGGACTTCGCGGGTCATTGAAGGAGGCACTTCGTGCTCAGTCGGATGCAGCAGTTGTGCTGATCGCGTGGCTCGCCTGGCAGCTTTATCCATTTGTGCCGTCAGCGCACCTGGGCGGCCTTTGGCACGCATGGCACCCGGTGCTGACGGTGCCCAGCCTGCCGCTGGACCATCTCGTGCGCTACATCGTAATTTGGCTGCTGGTCGCCGCGCTGGTTGACGCTCTGTGCGGCAGGGGCAGACGCTGGCTGGTGGCGTTCGTATTGCTGGCCGGGGCCGAGGTTCTCGGCAGGGTGCTGGTGTCCGGCGATCCGCCGGGGCTCGCCGACATCGGGGGCGCCGCGGCCGCCGGGGCGCTGTGGGCCGTGCCGGTGCGCGGCCGGCGCTGGCGCTACGGCATCGCGGCCCTTGCGCTGACCGTGCTGATCACGGCATTGCGGCTGGGGCCCTACGCGTTCAGTGGCCCGCCGCGCGCCTTCGGATGGCTGCCGTTCGTGTCCTTCGTGCGTGGCTATACCGGCATCGCGCTGCAGAACGCGTTCGAAAAGATCGCGCTCTACGGCGGTCTGATCTGGCTGCTGGGGCGGAGCGGGGTTGCGCTGCCGATCGCTACCGGGGTGACCGCCCTGCTGCTGTTCGCCACAAGCTATGCGCAGACCTGGCTGCCCGGCCGCTCCGCTGAAATCACCGACGCGGCCCTGGCGCTGCTGGTCGGGGTGGCGTTCGGACAACTGCGCCGCGCCGCGCGGTCCGCCGCGCGCGACGATCCGACGGCGTCCGCCTGACCGCCGCGTCGGTACTGAGCCATCCGCCCCGGGGCGCCGATGAGCCGGTCGGTTCCCTGTGTGAAACATTTCATAGTGAGCGCCCGTCAAAAAAGCGTTCTGTCGCGGTGACACAACGGTATGGATCGATTCCGGCTACCAATCGGCGGGAGAAAAAAATGCTGGGATTCCGGTGCTACTTCCTTGATAAGAACGATCATATCGCGGCAGCGGAGGACATACACGCTCCTGCCGTGGATAGCGCTGTGAGCGTCGGGCTGGCAATGCTGCTGCGACGCAGGCAGACGCAAAAAGCCGACCTTCGGGAAATCGAGATCTGGCATGGCGCGCAAAAAGTCTACCCCGCAACGCCTCGCTTGGCCGATTAGGCGACGCCCAGATATTGCCGCTTCACGGAGGCGCGCCGGGAAATCTGGAATATCTGGCCCGCACCAATTCCTGGCGATTCGTGAATTTCTGTGCCTTAGTTCGAGATAATCGCATTCCGAGGGCGTTGGCCTGCGTATCGAGGCTTGATGTGTTAGGTGAGGGAGCAAGTTGCAGGATCGGCAGTCGGACCATCAGGTCGATGTTATGAATACCGACGCGGTTCGCGCATTCGTGGCGAGAACCGATGCGCTCGGGCCGCCCGGGAGCGACGCCGTGACGGACTACTGGAACACCGTCAGCTTTTCCGTGCCCGATTGGATGACGGCGCGCGCCGCACAACTCCACCCCTTTTCGGAGGCATATTTCGATCTGCAGGATCAGCTCTATACCTCCCTGCGTGGTGGCCCCTATTCCGGCGGCGACTCCGAATTCACCAGCTTTGATAAGGATGCGGCAATCGCGTCACGACTGGCAGCCCGGCTGTTCCTATGACGTCGATCAACTGAGCTATCAGCCCCAACTCGACGGCTGGGCGCGCGATCGGCACTATTTTATTTCCAGCGGCGAATCCCGTATTGAGTTCTACCGGCCTTTGAGCAGCGTCGTTCTGGGCATCGAGAGCCACGCTCCATCCGCGTTGTGGGTGCGGTTCGAAGGCCAGGCATTGACGGCACCTGTTGTCGGAGTCATCGCGCCGGGCGTAAACCAAATCGCCGTTCCGCTGTCGGCCTGCCCCGAATTGGGCCCCTGGGATATCCGGATCGTGTCACAGACATGGAACCCCCTGCGTTTGCTGGGAAACGGCGAGGACCGGGAGCTGTCCTTTCACCTGTGCAGCGTGCAGGAGGTTCCGGTCAAGCCGATCGAGCGGGGATAGCCGGCCCAAGGACGAGAGCCTTGGCGATGGAGCTGTTCCGACGGTTCCGTTGCGATGGACGGCCGCCCAGGTTCGCGCGAGCCGGTGACGACGGATGCGGTGCGGTGGGAGCCGGATGCGGCACGCTGCTGCGGGCGTGTTTGCCGGCCGCCGCACACAGAAGTCGGTCCTGCCGCTGCTATCACTCCCCGCCTTGAACCACGTTCGCGTTCGCGTCCGCGTCCGCTGCCGCTCCGCCGCCTGCCTGTTGGGCCCCGGCGAACAGGCGCCCTTGGGCGCCTGGCCTGGGGTTATGGGCGGTTTGCCGACGCAAGAGGATCGGGTGCGGGTCGTCCTTGATGCTCAAGCCTGCGCGCCGTGGTAGAGACCGACTGTCCCGATCCGACGCCGCAGCGGCGCCGGCTCCGCCAGTTGGAAGGAAGACAAGAATTGGCCGACCAGGTAAGTCCGCTCGCGGGAAAAACGGTCGATCCGTCCCTGCTCGTCAATGTGCCGCGACTGGTGACGGCGTATTTCACCGGCAGGCCCGACCCCTCGGTCCCATCGCAGCGCGTGTCATTCGGCACCTCGGGGCACCGTGGATCGGCCTTCGACAACGCCTTCAACGAGGCGCATATCCTGGCGATCAGCCAGGCGATCTGCCACCACCGGAGTCGAGCCGGTATCAACGGGCCGCTTTTCATCGGTATCGACACACATGCGCTGTCCGAGCCCGCCTTCGCCAGCGCGCTTGAGGTATTTGCCGCCAACGAGGTTGACGTGCTGATCGACGAGCGCGGCGGGTATACGCCGACCCCCGTCGTGTCGCATGCGATCCTGGCCTACAACCGGAATCGCACAAGCGGTCTCGCCGACGGGGTCGTCATCACACCATCGCATAATCCGCCCGAGGACGGCGGCTTCAAATACAACCCGCCGAATGGCGGACCGGCCGATGCCGACATTACGACCTGGATACAAGACACCGCCAACGGGTATCTCGCGAACAACCTCGATGGGGTGCGGCGTATCCCGTATGGCAGGGCACGCAAGTCCGCACGGGTCCTTTGCCACGATTATATCGGCCCGTACGTCGCCGACCTGGCCAACGTCGTCGATATGGCGGCGATCCGCGCGTCGGGCGTGAAAATTGGCATCGACCCGTTGGGCGGTGCGAGCGTCCATTACTGGCAGCCGATTATCGACGCCTATGGCATCGCTGCGACGGTCGTCAACAACGCAGTCGATCCGACATTTCGGTTCATGTCGCTCGACTGGGACGGCAAAGTCCGGATGGATTGTTCCTCGCCCTATGCCATGGCGGGTCTGATCGCCATGCGCGACACATTCGACGTCGCGTTCGCGAACGACACGGACGCCGACCGGCATGGGATCGTGACCCGATCCAGCGGCCTGATGAATCCCAACCATTTTCTTGCAACGGCCATCTACCACCTGTTCGGGAATCGGCCGAACTGGAGCGGGGGATGCGCCATCGGCAAGACCGTCGTGAGCAGCGGCATCATCGACCGGGTTGTGGCGAAGCTCGGCCGGAAGCTGGTTGAAGTGCCGGTCGGATTCAAGTGGTTCGTCGATGGGCTGATCGACGGCTCGCTCGGCTTCGGCGGCGAGGAGAGCGCCGGCGCGACCTTCCTCCGGCGCGACGGATCGGTCTGGACCACCGACAAGGACGGGATCATCCTCGGGCTGCTCGCCGCAGAGATCACCGCGCAAGGCAAAGGCGACCCGGGCGATGCCTTCAACCGCCTCACGGCCGAGCTTGGCGTGCCGTTCTACGAACGGATCGACGCGCCCGCCACACGCGATCAGAAGGCGGTGCTGAAGGCGATCACGGCTGACCAGATCGGCATCACGGAGCTTGCCGGCGAGCCGATAACGGAAAAGCTTACTGTCGCGCCCGGGAACGGCGGAGCGATCGGCGGTATCAAGCTTATTGCCGAAAGCGGATGGTTTGCCGCACGGCCCTCCGGCACCGAGGACGTTTACAAGATCTACGCGGAGAGCTTCCGCAGCGCGGATCATCTTCGGCAGATCCAGCAAGGCGCCCAGGGCGCCATCGCTCGCGTGTTCGAAAACGCTGAAGCCCGTGCCGCCGGATGAGGCTCGGAGGGGGCGGGGTCAGCAAGCGCGGCGGCCCAGCCCGATCAGCCCTTTCGGTGGGGCCCCACCATTGACGTAGGGCGGATCAGCGAAGTGCCATCCGCCGCTATGGTGCGATGAGCGGCCACGGCGGGGGTGGCGCAGCTCAGGCGCCTATGAGCGAAAGAAGATCATGCGCAATGGCCTCGGGGTTGCGTAACTCCAGATTGGTCAAGAACCGGTCTTGCCCATCTTCGACGACGCGAGTGCCATGTGCGTAATAGTACTCCGAACGTGTCCCGTTTGCCTTGTCCATCAGGGCAAAGTTACTATTTGGTCTATCGGTGGGCGATAGAGCAACGATGCGGCTGTGTGGGGGAATAAAACCGCTGGTATGCAAAGAAGAACCCGTAATTCCGATAACCGTTGACCTTTCAGCAAATACCCTTATTTGATCGCTTAGCCTCATTTCCTCCGGGTATAAAATCTCCACTCCTTCCGAGCGCAATATGTTTTCAATGACAATTTCGTTTACGACCCTCCCGACCCCCGAAGTCATCGCAGTCTTGGACAGGTAGACTGGCCGGTCATTATGAGATATCTCCATTCCTGCGATGAAATGCCGACCTATGCGGTGACATAACGCGGTGAACGCTTTGCAGATGAAATGCTGCTCCTGAAAGCTCGGATGCGGGACCTCCAGCAGAGAGATGTTTGTCGGCCGGTCAAAGGCAAAGACGTTTTCCCGCCCAATCCCGATCGCCGCAAACATCTCTTTGAGGAATGGCCGCTCAAACCAGACGTCCGGATTTCCTGGCCCATGAAACAGGACTCTCAGACCGGCGTCGAATTGACGAGAATGGTGCCAAAGCCTGGATAAGCTGTTTACGATAAAATGGCCATAGTGCAGGCTTATGACGCCACCATAGACATAACAGCCAATGTCGCGGTCCTGCTGACCGCCCTGCCAGGCTCGAAGAACTTGTCCGTCGGTATTTGCATCAGGCCCATGCCGGTCCACGGTCTCCATGACCGGGGTTCCATCATGACGAAATATACCCCAAATGTGATTGGGATTGAACGGGACATAGATGACGTCGGATGCTTGTGATACAGCAGGGTCGTCCGAAAATACCGCGCATTCGCCCCAGGTTCCCTCACAAGGCCTAAGAACCCTCAGTTTTGCCAGCGCTCTCATTCCTGTACCGTATCACTTTCTGCCGACGGCCGCAGCACCGACATCGCTGCTGCACATGAACCATGGATCGAGCGAGACGGGTGCGCGTTACGGCGGCAAGTTGTTCGCATGCCATAAGCGGCCTTCATAGACGGTACGGCTGGCCGATCGCGTGGCGCGATGGCAGACCAGCGTCGGCCCGCAAAACGTCGTCGTATATGCCGGCCAGTTCATCCACTTGCTGCGCCACCGTTCGGCTTGCGGCGCGCAATGCGGGCGGCGGACGAACGTATCGCTGCGGATTCGCTTGGATCTCTGTCAACACAAGCGGCAGCGCCGCGGGATCGGATACGTCCACGATCCAGCCATTCTTGCCGGGCACCACGTCCTCGCCGATCGCGCCGCGCGAGCTGGCCACCACCCACTTGCCGTAATGCAGCGCCTCGCGGGCGACCAGGCCGTAGCTCTCAGGCCAGACACTCGGTGCGCACAGCACGTCGAACCTGCCATACAGCGCCCCGACCCGGTCTTGGGGCACCCGTCCTACGACCTGCACCGGCGTGGCCCCCCACATCTCCTGCCGCTCCTCGCCGGGGTCCATCGCAGGGTCAATCAGCAACAGGTCGAGCTTGGCAAACCGGCCACTTGCGAGCGCATGGCGCACGATAAGATAGCCCTTGTGCGCCGTCACCCCGCCCAGGTACGCCAGTCGCACCCGGCCGGGGACGGGCGGCACAGCCTCCAGCGGCGGCAGGTCAGGCAAGCCGTTC
>Ga0182012_10001064_pt1 | contig 30403 bp, 33 predicted proteins | sample 612S2SmetaG_FD_120486 | JGI IMG/M metagenome (GOLD analysis project Ga0182012, IMG submission 120486) | Permafrost microbial communities from Stordalen Mire, Sweden - 612S2S metaG | ecosystem: Environmental > Terrestrial > Soil > Wetlands > Permafrost | place: Sweden: Stordalen | collected...
ACGAATTGAATCTGCGGACGGCCATTCTGAATCTGCGCCAGCGGTTGGTAAAGCTGCGGTTCGTCATCTTCACCAATAGTCATGTTCTTGGTGCCGGCAGCCACTCCGACAATCTCATAGAGAGCCTTGTCGTCCCCCCACTGGAAGGTGGTCCCAATGGCGTCGGAGTCTTTCAGATAGCGCTCCACGAAATTCCTGTTCACCACCACCACGCGCAAGCCGTCCCTGTCCTCGCCATTGAAATCGCGCCCGGCCACGAGAGCGATGTCCATGACGCGAAAAAAGCCGGGCGAGACACCATTCCAATGAAATCGTACGTGAACCTTCTCGCCGGTTCGCGGGAATGTGAACTCTGTGCTGTCGTGGCTTTCCTCGGTGAAGGGAATCGTACGCGCCGCGGCCGCTCCTTCCACCCCGGGAATCGCCGCAAGCTCGCGAAGGGCCTGGCCGACATATACTTTCTGCACAGCTTCGTCGCTATATCGTACCGGCGGCAAGTGAACATCCGCGCGCAGCGTGTGGAGCACATCGAATCCAGGATTGATGCTTCGAGCGAGCAACAAATTCCGCAGGAACAACGACCCCGTGGCGAGCACGATCACCGACACAGCAATCTGCGCAATCACTAACCCGCGGCGCATTCGCATCCGGCGCTCACGGTGCGCGCTTGACGTCAAGGATTCCTTTACCGACTGCCAGGCGGGGAGCAATCCGCACACCAAAGTCGCGGCAACGCCCAACACCGCGGCATAGGCAACTACGCGCCAATCCGGTTCAATTTGCAGACGGATGGGAACAGGCACGGGCAGCTCGATACTGGCCAGGAGGCGCGCGACCAGTTCCGCCAGTGCGAAACCAATGCCCGCGCCGAAAGCCGAAAGCAGAAGGCTCTCGGCGAGTAACTGCTGCAAAAGTCTCCCGCGGCTGGCGCCTAAAGAAAGCCGGATCGCGATCTCCTGCTTCCGGTTCGACGCGCGCACCAGCAATAAGCTGGCCACGTTCACGCAGGCGATCAGAAATACCAGGCTGGCCAGCACCAGAAGCACCACGAAAAAGAGACCGATGGCGGATGCGCCCTGCTCCTGCCTGAGACGGGCAAATCCCGCCAGCGGTGTCACCCGTATCCCCGCGGCATATTTCACATAGGGATTTGGCATCGCCTGATCCAGGCGATCCGCCAGTGTGCGCAGCGCTGTGCGACCCTGGTCGAGCGACATGCCCGGTTTCAACCGGACATAGATTTCAAGCAGCGTATCGGGTAGGGAGTGCGGTAGGTAGACATCCGGAGATAAGCCGTAGCCGATCAGAGTCCGGTGAGATTCCGGGAGTATCCCAACCACCGTATAAGCGCGGCCATCGAGATTGATGGAGCAGCCGACGATGGATGGATCGGCATTGAAGTGCTGCTGCCAAAAACGGTGATGCAGCACGACAGCGTTTCCGCCGTCGTTTTCCGTCCAACCGCGTCCGTAAGCGAGCGGAACCCCGAGCGCCGTGAGATAGTTCTTCGTCGTTTGAACACTGAAGATGGGGCGCGTGTCCCGGCCGTCATTCCAGTTGATGGAAGTCTCCCAGTTCTCGCCCACCACTTCGCGAAACACGCCGCTATCCCGAAGAAATTGAACCACCTGTGGCTTCGCATGATTGGAGTCACCCAGGTAAACCGACGCCCACGATCCGGCGTCCACCACGGAGGGCTCGCTCAACAGGAACTCGACCGCGATAGAGAACATGGCCGTGTTCACGCCGATTCCGAGGCCGAGCGACAGTAGCGCGCTCAGCACAAAGCCGGGACTGCGGCTGAGCGAGCGCACGGCGTAAACCAGGTCACGCCAGATGTTCTCGATTCCGTTGAAACGCCATAAGTCAAAGGCGTTCTCTTTAATGATGGATGGGTTACCGAGGGGGATTGGGTTGCCGTTCGCGGCGGCCATGTCATTGTGGAATGCCAGTTCCGTTTCCAGGTCGTGGTGCAGGGTGCGGCGTCGGAAGAGCTTGAGAATTGTGCGGCGCATTGGTTTTTGCTACCTCGCGAGGACGCGGTCGACCGCCACCGACAGGCGGCTCCAGGTCTCCTGCTGCTGCGTCATCAGCTTCTTGCCGCGCGCCGTGATGTCGTAATATTTGGCTTTGCGGTTGTTTTCAGAGAGGCCCCATCTGGCCTTGATGGCGCCGTCCAGTTCGAGCCGGTAGAGCGCGGGATAAAGTGATCCTTCTTCAACCCGCAGCGCCTCATCGGACAGCAGATGGATGCATTGCGCGATCGCGTAGCCGTGCATCTCGCCGCGCTGCAGTGCGTGAAGGATCAGCAGATCCAGGGTTCCCTGCAAAAGCGCAGGCGTTGCCGACTTGGCCATCGAGTCTCCTATGACGTTCTAGGGGAAGTATGGCGCGGGTTCCCTAGATTGTCAAGGGGGATGCCAATTTTAGTCCTGGCGCAGAGCGAGAAGCGGATCGACCCGCAGCGCCCGCCGGGCCGGCAGGAGAGCGGCAAACGCGACCGCGAGAGCGAAGATTCCAACCGCCGCGAAGTAAGCGAGGGGATCCAAATGGCTGATACCGTAAAGTTGCTTGCTCAGGATTTGAGACAGCCCGGCCGCTAACCCGACGCCCACCACTAACCCAGCCACCACCGGCCGCGATAACTGGCGCAGCACTAATGATAGGATGTCGCGTGGAGCAGCACCCAGCGCCATTCGCAGCCCGATCTCCTTGGTGCGCTGAGAGACCGAGAAGGCCACTAATCCGACGATGCCGAAACACGCCAGAAGAAGGGCCACGAAGCCGAGCGCGCCGACCGCCACGGCGCTATATTGGGTCCCTTGCACCCGCTCCTTGAAGGAACTCTTCAGCAACTCCACCTGCGGAAACACTTTCGGGTCGATCGAATGGGCGATCGATGCCACGAACGGAACGAGGCCCTCCGGCGGACCGGACGTTTTCACCAGCATGAACATTGAGGGCAACTCTTCCGCGGCTACCGAAAAGTAGGCCTGCGCCGCGCTGGCGTCCTGCATGGCGACTAAGCGCGCGTTAGCCGCAACTCCGACCACGCTGAAGTCTCCCGCGCCGGAGTTGAATATCTTACCCAGTGGATTCTCTCCTGGCCATACCTGCCGCGCCATGGAATCACTGATGACGATCTCGTGCGCATCAACTCCCCGGAAATCGCGTCCCCGCAGTAGCGGCACAGACATCGTTTCGAAGAAATGCGAATCCACGCTGTTGATGTGAACTTCGATGGGATGTCCATTGATCGTGACGCCCATCGTAGCCACTCCGCGGCCGAGCGGAACAAAAGTAGCCAGCGATACCGATTGCACCCCCGGTATTCCGTGGAGACGATTCTCCAGCGCACTTATGTAACCGCGCGCAGCAGCGGGTGAATAGCCGTGGGCCGCAAGGCCAGGAGCGATGGAAAGCACTTGCTGATATTCAAAACCTGGGTGGGCCGTCATGGCGCGATCCAGCGCCCGCACCAGGAGCCCGGCGACAATCAGCAGCACGCAGCTTCCGGCAACTTGTGCGCCGATCAGGAATTGCCTGAGCGTTGTAGCCCGGTGACGCTGCCTTGCAAGTTGCAGCGCCGGAGTGAGTCCGAACAGAACGGCGGCGCCAAAACCAATCGCGATGGCAAAGACAATCACACGCCAATCCGGTGTGGGATTCATCCAAGCGGGCGTCGAACTATAGACCATCAGGATTCGAAAGACCACATAACCGAGTCCCAATCCGGCTGCCGATCCCAGCAGTGCCAGTAAAAGGCTTTCGGTGAATAACTGCCGGATCAATCGCCCACGGCCCGCCCCTACAGAAACGCGAATCGCGATCTCGCGTTCGCGCGCCACGCCGCGCGCCAGCAGGAGGCTGCCCAGATTGCCGCAGGCCACGCCCAAAATCAGCAGGACCAGAGCGCCTACCAGCGCGACCACCGGGTACAACTCATCTCCGTCTACCTTGCCGGATCCACTCCGGCTCCCTGTTATGTTTTTTGCGTAAGCCCCGGGCTGGCTCGGAAGGCTCTCGTTCTCCCAAATGCCCGCAGGTTGCTGTTTCCGTAACTGCGCCGCCAGGGAACGTAACTCCGCTTCAGCAGCCTGGGCTGTGAAACCAGGCTGCAAGCGGGCGAACATTTTCACGCCGCCGCCATTTTCCGGAAACTCGGTGAATAGTTTGCTGCCCTCCAGGAAGTACGGTTGTTGATCTACGGCAGCCCATAAGTCGGGATTCTCCATACTGAGACCGCTAAAGTCTTTGTAGGCGATGCCGATCACGGTCACCGGCTTATTATTCAGGTGGATCATCCTTCCCACTGTCAGCGGGTCGGCCCCAAAGTGCCGTTGCCAGAAGCCATAGCTCAGCACCACTTCCGGTCCGGCGGCCGCGTGTTCGTCAAGAGTGCGTCCCAACATCGCGCTGGCACCAAGTTCGTGGAAAAAATTGGGGGTGACAAAGTGCACGGTGAGCGGCTTTTGCTCACCGTCGATTGTCAGCCTGGAGGGGTCCAGCGCGAGGACGGCCGAAAGGGTCCGGGAATGTTCCCGAAAGAACGCTATTTCCGGATAGGGCACATCCGAGGCATAGTTCCGCGGGGAGCGCCGCTCGAATCGCAGGAGCGTGCCTGGATCGCGAACGGGCAGAGGCTTGAGCACGAAGAAGTTGAAAAAACTGAAAGCCGCCACATTCACGCCGATGCCGATGGCGAGCATCAGCACTGCGGCAAGCGTAAACCCAGGGGATTGTCGCAGTTTGCGAAGGGCATAGCGCAAGTCCTGAGAGAGACGATCGATCCATGTCCAACCCCAGGCATCGCGCGCTTCTTCACGCAGCCGGAGCGTATTTCCAAACGCTCCGTTGCCGTCGGCCATCTCGCGATGAAACTCCATCTCATTTGCTAGTTCCCGATCAAAACGGCGTCGGTTCAAAAGATAGCGGATGCGGCGAAACAGTTGGTTCATGGGATTCCTATTCGTATCGAAGCGCCAGCATGGGATCGACGCGTAAGGCGCGTCTGGCGGGCAAGAGAGCGGCGAGCACAGCGGCCATCACAAAGACGCCGATGGCCGCCAGATAGGCGATGGGATCGAGGTTACTGATGCCGTAGAGTTGGCCTCGCAAGATCTGGGACAAAACCGCCGCGCCGCCGATTCCAACCAGCAGTCCGGCAATCACAGGGGCGGCGAATTGGCGCAGAACAATCGAGAGCACATCCGCCGGTTTTGCGCCCAGAGCCATGCGGATCCCAATTTCCTTGGTACGCTGTGAAACCGCATAGGCAACAATCCCGACGATTCCCAGGCACGCCAGCAGCGTCGCGACGAGCCCGAGTACGCCGGCAGTCAGCGTGGCGTATCCGGCTTGATCCACCTTATGGCTGAAAGAACTTTTCAGCAGCTGCACTTCCGGGAAAAGCAGCGGGTCAATGGATTTTGCGGTCGATGCGATGAGGGGAACCAGCGGTTCCACTGGACCGGAAGTCCTGATCAGGACCACCATGGAAGGCAGCAATTCCTGCGGTGCTAAGTGGTACACCTCCACCGCATCGGAATCTTCAGGCGAGACCAGTCTCGCGTTAGCGGCGACCCCCACTACGACGTCCTTCGAGAATGTCTGGCCTACAGGATCCTGGGAGGGCCATTCCACGCGGGCCAAGGATTCACTCACAACAACCGCCTGCGTATCGCCGGGCATCAGATTGCGTCCGCGCAGCAGGGGAATCTTCATCGTTTCAAAGAACCGCGGGTCGATGTGATTGGAGTGAATATTGATCGATTGTCCGGCCACGTTCGCCTTATCTACCGTCCATCGGTTGCCCAGCGGAGGATTGGATGCCATGGAAATCGACTCGACACCGGGAACATGGCTGAGTCGGGCGCGCAACGTGTCGAAGTAGGCGGCCGCTTGAACGGGCGAGTAACCTTGCAAACTGGGGTACACCGCAATCACATGTTCGTATTCAAACCCTGGAGTGGTCGTCACGGCGTGATTCAGAGCCCGCACGAGCAGGCCCGCGACGATCAGTAACACGCAACTGGCGGCCACTTGCGCGCCGATCAGAATCTGGCGAACCTTCGTGGCCCGAACGCGCTGCCGTGCGATCTGCCATGCCGGCGCAATGCCAAAAAGGATGGCCGCCGCAAGCCCGAGGCTGAGCGCAAAGGCTGTCACTCGCCAGTCCGGCGCCGGATTGAGCCACTCCGGTGAGTCCGTCCAAATCATCAGGCCGCGCAAAGCAGCATAGCCCATGGCGAGCCCAGTCGCCGAACCCAGCCCCGCCAGCACGAGGCTCTCGGTAAACAATTGCCGCATCAGACGGATGCGACCCGCGCCGATGGAAATGCGGATTGCGATCTCCCTGTCGCGCGATACTCCGCGCGCCAATAATAAGCTGCCAAGAGTGGCGCAAGCCGCGCCCAGGATGAGCAGCCCGAGCGCCGCCACGATCGCGAAGACGGGGTACATCTCCGGCCGGACGGTTGCGGCGTAACCACCCGGCTGGCTGGGCAAAGTTTCGTTCTCCCAAATGTCTTTAGGATCCTGTTGTCTGAGTCGCGCGGCGAGGGAAGCGAGTTCGGCTTCGGCGACGGAGGGTGTCAAGCCGGGGCGCAAACGTCCCCACATCTGCACGCCTTGCAAGTCGCTTCCGCTGATGAAATAGGGTTGCTGCGCAATGGAGGCCCATAGATCCGGGGTGCCCAATCCGAGGCCGCTAAAGTCTTTTGAAGCAACGCCGATGATGGTGGCCGGCTTGTTATTCAGGTGGATCATCTTGCCGGCGATAGAGGGATCGGCTGCGAAGTGGCTTCGCCAGAATGGGTAGCTCAACACAACCACCGGCCCTTCACGTTGCAGCGGGTCGAGCAGCCGTCCGATCGCCGCCGTCGCGCCCAACTCGCTGAAGTAGTTAGGAGTTACGAAATGCGCGTTCAGCAGTTTTCCTTCCGCGCCGATCTTTAGTCTTGCGCCGCTGGCTGCCATGACGGCGGAAAGATTTTTCGAATACTCTGCGAAAAAAGCTGCTTCAGAGTAGGGGAAGTTATCCGCGAGATTCTGCGGCGCTTGTCGCCAGAAGTGCAGCAGGGTGCCTGGATCGCGCACTGGCAGCGGCCGCAGAAACATCAGATTGAAAAATCCGAAGGTGGCGACGTTGACACCGATCCCTAGCGCCAGCATGAGCACGGCGGTGATGGTGAAACCGGGCGATTGTCTCAGCTTTCGCGCCGCATAACGGAGATCCTGTCCAAGGCGGTCGATCCATGTCCAGCCCCAGGCATCGCGCGCTTCTTCGCGCAGGCGGAGCGTGTTGCCGAACGGCCGGCCGCCGCGCATCTCACGATGAAACTCGAGTTCCCCGGCCAGTTCCCGATCGAAGCGGCGCCGGTTGAGCAGATAACGAAGACGGCGGAAGAGTTGGCTCATGGGGTTCCTTCAGGCAGTTCGCAAAACGGATTGGATGGCTTCGTTCACACGGTCGTAGCCGGAGAGTTCGGCTTCCAGTTGCTTCAAGCCATCAGGCGTGAGCCGGTAGAAACGGACCTTGCGGTTGGTTTCCGAGATCCCCCATTCCGCGCTCACCCATCCCTTGAGGAGAATCCTCTGAAGTGCAGGATAAAGCGAGCCTTCCTCAACGTGCAGAACTTCGGAGGAGAGGACGTGAATGCGCTGGGCGATGGCGTAGCCGTGAAGAGCGCCGGAGCGAAGGACACGCAGGATTAATAGCACCAAGGCCCCGGAAGGCATTTCATTCTTAGGCATAGATTCAATAGGGGTATATTATCTATGCCTGACAGGGATTGTCAAGCTCTTGACCTTTTCTTGTATTTCTGTAGAATTAATGTACAGGCGAATAAAAGGCGAAACTATCTATGTCTGCCGCCGCTGCAATCCGCACACAAGTTCAGGCCGCGCTCCCCCGCTTCGACCTCCCGCTGGTCATCACTCCGCGACCCGCGCCGGAGTTGCTGGCGATCGGCATTCCGGCTCTCGATACGCTGACACAAGGCGGTATCCCGCGAGGTTCCATGACGGAAATCGCCGGGGAAGCTTCCTCGGGGCGCACCACCATCCTGCACTCTCTAATCGCGCGCGCCACCAGCCAGGGCGAATATTGCACCCTCATCGACACGCATGACGCGTTTGACCCTGCAACCGCCGCCGAATGTGGAGCGGTGCTCTCGCATCTGCTCTGGATTCGCTGCGGCGCAAATACCGAGAACGCCTTGAAAGCCGCGGACCGCATCGTGCAGGCCGGCGGATTCGGCCTGGTGATTTTCGATCTGTCCGATACGGACATGCTCTCCGCCCGTCGCATCTCGCTGGCATCGTGGTTCCGGCTCCGTCACGCGGTGGAGAAAACCTCATCCGCGCTGGCCGTCTTCTCGCGGCAGTTTAATGCCCGCTCCTGCTCGCGTTTGCAGATCGAACTGCGGCGCACGGGCACGACATGGTCCACACATCTGCGCTCGGTTGCTTTTGAAGCCGAGACGCGCAAATACCAGTTTTCGCGGCGGGCCGCTTTTGAGGCCCAGCGCTTTGACCCGCTCGCATGAATTTATTCGCCTGTTTGTATGCGCCGGGCAATCTCCCGCTGCTGGTGGAATGCGCCCGCGAGTTCTCGCCGCATATGGAAGAGGTTCCGTCGGATGCATTGATTTTTGATTTAACAGGGTTGAATAAGATGTTCGGCACGCCGGCGGATATTGCCGCGTTGATTGCGGCGCGGGTGGGCGTTCCGGCCTCTATTGGGATCGCGCCGAATCCCGATTGCGCTTTGCATTGTGCGCGTGGTTTTGCGGGAGTGACTATTGTTCTGCGCGGCCGGGAATGCGCGGCGCTGGCTCCACTGCCTGTCAATTTATTGCAGGCGCCGGCGGAAATTGCCGAGACTTTCGATCAGTGGGGTATCCGCACTTTTGGGGAACTGGCCGCCCTGCCGCCGCTGGGTGTGGCCGCGCGTCTGGGGCAGGAAGGCACGCGGCTCTGGCAACTGGCGCGGGGCGAGTGGGAGCGCCTGCTCAACTCCGCCCGCGACCCGCTTCGCTTTTCCGAAGAACTGGAACTGGAGTATCCGGTGGAACTGCTGGAGCCGCTCTCATTCTTGCTTTCGCGCATGCTGCATGATCTTTGCGCGCGTTTGCATCAGGCTTCGCTGGCGGCTTCTGAGATTCGATTGCGATTGACTTTGGAAACCGGTTTTGTTCATGCGCGGACGTTGCGCTTCCCTGCCCCGATGATTGATCCGCTGGCGCTGCTGAAGATCTTGCAGCTTGATCTGCAAGGCCAGCCTCCAACGGCGCCAGTGGTGAAGGTGACGTTGGAAGCCGAGCCGGCCCGTCCACGCACGCAGCAGCATGGCTTGTTTCAGCCGCAATCGCCTGAGCCGGAAAAGATGGAGTTGACCATCGCGCGCATTGGAGCTTTCGTTGGCGCGGGGAATATTGGGACGCCGCGCATACAGGATACGCATCGTCCGGATGCTTTCGAGATGGTGCGATTTGGAAGTGTTGTTGGTGAGACAGTGAGTCAGTCCGGACCCGTTCGTGCCGCTCTGCGCCGTTTTCGCCCGCCGCGCGTTGCGCAGGTACAACTTTCCGGCGGACGGCCTGTGAATGTAAGATCACTTTCGATTAGTGGCGTGGTGCAGGATTGCTCTGGACCGTGGAGAACGTCGGGCGATTGGTGGACTTCGGAAGCATGGGAACGCGATGAATGGGATGTCGCGCTTTCGAGTGGGATGTTAGTGAGGATGCATTTTGATCGAGGGACGGAGAGATGGTTTTTGGAAGGATGTTATGACTGAGGTTTGAGCGTTATGGAAATTGCCCTACGCATCGGTGGGTGCAACTTCCAGCCGGATGGATAGAGTGCAACGTTGCCCCGCCAAACATTTCAGATTAACAGGCTGCTTAAAGCCCGGTGCAAAGATCAGCAACCTGTAACGGCCCGCCGGTGTGGATCCGAAAGAGAAGCCTCCATCGGCATTCGTTTGGGCCCGCTTGAGCAAGTCCTGCTTCAACTCGGAGGTGTACGTTCGGAGTTCAAGACGCGTATTGTCAAAAGCCGCACCCGTTATATCCTCCACGTGACCATCAAGTAGGGTTTGAAACGAGAGCCTTAGATTTGGGCGCTTACTTCTTCGCATGCGCGAGGATTACCGGGGATACCGACGAGCTGACCGTGAGCGGCATACGTCACCGTCATCACGTATAGGCTCAGGCGCAATGTCATCGAGATCGTTGAACGCTGCCGAGTGAAGCTCATAACTATTCATGCCGACTGCTTGCGTCGTCGCTGTATTTCCGTCTTCTCCAACAATCGCCGGTAGGCTTCCTCGCCATCGATCGGCTTCACCTTCCTGGTTTCCAGGTCATCATACCGAGCGCCCAGAGTCTCCCTCACGGAAGCCAACTCGTCGAAATAACCGATGACGGCATCCTCAACCAACTCGTCGACGGGGCACCCGCTATCTTGGGCCATCTGCTCAAGGTTCGCTTGCAAGTCGGGGGTGAAATGCACTTCCATGGTTTCCGCTCCTGTTCTGAGAGTACGTCAACGATAGCTCAATTGTCACGATGCCCGATCCGGTTGACCGCGTTCTCTCTTCGCGCTACGTTAGGGATATGGAGTTGACCGTGCAAATTCCCGACGACGTCGCTCGACGCCTGAATGCCGCGGGGGGAGACTTGTCGCGCCGCGCACTCGAAGCACTGCTGGCCGAGGAATACAAGCAAGGCCGTCTCACAAAGCCAGACCTCCGCAGAAGTCTTGGTTTTGAAACCAGCGACCAAATTGATAGTTTCCTCAAAGCCCACGACGTTTGGATCGAATACACCATCGAGGACTTAGATCGCGAACGGGCCGGCTTACAGTCTCTCGGCTTTTGAGGTTTCTATCTGACTCGCCTGGTTGTGGCCGACACCAGTCCCATTCGATACCTCGTCGCAATTGGTGAGATTGGTCTTCTTCAGAGCCTATTCGGAAGGATCTTATCCCTTCGGTTGTGGCCGACGAGTTGAATCATCACTCCGCACCTCCCGCTGTTCGCGCCTGGATGCAGCAGTCCCCCGAATGGCTGGAGGTGATGCCACCGAGCGACCTCGAAGACCCCGCGTTTGCTGGACTCGACCCCGGAGAGAAGGCAGCCCTGTTGCTTGGACTCTCTCTGAACGCCGATCTGATTCTCGTCGACGATCGAAAAGGAGCAGCAGCTGCGGCCAGTAAAGGATTCGCGGTGACAGGAACACTTGGAATCCTGGACCTGGCCGCTGAGCGCAAACTTGTTGATCTGGCGCTTGCGCTCGATCAACTGAAGCGCACGAATTTTCGATACCGGCCGTCACTTCTCGATGCGCTGCTGAAGAAGCACTCCAACCAAGCCGGCTGGATGTAGCCTGAGACTCCACTTCCGTCCCGCATCTTAACTGAATCGCGCTCTGCGGTCTGTGAGGTTTTCGCCAAATAGTGCGGGAGAACAAACATCCGCAAGCCGTCACGCCTGAATCCCGAGCGCCACACCCGTCAGCCCCATATGACGGTCCGTGGACCAACAAACCGCGCTTCGGCGGTCCTTCATGATCGCGAGGCCGTGAGCATCCGCCATCGTGAGGTTTTGATCTCCAAATCGTGCAAGTATATGACGGACCTTGGCCAATTCATCAGCATCGAATCCCTGCGCGGTCAACCCGGGGAGGGCCTCGATAAAGGCAAGGAACTCCGCCGAGCAGCGCCGGTCATATCGCCGAAGAAACCATCCATGACCCTCCGCAATCACCAGAGCGGAGGTCACCAGTGCAGGAAACGCAATGAAAGCCCAGGTATCGAGGTAAGCTTCTTTCGGGCCCCGCTCAGTCCTTCGCGCGATAAACGAGTTCGTCGATCGACTGGCTGGAGTGCGGGTCGCCGGTCTCTACGAAACTGGCGTACTTCATCCCCGCGCCCTCGCCGCTAACGGGCAACTGTTCGCGAACGGCCCGGCGAATAAATTCCGCGGCTGAAATTCCCAGCGCGGACGCCTGCTTCTTAGCCAGATCGTATTCGTTCTTGTCCAAACGATTCTGGGTTCAAATCATTTCAACCCGCCCCGCTTCTCAATCCTCTCCGCATTCAAATAAGGCCGCAGCACTTCCGGAATCACCACCGAGCCATCCTTCTGCTGGTAGTTCTCCACAATCGCCACCCAGGTTCGGCCGATCGCGAGTCCGCTCCCATTCAGCGTATGGGCGAACTCCGTCTTCCCCTTTCCCGCCTTCACGCGAATTCCCGCCCGGCGCGCCTGGAATGCCCCGAAATTCGAACAGGATGAAATCTCCTTGAAATCGTTCAGCCCCGGCAGCCAGACCTCAATGTCATAAGTCCTGGCAGAGGAAAATCCCATATCCCCAGTACACAGAACAATCGTGCGAAACGGCAAACCCAGCCGCCGGAGAATTTCTTCCGCATGGCCGGTCAGCTTCTCATGTTCTTCCTGGCTCTGATCGGGTCTAGTGAATTTCACCAGCTCCACCTTCTGAAACTGGTGCTGCCGGATAATCCCCCGCACATCACGCCCATGCGACCCCGCTTCGCTGCGGAAGCACGGCGTATAAGCGCAGAAGTTGATCGGCAGCGCATCCGCATCCAGCGTTTCATCCCGGAAGATATTAGTCACCGGAACCTCAGCCGTGGGCGCCAGCCAGAAATCGGATTTCTCAATCTTGAACAGATCCTCGCCGAATTTGGGCAAATTGCCGGTGCCAAACAGGCTCGCCGAGTTCACCAGGAACGGCGGCAGCACTTCCGTATACCCATGCTCACGCGTATGCGTGTCGAGCATGAAATTCACCAGCGCCCGTTCCAGTTTCGCGCCCAGGTCCACGTAGAGAGCAAACCGCGCTCCTGTGATTTTGGCGGCGCGTTCCAGATCCAGAATTCCCAGATCCGCGCCCAGGTCCCAATGCGGTTTCGGCTCAAAATCGAAGGCTCGTGGTGCGCCGCTACGCCGCACTTCCACGTTCTGTTCCGCGCTCCGGCCTACCGGAACCGATTCCTGGGGCACGTTGGGAATCCCCGCCAGCATTCCCCGAAACTGGTCGTCGAGCGCCTTCACTTCCTCATCAAGCAGGGCGATCCGGTCGCTCATTTCGCGCACCGCGTTCTGCGCGCCGGCGGTATCTGCGCCGCTTTTTTTCAGCTTGCCGATCTCGGCCGAAGCGGAATTTTTTCGGGCTTTCAGTTCTTCGGTCTCGGTGATGGCGGCGCGTCGGCGCACGTCCAGGTCGCGAAATTCCTCAACCGGAACCGTGAATCCGCGCGTGGACAGACGTTGAGCGATGCGCTCCACATCGGAGCGGAACGCGGCAAGATCATGCATGGAGAACTAGGTTAGCAGTCTCGCGGAACGCGCCCTACTCTTCGTCGTCTTCCACCACGACGGGCTCCAGATCTTCCGCTTCGAAGACCTGACGGCACTCGAGACATTCCACATAGTCCACTCCGTCACGGCGCGCCAGGACCACCGTGCTCTTATGCTCGCAGAAGGCTTGCATACCACCAGATAAAGTTCATTCTAGCGATCAGAAACCACTTGTCAAGGCCACCCTGCCCCACAGAGCGCGATTACCACAGAAATTCTTTGGCAATTTTGCGTTTGTCATGGCCATCCAAAACATGTACCACCCGAACTTTCTTCAGCGTTAACGGCGAAAGTTGGCCAATCGGAATGTAGATGATGGTCCGCCCCATGCGCGCCGCAATATTCTTAAACACCGAACGCGGCGGTTTGGGCGCTACGTACACCACATATTTTTGTATCGAGTAATCGATGCCCGCCAGCAGCAGCCGCTCCGGCTTGTTTTCCGCGAAATCATAGTCCGGGTCAAACCACACATTGTGCATGCGGCGCGCCGGAAGGCTCATCAGAAATCCGCCATACTCACCCCGTCCAATGCCCGGCCCAACCATATTTTCAAAAGGAAACGTCGAGTAGAACGCCATGTCGGATTCGTTCTGGTGCTCGCCCAGCCACGTCGTCATGTACTGGTACTTGCCCTCGCGGTCCTCATCGAAAATCAGCACCACCGATCCCACTTCGCCGTGCACCTTGCGGGCTTCCTTCACATAGACGCGGCCCTCGTGCCAGTTCCGGATCGTCTCCCGCATATCGATTCCATCCAAAAGCGAAGTGGTAAACGGCTCCGTTCGCGACCGCTCCTCAGAGAGAATGCTTTTTCCCTTTTTCTTCAGGAACTGCCCGAACCCCTCCACCACCAGGTCTTCCGGCGGATAGGAGCAGATGCTGTCTCCATCCAGTTCGCTGGCCCATTCGCCGGGAATCTTTTCCTTGGCGCGCTTCTTCAGGCCGAAGGGGCGCAGCTTGCGCTTCTCGTTCGGCAATCGCCGGCGCAGACGGATTCTTTTCGTATTCAGCCACACCTCATCGCCCGAAATATGGATGGTCGGAACGCTGGAAGTCTCCTGCTGGAAACGGTAGCCGCCGCCGGTCTCCCAAACCTCCCAGGCGTAGTTGTCGTCCACGATGGACCGCGCGGAAACCGTTAAATCGAACAGATTCGCGGTCAGCGCCTGGGTGGTCACCGCCAGGTTTCTTGCGTAGCGCCCCAGAAAACGCCGCTGCCAGTGGGCCACGCGTTCGCCGGCATTCTTTTCGTAGAGTTTCTCCGCCGCGCGAAACACCCCCACCTGCACACGCCGCCGGTCGATCGCGTTTTCGTCCTTCATCTCGCGGCGGTAATCCTCGTAATGCTCCTGCAGCCGGGGGTAATCCGTCGTGATTTCGGCCAGGCAAGCCGGATGCGGGTTCAAGAGTTGCACGCCGGTGCGCTTCCGCGAGAACGGTTGCGCCTGCGGGCGCTCCATCGCGTCCAGCACCGGGTCCAGCAGATTCAGGGAAGTCACCACCAGCGTGCTTGCCATGGGGTCCGCGCCTTGCAATTTCCAGGCGATTCCATCGGCATGCCGCGCCACCTGTTCGGAACGCTCCTGCGGATACAGGCGATACGCTTCCACGTATTGTTCGGTGCTGATGGTGTTCAGTGCGTAGGTATCGGGATAGTGATCCGGAACGTGCGGGCGTTCGTTGGCGTCCGGGTCGAGAAACACGATCTGCGCGTAGACCTCGCGCGCCGTCCGCAAGGCTTCAACAAACGGATCTGACGGTTCAACAGGCAGGTAGATCGCCTGCTCCTCATCGTCCTGATCCGCATAGAGGATCACCGACATCTGTGGGAGGCGTTTCACGGCGTGAAGGTAGACGCTTTCGAGCGTCGCCGGAAGTTCCACGGCCACCACCTTCGGGCGCTCCTCAAGAATCACCCGGCGCACGGCGCGCGCGAACTCCATCTTTCCGGGTACCACCGGAAAATAGTGGAATCGCCCGCGGCGCAAACCGACTACGTCATTGAGAGACGGGACGGACGGGTCTGGCATAGCGCAAGGCTTCTTCGCCTAGAGTTTGGGTGATGGCTGTTTCCAGCGATTCGGTATCGTGGCGCCGGTCCGTGGCCAGGCTCTTCAGTTTGATCGCAAACCGCCCGATGTTGATGCCGTCACGGACCGTGTAGCTCTCATCCGCGGCATGCGCATGTTGCAGAAATTCGGTCACGTACTCGAGAACCTTTTCCTCGGCAAAGGGAAGATTTTCTTTCAGAATGTGATATTCCTCGTCGCGCTCCGGGAAATCGATCATGATCTGTGGTTGCAGACGCGAGTGGATGTATTCCGGCAGATCGAACGTGGAAGCATCGTCGTTCATGGTGGTCACCAGCCGGAAATTCGCATGGGCCTTGATCTTGATTCCCGCCACGATGGATTCCACATAACGTCTCGCGTCCAGCAGCGGCGCAAGACTGGCCCAGCTCTTTTCGCTCATCCGATTGCCTTCATCGAGAATGGCTACCCCGCCGGTGATCATCGCCGTCACCAGAGGCGAAGCCACATAGCGTAGTTTCCCGGCCCCCTCAATGACCGGGGTCACCAGCAGATCTTCCGGCCGCGTATCCAACGTGCCCTGGAGAATATAAACGTCCCGGCCCAACCGCCTGGCCGCCGCATAGGCCAGCGTGGTCTTGCCCACGCCCGGCTTGCCCAGCAGACGGGGATTCATCGGGACGTCTTCCTCGCTCACCACCAGCCACGCCGCCAGCAGTTGACGCATCAATTCTTCCTGCCCCACCCATTTCACGGGCAGCAAATCCGGGTGGGCCAGGTGCAGCGTCACGCCTTCGATATCAACCGTCATCTCTTACCATTCTCGCTTAAGCACTCGTGTGTACCATGTGAGGATGTCTCGATTTCTATTACTGGTTGGATGCGCCACGGTTTTATATGGCCAAGCGCCGCCAAAAGAACCCGATATCCTGATCTTCACAAACGGCGAAAAGCTGATTGGACATTTCGTGAAATCCAGCGGCAGTTCCGTTACGTTCAAGAGCGATAATGCCGGAACCGTTACGGTTGATTGGAGCAAGATCAAGGAATTGCATTCCGCGGATCGTTTCGCTGTGATCAGGAAAGGAACCGAGATCCATAAGAGTGAAGCGGCCAGGGACATACCGGTGGGTACGGTGGCCGTTGCCGGTCACACAATTGAAGTAACGCCGCAGAGCGGGACGCCCCAGACCGTGACCACGGCCGGCACCGGCTTCGTGGTTCCCGCCGCGTCGTTTGAGAAGGCCACCGCCGAAGGCCCAGGCTTCTTTCAGGATTGGCATGGAGGTGTGACGGGCGGCCTTTCTTTGGTGGAAGCCACCCAGACCAGCCAGACTTACACGGCCGCTTTGACGATGACGCGCACCGAACCCTCGGAGGATTGGCTGGATAAGCGCAACCGCACTCTGTTTGATTTCAACGTCGCTTACGGTAAAGTCACTCAGCCGGGTTCGGCCGACGTGAAAACCGAGATCTTCCACTTCGACTTCGAGCGTGATGAGTACCTCTCAAAGAAGCTCTTTCTATTCGGCCAGGCTGATTTCGATCACAACTATTCTCAGGGACTCAACCTGCAGCAGCTCTATGGAGGCGGCGTCGGATATACCCTGATCCAGCGGCCCAACCAGCAGCTTGATCTGCGCGTGGGCGCCAACTACATCAATCAGGACTTTTCCGGAGCCGTGAGCCAGGGTTTGATTGGCATCACTTTTGGCGATACGTACATGCGGAAAATGGCGCATGGCGTTTTATTCAACCAGAGCCTGGTATTCATCCCCACGCTGAACAACACCAGCGACTACTCCGCGCTGTTCAATGCGGGACTGGCGCTGCCAACCTACAAGCGGCTGAGCACCAGCGTGAATATGCTGGATACGTTTCTAAACGACCCGCCGGCGGGTTTCAGGAAGAATTCTCTCCAGTTGAGCGTCGGCCTGACGTACGTGGTGCGGTAGAACGATAATCCCTTCGGGCAGGGACTCGTTCCCCGCGCCATATGCGAAACTGGGGAGTTCCGTGAGTTTTCCCCTGAATTTCCATCTTGAACATTACGAGGGCCCACTTGATCTGCTGCTGGATATGATCCGCAGCCAGAAGATCGACATCAGCGACATCCCCATCGCTTCCGTCACGGCCCAGTATCTCGAATTCCTCGACCAGGCGCGGGAACGCGACATCGACGTGGGCGCCGATTTTATCTTCATGGCCGCGACGCTTATCTATATCAAGTCGCGCATGCTGCTTCCCACGGACCCCGCGCTGGCGCCCCCCGGCGCAGACGACGAGGACCCCCGAGCCGAACTCGTCAACCGGCTTCTGGAACACGAGAAATACCGCAACGCCGCCCAGATGCTGCAGCAGAAACGCATGATCGAGGAGAACGTCTGGTCGAACCCGCAGATGGCCGAATTTGCCGCCGATGCCGATCCCGGTCTCGATGTGAACCTGTTCGATCTCATCAAGGCTTTTGGGCAGGTCCTCGACCGCGCTAAGTCGCGCCCGGTTTACGAGGTCAACGCGGAAGAAGTCAATGTCTCGGATATGGTTCTGCACCTGAAGTCCCTCCTTTCGGGGGCTCGCAGGGACAAACCGCTTTTCATCCTCCAGATTCTGGAGAAACAGCGTAGCAGGCGAGCGATGATTTGCCTTTTTCTAGCCGTGCTCGAAATGGTAAAACTACAGGCCGTGGAAATTGTGCAGAAGGATCTGTTTGGTGAAATCGCCCTGATTCAGGGCGCGGGCTTCGAAGCCGCTTTTGCCGGGCACGACTCCGCCTCGCTTGAAGAAGAATACAAGTAACTCATGGACAACGTCGAAATACCCGAGCCCGAAATCGCGGAACTGTTGCCGCTCGAACCTGAGCCCGCCCCCGAACCAGTTGTTGAATATACGGACGAGCAACTTCGCGCCGTTCTGGAAGCGATCATCTACATTACCGATGAGCCGCTCACCATGGAACAGATGGCCGCCGCCCTGGGCAAGCCGCGGGAGCGCGTAACGGCTCTGCTCGGGCAGTTGACCGCTGAATTCGATCGCCCGGAGCACGGCCTCACCATTCAGGAAGTGGCAGGCGGCTTCAAGATGGCCACCAAGCCGGAGCATCACGATTCTGTCCGCGCCTTCGTCAAGAGCCTGAAGCCGCCGCTCAAGCTTTCCCTGCCCGCGCTGGAAACGCTAGCCGTGGTGGCGTATAAACAGCCCATCACCGCACCCGAGATTATGGAGATTCGCGGCGTGCAGGGCGCGGGCGTTCTCAAGACCCTGCTGGACCGCAAGTTGATTGCGGCGGCCGGCCGCAAGAACGTGATCGGCAAACCAATCCTGTACAAAACGACTAAGGAATTTCTGGTGCAGTTCGGATTGAAAGATTTGCAAGAACTGCCCTCCCTGAAGGAATTTGAGGAACTCGGGCGCATGGCGATTGCGGATGCCGAGGAAACCACTGCGCCCGAGAGCATTCCTGCGAGCGCTCCCGAGAGCGATTCTGAAGGCGCTCCGGAAAACCCCGCCTTGCCGGAAGTATAACCATGCCGCTCGAGCGCCTCCAAAAAATCATTTCCACCGCGGGCGTTGCCTCTCGGCGCAAAGCCGAAGAACTCATCGTCAACGGTCAGGTGACCGTGAACGGCGTGCTGGTCACCGAACTCGGCTCCAAGGCGGATCTTCAGACCGACCACATCAAAGTAAGCGGAAAGCTGCTGCATCCTCCGAAGCACATGGTGTACATCGCCATGTACAAGCCCACCAGTTGCGTGACTACGGTCAGTGACCCGGAAGGCCGGCGCACGGTGATGGACCTGCTCCGCGGCGTGAAGGAGCGCGTTTATCCGGTAGGCCGGCTCGATTACCACAGCGAGGGTCTGATTCTCATGACCAACGACGGTGAATTTGCGAATATCCTCACGGCCCGCGAATCACATGTGCCCAAAACCTACCTGGTAAAGGTAACGGGTACCTTGAGCGCCGAGCAGGAGGAGCAATTCCGCCAGGGTGTTCCGATCGAAGGCCGGCGGACCGCGCCCGCCGGCTTGAAACTGATCCGGTCGGCCGAAAACCCCTGGTACGAAGTGCGCTTGTTCGAAGGCCGCAAGAACCAGATCCGCATGATGTTCAAACACTTCGGCTTTCTGGTGGAGAAGCTGAAGCGCGTCCGCATCGGCGGCCTGAGTCTGGGTTCGTTGAAGCCGGGCGAATTCCGTTATCTCGATGCCGTGGAAGTTCAGAAGCTGGAAAGGTCCCCGAAAGTGAAATGAAGAGCATCGCGGAAGTGCTCGGTGACTCGAAGACCATCGCCGTGGTGGGCCTGTCGAGTAATCCCATGCGGGCCAGCTACGGTGTCTCAGAATACATGCAGTCCGCCGGATACAGGATCATTCCCGTCAACCCGCAGGAAGCCGAAGTTCTCGGGGAGCGGTGCTACGCCACGCTCGACGAAGTGCCGGAACCGGTCGACATCGTGAACATTTTCCGGCGGCCTGAGTTTGTTCCTCACATTGTGGAAGCGGCGATTCGCAAAGGCGCTCACACGGTGTGGATGCAGGAGGGAGTGATTCACGAACAAGCCGCGGAACGCGCCCGGCAAGCGGGACTGACCGTGGTGATGGATCGCTGCATTTTGAAAGAGCATCGCAAACTGCGGAAATGAGTGGCGAACTCGCGGTAGTAACCGGCGCATCCGCCGGCATGGGTGTCGAATTCGCCCGGCAGCTCGCGGCGCAGGGCTACAATCTGCTTCTCGTCGCGCGGCGTCTTGACCGTCTGGAACATGTCTGCGAGGAAATCTCCGCTGCGCATCCGGTGAAGTGCGAGCCCATGGCGGCCGATCTCACTCGCGATGCCGACCTTGCCGCTCTGGAACAAAAGCTGCGCGCCGCAACAAACCTCGGCATGCTGGTCAACAACGCCGGTTTCGGAACCCTGGGCAAATTTCACAAGCAACCGATTGAGCGGGAGGACCAGATGCATCGCCTCCACGTGCTGGCCACCATGCATCTTTGCCACGCGGCGCTGCCCGGGATGATGGAACGGGATCGCGGCGGCATCATCAACGTTTCCTCCATCGCCGCATTTGTTACCAGCGCCGGTAGCGTGAGCTACTGCTCCACCAAGGCATGGATGAACCGCTTCACCGAAGGCCTCTACATGGAGTTGAAACTGGCCGGCTCGCACGTCAAAGTGGAGGCGCTCTGCCCCGGCTATACGCACACCGAGTTCCATGCAACCTTGAAAATGGATACCAGCGGGATCGCGAAATGGATGTGGCTGCCGGCGGACCGGGTGGTCCGCGAATCGCTCGAAGGCTTGCGCCAGGGACGCTTGATTGTGATTCCCGGGCTCCGCTATCGCGCCATGCGCCGCGCTTACTCGCTACTGCCTGCGCGGCTAAAGCTCGCCATTGGCACAACCGCGCCTCGCTATCGCCGCCGTCAGAACGGCGCATGATACAATTACGGGACATGCATGATCCGGCGGCACGGGGCGCAATTGCCTCAGGCTCTATGCTTTACGGACCGGCCGGTTCTGTGATCCCCAGCCCTGTCAGCCGCGGTTTCGAGTTTCAGACAGTGAGACAGCTTCTATGCCCGACGAAATAACCCAACGCGTTTTGCACGTCATTGCCGATGCTCAGCGCCTGGCGCCTGAAAAGGTCACCGTCGATAAGACCTTCCAGGAATTAGGCATCGATTCCATGGATGGTGTGAGCCTTCTGTTCGCTCTCGAAAACGAGTTCGATATCAACATACCCGATGAAGCCGCGAAGAGTATCCGCTCGGTTCAGGATATGGTCGATGGCGTGAAGAAAATTCTGGAACACGGCGGCACGCTGCCTCCCGATGCGGTTCCCACGGCGCCAGACGCGAAAGAATCCGTCGAGGGCGCGAATGAAGGAGCCCCCGTCGCTTAATGCGGCGCGTCGCCATCACGGGAGTCGGCGTCGTCTCCGCAATGGGAAAGACGGCCGAAGAGTTCTGGGGCAATCTGGCTGCGGGCCGTTCTGGAATCCGCACCATTCAGACGTGCGATACTTCCCAGCTACGGTTCAAGCACGGAGCCGAATACACCGATTTCTCGCACCAACCCTACTTCACCGATAAGCAGGTGGATTATCTAGACCGCTTCGCCCAGTTCGCGGTAATCGCGGCTCGCGAAGCCGTCGTGCAGTCCGGAATCGAATGGGACGACGATCTTCGCGAAAGAACCGGCATTGTCACCGGCTCCTGCACCGGCGGGCAAATTACGGAAGACCTGGGATTTCGCGACATCTACGAATACAAGCGAAATCGAATTCATCCGCTTTCCATTCCCAAGGTGATGGGAAATGCCGGCGCCAGTCAAATCTCGATGGAATATGGGATCGTCGGGCCCGCTTACACGGTCACCACCGCGTGCTCTTCGTCCGCTCATGCCTTCGGGCAGGCCTACTGGCTGGTGCGCAATGGTGTGGTGGATTTCGCAATCACCGGCGGCAGTGAAGCTCCTTTCAGCTACGCGTTTCTGAAGTCGTGGGAAGCCATGCGTGTCGTCTCTCCAGATACTTGCCGCCCTTTTTCGGCTGACCGCACCGGAATGGTGCTGGGCGAAGGCGCAGCCATGTTCACGCTGGAGCCGCTCGACCATGCGAGGGCGCGCGGTGCGGCGATACTCGGCGAAATCTCGGGCTTCGGCATGTCCGCCGACGCCAGTCACATTACGGTGCCGAATCCAAAGGGCGCGGCCCGCGCCATGCGCGCGGCCATGGCCGATGCGGGGATTGGACCCGAACGCGTGGGCTACGTGAATGCGCATGGCACCGCCACCAGAGCCAACGACATCTCGGAAACCCTGGCCCTGCGAGACACTTTCGGGGCGCGTCTGAGCCAACTTCCCGTGAGTTCGACGAAATCCATGCATGGACACGGCCTGGGCGCAGCAGGCGCGTTGGAGGCCGCCGCAACGATCATGGCCCTCCGCAACGGCGTTCTCCCGCCGACGATGAACTACCGCGAAGTCGACCCGGAATGCGATATGGACGTGATTCCCAATGTCGCGCGCGAGGCCACGGTGGAGTATGCCCTTTCCAACTCATTCGCGTTCGGTGGCTTGAACGCCGTGCTCGCTTTTCGCAATCCGCTGGCCTAGGCGTCAGGAAAGACATGCTGCGGGAGGTTCTTATCGGCTTGTCCGACGGCCCGAAATTCAAGCGGGACGTGCCGCTTGTTGGCGCCGGAGACGTCATTCGGTGGTGGAAAGCCGTCGTTTCTTCTTGAACTTTGTCGTCGGGTGCACGGGCATCGTCACGTGCGTGATGATGATCTTCTGTGCAATCTGGGCGGAGTCGGCTGTGGACGAGGCAATCGGATTGCCAGACGGCCCCCTCCTTGGGATGTTCGGCATTTTCCTCTATCGCCTACTTGCGAACGTCTTTTTTACCGGCGGGTGGATATGCGAGCTAATCGTGAGAACCGAGGTGACAGCGGAAACCGCGAACGCCTTCGGGCTCAAGGCATTCCGGATCGGCGTGCAATTCTCTATTTTCATCACCCTTTGCCCCGCCGCGATATGCTGGCTGCTCTTCGCAGTCGCTGTCGAATGGCCCTTTGCGCAGATCGCATCTCCACCCCGATTCAGTCACAGGAATTTTCGCCCTGATTCCTGTTCCCAACTTCGTGAAAACAAGACCACGAATGCGTCCACAGCACTGCGGATTTCCCCCAGGGCTGCTACTCTGTTGGCGTGGTAATAAGAAGAGCAACAGATTGCGCCGCGAAATCTGTTCACCCCAGTTTCGCTCCGCACCGCACCCGCAACCGGTTCAGAATCAGAGGTTTCCAAACACGCCTGTTTCACAATTGGAGGGTGGATAGTCTATGACAGACTGGTTCGCGCGCCCTGTCCTACACGTGAAGGATGTTGAGGCCTCGATCCGCTTTTACGTCAACCAGCTCGGTTTCACGAGCCCCTGGCGATATGAGGAAGAGGGCAAAGCGCGCGTCGCCCAGGTGGAGCGGCTGGGCTGCGCGCTGATCCTGGCCGACACGTGGCCCGAGAAGATTGGCAAGGGGCTGATGTTCATTTCCATGAACGTCGAGCCTGACACGCGGGAGAGCGCGGTCGCCGCGCTGGACGAGCTGCGCGCGGAGCTCGAGGCCAAGGGCGTTCTCGTCAAGGAGGGTTCCTGGGGATACCGGCTCCTTGTGGTCGATGATCCCGACGGCAATCAGCTCTTCTTCAACTATCCGAACGACACGCCCTCCCCCGCTGAATAACAGCTTATCGGCGGACCAGTTCCCGGGCGCGCTCGAACACGTCTCTCAACATCGCCGCCGTTAACTTTCCAGTGGACGTGTTCTGCTGGCTCGGATGGTAGGAACTGATCAGCACGGGCCGGTCCGGCCCCATTTCATGCTGGAGGTTATGGCCGAACGGGCGCCCTTTTGTCAGCTCGGCCGCGAGATAAGCATCGAAGGCGATCCGCCCCAGCGCAACCACGACCCGCAAATTCCGCATCAGCGCCAGTTCCTGAACCAGCCAACCCCGGCAGGTGCGGATTTCAATCGGGCTCGGCTTGTTTTGCGGCGGCGCGCAGTGCACCGCACAAGTGATCCTGGCATCCATCAACTGCATGCCATCCTCCCGCGAAACACTCTCCGGCTGCGAGGCAAAACCGGTCTCGAACAATGCGCGATAGAGAAACTTCCCGGAACTATCCCCGGTAAATACGCGCCCGGTGCGGTTCGCGCCGTGCGCGCCGGGCGCCAGACCGACGATCAGCAAACGCGCGTCCAGCGCCCCGAACGAAGGAACCGGACGGCCCCAGTAGGTCTGTTCGGCATAAGCGCGCCGCTTCACTGCGGCTACTTCGCGGATATATTCGACCAGCCGTGGGCAGCGGGTACACTCAACAATACCGTCGGGCCTGTTAGAATCTGCCAGATGAAAACTCCTTTTCGGCTGGACGGCCGGCGTGCGCTCATTACGGGCGGCGCGAGCGGCATTGGCGAAGCCACCGCCAGAGCCTTTTCCGGGGCCGGCGCCGAGGTGATCATCGCCGACGTCGACGAATCGAGAGCCCGCAAATTGGCCCAGGAACTCGATCGCGCCTCCGTCCGCTGTTTCGATATTACCGATGAAGCCGCCGTGAAAAACGCGTTCGCCACGATCGACCGGCTGGACATACTGGTGAACAACGCCGGAATCGGACTGGTGGGGGATGTCACCGAAACTTCCCTCCCCGACTTCGAACGCGTCTTCCGCGTGAACGTTACCGGCTTATTTCTGGTAACCAAATATGCGCTGCCTCATCTGCTGATTTCTAACGGCAGCATTGTCAATATCGGCTCCGTCGCGGGTTTGATTGGCGTGAAACGACGGTTCGGTTATTCCGCCACCAAGGGCGCTGTGATTGCCATCACACGGCAGCTTGCCGTGGATTATCCGAAACAGATCCGCGTCAACTGCATTTGCCCTGGAACCGTCGATACCCCGTTTGTGGAGGGCTATTTGCAGAAGTATCACGCGGATGAACTGGAAAAAACGCGTTCCGAGCTGAACGCTCGACAGCCCTCCGGGCGCCTGGGACAACCCGAAGAGATCGCCAATCTGGCGTTGTACATGTGTTCTGAGGAAGCCGCCTTCATGCAGGGGTCGGTGGTACCGATTGACGGGGGCTGGACTGCCGCGTAACGCCCCGCATCGTGACTGATAAAGAAATCCTCAGGAAAGGTCGATAAATAAATAGGCGAAATTCCCTCGATTCCGGGGCACTAGATATTGACGGGAGACTCAGTTTCTTTCAAACTAGAGGAATCCCGGCTGCTCCCTGGGAATTGGCGTCTTTCGGCTCTACGCGCAAAAACATGGGAATCTATCGGGTACCGGCACATTTCGGCAGGCTTTCTCTTCTCGCACTCATGCTGTGCGTCTTTAGCGGCTGGGCTCATGCCGCCACAGCCGTAAAGCATCACAAACGTACAGCAAGGGCTGCTATCCGTTCTGGGAAGTTGGCAGCCGCGCGCCCTCTAAAACCCGGAGTAAAACGTTCCGTCCGCGTGGCCGCGACATCGCGTCGCCGGCACGGCCGGACGTTGACGGCGCGAGGCCGCCGGCACGGTTGGGTTCAAACCTGGGACGAGCCTACCTACGCCAACTCCACCGCGGGCGACAACATTGAAGGCGAAGATCTGAATATTCGCCGCGCGGCGGTCGATGCCCTCGGCCCCTACAACGGTTCGGTAGTGGTGGTCAATCCGAATACGGGCCGCGTTCTCACCATAGTCAACCAGAAGCTTGCCCTCGGGGCCGGCTTTCAACCCTGCTCCACCATCAAGTTGACCGTCGCGTTGGCCGGATTGAAAGAGAATCTTGTGCAGCAGCCCGCCATCCTGCGAGTGGCCCGTCGCAATTCGATGGACTTGACGCAGGCCATCGCGCGTTCCAATAACTTCTATTTCGCAACCCTCGGTCAGAAACTGGGGTATGACCGGGTGGCCCATTATGCTCACGAATTTGGCTACGGGGAGAAGGCCGGTTTGAATATCGCCGGGGAACAACCCGGTTATTTCCCGCCTGCGCCTCCGAAAAACGGTGGGGTGGGCATGCTCACCAGCTTCGGGGAAGAGATTCAACAGACTCCGTTGGAACTCGCCGCTCTGGTCAGCGCGATCGCCAACGGCGGAAAGCTGTACTATCTTCAATATCCTCACACTGCCGACGAAATCAAGGCTTTCCAGCCTAAGTTGAAGCGCACGCTGGAGATCGGCCCTTACATCGAGAGCATCAAGCCCGGCATGCAGGGTGCGGTGGATTTCGGAACGGCTCGCCGCGCCAAACAGGACGAAACGATTCTGGGCAAGACGGGCACTTGCAGTCAGGGCCGCACGCGCCTGGGCTGGTTCGGATCGTACAATGACGTCGGCTCGGACAAGCTGGTCGTGGTGGTCATGCTCACCGGCGGTCGCCCTTCGATTGGCCCGATGGCGGCTGGCGTGGCGGGTGACGTCTATCGCAACCTGGCTCAGAGCAAAGTCATTTCGCTCAATAACGGAAGCGGCAAACCGTTTCGCCCCGAATCCCTGGTCGCCACTCAGATCTGCTGCGGGGGCCATTAACCGGTGCGCATTGGCGCGTTGCTTCTGGCACTTCTCCTTCTTCAATCGGTTTCTTGTTTTGCCGCCGACATCAGCGGCCACTGGGTGTTTCATGTTGTATTCACCCTCGGCAGCGGAGACCCCACTTTTGAATTCCACCAGCAGGGTGAGAAGCTGACCGGCACCTACAAAGGCCGCTTCGGGGTCGCCCCGCTCACTGGCACCGTCCAGGGGAACGACGTCGAATTCATCACGTCGAACGACAAAGGAAAAGGCAAATACAAGGGCACTCTCACGGGCGACACGATAAAAGGCACCGTGAAGTACCCCTTCCCTGCGGGAACCGGCCATTTCGATGGCAAACGCGCCAACTGATCCGCTTCCTGACAAAACTATTACACTCATTGTGTTATCAGCCTGTTACGGTGGTGTAGGGAATCCAATTCATTCATGCTTGACTCTGTAGTAGTACCTGTTGCCGACACGCATGCCAAGCCCAATTGGGCGGTCATCACGTTCCTGGTGGTCTTCCACATTGGGGCCATCGCGGCATTCTTCTTTATCGATTGGACGGCGATTGCCATAGCGTTCGTCCTCAACTGGATGGCTTTATGCCTCGGCATCGGCATGTCCTATCACCGTCTGTTGACGCACCGTGGTTATAAAGTGCCGAAGTGGATGGAATACTTCCTCACGTTGTGCGCCACGCTGGCGCTTGAGGGCGGCCCGATTTTCTGGGTGGCCACGCATCGCATCCACCACAAGTACTCCGATCTGCCGGGCGATCCCCATTCTCCGCATGAAGGCGGATATTGGGCGCACGTCGGTTGGATTCTGGTGGGCGAATCGAAGCACACCAACACGCGGCTCATGGCTAAATTCGCACCGGATCTGGCGAAGGACAAGGTCCATTGCTTCATCAGCCGTTTCCACTACATGCCCGTGGTCCTGATCGGCGCGGGTCTGTTTGCCGTCGGCGGCTGGCCGTTTCTTCTGTGGCCCACGTTCTTCCGTATCACCGCCGGGCTGCACTTCACCTGGCTGGTCAACTCCGCCACGCATATGTGGGGTTCGCGGCGCTTTGAAACCAGAGACGATTCGCGCAATAGCTGGTGGGTGGCGATGCTCACGTTCGGCGAGGGATGGCATAACAACCACCACGCGCATCCGGTTTCCGTACGCCACGGTCTGGCATGGTATGAGCTCGATATCACCTGGCTGCACATCAAGCTGTTCGAAAAACTGGGGATCGCAAAGAACGTGAAGGAAGCGACCCTCCCCACGCGCGAGACCGAACAAGTCGCCGCGTAGTTTGCGAGAATGGCAGGCGGGAGTTGAATCCCACCTATGCTGATGTCGGGCCACCGCCGCGCGAAGATTGTCTGGATTGCGATCGGCGTCTGCATGGTCGCGCTGGTCGCCGCGCTCAACGTAGGGTGGATCGTCATCAATTGGAAAACGGGGCTCCTGATGATCACAGGAGCCCTTATTTTTTGCCTGATCACCGCCGGAGTGGTGCTGAACACTATTTTTCTCGTCCGCGAAATTCGCCGCAATGAGCAGCACGACGCGTTCATAAATGCGGTGACCCATGAACTGAAAACGCCCATCGCGTCCATCCGCCTCTATCTGGAAACCCTGCAAAAGCGCCCGGTTGAGGAAGCGCGCAAACAGGAGTTCTACGGCATCATGCTGGAAGACACCGAGCGACTGCTGCAGACCGTGGAGCAGGTGCTGCGCGCCGGACAAACTGCGCCCGCGAAGAAAGCCGAGCGGGAGCGCGTCAACCTGCCGGAACTGGTGGGCGAGTGCGTGGCCCTGGCGCGTGTACGCCACAACCTGCAGCCGGAGTCCGTCGCATTCCGGACGCGCTCCGCGGGCGCCGAAATTCTGGGCGCGCCGGATGAACTGAAGGCCGCCGTCACCAATCTTCTCGACAACGCCATCAAGTATTCCGGGAACGATGTTCATATCGCCGTGTTCTGCGAAGCGCCCGACGCCAAAAACGTGATCGTCCGCGTGAAGGATGAAGGCATCGGAATTTCCCGCGACCAGTTGAAGCGTATCTTCGGGCGCTTCTATCGCATTCCCGGAGGCATCGCGCGGCGGGTGAAGGGCACAGGCCTGGGCCTTTTCATCGTCAGGTCAGTGGCGCGCCGCCATGGAGGACGCGCGTATGCCGAGAGCCCTGGCCTGGGGCTGGGGAGTACGTTTACCCTGCGCTTCCCGGCCGCGCCGCCCCGGTAAGCCCGTATGGCCGACAAGAAAATCCTCGTGGTTGAGGACGAAGTTCACATCGCCGAAGGTCTTCGCTTCAACCTCGAAGAGGAAGGCTATCGCGCCACCGTGGCCGAAACCGGCGAGGCGGCGCTCGCGCTGGCGACGCAGTTCGACCTGGTGATCCTCGACGTCATGCTGCCGGGGATGGATGGCTTTCAGGTGCTGGGAAATCTGCGGGAGCAAGGCTGTTTCGTCCCTGTCCTGATGCTGACCGCGCGCGGCCGTCCGGAAGACATCCTGCGTGGATTTGCGTCCGGCGCGGACGATTATCTTCCGAAGCCTTTCGATCTCTCCATCCTGATCGCGCGCGTGAACGGCCTCCTGCGGCGGGCGGCCTGGACGCGCCAAAACGCGGCCTCCGATTCCGAATTCACCATCGGTGATCGCGTCATCGATTTCCGTACGATGGAGGTGCGCCACGGCGAGGCCCGCTTCCCGCTAACGCTGATGGAAGCCAATCTGCTGCGCTACCTGATCAAGCACGAGGGTGAGGCCATCTCACGGAGCCGCCTGTTGGAGGACGTGTGGGGAGTTCGCGAAGACACCGATACGCGGGCGATTGACAACTTCATCGTCCGTCTGAGGCGATATCTTGAAGAGGAACCTTCTCAACCACGGCATCTGTTGACCGTGCGGGGAGTGGGATACCGCTTCGTCCGATAAAACGACATGACCCCAGAACAACGTGAACCTCTTGACGCCCTGAGCCGCCTGTTACTCGACTTCCATAAAGTGCTGCTGGATTGGGAGCGCGCCAACTACGAGGCCAAGCAGGGACGGATCGGCTCGCCGGGCGAGTTCCTGGGCCTCGTGCTCGACCACGCCCAGTTCGCCTGGCTCCGCCAGCTTTCCGGCCTGATTGTGGAGATTGATGAGGCGCTGGCGCCAAGGAGTAAAGCAGGTGCGGAAATGCCGGATTTGCTGCTGGCGCAGTGCCGCCGGCTATTGTGCGGGATTCCGGAGGATGGGGTGTTTCAGCGGCGGTTGAGCGAGGCGGTGGAGAATTCAGCCGATGCCGCGCGGATGCGCGCGGAAGTGGTGAATCAGATGGCTTAAACTTGCACCCTCGATGCGGGTTCCGGGTTCTCCCGAAACTGCAGAAGTTACACGAAATTGGTCGTTCGCGGAATTCTGGATAAGCGAACCTGTCCTCAGCGTGCCAGCGACGCCTCTCCAAAACGGGTGACTTAGAGAAACCGGTGAGCTAACCCCGAGCTAACCCTTGCGCCTCTTCGAATTTCCCGCAACTTTAACGATCCGTTTTGGCTCCAGGCATTCGCACAGAGATCTGCGAGTCTGCCGACGATTTCCGCGTTGGCGATATGACGGCAGTTCCATGTCAGCAGATAGTCCATGCCATGCACGGTCGCGGTAGCCACGTGGAAGGCGTCCTCGACGGCCCTGGCGGGGACCAACTCAGCCTTCAGAAAATCTCTAGCAAGCGCTGTCACGTCGTCGGTCTGCTCAAGTATTGCGACTCCGCCCAATTTTGCGAGACGACGGGATGCGGCCGCGGGATCCCCGCCGCCGGCCTCCTTCAGGACCAATCCCGACACGAACAAGCTAAACCGGCTGCGGTGTTGGTTCCGCCATTCCACCGTCAGCTCCTGATGTGCCGCAACGATCAGATCGCG
>Ga0182012_10001065_pt1 | contig 30401 bp, 29 predicted proteins | sample 612S2SmetaG_FD_120486 | JGI IMG/M metagenome (GOLD analysis project Ga0182012, IMG submission 120486) | Permafrost microbial communities from Stordalen Mire, Sweden - 612S2S metaG | ecosystem: Environmental > Terrestrial > Soil > Wetlands > Permafrost | place: Sweden: Stordalen | collected...
CGAGGTGATGCCACGGCTGCTCAACCTGGGATCGTGGGCATCGCTGTCGATCGCCAACCCCGACCTGCAGCGCCGCCGCCCCTGGCGATACGTGCGTCGCCGGATCGAGGAAGCCGACCGGCTTTTGTACGCCGAGATCGCCGATCGTCGCGCTGACCCCGACCTTGCGGGGCGAACCGACGTGCTCGCGATGCTGGTCCGTGCCAGCGACGACGACAGCCGAACGATGACCGACGCCGAATTGCGCGATCAACTCATGACGCTTCTGGCCGCGGGGCACGACACCACCGCCACGGCGCTGTCGTGGGCACTGGAACGGCTCATCAGGCATCCGGACGAACTGTGCAAGGCGGTACGCGCCGCCGACGCAAGTGCGGCCGGTGACCCGGCGGGCGACGAGTACCTCGACGCGATTGCGAAAGAAGCGTTGCGGATCCGCCCGGTGATCTTCGATGTCGGCCGGGTCCTGACCCGGCCCGTCGAGCTGGCCGGCTACCACCTGCCCGCCGGCGTCATGGTCGCTCCGGGCATCGGGCTGGTACACGCCAGCGCCGAGCACTATCCCGACCCCGACCGGTTCGATCCAGGCCGGATGGTCGGCACGACGCCCGGTCCCACCACCTGGTTGCCGTTCGGCGGCGGCAATCGCCGCTGCCTCGGTGCGACCTTCGCCATGGCCGAGATTCGCATCGTCCTGCGTGAGGTGCTTCGCCGTGTCGAGCTGAGGACCTCCACAGCCAAAGGCGAACGACAGAAGGTGAAGCACGTCGTCCTTACGCCGCACCGCGGCGCACGCATCTACGTCCAAGCCATGCGAACCACCGTGACAGCATCGCCCGCAAGAGCCCAGATGCCAAGCTGCCCGGTTACGACACCTGGCAAGACGGCCTCGAGCACCGCAATGCCCACCTAAATCGGCTGCCGTTCGAGCCCGATTTGATCGGGCCCGCGTCAGATTGCGCGAATCAGATTGCGCGCGGCGCGATTTCCAAATTCCACCGCGGTGTTCTGCCCAGCCGCCGACATGAAGTCGGCGGCGTACTGCACCGACGCCGCCGGATCGAGCGTCGCGCTGAGGCGCCCAATGTCCTGATATGCACCGATGCGAGTAAACGGTAGTGCCCGCCGCCACCGGGTCACGTGGGTGAACTCGACGGTGTCACGCAGTTCGGGGAACACTTCGAACACGGTCGCCAAGGTATGAGCAACCACCTCCTCGTCGGACGCATCGATCATCCGTGTGGACGCGCCGGTCTCCCACAAGCAGCTCAGCAAACCGTGTCCGGCTGGCGCCCGATCCCGCGCCTTGTTGTGGTCGAGGAACATCAGAGCGATATCGGGGTCCTCCACCGACGGGAACATGACGAGGAACGCCGGGCAGTCCGGCGGCCTGGTCGTGCCGACGGCGACGCTGATGCATTGCGTGTAGCCCAGACTCTTGTCGAGCGGGCCAAGGATGCCGCGATCATCGACGCAGATGGCTGTCGCCTCGGGCAGCGGGCAGGTGACGACGCAGGCGTCATAAGCCGACGTCGTACCGGAATGACTTACCCGGACCAGGTTTTCAGTGCGCCGCACCTCGGTGACCGGCGTTTGCAGGTGTACCTTGAGCCGCGCGGCCAGCGCCTCGGGCACTCGGCCCTGTCCACCGGCGGCGGCGAGGATCTTGGCTGTGAAGATGTTGCCGATTCCGGAGAACAATTCCACCTTGGACACCTTGTCGGTGTCAGCGATCAGCATGGTGCGCACAATAGGCTCGCACAGGTAGCTGTCGAGCTCAGCGGACAGGGCACGCATCGCATACACGCGGGCGCTCTCGGTGTCGAGCGCTGCCGCCTTACGCATATCGGCGTAGTCCAGCCGGCCACGTGCCTTGGCCAGTACCACGTCGAAAGCCAGCCGGGGAACACGCAATTTGGCGCCCAGCGACAGCACGCCGGTTTTCAGCCCGGAGCGGACCATGTGATCCATGTCGAGCAGGTGCGTGACGCCTGCGCGACGGATGGCGATATACGGCGCAGTGGGGCGCATTTCGACGCCCAGTTCGCGCGCCAGCGCCAAGTAGCTGTCGTACGTCGAACCGAGCGCCGACGCGCCGGTGTCGATCGCGTAGCCATCACGGCGCACGGTCTGCACGCGGCCGCCGGGTGAGTCGGTGGCCTCGAAAACGTCTACCTGCCAACCCGCCTGCTGGAGTCGATGGCCCGCTGTCAGCCCGGCGAGGCCGGCTCCCACGATGGCGGCCCGCGGCACGCTCACGCCGCCTCGACGGAAGCCGCCGACACCGTGGTCGCGTCGTATGCGGTGAGTAGCACGTTGGTACAGCTGGCAGTGATCTGACAGTAGGTGAGTATTCCCGGCTTTCCCTGCACGGCCGCGATGAGCTTGGCGAGCATCGCTGTCCAGGGCACGTAGCGGATCCCCGCGGTGTTGTCGTGATAGATCCGAGTGATGTGAGCGGCATCCCAGCTGGGCGGTTGGGAGGGGAAGAACCGGGCGAGCGGCCAGATACCGACCATGAGGAAGGCGATGTAGACGAACCCGCTCCATAAGGTGCGCTGCAGGAACCTCAGATTTGTCTGTGGCGATAGCATTTCGCATCCTCCCTGGTCGGCCGGGATCCCTCCACTCGACTTGGATCGATACACGTAAACGATCGTTGCCACTCCTCGCGTTGACACGGTACCTTGCGGGGCATCACTTTGACTCCGATGTGCATGATGAGGTCGGCCGGATCAGGCTCCTGACAGGGTCGCTGCGGGATTCGGGTAAACGATGGTTGACAGCGGACATTTATAAACCGTACTGTCTCAAAATAACCTCCACCACGAGAGTCGCAGAAGCTGACGCGACTACGAGATCCATGGCGAAGTCATCGCTGCCAATCGCCTTGCCGTGTGGCCGAACATGGATACTTCGGTCTGCCTCGCACGATGGGAGCGCGAAGGACAGACCTGCTATGGCGACTTAAAGCAGCTGCAGTGGCATGACTATGTCCGACAGTTCTTAGGACGGTAACACCGATGGCAACTTCGATCCCTACCACCGAACGCGCGGAACCTACAGCGGATGTGCTCGTCGAGCGCGGCGGCCCAGTGGGCGTGGTCACGATCAACCGGCCGGCGCGACTCAACGCGGTCACCCCGGAGACCGCCGACGCACTGAGGTCGGCCTTCCTCGAGTTGGAAGCCGACAGCCGGATCCGCGCTATTGTGCTCACCGGCGCCGGGCGGGGATTCTGTGCGGGCGCCGATATCTCCGGTGACGTGGGCAATGCCCGCCAATTACTGCTAGATGCGTGGAACCCGCTGGTGATGACGATGCGATCACTGCAAGTTCCTATCATCGCGGCTATCAACGGGGTGGCCGCCGGTGCCGGCGTTTCTTTGGCGCTGGCGTGTGATCTCCGCGTGGCCGCCAATTCGGCGCGATTCGAGTTGTCGTTCGCAAAGATTGGGCTCATGCCGGACGCGGGCATGAGCTGGTTACTTCCTCGCATCGTGGGCCTTGGACGGGCCAACGAGCTCGCGTTGCTCGGCAACCGGCTATCAGCGGCCGAGGCGCGCGAGTGGGGCCTGGTGAACCGCCTGTCCGAGGACGGTCAGACACTCACCGATGCAACCTCAATGGCGGCGCGCTTCGCCGAAGTGTCGACGAGCGTGGCGTCGATAAAGCAAGCGCATCATCGGGCCCTCGAAACCGACTTTGCCGATCAGCTGAACTACGAAGCGGAGACACAGGGTTGGCTTCAGGAGCAACCCGATTTCGCCGAGGCGACACAAGCGTTCGCCGCGAAACGACCCCCACGGCTCGCCGAACGAACGCCGCCGGACCGCGCGGGATGACACGAAGGGCCACCGACAGCGGACGGCGGACGCCCGGGCGCACCGGCCCATCTGCGCTAACGTTAGAGGATGGCTAACCGTAACGACCGTTCAGAGCAGATCCTGCGCACAGCCATGCACCTATTCCACGAACGTGGCTTTGATGGCGTCGGTGTGGATCTCATCGGTGAGAAAGCGGGCGTGTCCGGGCCGGCAATCTATCGCTACTTCAGCGGTAAGGACGAGATCCTGATCACACTTCTGGACGAGGCGATAGACCGGGTACTGATGTCGACGGGTGGCCAGTTCGACGATCCGCGAGAGGAGCTGGAGCATCTGGCGCGAGGGCACGTACAGCGGGCCCTCGAGGACCGTGAACTCATGAGCGTATGGACCAAGGAACAAAACTCGATTCCCAAGGCGTACAGGTCGAGGCTGCGCGTCCGTATCAAGCGCTACGTCGACCACTGGGTGGATTGCCTCCAAGCCTGTTACCCGAACCAGTCGCGCGATGTGCTCAACGCGGCGGTTCACGCGACTCACGGATTGATCGACTCCACCTTCATGTGGCCGGAAAAGTCACTGCGTACTCCTGGACTCGCTGACCTCCTGACCGGGATGGCCCTGCAAGGATTGGAGTGGTTGGGCAGCGACGCGTCGCGCACCCCGTCCGCACCGAAGACCATCCGGCAAAAGCGATCTTCCATCCGTTCGGCCTGAACTAACCGCTGCACAGCGCACGTGTGGCCGCTGATCGAGTTCACTTCGCTGCAGGTACGGAATACTGTTGCGCGAGCCTGGCACGCCAGGCTTTGATCTCTCCGACGAAGTCGTAGCCGTCGCGGCGCAGGGCCGACCTGAAGCAAAGGCCGATGGCGTACGACACGAAGATCTCGGCCTCGCGCGCGGGGTCGAGGTCGTCTCTGACCGAGCCGTCCGCCTGGCCTGCGGCGAGGTGCTCGGCGAGTTCCGCCTCGTAGCCGGCGATTAGACCGTCGAACCAGCCGGCAAAATTCTGCAACGCGGCGGGCGTCTCGAAGGTGAGCACGATAATCGCCCGCATCGTTTCGGGTTCCCGCTCAACCGCGTGCAGCAGGTCCTCGAGCTGACCGAGCACGCGGTCCAGGCCGGTGCCACCACGCTCACGTCGGATGGCGGGAAGCAGCAGATCGGCGAATGTCTCGAAGACCGACTGCAGCAGCGCCTCTTTGGAACCGTAACGGTCACGGACCATGTTGCGGTTGAACCCGGCGTTGATGCCGATCTCCGCGGCGGTCGTACGCTCGTAGCCCTGTCGGGCGAACAGCTGGATCGCCGACGCGATCAAGGCGACAGTCGACTCCTCCACGCGCTCCTGATTGGTCCTCGATCGGGGCCTGGTCACACTGGTCACCTCATAAGTGTACGACGACTCTGTCTGCAGACAGGTAGATATCTGTTCAACGACAGATCAATCTGTTACCGTGGTCACATGCTCGATGAACGCCCGTTCACGGCGAAGAGGCCGGTGGGGGTCGACGCGACGGGTCCGGATCCCGTCGCGGCTCAGCGGACATGGGCGAAGGTCTGGATCGTTCACGGCCTTCTATGGCTTGCATTGATCGCTTACTGCTGGACGATGTGGGTCGTCAGCGGTGACTTCACGCCCAATACCCGCGGCCGGGGTCAAGAGCCCACCTGGTACGTGATACTGGTTCGCTGCGTCGAAGTGATCTTTGGAATTTTCATCACCGGCTGGATCCTCTGGCACTTTGTGATCGGGCCGAAGCTGCGCACCGGCCGTTTCAGCTTTGACGGCCTGTTTTTCCTCGCCGGCTGGTTGATGTTTTTCCAGGAGCCCTGGATCGATTGGACCACTTACCAATTCCAATACGCCACCACTTTCGTCAACTTCGGGAGCTGGCTACCGCACATCCCAGGCTGGAGTTCTGGCAACGGGCAATTGATTCCGGTACCCATGGTGTATTTCACCGCCTACCTATGGATGTGCGCGATGTCGGGCTATGCCGGATCCCGGTATATGACCCACCAGCGCCAAAATGATCCATCGCGCAGCATATTTCGACTCATCACGCAGACCTTTGCCGTGATGGTAGTCGGCGACATCGTCGTCGAGTTGATCATGACCAGGACTGGTCTGATCAGCTACTCGTCGACCATTCCGGCGCTGACGCTGTTTGCCGGCACCGATCACCAGTTCCCGCTCTATGAGCCGCTGAGCTGGCCGGGGACGTTCATTATCTTGAGCTGCCTGCACTTCTTCCGCGACGATCGTGGCCGGTCCTGGCCCGAACGCGGCATCGACAAACTGAAGTTCAAGCGCGAAGGCGCCAAGACATTCGCAAGGTTCTGCGCGATCGCCGGCGCGGCACAGTTGGCGATATTGATCGCCTTCAATATCCCGTACTCGTTCTACGCGTTGCACTCCGGCCCCATGCCCAAGGCGCACACCGAACGGGCGTGGCGCAACGGTGGGGTGTGCGGCCCCACGACTGCCTTCAATTGCCCCGATCCGAAGCTACCGATCTCACGTCAATCGGCACCAGATCGGCCCGAGCTGTTACCAGAGAGGAATCGATGACACAGCACAACACCGCCGCCGTGATCGGGGGCGGGATCGCCGGGATGGCAGCCGCCCACGAGCTGAGGAAAGCGGGGTTCCAAGTCATGGTGTTCGAGACCCGCGACCGGGTGGGCGGGCGGATCTGGACAGTGCGCAAGGGCGACTTCGTGATGGACCTGGGTACCGCCGTGTATCTCGGTACCTATCGCGAGGCTGTCGCCATGATCCATGAGGTCGGGTTGACCAACGAGTTCGTCGAAACACCAGTAATTTTCGGGATGCCCCGGCAAGGCAAGCAGCATTACCTCGACCTGGCAAAGCCGATCCAGGCAAGCCTGGCGACAAAAGTCATTTCCTGGCCCGCTAAGATCAAAGCGTTGCGACTGTTCGCGGATGTCTTCAAACACCGGGCAAGCCTCGGCTACGACACCTACGACGAGCTCGCCGAGATCGACAACGAAACCGTGTACGACTACTGCCACCGAGCGCTCAACGAGGAGCTTGCCCGCTACGTCGCCGCGCCGTTGGTCAGCGGCACCTGGGTGCACGACGATCACGACACCTCGGTGGCCCTGCTGCACTGGACAGTCCGCAACATGCTGGTCAAGTCGGTATTCAACCTGACCTCCGGAGTGGCCGGGCTGCCGATGAAGTTGGCGACACTGGTCGACACCAAGCTCGAGCACACGGTCAGGAACGTCACCGACAACGGCTCTGCCGTCGAAGTCACTTACGCGACAACGTCGTCGGGTGAACAGACCCAAGCGTTCGACACCGTGGTGATAGCGACGACAGCCCAACCCGCGCTGGGCATGTATCCGCAGATGGACGAAAACCACCGCAACCTTTACGAATCGGCCAGGTATCACCGGTTGGGCAATGTCTCGCTAGGGTTTTCGGCGCGACCGGACGATCCGGGGACCTTCTCGATGGTGTCCCCCTACGACGATCCCGACACCATCGCGGTGATCGCCGACCACAACAAGGCGCCGGGAAGGGCACCGGCGGGCAAGGGCCTCATTTCGGTACTGCTATCGCCCGCATATCTGAACCGGACCGACGATCGTGATGATGACTACCTGATCGACCATGCGCTGGACCGCGTCAAGTACTACTACGGCAAGATCCCCGGCAACCTGGAGCAGCACGCAGTGGTCCGCTGGCCGGAATCCGTTCCGGTGATCGACAAAGGTCGCTTCAAACGAATAGCCGACTTCCGCAAGAAGATCGACCGGACTTCACGGGTGCAGTTCGCCAGCGACCTGGACCGCATCCCTGGCCTCAACGGAGGGTTGGTCAGCGGCATGGAAGCGGCCGCTCGAGTCTCGGCTCTGTTCGCCAACAAAACACCGGGTAGCGTTCCTCGGTCGCGACTCATCGGCAGTGCGGGAACGTGAGCCGGCGGGAGCCGACTTCAGCCGCAGCGCCGTCGGTGCATAGTCCACGAGAACAGGAGTTGCGGCCATGACAACCTCACTAGTCGCGATCGCCCAACCCCCATGGGGAATGACGACCCCAACAACCGCGCAAACGATCATCAGCGTGATCCTCGCGGTGTCGGTTACGGCCTTTGTGGGCGCCGCCCTGATCGATTGGAGACGCTCCGGGTCGCCGGCGTTCCTTCTGATATTGGCCGGCGGTTACATCTGCTCATTCAACGAAGCGACAGTCGACGTGCTGGGTCATTGCTTCTTCCCCCTCGACGGGGTGATGGGCTACACCGCCTTCGGCCGAGGCGTTCCGGTGTGGGTGGTGCTGGCGTACATCGTCTTCTTCGGCGGGCTGTCGTACGTGATGGCGCTCGCGTTCAAGCACGGTGCCAGCCACCGGGTGATGTGCTACGGCATCGCCGTTTTCGGCGTGCTCAACGTCTTGCTGGAGATACCGTTGCTGCGCGCCGGCCTGTACGTGTATTACGGGTATCAACCCTTTGCGATCGGTGGTTTCCCCGTCAGTTGGCTGGTGATCAACAGCCTGGGATCGCTGTTCGGCGCCGTGGTGGTCGTCCGGTTGTCGTGGCTTTTCACCGGCGTGCGGCAGTTGTTGCTTGTGTTCGTGCCGTTCGCGGCCTATATGGCGTCTTGGGTGCTGGCGATGCCGTACTTCGCGATCACCAACACCGACATGCCTGCCGGCGTGCGGATGGCGGCGGCGGTGCTGAGCATGGCGCTCGGGCTGATCGCGATCGACGGTCTCATCCGGATAGGAACCGGCCAGTGGCGCCTCCTGCCCCCGCAAAAGCCCGATACACCCGTCGAGGACCGGACGCAGGTGTATTCGCGTTCGTGGATCACTTTGCGGAACGGTCGTTACGAGCGGGCTGCGCAGTTCCCATCGAGGGCTGGCGGTGATCACAGCAAAAGCTCATGAAAAAGACCATGTCTTCCAAATTTTATAGCCGCCTCATCCCGGCTGATCTAGGATTCTGGCTATGGAAACGTTCGATTACATCGTAGTAGGCGCGGGACACAACGGGCTCTGTGCTGCGGCGACCCTCGCCGAGCACGGCCGCTCCGTGTGTGTCGTCGAGCGACTGCCGGTGCTCGGCGGTCTTTCAGCCAGCTACCCGTACCTGCAGGATGCGCCGGAGCACAAGCTGAGCATCGGCGCGATGGATGACCTTTTCATGGCGCAGACGCCGCTCGCCCGCGAGATGCGGCTGGCTGACTTCGGTTATGACACAGTCCCGCTCGCGCATCCGTACGGCTGGATGAACGAGGACGGCGACACCCTGCTGCTGTGGGGCGACTTCGCCCGCACGCTTGACGACATCCGCTACTTCTCTCCGAAGGATGCGCGTACCTACGAGCAGCTCCGGGGACCGATCGATTGGATCATGGACCTCATCGACGTCCTCATCGTCCAGGACGCGTCCGCATGGGGGAAGCTTGACTTCGCCAAGTACCTGCTAAGGCACCGCCCCGACCGGGCCACGCGGCGCTTCATCGGCAGCCTGCTTTCACTGAATGTGTTCGAACTCATCTCGGAGACCTTTGAGTCCGACGCCATGCGCGGCCTGTGGGCCTACTGGTCGTCGATGGTGGGCCCCGCGGACGCCATCGGCTCGGGTGCGTATTTCCTCGGCTTCGCCGGTGTTCACCGTCATCTCGGTGTCCAGCGGCCCCTCGGCGGCATGACAAACCTGGTCGAGGCGTTCAAAGGCAAGCTGGAGAGCCACGGCGGCGTCGTGCGGCTTGGCAACGGGGTAAAGCAGATCGTGGTCGATGCCGGACGCGCAACTGGGGTCCTACTCGAAGACGGCACCCAGCTAAGCGCGCGGCGTGGGGTCGTCTCAAACGCCGCGGCACAGATCACCCTGGGCGAGCTTGTCCCCCAAGAGGAGCTAAGCCGCGAAGTCCGCAACAAGGTTGCGCTCATCCCGGCGAATTCGATCAACGCCGCCGCGTTCAAGATCGATGTCGCGACGGCGGGCCGCATCGGCTACCCGAAGGCCGAAGCTGCCCGGGCCAAGCGTGATGGGGAAGATATTCGTACCACGACCTTCATGACGGGGACCCTCGAGGACCACATCGAGCAGATGTACGCGATGAAGCGCGGAGTCAATGTGGATACCCCGCCGGTGTACATGGCCATCCTGTCCGCCGCGGATCGATCGATCGCCTCAGCCGAGGGTGACGTGTTGTACCTGCATTCCAATGTGCCCGCCTATCCCAGCAACGGGTGGGATCTCAACAAAGACAACTACACCGAACAGATCTGGAAATCGGGGCTGCGCTTTCTGGGCGGTCTGGAGACCGAGATCGGGCGGGTCGTGTCAACCCCGCAGGATCTGGCGAGCCGCTTCGCTGCGCCGGCGGGCGCGTATTTCCACGTCGACATGCTGGTTACCCGGTTGGGTAAGAATCGTCCGGCACACGGCCTCGGCGGTTACGACACGCCGATCAACGCGCTCTATCAAACCGGCGCCGGCACTCATCCAACCGGCGGGGTGGTCGGGTGGCCGGGACGGCTCGCCGCCCAGCACGCACTCCGTAACGAGTAGCTGCGACAAGGCAATTCGACCAGACCGAGGAGGACGACCGATGCCTAACATGAACCTGACAGCCCAACGGCTATGCGTATGGTGCGGTCCGATCATGATCGCCGTCTGGGCGTCGGCGTTTATATTCCTGTGCCGCTTCATCCCCCCACCCAGCCCCGCCAAATCGCGTGCCGCCCTGATCGCTCAGTTCAGCGACCACACCAACCTCATCCGGCTCGGCTTGGTGATCAGCCTGTTCTCTTGTGCGCTGCTGGTTCCGTTTTGTGCGGTCATCGCCGCCCAGATGCGCCGGATGGAAGGCGTTCGGTCGGTTCTGGCCGAATCACAGCTGGTATCCGGGGGCTTGTTGTGCGTCGAGTTCCTTTTGCCCTTCGCGATCTGGCAGACCGCGCTGTACCGCCTCCACGAATGGAGTCCCGAAACCGTCCAAATGCTCAATGACATGGCCTGGCTGATGTTTCTCGGGATCATCTCCTCGGCCTGCATTCAAGTCGCATCGCTGGGCGTCGCGATTCTGCTCGACAAGGGCGTCAAGCCGGTCTTCCCACGCTGGTCCGGCTATTTCAACATTTGGGTCGCGATGATCTGGGTGCCCGCGGCGATCATCCCGTTCTTCAAAACGGGCCCCTTGGCGTGGAACGGACTTTTCGCCTGGTGGGTTCCGTTGTGCGTCTACTTCTGCTGGTTTGTGTTGATGGTCGTGCTGCTCCTGCGTGCCATCGGCGACGACGAGCGCGCGCAGGCGCCCGCGAACACAAATGACTGGCTCACCGGTAGCAGGTCCGAACTCGCAAGCCCGAACGTGAGCTGACTGCAACGTCATGAGCAATAGCATCGCCGACCGGACTTCTCGCCGAATCCGCCTTCGCCCGCCAGACGCCTTGGCACCGTTGACAGAGAGATTTAATAGCCGTACTGTCTCAAAATAATCGCGGATGCGCGCGGGTCTGGGCCCGAGGAAGCGCGTAAATGGACGTTAACGCACCCCCAAAATGGAAGAAATGCAAGAACAACTGACTCGAGCTTGCACCATCGCTGCCCCTGGGATGGGCGGCCCACCATCGCCCATCTGTGACCGGGCGCCGCAGCGGGTTAACGACCGCTATCGTCGGGCGAACCTGGCTTCTAGACTCGGTTGCCGACATGGTTCGTGACCCTATTGGCAACATCCTCCGCGCCCGCGCAGCGAATACGCCCGATCGCGTGTGCTGTGCCATGGACGAGAACGTCTACACCTACGCCGAGTTGGATCAACGGTCGGACGCGCTTGCGGCCGGGTTAGCTCAGTTGGGCATCGGCAAGGGTGAACGCATCGCGACGCTTGCTCCCAACCGTGCCGAGCTTCTCGAGCTCTTCTACGGCGTGGCGAAGAGCGGAGCGGCCCAAGTGCCGTTGAATGCATACCTGAAGGGCGAGTTTCTGCTGCATCAGCTGCGCCAGTCCCGATCAGGAATTTTGGTCACCGATGCCGCGGGCCGCGAAGCAGTGGCTCCGGTGCGGAACCAGCTGCCCGACCTCCGGGCAGTGATCATGCTCGATGAGGCCGAAGACGGTGAGATTCCCTATCCGAGTCTGTTCGACTACGGCAACACGCCCCCACGGGTGGAACTGACCGCCGCCGACACGATGTCGATCCTATACACCTCCGGCACCACGGGACTGCCGAAGGGATGCGTGGCCAGCCACGGCTATTACTGCCGAAGCGGAGAGATCATCGGCCACGCGCTCGAGGTGGTCGACGGCGATGTGTTGTTCGCCGGCCTGCCGTTGTTTCACGCCGGTGCACGGCTGGTCACCGTCACGCTGCCACTGGTTTACGGCATACCGGCCTATCTGCAGGGGACGTTCAGCGCCCGCGGGTACTTCCCGCGCGCAAAGGAAGTCGGTGCCACGCTGATGATCGCGGTCGGGGCGATGGGCGCGGCGATCCTGGCCACGGAGCCGTCACCGGCTGATCGCGACCACAAGGTCGGCCGCATTATGTGCGCGCCGCTATCGCTAGAGGCGCAAGCGACGTTCCGGGATCGTTTCGGCGTCGATCCGTGGGTCGACATCTTCGGCCAGACCGAATGTATGCCAACCACATTGACGCCGCTCTCATCGGACCAACGAGACCCGCACGGCTGCGGTATCGGGGCACCTGACCTCGATGTTGCCCTCCTCGACGACGAGGGCAACATGCTAGACGGCGAGGCCACCGGCGAGATCTGTCTTCGGCCCAAAGCGCCGTACGCCATGTTCGACGGGTACTACGAGAACCCGACGGCAACGCTCGATGCGTTCCGCGGCCTTTGGTACCACAGCGGCGACTACGGCCGGCGCCTGCCCAGTGGGGCGTTCGCGTTCATCGACCGCAAGAAGGACAGCCTCCGCCGCCGCGGCGAGAACATCTCAAGCTTCGAACTCGAACTGGCCATCGATGCCCATCCGGCCATCATCGAGTCGGCGGTGGTCGCCGTCCCGTCCGACCTGGGCGAAGACGACATCAAGGCCTGCATTGCCGTCAGCTCGCCGATTGAACCGGCCGAGCTGTTCGACTTCTTCAAGAACAGCTTGCCCTACTTCACGATCCCACGTTACGTCGACTTCCTCGATGCTCTCCCCCGCAACGGTGTCGGCCGCGTGTTGAAACACAAATTGCGCGAGGCTGGAAATACCACGGGGACATGGGACTTCGAAGCGATGGATCTAACCGTCGACAAGCAGGAGCGCCGGTAACGATGGACTTCACCCTCACACCGGAACAACAGGACCTGCAGGACCGCGCCGAAAAGCTCGGCCGGTCGTTCGCCGACCAGGCCCGCGAGTGGGACGAGTCCGACGAAGCGCCATACCGTGAGATCTTCGATCGTGTTGGCGCAGAGGGTCTTTTCGGTGTCGCGATGCCCACTGAATACGGTGGCCAGGGCGGCGGCGCGGTGGAGTACCTGATCGTGGTGGAGGCGCTGTTCCGCTATGCCCAGTCCTGGCTGCCCTCCGAGCCGGTGTTTTGCACGAGCGGTCCGGGGCCATCGATGTTCTTGCTCGGCGGCGACGCCGTAAAGGAGAAATACCTCCGCGAGATCGTGGCCGGCCGTCGCGCCTGCAACATTGCCCTCACCGAACCACAAGCCGGCTCAGCCCTGACTCATCTGAGCACTACCGCGGTTCGCGACGGCGACGCTTATATTCTCAACGGCACTAAGAGCTTCCTGACGGGTTCCAACGTCAACGACCTCAATGCAACCTTCGTGCGCTTCGATGACGTGAAGGGCGCAAAAGGAATCGGCGCGATCGCGGTGGAGACGTCGATGCCGGGCGTCGAGATCCGGCGTGGCCCCGTCTACATCGGCGATCGCGGGATCCATCACGGCGAGATGGTGCTGCGCGACGTGCGGGTGCCGGCTGAGAACGTCATCGTCGGCCCGGGCCAATTCGCCCGGTTGATGACGGCCTTCAACCTAGAGCGCCTGCACAACTGCGGCTTCTGGCTGGGTTTCAGCCAGGCCGCCTTTGACGAGGCCGCCAAATACACCCAGCAACGCGAGGCATTCGGAAAGCCGATCATCGACTTTCAGGCCGTCTATCATTCGCTTGCCGACATGTGGGTCCAGATCGAGGCGCTGCGGCTGCTCGCCTACCGGGCCGCGGCCTGCGCGATCGACGGGCGCTTCCCCAAGCTCGCAGAGGTCACCCAGGCCAAGCTCTTCGGCGCGACGATCGGTCCGCAAATCAGCCTCAAGGCCATGGAACTGCACGGCGGCTACGGCGTGACCACTGACTTCCCCATCCAGCGCATTCACCGGGACTGCGTCACCAACGTGGTGGCCGGGGGCGCACCGGCCGTGCTGCGCAACGGAGTTGCCGCGGGGCTGTTTCCCGACAGAAGGTTCCCGCAAGCGTGACTCTCACGATAGAGCAGCAGGATTTTCAGGCGGCGGTGCGCGACTTCTGCGCGCGCGAATGCGGCACCCGGGAACAGCGTCAGGCGTTGCTCGACGCAGACGAGGAGGATCAGTCCTCGGTCATCTACCAGAAACTGGCGCAGCTCGGCTGGCTTGGCATCGCGATCCCCGAGGAGTACGGCGGCTCGGGCGGAACCTATGTGGAGCAGACGATCCTGTTCGAGGAGCTGTGGCGCGGGCTTGCGCCGGTCAAGGCGCTCGGTCCGACGACAACGGTCGCCGGCTGCTACAAGCGCTTCGGTTCCGAAGAACAAAAGCGCGATGCACTGGCTGCCATCGCCGGCGGTGCGATCATGTCGATCTCGATCTCCGAGCCCGGCGCGGGATCCGATGTCGCGGCGATCGCCTGCCGGGCTGACGCGATCGCTGACGGTTATGTGCTCAACGGGCAGAAGACGTGGTGCTCCTATGCCCACCGCGCCGGACGCATCTTGTTGGTCGCCCGCACTAGCCGCGATGGCAAGCCCCATAACGGTTTGACCACCTTCGAAGTGCCCCGCGATGCCGAAGGCATTGAAACCCGCCGCATCTCGACACTGGGCGGACGCGAAGTCAACGATGTCTTCTTTACCGACTGCTTCGTTCCCGCCGAGAACATCGTTGGCGAGGTCGGGCGTGGGTTCCCGCAAATTATGGCCGGCCTCGATGGCGAGCGATTGCTTGGCGCGGCGGTCGGCCTGGGCATCGGCCAGCGCGCACTCGACGACACGGTTGCATACGTGAAGGAGCGCAAGCAGTTCGGAAAAGCCATCGGCACATTTCAGGTGCTGCGCCACCGGATCGCTGATCTGGCCACCGAGCTCGAGTGCGCCCGCCTGCTCACCTATGAGGTGGCTCAACGTCTCGAACGCGGCGCCGACCCGGTCACCACGCGTATGACGTCGATGGCCAAGATCAAGACTTCCGAAGTCGCCAAACGCATCGCCCTCGAGGGCCTGCAGATGATGGGCGGCTACGGTTATGCGACCGAGTACGACATGGAAAGCCACGTGCGCCACTCACTCGTTCTGCCGATCTACGCCGGCACCAACGAGATTCAGCGCGAAATCATCAGCGGGTCGCTGGGCCTGCGCTAGCGACGTTCAAAAATACGTCGCGCGGGGTGCTCGCCCCGGCGCGCCGGGGATTCCATCAAACCCGCAGCGCACAGATCGCCGCGGCGAACAGTGATAATTAACTCGTGAAGGCGATCGCGACCGAAGCGTCAGATGATGACCCGTTAACGCGCATCGTCGCTGCGGCGCGGCAGCTGTTCGCCGATAACGGGGTGAGCCGCACCCGGCTGGAGGATGTGTCGGCGGCGGTGGGGATTTCCCGCCAGTATCTCTACCGATTCGTGTCCGGTCGCGACGGGCTGATCGAGCTGGCTTTGCTGGCGAGGTGTCGGGAACTCGGCGCGCAGCTGGAGGCGCGCGCACACCTCGACGCTGACGACGTGACCGCGGCGGTGGCCGACCAGGTCGTCGCCGGCGCGATGATTGCGCATGACGACGAGTTCGTCCTGTTGGCCGAGGCGATGCCACGGGATCGGCTCAACGCGCTGTTGACCGGCGCGGATTCGCCGCTTCACCGCATCAACATGCGGGTTTACGGTCCCTTGTTCGCGCGCGCCATCGGCGCGGGCTTGTTGCGTACCGATGTGTCGGTGGACGCCATGGTGACGTGGCTGCAGGGTGTGATGACCATGCTCGCCGGACGCAGTGACCTCGACGAGGGCTCGATGCACGACGTGGTGGACACCTTCGTCGTACCCAGCCTATTCAGTTGACATATTCATGATTTGTCAAATGGATCGCGTTGATTATCTGACTTAGTTGCACTTCGATGGTTGACAGTAGTTTATAGATGTCATATTTTTGTGAAGTTCGGGTCATGGTCGACTGAAGGATTGACATGGCACCTTTAACCTCTTGCCCAGGTCGCGCTTCTCGTTCGGGCCCCTCGTCATGGTGACCGTCGCCGGCGCGACCGATGCGAGCCAGCGCGGCACCGACACGGTGCCGCAGCCCCGCACGACGAAACCGGTGAAGTTCTGGGCCCTGATCGGCTGCGCCATCTGGGTGTTTCAGATCTACATCTTGTGGAAGTGGGTCACCGGGCCCTTCTTCACCCCCGTGCCCAGTGGCCCGGTGCAGCCTCCGACGGTCATGAAGGTGTCGATCGTCATATATCTGGTGCTGCAATGGACGGCATTCGTGTGGCTGGCGATCCGATGGGTAGTCAAGCCCTGGCTGCGGGATCGCCGCATCGGCTTCGACGGTTTGCTGTTCATCGCGTGGGCCGGCTTTTTCTGGTTCTGGGACCCGATGGGCAACATGAACGGGATCACCTTCACGTACAACGCGTGGATCCCCAATATGGGGTCGTGGGTCAACGGCATTCCGGGATGGTCGACGCCGGCAAGCCCGGGCGCGCAGGCCCCCGAACCGTGGTTGTTCACCGCGGGCGCCTATTCGGTGTTCTTCGTCGGGATGCCCATCCTCGGCTGCTTTGTGATGCGACAAGTCAGTCAGCGTTGGCCTCGGACGGGCAAGATCGCCCAGCTGTTGATCGTGTACGCCCTGGTGTTTGTTCTGGAAACACTGCTGGAGGGCTTCTTCTGGATGCGGATGGGTCTCTACACCTACGCCGCGTCGCCACCGCAGTTCGTGTTGTTCAGCGATCGCTATTACCGGTATCCCATGATCGAGTCCCTGTTCTGGGGCGCGGCTCTGACCGCGATCACCTACCTGCGCTCCACACGCAACGACCGCGGGGAGTCCCTTGCAGAACGAGGCGTGAATCAAATCCGTACCACTGAAGGCGCCAAGACGGGGCTGCGGTTGATGGCCATCGTCGGCATGAGCTACACGCTGGTCCTGGCCGCGTTTTGGGTGCCTTACTGGCTGGTGTGGAGCGCACACACCCAAGGCGTCCCGCTGGACATCCAGAAACGTTCCTATTTGATGAACGGCCTGTGCGGGCCGCAAACCAACGTCGCCTGCCCCGATCCGAACGTGCCTGCCTTCCGGCCACATTCGATCACGATCACCCCCGAAGGAAAGATCTACGTGCCTCCTGGTTCCGAGTTGCCTAATGGCCCGACAACGTTCGATCAAGCAGCCAAGTTGGCCGAGGACAAGAAATGACGGAACGTGTGGATAGCGCCGGCCTCCGGGATCCCGACACCCTGCAGGGGTACGCCTGCATTGCCGTCGCGGTCGCACTTGGATTGACGGTCCTGACGATCATGATCCTCAGCGTGGCCCACTGGATCACCCACTGAATCGGTGCCGCAACGACGTAATCCCTGGATGCCCTGAGCGATTGGAAGAACACCATGGCGATCATTGAGCGAGTTTCGGGCAACGAACCGACCACCGATCGCGGAAGCCGACGGTGGGATCGGCACCGCGTCGCGCCGGTTGCCGCGACCGTTGCCGGCGTGGCAGCCCTGTGCTGGGCTTTTTCGGTCGGCACCACCGACATTTCAGCCACTCGAATCGCCAATCCCTATGCGCCCCAACCTCTTCCCGAGATGCGCTGGGCTGGGATATCCACCCATTACTTCTGGATACCGCTGTTCTACGCGATCACCGTCGGCGTGGTAGCCCTGATGATCTACCGGTTCGTCCGGCACCGAAGGGACTTCGGCAATCACCACCCGGCGCTGCCCATCTTCATCGTCTTGTGGTTGCAAGTCCTGCTGGACCCGATCTACAACTGGGGCTTCTACTGCGTCTATGACCCCGCGCTGCTGCATTGGCCCATCACCTGGGCGCCGTTCAACTTCTCCCCCTCGGTCGAACCGCACTGGATTCTGATGGGCGCCTACCAGGTGTTCTTCATCGGGCCCGCCTGGCTGATCCTGGCCGGATACCGCAAGGTCGTCGACCGCCGGGTGACACCGGGATCCTGGGTCGACCGGCACCAGACACTGAGCCTGTTCCTCGTGGTTGCGATTCTCGGCGGGCTCGCCGACATCCTGATGGAAATCTGGATGATCAACATCGGCGTCTACAAGTACACCCAGATCGCCGGGCCGTCACTCGGGTGGGGCAACGCCCATCTGCAGGTCAGCGAAATCATCTGGGTCGGACTTCTCATCGCAGGCACGGCGGTGCTGATGCGGCGTGACGACAAGGGCCGTTCGTTCGCCGCAGTGTTGGCGAAGTCCAACCACCTGTTGCGCCGTTTACGGCTCGGCGAATTGGGCACGACGTTCGTTGTCGTCACGGCCGCGCTGGCGATATACGGCAGCTTCTTCATCGGCGCCCGCATCGCGGGACTGGCGACCAATGTGGTGTACGACCACTGGCCCTACCCGGCCATCAAGACTTTCGACCCCGACGGCCGACTGCGCGATGCGGGCTTCCCCGGCCCGTACTACGGCGGAACACTCTGCCTTCGCGACACCTGCCCCGATCGCTAGCCGGCCGGACAGCCCGGCCAACCGGCTCTCAGCCCGCGGTCGACGCGGTCACGATCTGCGGTTCGTCGGTCCCGGTTCGTGCGCTGACGATCCCGTATCGCTCCCCGGAGGCCACCAGCCAGGCACCGGCGAAACCACCGAGCACCGAGAACACCCCGAGGGTGATCCACTGCCAGCTCTGGAACGTCGGGCCGAAGTAGATGGTGGTCAAGCTGAACCAGCCAGCGGCCAGCACGATGAAGCCCAGCCACATCAATGCGGACTGCCCGCGCAGTGACTGGCGGCGCAGCGTCAGGGCGAACGCGAACGGCGGATAGACCGCCACGGTCAGGCCGAACGCAATGAGATAGAGGCTGTCGTTGAGGGCGGCCTTGACCATCGTCCAGATGACCACTCCCGACACCACCGCCCCGATCACCAGCCACGAGTACGCCCGCCGCGAGAGCCGGGGGTACTCACGGGCTCCGAATCGTATCGTCTGGCCGATATAGACCATCTCGGTCAGCGACGTGACGACCAGGGCGAACCAGAAGAGTTTGGGGAACCAGTGATCGTAGGTGCCAAACCACTGGTTGAAGCGAGCAACGTAGGACGAGTCGTGGGCGAACCAGAAGGCAGTGCAGAAGATCGGGAACGCATAGGCGCGATGTCGCCGCGCCACAACGAACGCCTGTTGGAACCAGATAGCCATACCAACGATGGTGATACCGGCCAGCGCAAGCACCCCGACCGTGTGCGTGTCGACAGCCTTCAGCACAGTCTGCGGGTCATACATAGGCGCACGCTACCAAACCCTGCGGATGAAATCCACGATTTATGAGATGGATCATCTCAAAGTTCGTGAGGGGGAGGGGCGGGCGTTCACCGCACCGACCGGAGGCACTCACCCGGCTGGTTGAGGAATGCGTTGTTCGGCCGCGCGCATCTCTGCCAGCACCGAGCGCCGAATGTAGTAGAAGACCGATATGAACCATGCGCAGAACACCGCCAACGGTATCCAGAACCCGAGCACGCCATTCCAGGCGAAGGGCCCGGTTTTGAAGAAGAACAGCAACTGATCCGGCAGGAAAAGTATGAACGTCATAATGCTCTGATAGCCGACCCAGCGTGGAAATACGGGGTTTTCACTGTGGTCGTTGAAGACCACGACTGTCAGCACGACGAACATCGGCATGATCAGCGCCAGGCCGCCGATGAACTGAAGCCAGGCGATATCGTTGAGCAACCGCGTGGTATCTGCCGAGCGCTCGTCGGCGCGCCACGTAGTGGCGATCCACCACAACGGCGGATAGAAGGTCAACATGGCGTTGGAGTAGCCGGCCATCGTCATGGTACGGGTCAGTGGTCCGTTGCGGCCTTCGAACCTGGCGACATAGTCGGCGATAGTCGAGGTGAACGGGATGAATGTCGCCGCTCCCCACATCACGATGACCATGCCGAGGCGGATGCTGACCACATCATGGTGAAAGAAACCGGCGATCTCCTCGGCGCTGGCCGACGGCCTGTGCAACGGGAAGAATCCGCCGACGAACCACCACCCTACGAACAACGACACGATGTAGGCGATACCGCACCACGCGCCGACGAGATTAGTCCTTCGAACCACCGATTCGTTCACTGTGCGTACTCCTTTTGTGGCGATTGCCTGTGGTTTGATGTGTGGCATCCCGACCGTCTCTGACCAACATCGCGACACCACGACTGAACACGATCAACATCAAGTACCCACACCAGCGCCGCGTCGGTGGATCGAATTCTAGTGCCGGTCAACTCGGTTGGTGGTGCTGTCCCGACGAGGGATGGGAACACCCGGCCCCGGGCAGTCGTAGTTGGTGTTGGGTCCGCACACACCCCCGAGCCGCCACGGTTGGTGCAGGTACACGCTGGACATGTCCGAGTGCAGCGCGTACAGCTGGTACGGAATGTTGTAAGTCAGCAGGATCGACAACTGACACATGCCGGCGATCGCCAGGAAGCGAAAGAAGGTCTTCAGCCCGTCACCGCCGACCCTAAAGGCGTCGATTCCGCGTTCAGGTAGCGAACGGCCGTGATCGTCGCGGAAGAAGTGGAAGCTAGACAAGAACACGTACGTGCCGGCCCAACTGATCGTCTCGTACACCGGAAATTGGTGATCCGTTCCGGCGAAAAGGCTCAGCTGCGGGATGACGCTTCCATAGCTGAACAGGTTGGTCCTCGTGATGAAGGCTTCCAGCACCAGATCGAACGCGCAGAACGCCAAATAGGTCAACGCAATCAAGCGCAGCTTGCTGATGCCCGGGTCGCGCCGAGTCAGCCAACCCATGAATCGCGAGCCAGCCATCGCAGGGATCGCAACCAGCCAGAAGTAGGCAGTGCCCGCCCACAGTGAGACCGGTACCAACGCGGCGTTCGGCGAGCTCCACCCCGGGATGTGGCCCAGCCAGCTGCCGAAATTGATCGAGGTAGTGCTGTAGAGGAACTGATAGCTCGTCCAGTTGATCCACGGCTCCTGGAAGAACATCAACCCGCATCCGAGGACGAACAATCCGTCAAACGACAGTCGGCCAGTCCGAAGCTTCGGCCGGATCACGAAGAACCACAGGATGACAACGGTGACGACGAGCGCGAAGACTTCCCAGCCGCGCATCAACACCACGTACCAGCCGGGCTCCTGACCGCGTCCGAGCGCGTTCGTCTTGAAGTCGCCGCTCACCACCCAAGCCGTCCAGCAATAGCAGATCAGCGCCAACCACAGACCGCCGTGGATAACCCACAGGGTCGCTGTGTTGCGTTGGGCGACTTGGCGATCGACTACCAGATCGCGGTCTAGGGTCGCCATGGTGCCCTGGGCATCGGCACGCCGGGTCCCGGGCAGGTTCTGCCGTCGCTGCCCGAGGCACACATGTTATTGATCATGTAGGACTTGTACCCGGATGGGAACGGATCGGAATGCACCGCAAACCACTGCTGCGGAACCATGTACAGCACCAGAAATGCCAGGTGCACGCCGCCGAAGAGGGCGAGAAACTTGATCAGCTGTTTGGACTTCGCGCCCACGCGGACCTTGTCGAGGCCGCGTTCGACAACGGTGTAACCCCTGTCGTCACGGAAGTGACTCAGGCACGCGATCGCTCCGAGTGCGACGCCGCCGAATAGCACGGTCTCCGACAAGGGCACCTGGTAGGTGTGGCCGGCGAACAGCGTGATCGCCCGAATCGCGCCGGGATACGCATATATTCCGGTGCGCAACAACAGGGTTTCGATGATCGTGTCCACCACGATCAGGCCGAAGAAGATGAACACCACGGATCCGGTCGTACCGAGCTGAGGCCTGCGTGCCTTGATCTTGCGCAAGATCCACAGCACGAGGACGACTTGCGAGAACACCAACGCGACGTACCCGGGGATGGTGATGAACACCGATTCCGGCAGATAGTTCGCGTTCGGGCTGATCCACCCCGGCCACGATCCGTTCGCCCACGCACCGCGGTTGACGAGATGCGAGTTGTACAGCAGCGAAACCGACGTGTAGTTCATCGACATGTCCCAGAAGAAGATCATGCCCGCGCTCACCGTCAGCATGCCGTCGGTAGTCACGTGTCGTTCCCGCAACCACGGTCGGGCGACCCAGAAGTACAACGCGGCGACGGCGGCCAGCGGCACCGCGATCTGCACCACGGTGAACAGAATCTGGTTGGCCGCCGAGATCTGATCGGGCCCGGGCGGGGTGGATTTGAAGTTGGGCCCGAACACCCATCGCGCCAGCACCACGATTTCGAAGACGAGCAGCACCGCCCCGGCGGCCGCCCATGCGAGCACGGGGCGCCAGGAGGGCGGCACCGCGTCATCCGCTCCGGCGCGCGCCTGCGGCCGTGCGTCCTGGCTGACTGGAAGGATGGCGCTCATACTCGTACCCCTCGGGTTGCGGAGAGCTGGTCAATGATCCGATCACCGGCGGCTTGACCGGATACCAAGGCGCCGTTGACGCCCGGGATCGGCCCGATGTCACCGGCGAGCTGGACGCGCGCAGTGGGATCGGTCTCGCGCATAAAGCGGTCCACCGCACGAAATCGTCCCTGGCGCATGATCGGCACGACGTCGCGCCAGCGACCGATCTCGTAATCGACTATCTGCGAACTCAAGTCGCCGTAATACGGTGCGATAAAACGTAGGACGCTGTCGATGACCTTGTCGTCGGGGCTTTCCAGGTTGTCCAGGCACCATTCGTGGCGGCAGAACGTCGTCAGCATGCCGTTGCCCGGTGGGCAGCGGTTGTTGGCCTTGAGGTGGTCCACGATCACACCGCACAGGTCAGGCTGCTCACGCGGCGAACACATGATGTAGGTCGCGGGATTCGCCGGCCGCTCCGACAGCGCGATATGGCAGTTGACGCTGCAGATGTAGTCGGTGTTCTCGTAGTACTCACGCGCGAACCCGGAGATCTGCGGGTAGATCTCCAGCGCGGTCCCGGTCGTGGTGGTGATGACCGCGTTGGCGAATTCCTCGGTCCGCTGCTGGCCGTTTTCGGCGAACGTCACCTCGACTCGGTCGCCGGCATCGGTGACGTTGGTGACGGGCGTGGCCAGCCGCACTTCGGCCAGCTGTGCCGCCATCGCTCGCGGCAGCGCATCCATGCCGTCGTCGAGGCCATAGAAGTAGGGCTTGAAGAAATTCTTCAGCGTCCACAGCAGCTGCCCGACCGACGCGTATGACGGGTCGGACAGCCACGGGCCCCGGACCACCACGGCGGTAACGTAATCGAGGAGTTCCTCGCTGAGTTCGCGCCGGCTGTACGTGCTGACCGTGTCGGTGTCGATCGCCGCGACGCCGGAGGCGTCGCTGTAGTTCAGGTCTTTCCAGTGCCTGGCGAGGAAGAACAGCAGCTTGGCGAGCTTCAGCTTGGCGCGCCCGGACAGGTAATGGGTCCCCAGCAGGCTCAGCGGCTTGCTCAGGTCGAGGAAGTTGAGCTCTCCGCCGCGGGGCATCGCCCCGAACGCGTCGAACTTGTGCATCTGTGGACCGAGCCCGACGTCACGCATCTCCTGTGTGGACTCGGCATAGCTGCCGAGATAGATGAACGCCCCGACGTCGAAGACGAAATCGCCACGCCGAATTGTCTTGATGCGACCTCCAACTCGGTCCCCGGCCTCGAACACCACCGGTGTGCCGCCCGCCTGCTGGACTCGTCGCGCGGCGCCAAGGCCCGCGATGCCCGCACCCACGATCGCGGTCCGTCCCTCGAAGGTCACCGCTCCACGGTACCGGGTTATGATCTTGTACTCAAGAATGATTTATTAATCAGAACGAGACTCGAATGGTGACGACCGAAACGGCGACCGGCATGTCCCGCACGGCGCGCAGGCAGGCCAAGACAAGGGCGGACCTGATCAGCGCCGCGCGCGAGATCATCGCCGAACGCGGGCTGGACGGCCTGCGGGTCAACGACGTAACCCAACGCGCCGACGTAGCGTTCGGTACCTTCTACAACCAGTTCAAGACAAAAGACGACATCGTCGAGGCCGTCGTCGCCGAGACCCTCGTCGGCTTGGCGAACTCGATCGCCGACTCCCCAGCGTTCGCCGACCCGGCGGAGGCGCACGTCGCGTCGACGTTGGCAATCGTCCGAATTGCCTATCAAGAACCCGATCTGGCCCGGCTACTGGTGAACCTGAGCCAAGCCGAAGCGCGCTTCGAGCGGATCATCCGCCCCCAGGCGGGGGCATTGCTCGAGCGCGGCGTGGCCGAAGGCGTTTTCGCCATCGATGACTTTGAGACCACGCTGACGATGTCCATGGCGGCGGCCTTCGAGGTTATCCAGGGCATCCTGGACGGGCGACTCGGCGACCGAGCCGATCTGACGTGCGCGGAGATCCTGCTGCGAATGGCCGGCGTGCCGCCACGGCGCGCCGCACGCTATGTCCGCGCGGCGAGCGCCGCGTCCTGACATATAGAGATCACAGATACGACTCGATCAGCACCGTCAACTTTTCGCACGTTTCCGCGTCGTCGGTCAGCGGACTGGCGATCGCCGACACCGCCGCCGCGCGCGGGCGCAAACCGGCGCGCACCAGGGTTGCGGTCGCGACGAGCGCACGGGTGGAAGCGGTTTCGCGCAGCGAGGCGTCATCGAGACGTCGAATTGCTTGACCCAGCCGGATGATGTCGTCGAGCACGTCGGAGTCAAGCCCGCTTTCCTGCTGCAGGACCTTCCTCTCGACATCCGGCGGCGGGAACCCCAGATCGATGCCGACCAGGCGCTGGCGCGTCGACATCTTGAGGTCCTTGAGGACGCTCTGATAACCGGGGTTGTATGACACGACGAGCTGAAAGCCCTCTGCCGCATGCAGCTTGACCCCGCCGAGACGTTCGATGTTCAATTCGCGGCGGTGATCAGCGAGCGAATGCACCGCGACGATCGCGTCTTGGCGGGCTTCAACGACTTCGTCGAGGTAACAAATCCCGCCTTGGCGCACCGCCCGCGTCAAGGGACCGTCCACCCACTCGGTTTGCGAATCGCGCAGCACGAACCGGCCCAACAGATCCGAAGACGTCATGTCCTCGTGACAACATACTGTGAACAGCGGCACCCCGAACTGGTCCGCCATATGCTCAACCAGCCGAGTCTTACCGCAACCCGTCGGCCCCTTCAACATGACCGGAAGACCCGACCGCCAGGCCGCGGTGAACACGTCGACTTCATCACCGACGGGGATGTACCGGTGCTTGTTCTGGTCACTGTCACGCATCAAACCCTGCTGATCCATTGTCAATTCGCTCATCCCCACCTCACAGATTCAAGCATAAGTGTTCATTGCGCCGCGCCTGGCCGCGTGCAGCGATCGCAGGTATCCATGGTGTTCTTCGGACAGCAGCTCGCGTCGCCGCCCGTTGCTGCGGGTCACACTCAGCGCATTGAGCAATAGGCCGCGCAAGTGCCGCTGAATATCGCCGCTTTGTCCAATCACCCTAAACGAGGCGTCCGACCACACGTCCTCGAGAACCTCCGGTTCAGTCGATGACCGGATGCCGATTCCGGCTACGCCGATCCCCTGCAGCACCGCTTCCTTGATCGCCTGCCGCGCATCTGCACGTGCATAGCGATCCTCGTAGCCGTCGTCGTAAGGCAGGCCGTCGCCGATCACCAGCAGCACCATATTCTTTGCCAGCGCCTGCGATTCCAGGACATGGGTGGCGTGGCGGATCGCTGCGCCGATCCGGGTGAACCCGGACGGTTGGACCGACTGCAGGCGGCGCTTGGCGGCCATATCGAACCTCGCGTTGAAATTCTTGACCCTCAGAAACCGCACCGCATCCTTGCCGCGTGAGTAGAACCCATATGTCCCGACCCGGTCACCCAGCCTTTCCAGCGCCACGGTGAGGTCGCCAGCAAGTCGGCGTTCCTCCTCGAACACCACCCGACCGCCGGAGTCTTCCGCGGTCGAACCCGAACAGTCAAGCAGAACGAGGACCGAAAGGTCGCGCATGGTCAACCGACTGCTCTCGTAGATGTACGGATCCGGGTCGTCGCCGTGCCGGCGGTCGGTTTCGTAGTCAAGCAGCGCCGACAAATCCAGTGAATCGCCTTCCTCCTGACGTCGGCGGCGTTGCGGCTCAATTCCAACTCGAGCGAGAGGCCGCTGCAGGAAAGGTCTTGCGGCGTCCGTGTCGTGTGCGGACTCGACGTCCGCCGGATCGTATTCGGCGACCGCGCACCAATCGAAGCGATAGGCGCCCTTGTGACAGTCCCACTCCGGGTAACGCGTCCCGACGACCGGAGCCGGTTCAAGCACCGCTGAAAGTAGCCGACCCAGTGAACTTTTCCTGGCATTTCTTCCAACGGGTCCGAACCGCTGCTTTCCCACCGGGATTTCGGCCGACCCTTCGTTCTTGTCCCGCCCACTGCGGCCCATTCCGAGGAGCTTCTGGATCGCGTCCCCCAACGGATTGGATATTCCCGGAGCCGACAACAGCTTGACGATCTTGCTTTCATCGGTCTCGTCCCCGGCTCCGTCATCCTGTCGGGGGTCTTCCTCTTCGAGCTGGCCGAGACGCATCAGGTCGCGATCAGTGGGCGAGGCCCGCAGGTCCTCCTCGCTCACCCGCCACAGTCGGGTCGGCTTCAACGCACCGGCCCACGCGGGTAGCGATGCGATGCGCTCGCGGCCTAGCGCACGATTGAGCGATTCTTCGCTGGTGCCCGAGACCGGGCCTAATCCAGTCGATTTGATGCGGCGCATAGTTCGCGCCGGCAGCACGCGATCCAGTTGCTCGGCAACACGGCCCAGTTCCAGAGCGAGGTAGCGCTGCGCCACCGCGGGGCGATGCCGCGCAAGTCGCACCATGAGATCTTTGCGCAGCGCGCCGCCGGCCAGCAGTGCAGCTTGCACCGCGACCGCGTCACACACCTCCCCCGCATCCAGGCCCGCGGCGATGAAAACCGTACGCCCGTCCGTGTGGGTAGGTTCGGTGTGCGTTGCTTCGACGGTCAACGGCCGTGAAGCGATCGCGGACGCCAGGACAGCGAATCTGGTGATTGAGGAAATATCGTGCCTCGCACTACTTCCCGCGGTCGAAAGGCACCACGCTCGGCAGCGTGCTATTGGGAGGCACGACCAGGTTGCCGTTGGGGTCCAGGTGCGCCGACCCCCCGTTGGGGTCGTGGTTGTTGTTGCGGAACTGGGGAACGGCCGGCCCCGGGCACATCTGGTCGGTGCCCTCACCGCACAGACCATTGGTCAGATACGAGCGCTTCTGCAGGTCTGCCGGCCAGTCGGCCATCCGCGTCGCGGTCCATGTATTGGCCACGTTGTACAGGCCGAAGAACAACATGTTGACGAAACCGATCATGGCCAATGCCCGCAAGAGACTCTTGCGCCGATCCGAGACCTTGAGCGACTCGACACCACGGTCGGCGAGCGTTTCGCCGCGGTCGTTTTTGAAGAAGCGCAAAATGGCAACCGACGCGAACGCCGAACCGGCCGTGATCATCTCGGTCAGTGGGAACTTGTGGTAGGTGTTCGGGAAGATGTTGAAGTGCCCGCCTGGGTACTCCCACACCCCCAGCGGCATGAACATGACGCCTTCCAACACAATGTCGAAGGCGAACATCGCGGCAACACATATGACGCCGAGCTGAACCGGGCTCAGTTGTGGCCAGCGGTTGCGCGCGGTGCGCATCACCCAGCTCCCGGCAAACATCGCCACCACGAAGCAGTACACATATGCCCCGGGAACGATCAGGATCGGCTCGACCAGCATCGCCCCAGGCGCGGCTTTACCGGTCGCAAAGGGAACGCTATTGACCCAAGAGCCATAGTTGAGTGCCCAGGCGTTGTAGGTAAACCATGTGCCGCTGTACGCAGACAGCGGATCCTGGAACCACAACGTCGCGAACGCGATGGTCATCGCCCCGTCCACGCTGAGCTTGCCGTCGCGTCGCAAAGGCTTGACGACCATGAAATAGAAGCAGCCCAAAATTGCCGGAATCGAGATGACTTCGAAGAAGACGATTGCGACCTTCATAAAGGTCGGAACCGGTGTCGGACCCACCGGCACGGTCTTGAACAACGGGCTGAGGACCCAGTTGGTCAGCACAGCCACCATGAACACCAAGTAGACAGCGCCGACGGCAGCCCACCACTTCACCGGCGCCGACGTGCGTGGCGCCGCGTCGACTGCTAGAGGCGCGTTTTCCCGCCTGGGGTGCTCGACCCTTTCAGCGGTCTGGGTCATCTTTGGCCCCTTTCGATGAGCGAACCCGAAGGTCAGCGGTTGTTGGTGAACCCGGCGTCCATCACGTACGTGGTGCCCGTGATGTAGCGGCCCGCGTCCGAGACCAGGTGCATGATCGAGTCCGTCACGTCCTGAGGCTCGAGCAATCCGTTCGGTACCGGAAGCGGATTTTGCAGGTTCTGCGCGATCAACGGGAACTCCTGCACGTACCGACCGAAGGCTTCATTGGCGATCATCGGGGAGTTGACCCCGGTCGGGTGGACTGTATTGACCCGAATGTTCTCTGGTGCAAGCACGTTGGCCCACGAACGCATCAGACCGACTACAGCGTGCTTGGAGGCGGTGTAACCCAGCACGCCCGGCGAGCCGTCCCCAAGTCCGCCGACCAAGCCCGCGGTGGAGCTGGTGATCACTATCGACCCGCCGCGCCCGCCGGCCCGCAGGTGCGGGATCGCAGGTATCACCGTGTTGAAGACGCCCACAAGCATAATGTCGATGCCGGCCAGGAAGGCCTGGCGCTGGAGGCGTTGTTGCCCGGTAATGGCCATCACTCCGGCATTCGCCAAGACGATATCCAATCGCCCCAATTCAGCCACGCCGTCGTCGACGATGCGTTTGACCGCCTCGTGGTCACGAACGTCGGCGACGGTCAGCAGCGCTTTGCGGCCGAACTTCTCGATCAGCTTAGCCGTCTCGTCGAGATCTTCTTGGGTGGCAAGCGGGTACTCCACCGCGTCGTCGTTCGCGCAGATGTCGAAGCCGATGATGTCGGCACCCTCCTCGGCTAGCCGCAACGCGTGCGAACGGCCTTGCCCCCGCGCTACCCCGGAGATGAAGGCGACCTTGTTGTCGACGAGTCCCATGCCGTTACTGTCCTTGTCTCCAGTTCCTCCCGAACGGACGTTCTACCGCCGGGCACAAATTTTAAGGTTTAACGTCTCATAATTGCCGATTCGAGGCATTTGTGTCAATGGCCACATGGGCCTGGTCGACAAACGACGTATCGGAACGATCGTTTACATTGAAAAAGGAAAATCAAGGAACTGGAGCTAACGATGACCGAAGACCGCACGGCGCCCAGGACGGCGTGGTGGTACCCGGCGCCGGGCGAGACGGTGGACTGGCTGGCGTGGGCCAACTCACTGCCGTACTGCCGGGACCTCGGACTCGTCTGCGTGGAGTTCAACGCCAGGTCGGCGGTCTTTCGCATGGAACGGTCGACGCTGACCCCCAACCCCAACGGGGCGGTGAACGGCGGCACCGTGGCCGCCGCGGCCGACCAGATCATGGGCGCGATCACCATGCGGATGAGCGCAGAGGGGCTGTTGCCGGCCACCGGTTCCTTGCACATTCAATTCCACCTGCCCGCCCAGGCTCCGCTGACTTTCCGCGCGACGGCGTTGGGCGGTGGCAAGCGAACCAAGTTCGTCGAAGTGGTCGTGGAAGACCGGAACGGCAACCGGTGCGCCACCAGCCAAGGCACCATGATCGCCGGGGGCTCGGCGGGACCACCGTTGCCCAGCTTTTAATGAGACGCTAAGGTTCTAAAATACTCCCTATCCCGGACAGTAGAGGTAGCCCGATGCCGCAGCGCCCGAACGCCCAGATCGTCGCCGATTTCTACGCCGCGCTCAGTGGCGGCGATCCTGACGCGGTAGCGGCGGCCATCGACGCCCACTTTGCCGAGGACGCCGCGATCGAGTGGCCGCCCTCGCTGCCACATGGCGGACGCATAGAGGGCAGCCGACGACTGCGCGGGTTGTTCACCGGGATCGCCAAGGCCGGTAATCAGGCCGGCGCCACCAACCTCAAGCTGGTGCGGACCATCGGCGACGGCGACCACGTGGTCGCCTGGATCACCTTCGAGTGGAAGAACCCCGGCTCCGATGACGCCGTTCCCAACGCCGCTTTGGAGGTGTGGTCATTCTCCGACGGGCTGGTGCGA